>Ga0163144_10000765_pt1 | contig 75802 bp, 73 predicted proteins | sample OliLak19BULKMAT1_FD_123175 | JGI IMG/M metagenome (GOLD analysis project Ga0163144, IMG submission 123175) | Freshwater microbial mat bacterial communities from Lake Vanda, McMurdo Dry Valleys, Antarctica - Oligotrophic Lake LV.19.BULKMAT1 | ecosystem: Environmental > Aquatic > Freshwater >... | reverse complement strand
TGGTAGCGGGGGCAGGATTTGAACCTGCGACCTTCGGGTTATGAGCCCGACGAGCTGCCAGACTGCTCCACCCCGCAATAGTTAAGTCGCAGATGTTAATGAGTCACGCGAGACAATTCAAGCCACATGACAGCATTAGTTGAAGATGGCGCGCGATCAGGGATGCAGCTTGCAGCTCGCAACTTGCTCCGGGTTGCAGACTCGACCGTTCGGCATGATCGCCTGACGCAACTGGATGCCTGCGATGTGTGCGCCATCGACATTTGCCGCCGTGAGATCGGCGAACTCGAGTTCGGCTCCAGATAGCCCGGCATCCACCAGACTCGCGCCGCGCAGGGTCACACCAACGAGCCGCGCGTTATCGAGCCTGGCTTCGCGCAGCACCGCCCCGGACAGGTCGGCGTAGGCGAGATCGGCTTTGCGCAAATCGGCTCCGGTGAGATCGACACCGGCCAGTTGCGCGTTGCGCAGGATGGCACCGGCGAGGTTCGCGCCGCGCAGATTGTCGGCCGCCTTGTTGCAGAATTCCCAGTTCACGCCCGGCGCCGGCGGCAGTGCACAGTCGGACGTCGTCCGCGGCGCGGGGGCCAGGGCAATGGCGGCCACGATCAGGGTCAGGATCAAACCGGCCGCCAGCCCCACGGCAGTTTTGTTCAGCTGACCGGGCCCGGCCCGCAGGCTTTGCCAGACGCGATTGGCGCGCTGCCGCTGCGCGACCACTGCCGGGTCTTCGGGTAAGCGACGGTCCTGACCCTGACGTTGATTCTCATCGGGCGCCTCGTCTGTCGGCGGCGTGCGCCGCTCGGACTGCCGCTCGTCCAGCCGTCGCTTCACGACTGGCTGCTGGCCGCTCTTCTGCAGCACGTCGAAATCCGGGAATTCCCCGGCCGACTGCCAGTTCTTCCCATCGGAGCTGATCTGATCGGTGGTGAGGATTCGGCCCAGTGAGATGTTCTTTTCAATGATTGAGGATGGAAACGGCCCCTTCGGCGCGCCAGCGCGTTTGATGTACCACAGGTGGCCAATCGTCATTGTGATTCCTTCAAAGCGCGGCAGTGGTGCGCAGCAGGATGCCCGTTGGATCAAGTTTCGGCCGCGACGGCCGCTGCTGAAGCCATGCGCATCGATCAAGTGCTCTCCGGCGTTTCCACTCCCGCTGGCCTGACCGCGCCCGGACGCGCGTCGGCGGTTGCACAGGGTTGGCTGGTGGGGCAATTGCTCACCATCGGCGTTATCGGCCGCCTCGATGAAAACTCAATTCGTCTCACCGTCGACGGCCGTGATGTGATCGCCCGCACGACGCTCGATCTGAAACCGGGCACAACGTTGACCGCACGTGTCAGCGTCGCCGGTCCCCAACCGCAGCTGAGCATCGTCACGCCACACGCGGACTCCGCGGCACTGGCACGTCCGGTCATCGCGGGTTCGCTGAGCGTTGCATTGCCTGCGCAGGAACCGATCAGCGTCGTCCTCAATCGTCTTTCGCCCAGCGCGCAATCGGCCACTGCCGTGCTCGAAACCGGCGCCGACGTTCAAACACGATTGACGGCGCTGACCACTCGCCTGCCAGACCTGCCGACGCTGGGGCGGCCATCCGAGCTGACGCGCGCAGTGTTGCAGGCCGGGCCGCTGCTGGAGGCCACGTTGGCCACCCAGGTCGATGCGCCACGCGCCGAAGCACCGACACAGGATTTGAAGTGGCAGTTGCTGGGCTTGCGCCAGGCGATAGACGACCAATTGCAGGCGCGCACGCAACAGGGCGCCGCACTGGCCAGGCCCATCGGCGCAGCGGCCGAGCGTCAGGTGGCCGGATTGCCCCCGCTCGCGGAGGCCTTAGCGCCGGCGCCCGCGAGCCTGCGCACCCTTGCCGGTGACGTCGACGCCGGCATCGCGCGCATCACCACTCATCAGCTGCAGCATCTGGCGGCCGCAGAGGCCGGCAATCTGTTTGCCTACACCGAGATCCCGTTTCGCACCCGACAGGGCATCGACACCGTCGCGATCGAGATTGAGGCCGATGAGGGTGCGCGTGGGGGGGTGCAGGGCGACGCAGGGTCCGTGGCGCTGAACCTCGCCGTACCGCTCGAAGATCTCGGCGAACTGCGCGCGCGCATCGGACTGAGCGGCGATCGACTCGCCGTCACGCTATGGAGCGAGACGCCGGCGCTGCGCGCCCTGATTGGCGAAGACATCGCCGAACTCGAGCAGCGGCTGATGGCGGCGGGCTTTGAAGTGTCGCCGATCGCCGTACGTCATGTTGATGCGCCGGATCCGCTGCGGCATCTGCCGCGGCATCTCATCGACACGGCAGTCTGAATTGGCCGAGCATAAATCCCTGCCGATGGCGGTTGCCCTGCGCTGGGACGGTGACGGCGCGCCGCGTGTCACCGCGAAGGGTCGCGGCGAGATTGCCGATCGCATCACCGCCTTGGCGCGCGAGCATCACGTGCCACTGCGCGAGGACCGTGCGCTCGTGGCGGTGCTGAGCAAAGTCGATCTCGATCAGCAGATTCCGGCCGGCCTGTATGTCGCGGTCGCCGAAGTCATCGCGTTTGCGTATGCCTTGCAGGGTCGAGCGCCCTTGCAGCGCGCGCTCGACGCACGGCGTGCGCAGACTCAGGGTGCAGCACCGCCGGCGCGATCAAACGCGTCGGCTGCCGCCGACTGATTGCCGAGCTTCAACTCGGCATTGCCGATCAAAGTCCAGTTTCTGGCCGCCAGCACGCTGTTCGCCACGGCAAACGAGTTCGAGCGTTCAGCAAGCGCTTTTGCCTGCGCCCAATCTTCCTGCGTATAGCTGAGCATCGCCAGGCGTTGCCACAGCTCGGCGTCGCGCGGCGATATCTTCACCGCTCGCTCGAGGTTCGCGCGCGCGGCGTCAAGTTGTCCCTGTGCACTCGATTGATCGGCCTTTGCAAGCAGTTCGGCCACCGCCGGCACCGGCGTGCCACGAGCGGCCGCCGCGGGCGGCAAATCGACCGGCGCCAATGGCGCGCCGTCGCCCGGCGCCGGGATCGGAATGGCTCGCACCGCCGGGCTCTCGACATCAGGCAGCGGATTCGCCACCGGACTGCCCTGCTTACGCACCGGCAATGGTGCCGGCTTCGCGACCGGCAGCGGCGCGCGCACCACCACTTCCGGCTTTGAGCGCCGGTCTTCGATAGGCGCTGTTGTCTGGTTGCCTGCGCACCCCCCCAGCAGCGTCAGCGCACCCAGTGCCGCAAGTCGCATGTTCAATTCAGATACTCCTTGATCGTTGACCAGGCACCGGGGCCAGCTGGCACCTGCGGCGCGCAGGATTGTACCGTCTGTGGCAGGTGTTCGATGTTCACGGGTGCCAGCACTCCGCCCGGGCAACCAGCCCCCGACAGCGCACGCCCGTCAGCAGTCAGGCGATGCCATTCGACGTTCGGTGGTGGTTCCATGTTCACCGGGCTGATGCCGACCGCGCGCATCGTTTCGGTCCAGATTCGCAAGGCGCCAGTAGCACCCGTGAGGTCAGCAGGCTTGTTGTCGTCGCGTCCCACCCAGGCCACGCCGAGCAGATCGCTACCGAAACCAACGAACCAACTGTCACGCGCATCATCCGACGTCCCGGTCTTGCCGGCGAGTGGCAGCGCGGCCGGCATGATGGCGGCCAGACTGCGCGCCGTGCCGCGCTCGACGACCTGCGTCAGCAGATAGCGGGTCAGAAAGGCGGTTGGCGCATCGACCACGCGCTCGATCTTCAGTCCATAGCGCTGCAACGGCGTGTTGTTCGCGTCGACGATCGCACGGATCGCCCGCAGCGGGCTGCGGAAGCCGTCATTGGCGATTGTCTGATACAGCTGGGCCACCTCGTAGGGCGGCATGTCGATGGCCCCGAGAAACAGCGCAGGATAATTCGGCATCGAGCCTTTGTACCCGAACTTGCGCAGCGTCGCAGTGACAGTCGGGATGCCGACCTTGAAGCCGAGATCCAGTGTGGCGAGGTTCAACGAGCGCGCCAGCGCATCCTGCATGGACACCGGTCCGTGATACTCGCCGTCGTAGTTCTTCGGCGCCCAGATCTTGCCGGTATCGCTGCGATACGTACGTGCTTCGTCCTGGAGTTCGCTGAGCACGTTGAACCGCGTCGGTTGGGCCAACGCCGCAAGATAGACGAACGGTTTCATCAGAGACCCGATCTGGCGCTTCGCATCGAGAGCACGATTGAAGCCGCCCGGCGCACCGCCCCGATCGCCAATCAGCGCCTTGATATCGCCCGCTTGAGGATCGGAGATCACGAGCGCGGCCTGCAGCTTGTTCTTTGACGCTGGACGCGCGCGCTCGAGGGCAGCGATCCCGTCGAGGACGGCCTTCTCCGCCGCATGCTGCACCCCGATGTCGAGCGTCGTGAAGATCTTGAGCCCCGCCGTCTGGAGATCCGCTTCGCGATACTCACGCTTCAGCTGGCGACGCAGCAGGTCGAGGAAGGCGCTGTAGCGGCCGCGCCCCCGCCAGGTGCCTTCGCGCAGCGCCAGCGGTACTGCCCGCAACCTGTCGGCCTGCCCGGGGGTCAGCAGACCACTGTTCTGCAGCCGCAGCAGGACATCATTGCGCCGTGCGAGTGCGCGTTCCGGGTGCTTGTACGGGTTGTAATGCGACGGCCCGCGGATCATGCCGATCAGCAGGGCCTGTTCGGCCACGCCGAGTTCGCTGAGCGGGCGGCCAAAATAATACTGGGCAGCAAGACCGAAACCATGCACGGCGCGGATGCCGTCCTGTCCAAGGAACACCTCGTTGACGTAGGTCTCGAGAATCTCGCGCTTGCTGTACGCGCGCTCGATCGAGATCGCCATCATTGCTTCGTTGAGCTTGCGGGTGACCGTTCGCTCGCGGGTGAGAAAGAGATTTTTGACCAGCTGCTGGGTCAGCGTGCTGCCGCCCTGCTGGATGCCGCCGCGACGCAGGTTGACCCACATGGCACGCACGATGCCGAGCCAGTCGACGCCAATGTGCTCTTCGAAGCGGCGGTCCTCGACCGCAATCAGGGCCCGCGTGAAGAACGCCGGCAATTCTGCGACCGACAACAGCAGGCGGTCCTCGAAGCTCGAGGCGTGAATACGGCCAATCTCGGGCGGATCGAGCCGCAGCAGACCAATCTCGGCACCACCGTCGCCCGGCGTAATCGCGCTGACTTTCCCACCCGCGAACCGGACGCTCACCGCCCGCGGCTGCTCGGCACCGTCCCAGAACACGAAGCCCCGGCTATGGAGGTTCACGCTCTGTTCACCAGGCTGATACTGCCCAGGCCCTGTGGGCTCGCGGACGCGGCGATAGCCAAGTGCGGCGAGCACCTCGCCCACCTTCGCAGGGCTGCTCGTCAGCCCGACATAGAGTTCGAGCGGTGCAGCGTAGATTCTGGTCGGCAAATCCCAGCGGCGAGCCTGGAACTTGCCGATCACTTCATGATCGAGCCAGGCCCAGTAGGCAACGACTGCCAGCAGACACCAGATACCGAGGTGCTTCAGCGCAAACACCAGCGTTGCGCCGATGGTCGCCAGCGTGCCGCGTTCCGGCGGATCCTCAGCGTCGGCCATGGCAATTCAATCGGGAGGTTTCAGACTGCAGGAGTGCGACACCGCTTCGTAGTGGGCACCGCCGACCGTGTTCGGCAGCCACCGCATTGTGCCCGCGGCGGGTTCAGTAATCGAGAGTGGGAGTACGCGTTCGGAGAGGTTTGTAGCGGAGGTGCCCGGCCGCATTTGACTGCGGACGGACACCTTCGCAACGAGGTAGCGTGAGGTTAACCCTCAGTTACTTCTTCTTCGCAGCCTTTTTGGCTGGCTTCTTCGCAACCTTCTTCTTGGCTGCCGGCTTGCGCGCAGCTGCTTTTTTAGCAGCCGGCTTCTTCGCCGCGGCCTTCTTGCTGGAAGCTTTCTTTTTCGCTGTTGCCATGTGAAGAGTCCCCTTCAACGTAGTTGAACAAAAAATGCAACACCACATTTGCTTATATACAGCACCTAGCCGTGATATGTAAAGGTTCTACATAAAATAATTACGTAAGTCGCTATTCATGTGCCAACAATGCAACAGCAAACGTTGCGATCACGGTGTTTCTTTTTTGCACGAATTGCATTCTGTCAGTCAAGCCTGCATTAAGTCAGCGCACCGATCAGACGTTGGCGCACGGCGTCCACGGCCCCGATGCCATCAACCCGCGCGAATTTCAAAAGTGCGGGTTTCCCGGCTCTTTTCGCATAAAAGTCGATCAGCGGCTCGGTCTGGTCGTGGTAGACGCGCAGACGGTGACGCACGGTCTCTTCCTTGTCGTCGTCACGCTGGACCAGCGCTTCACCGGTTACGTCGTCGACGCCAGCGACCTGCGGCGGATTGAACGCGATGTGATAGGTCCGGCCGGAGGCAGGGTGCATGCGGCGGCCCGACATGCGCTTGACGATCTCTTCGTCGTCGACCGCAATCTCGACGACGCGATCGATCTGCACACCGATGGCATCGAGCCCCTCGGCTTGCGGGATGGTGCGCGGGAAGCCGTCGAACAGAAAGCCGCGCGCACAATCCGGCTCGGTGATCCGTTGCCGGATAAGTCCGAGGATCAGATCGTCTGATACCAGACCGCCGGCATCCATCACGGCCTTGGCCTTGATGCCAAGTTCAGTGCTCGCCTTCACCGCCGCGCGCAGCATGTCACCGGTCGAAATCTTCGGAATTGAATACTCGGCGCAGATGAAATCTGCCTGAGTCCCTTTACCGGCGCCCGGGCCGCCCAACAAAATCACTCGCATCGCCATCCCTCATCAAAGTTGGAGTAAAATTTTCCGGTCAGGCGGCATCGGCCGCCGCCGTCAACGGCCCAGCAAGCGGACCGCCCATGAAATTCGAACTCGACCAGACCGCTCGACACCTGATCATCCGCAGCTACAGTGCCCGGGAAATCGTCGTCGGTGACCAGCATCTCACGCGGCCTGTCGTCCTCTGCGGTGAGCTTATCGATATCGACCTGTTGCCGCCGACGCTGGAGGCGCTGACATCTGCCCACATCGAGCGACTTTGCGCGCTTGGCGCAGATCTCCTGCTGATCGGCACCGGCCCACGGCAGGTGTTTCTCGACCCGGCGCTGATAGCGCCAGTGTTGAGTCGGGGAATCGGCTGCGAAACCATGGATACCGCCGCCGCCTGCAGGAGCTACAACGTGCTGGTAGCGGAATCGCGCGCGGTGGCCGCGGCGCTGTTCATGCTGACGCCCGCACCCTGAGGCTGAGGCATGGCCCAGGGCCGGCGCATCACGGCTCGGTGAACAGCGCGTCGACCGAAAAGCCCTCACGCTCGAGTATCTGACGCAGCCTGCGCAGCGCCTCGATTTGAATCTGGCGTACCCGTTCGCGGGTGACGCCAATTTCGCTACCGACTTCTTCGAGCGTCGCAATCTCGCGCCCGTCTAGGCCGAACCGGCGCTCGACCACCGCCCGCTGTTTGTCGTTGAGCTGTGCGAGCCAGATTTCGATGTGCCGCTGGACATCACTGTCCTGCAGCAGCCGGGCCGGGTCGCGGTTGTGCTCATCCGGAATGGTGTCGATCAGCGTGCGCTCCGATTCGCGATCGATCGGTCTGTCGACCGACGCGATGCGCTCGTTGAGCCCCAGCATCCGCTTGACCTCCTCGATGGGTCGGTCTAGCGAGTGCGCGACATCTTCCGGGCTCGGTTCGCGTTCCAGGGTCTGCGCGAGCTTGCGGGCAGCGCGCAAGTAGATGTTGATCTCTTTCACGACGTGAATTGGCAGGCGGATCGTCCGCGTCTGGTTCATCAGCGCGCGTTCTATCGTCTGCCGGATCCACCAGGTCGCATAGGTCGAGAAACGGAAGCCCCGCTCCGGATCGAACTTCTCCACTGCGCGAATGAGGCCAAGGTTGCCCTCCTCGATCAGATCGAGCAGCGCGAGACCCCGGTTCATATAACGACGGGCGATCTTGACCACCAGACGCAGATTGCTCTCGATCATTCGCCGCCGCGCCGCAGCATCACCGCGCAGGGACAGGCGAGCAAAGTAGACCTCTTCTTGCGCGCTCAGCAGCGGCGAAAAGCCGATCTCGTTCAGGTACAGCCGCGTGGCATCGAGTTCCCCGTCCGGAATCTCGGTGGTCGTCGCCACGGCCGTCACGGGTTCGGCCTCAGTCTCGGCCGGACCGGCGGCTTCCAGCTCACCCAGTTCCAGCGCAGTGGGATCGAGCTCCCCGTTGGTATCGTCGGCATCGGGAGCGTCAATGGACCCACCTTCGTCCATGAACGCGGCGGCGACTTTATCGGGATCAACCGCTGCAGCGGGATCCTTGCCCTTGTTGTTACGCGGCGGCGCCATTGTCAGCGACGCTCAACGCTGCGGCAGAAACTGTAGCGGACTCACCGCCTTGCCGCTCTTGCGTATCTCGAAGTGCAACATGACTTCGGGGGCCTCCGAGTTGCCCATCTGGGCTATTTGCTGTCCTGCGTTGACGCGGGTGCCTTCGGTGACGAGCAACTTCTCGTTGTGCGCGTAGGCACTCAGGAAAGTGTCATTGTGCTTGATGATAATAAGCTGCCCGTAACCGCGCAGTCCATTCCCGCTATAGACCACCTGCCCTGCGGCCGCGGCGACCACCGGCTGACCGCGAGCACCCATGATCTCGAGCCCTTCCGAGCCCGAAGCCGCCACTGCGCGTCGCGTCTTGCCGGAGGCCGGCCATGTCCAGTTCACGCCGCTGACAGCACGACTGCCGCCGAGTGCCACGGCTGGACTCGTGACGTTCGCAGACGCCGCGATTGCGTTACCGGCAGCCGGGGACACGGCGGTGGATCGTGTCCCTTCTGGTGATGCTGCAGCGGTGGGCGGCGATATGGGTGCCGCAGCGAGCGGCGCCGGCGTGGCGGCAGGCATCGCCACCGGCGCCGGGGCGGCGCGCGCAACGGCAGTGCCGGGGGCCGACGATGTCGGTTTCAGGCGCAACGACTGCCCCACAATAATTCGATTCGGATTGTCGAGATTGTTCCACAGTGCGATCTGCTGGTGATCGAGTCCAAAACGAAACGCTATCGAGTACAGGGTGTCGCCGTGCTGCACGCGGTAGGTATCCGGCGCTGCAGTCCGCGCGCGCGGCGCGCGCTCGAGCGGCGGCCTGGCCGGCACCTGGGAGGCCGTGCGGCCAGAACCTTTCTGCTCAATTGGCGCGGGTGCCTGCGCCGCGCATCCCACGAGCAGCACGCTCGCGGCCAGCGCGACGCCCATCAGCCTGCGCAGGGTACGTTCAGTCGACATTGTCGAGCAGGGGCACGAAGCTTACGCGCTGCAGCGCTTCTTCCTCGAAGCCATCATTGGTGCGCCGGATCAAGGTCAGCATCTGTTCGCCCTGCCGGCCCACCGGCATGATCGCACGGCCCCCGACGGCAAGTTGTTCCAGCAATTTTGGGGGTACCGAAGCAGCCGCGGCGGCGACCAGGATGGCGTCGAACGGCGCATGGGCGGTCCAACCGAGCCGCCCGTCGCCGTGACGCACGCGGACATTCGAAATCTTGAGTTCATAAAGGCGGGAGCGGAGGCGATTGGCGAGGGCCGCAATGCGTTCAATCGTGTAGACCTGGGCAGCAACGCGGGCAAGCACCGCACTTTGATAACCGCAGCCCCCTCCAATTTCGAGCACTCTATGCATCGGCCCTGTCTCGGCCAGCACCTGGGTCATCGCGGCTACTACATAGGGCTGCGAGATCGTCTGGCCGAAGCCAATCGGCAGGGCCGTATTCTCGTAGGCCCGACTCGCGAGCGCTTCGTCGACGAAGAGGTGGCGCGGAATCGTGCGGATCAGATCGAGCACGATCTCGGAACTGATGCCCATGGTCCTCAACTGGTCAACGAGCCGATTACGCGCCCGTTGGGAGGTCAAGCCTATCCCGATCCTGTCGGCCATCATTGCAGCGACGCTATATCCCCAGACCGTGTGCAAGCGCTTCCGTCATTTTCATACGCCGTCAAATCCCTCTGCAGCGGTGTCACAGGCCAGAACCCCTCAGCGGTTGCACGAACATCGTACCGGGCCCAACATCGTCGTCGAGCGGCCCGGCCGGCCCTATCGAGCATGCGGGGGATCGCCCGAATCAGTCTGCGCGTGGGCAGCCTCGGCCTCGTGGCGCTCGCCCTGCCACCAGATCCGCGCGCCGTGCAGCGCATCCTGCGGAAGTTCGGGCATCTACCCCTTGAGTAAGGCGCGTCATCGTGGATCGCAGGCGCTGAGGCGCGCGATCAGGTTAACGCCAACACGGGCGGCGTTAGCATAATGGCTGGGGTTCATGCCCGCCAGCGACAGCGAACGCGCGGGCGTCCCGGCCAGGCAGGTCTGCAGCGCTGCGGCTGGCGTGCTGGAGCAGCGCACATTGTCAGCAGGATGCTGAACGGTATCGAGTCTGGCGATCACCCGCTCATGCCTGTCTTCCAGCGGGCGGTGAAAGACGAGATTGATACCGCCGGCAGACGCGCCAGCCGCGGGTATTTGCCGTTGGCCTGCGCGCGCATCTGCAGCGGCGAGTCGAGCGTTAACGCATGATTGCCCCCGCTGCCAGCGTCCGTCGGGCACGCGGCCTGCCCGACCGTCACGGCGCGCCGTGCATCTGTCCACACACGAATGCCTGCAGCCCGGTAACGGTCATCGGTGCAGGCGAGGATGCGCAAGCAGGTGCTCAGCGGGCGCGTTCGAACAGGAACTCCAGCAGTGCCTTCTGCGCGTGCAGCCGGTTGCCCGCTTCTTCCCACACGACACTGTCAGGTGCGTCAATCACCGCCGCGGCGACTTCCTCACCTCGATGCGCGGGCAGGCAATGCATGAAGAGCGCATCTGGCCGCGCACGGGCCATCAGGGCCGGCGTGACCTGATAGGGCGCGAATGCGCTGCGGCGCGCAGCCGCCTCCTCTTCCTGGCCCATGCTCACCCAGACATCAGTGACGATCAGATCGGCATTCACTACCGCCTCTTCCGGATCCGCCATGCACCGGATGCGCGACGCTGCGGCGCCCGTACGCAGCGCTTCCGGTTCGAACCCGGCAGGTGACGCCACGGTCAATTCGAAATCGAGCAGCGTGGCCGCTTCGATATAGGTATTGCACATGTTGTTGCCGTCGCCGACCCACGCCACCTTGCATCCGGCGATATCGCCACGGCGCTCGAAGAAAGTCTGCAGGTCCGCGAGCAGCTGACAAGGATGCGAGCGATCGGTGAGTCCATTGATCACGGGCACCGTGGCGCACGCGGCCAGGCGTTCGACCGTTTCATGGGCGAAAGTACGCACCATGATTGCGTCCACCATTTCGGACAGGACGCGCGCAGTGTCCTCGACGGGTTCGCCGCGCCCGAGCTGTGAATCCTTCGGCGACAGGAAAATCGCCCCACCGCCCCCTTCGATCATCGCCGCCTCGAACGACACGCGTGTGCGCGTTGACGACTTCTCGAAGATCATCGCCAGCACTTTGTGTTTGAAGATCTGCGGCTTGTCGCCGCTGGCCCGGCGACGCTTCAACTCGCTGGCGCGCGCGATGAGCGCACGGATTTCGGTAGGGCTCAGATCAGCAAGATCAACAAAGTGGCGTGGCGGCATGGATCAGAAACGCGATGGCACGAAACAATCGAGCCCGGCCAGTGGCTGGGCTCGTGTGAGTGCTGTCGGCGTGTTCCCGCTGTTCAGCCGAAGAAAGGCAGGCCGTGACTGCCTGCCTGCATGAACATCAACATCGGGATCGACAGCACCGTGTTGGTACGCGAGGCCAGGAAGGCGATGCGACGCGCTGTTGCCTTCTCGGCGTCGGTCGCCGGCTTGATGCCGAGCACTTTCTTCTGGTTGGGCCAGATCAGGCCCCACACGTTCACTAGCATGATAGTGCCGAGCCAGGCGCCAAAACCGACGTAGGTCGTCGCCGCGCTGGGTGCATCACCGGCCATGCCCAGCGAGAAGGCACCTGCCAGGCCATAGGGGCTTGCTTCGAGATAGGCCGCGCCGCTCAACCACGTGACGAGTGCAGCCCAGCGGAACCAGAACAGAGCGCGCGGTGCCACATACTTCGAGATGGCCGCGGGGCCCGGGCCACCCGATGCGGCTTCGCTGTTGGCTTGCGCGAGGCCGGGCACCTGCACAAAGTTGAAGTAATAGAGCAGTCCAATCCACATCACGCCGGCCACGATATGCAGCAAGCGAATGGCGATAGCGAATTCCATGGTGAGTCTCCCGTCAGTTATCGGTATCGAGGTCAGGGTCCGGTAGCCGTCAGACGCCCGCTATCAGGGACGCGACGTAGGCCAGTACGATGGCAAGAACGACACCGGCGATGACGGTGCCCAGGATGGTCTCGAGTGGATTCATGACTTTATATCTCCCCTTTTGCGCGGCCGTGAAATTCATTGCAGGACGGCGGTCTCAGACCGGGCATTGTCAGTTACGACCCTCGAAGATTCAAGCCTGAAGCCGGTGGAGGAATAGCGGTGAACCAATCCGTCCGCGCGATTGCACTGAGCCTCTGCGCGGCCCGCCTGCAGGCCGTCTGCAAAGAAATGGGCGCCTGCCTGCGGCGTGCGGCCCTGTCGCCGAACATCAAGGATCGCCTCGACTATTCCTGCGCGGTGTTCGCCGCGCGCGGCCAGCTGTGCGCTCAGGCGGCGCACATTCCGGTGCATCTCGGCAGCATGGCCTACGCGATGCAGTCGCTCGTCGGCACGGTCATCTGGGCGCCAGGCGACATGTTGCTCGTCAATGATCCCTATCTGGGCGGCACGCATCTGCAGGACGTCACGCTGGTGGCGCCGCTGTTCCTCGACTCGACGCTGGCGGGCTTCGTGGCCAATCGTGCCCACCATGCCGACATCGGCTGCGCGCGCCCGGGCTCGATGCCGTGATCGCGCACACTCGCCGATGAAGGTCTGGTCATTGCACCCACCATGCTCGTCGAGCCCGGACGCGACAGTGCCGCGCTCATTGAGCAGCTGCGTGCCGGCCTGCGCAATTCGCAGTCTACTCTCGCTGATTTCACCGCGCAGTGCAGCGCCAACCTGCGGCGGCTGGAACGCCTCGCGACACTCGCCCGCGCCCTGCACGATGACACCCTGGCGGCGACGTTCGAACGGCTGAACGCGCACGCCGAAACGATGGCACGCCGCAAACTGGCGCGCTTGCGGCCCGGCCGCTATGTCGCGCGCGACTTCATGGATGGCGACGCGCGCGCCGCGGGCCCGATACCCATCGTCGCTGCCGTGGACATCAACGCGGAGGCCGTCGTGGTTGATTTCACGGGCACGAGCCCCCGGGTGGACAGCAACATCAACTGTCCACTGTCGGTGACCGCGGCAGCGGTCTATTACGTGTTCTACTGTCTGAAGGCGCCGGGCACGCCGGCCTGCGCCGGTAGCCTGCGGCCGGTCACATTGCGCGCGCCGGCGGGCTGCCTCGTCAATGCACAAGCGCCTGCCGCAGTGGCTGCCGAAAATGTTGCAACCAGTCAGCGCCTCGTCGGCGTACTGCTGATGGCCCTTCTGAGTGCGGCGCCCACGCTGATGCCAGCCGCGAGCGCCGACACGATGAACAACGTCGCGATGGGCGGCGCACATCGGGACTACTACGAAACCATCGGCGGCGGCGGCGCCGGCTGCCGGGGGCCAGGGCTCGATGCACGACAGACGCACATGACCACCACGCTGAACACGTCGATCGAGATCTTCGAATCCGTGTACCCGGCACGGATCACGCCCATGCGCTGCGACGCGGTTCGGGCGGCGTGGGCCAGCACCGGGGCGGTGATGGGCGGGTGCGCGAATACGAGTTTGCCGCAGCGTGCACGCCTGAAATCAGCCGCATCGGCGACAGCCTTCCCAACCGTGAGAGGTGAATATAGTGTAGATCAACGAACGCATTCGGGCCGTCATTTCAGAGCACAAAATCGTGTTGTTCATGAAGGGCACGCCGCAATTCCCGCAATGTGGGTTTTCGATGCGCACCGCACAGGCCCTGAGTGCCTGCGGTACGCCATTTCACAGCGTCGACGTGCTGTCCGAGCCCGACGTCCGCCAGAACCTGCCGAAGTTTTCGAACTGGCCGACCTTTCCGCAGGTTTTCATCGACGGCGAACTCGTCGGCGGCTGCGATATCGTGATCGATCTCTACCAGAGCGGTGAGCTGCAGAAGATGGCGACCGGCGCCGCCTGAGTACCGGCTACACGCGCCCCCCGTCAGCAGCTCTGGCGGGCGCGCGTTCAGCCTGGTCGCGGGGCCGCGGCTTCCTCCTGTTCCAGCCACAGACATCTGCCACCGCTGCGCTTACCGATTGCCGCCAGTCGCGCGCGGTGGGCTGCCTGTTCCTCCGCTTGCGGCTGCACCACGCGCAACGGCGGCAGCTGTCGCGCCACGGCGACCCGCTCGGCAGCGAGCGTCTGTTCGTTCGGCATGCCCGTGTCGAGACTCAGCGCAGCCTGCCCGCCGGTCATGGCAAGGAAGACATCGGCGAGCAGTTCGGCGTCGAGCAGGGCACCATGCAGCGTGCGGTGGTGGTGGTCGACTGCGTAGCGTTTGCACAGCGCGTCGAGGCTGTTGCGCTGGCCCGGGTGCAACTCGCGCGCGAGCTTCAAGGTATCGAAGATGCGGCAGTAATCCTCGAGCTTGCCCCATGCCACGCCGAGGCGCGCCAGTTCGGCGTCGAGGAAACCGACGTCGAAGGGCGCGTTGTGAATGATGATCTCCGCACCCCTCACGAATTCCACGAATTCGACCACGATGTCTCCGAAGCGCGGTGCTTCACGCAGCTTCTCCAGCGTCAGGCCGTGCACTGCCGCTGCGCCCGCATCGATCTCGCGCTCCGGATTCAGGTAGCAGTGAAAGCGGTGTTCGGTGAGGCGCCGGTTCCTGAGCTCAATGCAGCCTATTTCGATGACCCGATGGCCCTCTTCTGGCGCGAGACCGGTGGTTTCGGTGTCGAGAATGATTTGTCGCATCGTTTTTCTGCTCCAGTTCAGCCTGGGCGCGCACGTGCGCTGGCGGTCAATTCGTCAATCGCTTCATTCGCCAGCACATCGGCGCGTTCATTATCCACGTCCCCGGCATGCCCGCGCACCCAGTGCCAGGACACCCGATGCGGGGCGGCGGCGGCCTGCAGCCGCTGCCAGAGATCAGCGTTCTTCACCGGCTTGCGGTCTGCGGTGCGCCAGCCGCGCCTGATCCAGCCCGGCAGCCATTCGGTGATGCCCTTCTGCACATACTGGGAGTCGGTGTGCACGGCCACCAGGCTCGGCCGGGTCAGCGCCTCGAGGGCACAGATGGCCCCCAGCATTTCCATCCGATTGTTCGTCGTGCCGAACTCGCCACCCCGCAGGGTCTTCTCGCGCCCTTTGTAGCGCAGGATTGCACCCCAGCCGCCCGGGCCAGGATTCCCGCGGCAGGCCCCATCGGTATAGACGATGATCGTTTCTTCTGGCGTGTCGCCGTTCATTCGTCCTGCTCCGGGGCAAGGGCTGCTCGGGTGGAGGGTTCAATCGCGACGGTTGCCGGCAGGCGCCGCTGGCGCGCCCAGGTGGCGCGAATCGGCCGCACTGCGACCACGCGCTTGCGCGCCAGCACGCAGCTGACATTGCCGAAGACAGGCCAGAAATGACTACCGAGCCGATCCAGGAACTCGAGCCTGTGATGCAGCCGGATCCGTTGCAACGGTGGCCGAAAGGACAGCTTTTCGACGCGCTCGATCTCGAAGCCGAGCAATGCCAGCCAGTCGCGCAAACGCGGCATGCCGACGAACCGGCCACACCACGGCAGCTGGCCGCGCCAGCCCGTGGCGCAACGCCACAGGCCGAACAGACTCCAGGGATTGAAGCCGAAGATCACCAGATACCCTTCCGGGATCAGGACGCGCTCGGCCTCGCGGAGCACGCCGTGCGGGCTGCGCGCGAACTCGAGCACGTGCGGCAACACCAGCACATCGACGCTGTCGGCCTGAATCGGCAGGGCATCGACGCTGCAGCACAGGGATTCGGCGCCGGACAGGGGCGAGTTGGCCAGCACGGCCTGATGCTGGATGCGGCTGCAGGCGATCATGGGCGTCGCATAAGGGTTACCGAGTTGCAGAATGTGGTAGCCAAAGAGGTTCGGCAGGACTTCTTCGGCCATGGCGAGTTCAGCGCCGGCCACGGACAGGCCAGGTCCGGACGCAAACCAGGCGCGCAGCGCGGTGCCCGCGGGGATCCGCTCGGGGACGGGTTTGTCGGCCTTATCGCTCATGAAGTCAGTAACTTGGGGTATCACAGCTCGACTGTCGGTCACGCACTTTGGCATGCGCCGGCAGACGGGGCAATGCGCACTTCAGGCTTGACGGGTGAAAACCGGGGCGCCTAGTATCCCCCATGCTTGGGGGTAACTGCCATTTCGCGATGGTTGTGGTGGCGCTTTGCACTTCGGTGCTGGCCGGCTGCAACTCTAGCCTGATAAAACGCCAGGACGCACCGGTCGAACCGGTGGCGACAGTGCCGATCGAGGCCCGTGGGCAGCCGGACTACTCTGCCGCCGAGACGCGCCGCACGCCGCGACAGGCGGCCGCAAAGGCTGCTCTCGCGCCCACCACAGTGGGCGACACCTGGCAACGCGTGCGGCAGCAGTTCCGCCTCGAGACTGTCGACAACGCCGATGTCCGCCGCGAACTCCAATGGTTCCGGGAGCATCCGCGGTTTCTGCTCGACGTCAGCACCCGCGCACGCGTCTACCTGCATTTCATTGCCAACGAACTTGAACAACGCAAGTTGCCTGGCGAACTCGCACTGCTGCCCATCCTCGAAAGCGGCTTCCGCACCGATGTCTCCTCTCCGTACGGCGCCGCGGGTCTGTGGCAGTTCATGGGCGGCACGGGCTCCAAGTTCGGCCTCAGTATCAACCGCGGATATGACGGCCGCATGGACGTCACGCGCGCGACCGGCGCGGCGCTCAATTATCTCGCTGCGCTGCATGAGCGTTTCGACGGTGACTGGCTGATGGCGATTGCCGCCTACAACGCCGGCTGGGGCAACCTCGAAAAGGCACTGGCGCAGCAGCGCAGGCTCGGCGGCAGCACCGATTTCTGGTCGCTGCCGGTGACGCGCGAAACCCGCTACCTGATGGCGCGGATGATTGCGTTGGCAGTGATCTTCAAGTCGCCGGAGCGTCACGGACTGAAGCTCGCGCGGTTACCCGATGGGCCGTACTTCGAAACCGTCGAGCTGCATCAACCGACCGATCTGACACGCTTCCGCGTCGCGCTCGGCGCGCCTGCCGACGAATTCGCCCAGCTCAACGCGGCATTTCGCTCAGGGAACACGGGGCCAGGCACCGCCCAGGTGCACGTACCGGTGCGCTATGCCGAGGCCGCGCGCGAACTGGCGGCCAACGGCGTCGCCCGGGCGTCACCGCCACCCGAGGTGGCCACCGCCCCGGCACGCGAGCCCGGCCACGGCAAGGCGGCGAACACTCATCCGGTGCGTAACGGCGACTCGCTGTGGACGATTGCCCGGCGCTACGACCTGACCGTCGCGCAACTCGCGGCCGCCAACGGACTCAGCGCACGCTCGACCCTGCGCGTGGGGCAGCAGCTGCGCGTCCCCGCCCCCGCGGTCACGGCCAAACAGGTCGCAGATCAGGTTCGACGCACGGTGCGCTACCGGGTGCGATCGGGTGATTCACTGTGGACGATCTCCCGCCAGTTCAAAGTATCGGTGCAGCAGTTGGTCGCGTGGAATGGACTCAACCGCAAGCAGCAGTTGCAGCCCGGACAGGAATTGCTCGTTCATCGCCCGAGCTGAGGACCTGGCCGGGCATGATCCTGGCCTGCGGCTGTCGCCGGGCGCGCCCGCCGTCAGTCGGCGAACACCACCTGGTTGCGGCCGTTGCGTTTGGCGCTGTACAGCGCGTCATCCGCCTTTTGCAACAGCTGATGAATATCCTGCTGACCTACCGCCTGCTCGCTGCAGGCCACGCCCACGCTCGCCGACATCGAGATGGCGCGCTTATCCATGCTGACCGGACGCTCGGCGATATTGGCCCGCACGCGCTCGGCAATCGATGCCACCCGGTTCGCCTCGCGCTCCACGAGGACGATCAGAAACTCCTCGCCGCCATACCGACCCACCGCATCATAGGGGCGCACCGCTTCGATCATGCGTTCGGCGGCCGTGCGCAGCACGCGATCACCCGTCAGGTGGCCGTAGCGGTCGTTGATGTCCTTGAAATTGTCGAGATCTACCATCGCCACACCCACGAGCGTCCTGGTGCGTCTGGCGCGCGCATGCTCGCGCTGGAGAATCTCGAGGATGCCGGCGCGATTCCAGGTCTGGGTCAGCGGATCGATGAAGATCTGCCGGCGCGCGGCATCGAGGTCGTTGACGAGTGCCGAGCGCGATCGGGACAGTACGCCTACCTGCAGTTCGGTTTCGACGACGCGCGCCAGGTCGCGCAGCGTGCAGAGTTCTTCGTCCCCGAGCCGGCGCGGTTGGGTATCGGCAATGCAGACGCCGCCCATCCGGTGCCCGTCCTGTGCATACAGCGGATGTGACGCGTAGAAGCGCAGATGCGGGGATTCGCTGACCAGCGGGAGGGACGCGAAACGGGCGTCCTGCGCAGCGTCTTCGATCACGGTCGGTCCGTCGGTTTCCAGCGCCCGATGGCAAAATGTGGCTGGCCGCGGCAGGCTTTCGACCGACAGGCCACAGATAGACTTGTACCAGACACGATCGCAGTCAACGAGCGCGATGGCGGCGATCGGTGTGCCCAGTGCAAGACAGGCCAGCCGGGTGATGCGATCGAAGCGCTCTTCGCGAGCAGGCTCGAGCACATTGAGGCGCCGCAGGGAAGCCAGCCTCAACTCTTCATCATGCGCAGAATGGGTAGAGTGCATCGGGAAGACCCGACCTCGCAGTGAGTAGCGTTGACAGCGTGACGGCCGCAGCCATCCAGTCGTTATGGCGGGGCAGTCAGTCGCACGGTGACAGCCGCCCTGCGTTTTGCCGGGATCTTCCCGGATAGAGGGCAATGCCGCAAGCGGCATTTCGTCCGCTGCACAACGCTATACTGCGTTTTATCAATCGGTGACATTTGTCGGCGATTCGCGGCCGCAACCGGCGGCGTGCACGAAATGTCCGTATTATCGAGTCCATCGAATCCGCCCAGATCGCACGGTAAACCCACCATGGAACAGATTGCAGCCAGCATTCGCGACATCGTCGATTTTCCAAAGCCCGGCATCGTCTTCAAAGACCTGACCCCGCTCATGCGGGACCCCGCCCTGCTCAGGCTGGCGATCGTCGAACTGGCGCGCCCGTTCCGCGACGCAGGCGTCACGGCTGTACTCGGCATGGAGGCGCGAGGGTTCATTTTCGGCAGCCTCGTGGCCGCTGAACTCGGCGCGGGCTTCGTGCCGCTGCGCAAACCGGGGAAATTGCCGTATGTCACGCATCAGGTCGCCTACGATCTCGAATACGGAACAGCGGCGCTCGAGATGCATCAGGATGCCCTTACCGCCCGGGACCGCGTGCTGCTCGTCGACGATCTGATCGCCACCGGCGGCACCGCGGCGGCTAGTCTCGTGCTCGCCGCGCGCTGCGGCGTGAGCGTCGTCGGCGCGGCCTTCGTGATCGAACTCGATTTCCTCGGGGGACGTCGCGCGCTCGGCGACTGCCGCGTGCATGCGCTGGTGCACTGCTGATCAACCCTGCTGCCCGGTCCTGCTGATCCATGTGCATCCTGTTGGCCGCCTGGCGCGATCACCCGCAATATGATCTCGTGGTGGCGGCGAATCGCGACGAATTCCATGCCCGCCCCGCCGCGCCCGCCGCAGCGTGGACGGATGCGCCGCATCTCGTGGCCGGGCGTGATCTCGAAGCCGGTGGCACGTGGCTCGGGGTCGGGCACGGCGGCCGCTTTGCCGCGGTCACCAACGTCCACCGGCCGGGCCAGCCGGTGGGTCAACGCTCGCGGGGGATGCTGGCGGCCGAATTCCTGCGCCAACGCCAGTCGGCCGCGCGGTATGGCACGAGCCTCGTCGCGGACGCCCTTCACTATGCGGGCGTCAATATGATGTTCGCAGATCGCCATGCGCTGCGGGCGTGGTCGAACCAGGACAATCGCGTGCGGGATCTCGCACCAGGCGTATACGGCCTCAGCAATGCCGCGCTCGATGTCGAATGGCCGAAGGTCACACGCCTCAAAGCTGCGTATCGGCAACAACGCGATCTGGCGGGCGACGCCTTGATCGACGCGCTGCTCGCGACCTTGCGCGACGAGCGCAGCGCCCGCGACGAGGAGCTGCCGGACACCGGCGTCGACTTGGCGATGGAGCGCGTGCTCGCGCCCATCTTCATCCGCGGTAGCGGTTACGGCACGCGCTGCTCATCGGTCGTACTGCGCGAGACGAGCGGGCGTCTGCTGTTCGTTGAGCGGCGCTACGACGCGCGCGGTCACGCCTGCGGCGACAGCCGCCATGAACTGGAGCAAACCCGATGCTAAAGCAGTCGCCCGTCGCCGATCTGGCAACGCGCTTTCGTGCGACGCGCGCAGCCAGCCTAGCGCTGGCCGCGACGCTGTCGGCAGAAGACGCCTGTGCGCAGTCAATGCCGGATACAAGCCCTGCAAAATGGCATCTCGCGCATACCGCCTGGTTCTTCGAGACGGTCGTGATCGAGGCCCTGCAACCCGACTATCGCTCGCCGTTCGACGGCTATCGTGTGCTGTTCAATTCGTATTATCAGGGCATCGGGCACCAGCACGCGCGCCCCTCGCGCGGTCTGCTGACCCGGCCATCGCTGAACGACGTCATCGCCTACCGGCATGCGATCGACGCCAGGCTCGCCGCGCATTTCGAGGCCGGTGTCCCACCCGCGATCGGTGCCCTGATCGAACTCGGCATTCAGCATGAACAGCAGCATCAGGAACTGTTGCTGATGGACATCAAGCATCTGTTTGCGCAAAACCCGCTGCTGCCCGTCTACGCGTCGACGCCGCAGCGTCCCGCGACCACTGCCGCGCCGCTGCGCTGGTACGACGGCGGCGGCGGGCTCGTTGACATCGGGGCCGGGCCGGACGGCTTCGCCTTCGACAATGAACGGCCGCGGCACCGCTTTCATCTCGCGCCGTTTCGCCTTGCCAGTCGGCCGGTGACCAATGCCGAGTTCGCAGACTTCATCGCCGACGGAGGCTATCGCAATCCACTGCTGTGGCTTGCAGACGGCTGGGCGACGGTACAACGCGAAGGCTGGGCGCATCCGGCCTATTGGCGGCCGACGGCTGACGGCTCGGACGAGTTCACGCTCGGTGGGCAACGTACGCTGCAGGCTGCAGCACCCGTTTGTCATGTCAGTTACTACGAAGCAGAGGCCTACGCGCGCTGGGCTGATGCCCGCCTGCCGACTGAGCACGAATGGGAGCACGTGGCGGCGGCTGCGCCGGTCGAGGGCAATTTCGTCGAGCGCGGGCTGCTGCATCCGGCACCCGGTGACGCTGGGCAGACGCAGCTGTTTGGCGATGTCTGGGAATGGACCGCGAGCGCTTACGTGCCGTATCCCGGCTTCAGGCCCCTGAACGGCACGGTCAGCGAATACAACGGCAAGTTCATGGCGAACCAGATGGTGCTGCGTGGCGGCTGCTGCGTGTCGCCGCGCAGTCACCTGCGCGCGAGCTATCGCAACTTCTACTATCCGCAACAGCGCTGGCCGTTCACCGGCCTGCGCCTCGCACAGGACGGCTGAGGACCCGGCTCAGCTCGACAGGCCGCCGTTGACCTTCAGGGTCTGGCCGGTGATGAACGCCGCTTCGTCGGAGGCCAGGAAGACCACCGCGGCCGCGATGTCCGCCGGTACGCCAAAGCGCGCGAGTGGCGTCGCCGCTTCAACCGCGGCCCGATAGCGGGGCGCCATGTCGGCCGCGGCGAACGAAGTCTCGATCCAGCCCGGCGCGATTTCGTTGACCCTCACCGCCGGCGCGAGTGAACGCGCGAGTGCGCGGGTGAAGCCGGTTACGCCGGCCTTGACCGCGGCGAACATCTCCGGATTACGGCCGCCCATGCCGCGCAAGGCCAGATCCCAGGACATGTTGATGATCGAGCCGCGCGATTGCGTCAATGCGTCGGCGACTGCCCACGCACAGAGCATCGTGCCGCGTAAATCGGTGTCGAGCAGGCGCTTGAGTTTGACCTGATCCGAGTCCCGCGCGCCTTCGCCGGTCAGGATGTCGGCCCCGGCGAAATTGCACCAGGTGTCGATCCCGCCTAGTTGCTTGCAGGCGGTCGCGATGAGACCGGGAATCTGCGCCGGTTCTGCAACGTCAGCCGCGACTGCGCAGGCCACGCCACCGCGGCCGGTGATTTCATCGACGACAGCCGCGGCAGCGGCGTGCGAGCGACGGTAGACAATCACCACCGCCGCGCCCTCGGCGGCGCAACGCACGGCCACCCCGCGGCCGATGCCGCTGCTCGCACCGGTCACGACCATGCGTTTGCCGGCCAGCCGGCCGTGGCCGGACAAGTTGCTGCTGTCGGCTGCCATGCGCTTACTGGCGGGTTTTGAGTTGCTTGGGGCCGTCGACCGGCCACTCCTGCTTCAGCACGACTTCACCCATTTCAGTGCCCGGCGTGAGTTGACCCTGATAAATGATATAGCGCCCGCCCGGCTCTTCATCCGTGGCCGGACTCTCGGTCCAGATCCACATATGGCCGGCCAGGGTATCGACGATCAGCGCCTTTTCGGTGCCGAACTCGGTGCCGGAATCAATGGGCACTGCCTGATAGCGCGGGTCGGCGCTGACCTCCAATGAGGTCAGTAGCAGGCCGGCGGTAAGTGCCGTGATACATCGCCTGAAATTCAGCTCGCACATGACTCGATAATCTCTCTGGTTGGTGCTGGTCGCTTAGTCGGTGTCAGAGACCCGGTACGCCAGGCGCTCCGGGGTAGTGATGACGTACGTTGCGCGCTGGCCCCGCAGACGCGTCTGCAGCCAGGGTATCGCGCCCTGCACCACCGACGGCTCGGCGGCGAGATGGGGCAGGTCAAGCTCGAAGTATCGGCCGCTGGCGCCATAGCTTACGCGGGACCTGCCCCCCCTGCCGCCCTCGCGCCCGCGCTCGACCTTCAGCGCCGCCCAGTCGAGCGGCCCGCCATGCTGCAGCACCGCGCGCAAGGACTCCTCGAGCAGACGCAGTTCACGCGTCACAGCCTCGCAGGCTGCCTGTTTGAGGCGCAGATGCCGCACGTTCTCGAACACGCAGTGCAGGCCGTCTGCCTGTGAGTACATCGGTGGTGCGCTGTCGGCCAGCGCCCACTCGCCGGTCATCCGCTGCTCGCGTGCCACGACGACTTCGTCGATCGTCGTGCCGGCTGCGACGCAGTCGCGCTGCGTGCAGACCTGGTCGGCAACGCGGGCCTCGAAGGCTGGCTGCTCGCTGACGCGGGGCGCGCTCAGCATCACCTGGTCGTCGCCGATGATGAGCCGCACCGTGCCATGTGCTTCGCGCACGATCTCGACACTCGCCACCTGTGGCAGTTGCTGGCGGACGAGCTGCAAGTGCGTGATGAAGGACAGGGTGCCGCGCCGCCAGCCGCCCGCACGGGCGGGTTCATCACTGCTGCGGCGGACTTCCGCCGCGTTGGCGGCAATGAGTTGCGCGAGCGCGGCATCGGCGAACAGCTGGCGCGCCGCCGGAGAGTCGCCTGCCATGGCGGCGACGAGCGCGTCGAAGCGGGTCTGCGCGATGGGCCCGGCGGCCTCGGCCGCCAGCAGTCCCCAAAGGACACTGCACAGCAACGCGCACGTTGCGCGTGCGAAGGGGATGCACCGGCTCACGGCAGGCCGAGTTCGACCTGCAGCATGGCGTAATGGTCTTCGAAGAAGGCCTGCGGGCGGGCCTCCGACAGCGGCAACCACACAGCCTCTGCGGCGTCGTCGCCGGCCAGGACTGTCGGCGCCGGCTGCGCGCACGGCAACTCATAGCGATGCAGATGCGTAATCGTGCGCCCGCGCAGCGAACGCAGCGGATGATCGAACACGCGTACCGCGCGGCACGCCGTCGCCGGCAGCACCAGACTGGTCTCTTCACGCAGTTCGCGCAGCGCGCTGTCGCATAGGGCCTCGTCGAGATCGATGAAACCTCCCGGCAGCGCCAGCAGGCCACAGCCGGGACGCCGGCCGCGGCGTATCACCAGCACCGTGTCGCCGTGCGTCACCAGCGCGTCGACGGTCACGAACACCGGCGGGAACGGCGCCGCGTGCCAGGCCGCGCGATACCGTTCGATGAAGGCAAACTCGGCGCGCAGTTCACGGCGCAACTCATCGTCGAGCATGGCCGCGAGGATCGACCAGCACACAGGCAGCGCCGCGGTATCGAGTACGAATTGCGCCGTGGCGCCAAGCAGACGTTCATTCAGCGTGGCGTCGAACGGTGCGAGCCCGGCCGGCAGAACACAGGCGCGCCAGTCGGGAAAGCAGGCGCGATAAAAGTCAGGCCCGGCCCGCTCAAGCCCATAGACATCGATGTCTGCGCCAGGCACCACGCCGGCCGCCGCCAGCGCAGCGCGGACCGCGCCGGCCCAACGCAGGTCGTCGTACCAGCAGTCGGCAACCGGCAGCAGCGTCGGCATTGCCTGCGCGGGCAACGCGGCTGCCAGCAGCGCGCACCGCTCGTCGAGCGACCAGGGGTTCAAGACGCTGGCTGCCTGCGTCACGCCGCCGCAGATAAGCCACACCGTGTCGTACTGTGCCGCGAGCGCGCAGAGGGCGTCGACGTGACGCTGCTGGGGAGGTTGCAGGCGCGCGACGCAGACCGCGACCTTGGCGCGGGACTCAGCGCCCATCATCAGCCCGCAGCACGGCCAGCGCCTGCGCGTGCAGGCTCGCATTGGCGGCCGCAATCACGCGCCCGCCACCGCGGACCGGCGCGCCGGTCCAGTCGGTGACGATGCCGCCCGCGGCTTCTATCAACGGCATCAGCGGCGCAATGTCGTAGTAGCCGAGGCCGGCTTCGACCACCAGATCGAGATGGCCCGCGGCCAGCAGGCAGTAGGCGTAACAGTCGATGCCGAAGCGCGCCAGGCGCACGCGTCTGGCGAGCCGTTGAAAGGCCGGCCATTCGGTGTCCGCCGCAAACATCTCGGGCGCGGTGGCGAACAGGTAGCTGGTGGCGAGGTCGCTGTTGTCGCGCGTGCGCAGCAGTCGTCGCGTATCGCCTCGCAGATGCCAGGCTTCGCCGCTGCCGCCCACGAAGCACTCGCCGACGAACGGCTGACTCATCAGGCCGAGCACCGGGCGATCGTGTTCGCACAGCGCAATCAGCGTGCCCCAGGTCGGGACGCCGCAAACGAAGGCGCGGGTGCCGTCGATCGGATCGATCACCCAGCGATAGACACCAGCGCCGGGCGTGTCGCCGAATTCTTCGCCGAGCACGCCGTGATCGGGATAGCGCGTAAGGATGGCTGAACGCAAGGCCTGCTCAGCGCCGCGGTCGGCCTCGGTGACCGGGTCGAAACGCTGTTCACCCTTGTCACCTACCACCATCGCCTGCCGGAAATACGGCAATACGACCGCCCCGGCGATCGCGGCCAGGTCGAGCAGGAAGCGGCAAAACTCTTCGCGGCGCAACGGGTCCATGCAGGCGCTGATCCAGGAATTGAAAGCGGGTTCGGCCGATCATGACACCGGGACTCCGGCCAGTACACTGCGCCAGCCTGCGCATAACGGCCGGCGGATCCAGGCAACTCAGGATCCTGGTCAGATTTATCTTGTCAACCTCGAGGGTGTTCCTGAGGGGTTGCGGCAAGGCGCGATGCGCAGGCCATAGCGGGGGCTGTTGCCAAGCATCGCAAGGCCGCGGCAGCCGCTCAGGAACAGCCGAATGTAAAGATAATGCTGGCCAGGGCCCTCAGCATCCGACAACAGGGCTGAACGCCGTTCAGCCCTCGTCCTGTTCCTGCTGCGCGCCGGTGACCGTGAACACGCAATTGCGGCCGGCACGCTTGGCACGCTGCAGGGCATTCGCCGCAGCGTCGATCAGGACCTGCGGCGTCTGGCCGGGCGCCGGGATGACGGTCGCCGCGCCGCAGCTGGCGGTCAGCACCCGCTCGACGTCGGAGGCGCCGTGCATGAGGGTCAGTTCGTAGACGCCGGCGCGGATGGCGTCGGCGACGTCGAGTGTGGCGAATTCGCTGGTCTCGGGCAGGATCACCGCGAATTCCTCACCACCGAAGCGCGATACCAGGTCGCCCGCACGGCGCGAAAAACCGCGGACCACCTCTGCCACGCGCACGAGACATTTGTCACCGGCGTGATGACCATAGCGCTCGTTGTAGGGGTGGAAGCGATCGATATCGCAGATTACCAGCGACAGCGGCCGCTGTTCGCGCAGTGCCCGCGACCACTCCCGTTCGAGCACACGCTCGAATACGCGCCGGTTGGCGAGGTTGGTCAGCGGATCGAGATTCGACTGATCGCGCGCCTTGTTACGTGCTTCGATCAGCGCGGACTGTGTCTTGCGCCGGCGTCCGATTTCCGCTGACAGGTTTGCCACCAGGGCGGCGCTGCGCGCCTGCTCCTGCGCGAGCCGCTCGGCGATCGCCTCGAGTTCAATGCGATGGCGAATTTCGCCGATGGTACAAGACTGGCTGCGCTGGATGATGTGGAAGAGATAGGCAAAGAACAGGATGTTGCCGATGCCAAGACCGAGCAGTGTCGGATCGCCGCTGATGAGCAGCCTGACTTGCAGGGGCGCGAGCGCCGGCACGGCGAACGCAAGCCCCTGCCAGCGCACGATGCCCTGCCCGAGCAGGGCGCCGCAGGCGAGCCCCCCCAGCCATAGATTGACGACGGCCAGCACCCAGGTTTCCTGCGGGAACGTCAGCCACAAGGTGCTGACGCCGAGGCAGGCCCCGACGCCAAGCAGCGACAGGGCATTGAACACCAGCCAGCGCTTGCGGCCTATGCTCTCGATGCGGCGATGGCCCGCCAGCACGACCACGCGTGCCAGCACCATCGCCGCCAGCGCGAGCAGCCAACCGGTGAACACGTCGGCGGGAATGAACTGGCCGAGCAGGCCGGCATAGCAGATGCCGCACAGGACCAGCGGCAGCAAGGCGAAGCGACCGTTCTCGGCCGCAATCTGACATTGACGAGCGGACACGTGCTCGTCCACCCGGCTGTTGGCCGAGTCAGTGGCGTCTGTTGGTGCTGCCGACTGCATGTGGCGCTGGAGCCCCTGATAGTTCGGGTACGAGCTACCCCCCGGGATGTTCGTACCCATTCGTTTGTGTGCGCCTGCCTTGACGCCATGCAGCGTACTCCCCCCTGTCAGGGCGTCAATCCACGGACGCCGCGGTGCGTTCGATCTGGGAACTAATTCCGCAGATAGCCTTGCCAGCGTGCCCATCGACGCCCCGCTGCCGGCACCCGCCGTGGCCGTTTCGGCTGGCCGTGACGTCGCGTCTCGAATAGACTCAGCGCGCCCGCCCCGGCTAACCAATACGTTCATACGCCCTTATGCTCCGAGCCTTCATCGAGCTCTTCGATCGCGTCGTACTCGCGAAGCCGAAAGCCATTCTCGCCCTGCTTGCCATGGTCCTGGTCGTATTTGCCTTGGGTATCCCGAAGTTCAGGGTCGATGCCTCCGCAGACTCCCTGCTGCTCGAAAACGACGCAGATCTGCAACGCTTCCGCGAACTGGGCAAACGCTACTCGACCCGTGACTTCCTGTTCGTTACCGTCACGCCGAAGGATTCGCTGTTCAGCCCGGCCGCACGCGCCGTGATTGCCGCGATTCGAAAGGATCTTAAGGGGCTGCCGGACGTCGAATCGGTGCTGACCATCCTTGATGTCCCGCTCGTGAAGAACGGCGACGCAAAGCTGTCCGAGATCGCCACCCAGTACAAAACACTGGAGTCGCCCGATGTCGACTTCGAACGCGCCCGCGACGAACTGTTGACGAGCCCGCTGTACAAGAACGTCGCCATCAGCGCGGACGGGCGCACCACCGCGATCCGGGTCGTGATGAAGGACAAGCCCGATTTCCGCGCGTTGCAGAATGAGCGCGGGGATCTCGTCTACCTGCGTGCCACCAAGGGCCTGGCGGCTGCCGAACAACAGCGGCTTGACGAACTCGAGCCGATCTACAAGGCCCAGAAGGCGGCCGTCGACGCAGCCAACCATGCCGCGATCGCCAGCATCCGTTCGGTGCTCGAGCGCTACCGGGGGCAGGCGACGGTGCACCTCGGCGGCATTTCGATGATCACCGACGATCTCATCACTTTCGTGCGCGGCGACATCGTGATCTTCGGGATCGGCGCCGTGGTGCTGGCGATCGCGATGCTCGGCTACATCTTCCGCGAAGCGCGCTGGGTCGCGATACCGCTCGGGACCTGCGTGTACTGCACGGTGGTGATCCTCGGCATGCTGGGCCACGCCGGCTGGGACCTGACCGTGATTTCGTCGAACTTCATTGCGCTGACGCTGATTCTCACGATTTCGGTCAACATCCATCTGCTCGTGCGTTATATGGAGCTGTTCCGGGACCATCCGGAAAAATCGCAGTACGAACTCGTGCGCCAGATGACGCACGACATGGCGAAACCCTGCCTGTACACCTCGCTGACGTCCATCATCGGCTTCGTGTCACTGGTCACAAGCGACATCAAGCCGATCATCGACTTCGGCTGGATGATGACGCTGAGCCTGGCAATCGTGTTCGTCATCCTGTTCACCTTCATCCCGTGCGTGATGCTGCTGATGCCCAAGCGGCCGCTCAAAGTCGACGACAAGGGCAATGCAGGCTTTACGGTCAGCCTCGCGCGGTTCACCGATAACCACGGGGTCTTCGTGCTCGTGGCCACGGTGGCAATCACGGTGCTCGGCGTCATTGGTGTCAGCAAACTCGAGGTCGAGAACAGCTTCATCAATTACTTCAAGCAGGACACCGAGATCTATCAGGGCTTGAAGCAGGTTGACGAAACCCTCGGTGGCACCACCCCGCTTGACGTCGTGCTGAAGTTTCCGCCCCCGGCGCAGGTGTCCAGCGAGGACGCCGAACTGGCCGAAATGTATGGCGACGAACCGACGCTGAAATCGGACTACTGGTTCACGCCGCAGAAGATCGAGCGTATCAAGCGCGTGCATGATTACCTCGAATCGGTGCCCGGCGTCGGCAAGGTCACGTCGCTGGCGTCGATCGTGCGGGTTGCCGAAGAGCTGAACAAAGGGCGCGAGTTCGACCCGTTCGAGCTGAATGTCATCTACAAGCGTCTGCCTGAGAACCTGAAACAGGAGATGCTCTCGCCCTACATCTCGATCGAAAACGACGAGGCACGCATCACGCTGCGCATTCTCGACTCGATGCCGGGCCTGCGCCGTGATGCCCTGCTCGCGCAGATCCAGACCGGGCTCGCCGAGGACCTCGGGCTGAAGCCCGGGGAGTTCCAGGTATCCGGTCTGCTCGTGCTGTACAACAACATGCTGCAGAGCCTGTATTCGTCGCAGATTCAGTCGCTGGGCTGGGCAATGCTCGGCGTCATGCTGACGCTGTGGGTACTGTTCCGATCGTTCAAGGCGGCGCTGATCGGCGTGATCCCGAATATCGTTGCCGCCGTCGGCGTGCTCGGCTTCATGGGCTGGGCCGGGATCCCGCTCGACATGATGACCATCATGGTTGCGTCGCTGACGATTGGCATCGCGGTCGAGGACTGTATCCACTATCTCTATCGCTATGGCGTGGAGTATGACCGCTTCCGCGATGGTCTGAAGACGATGTACTATTGTCACGCGAACATCGCGAAGGCGGGCTTCTATACCACGCTTACCGTCTGCTGCGGCTTCTCGATCCTTGTGCTGTCGAATTTCGTGCCGAGCATCATTTTCGGCATCCTGACCACCATCGCGATGACCGTCGCCATCCTCGGCGCCCTGACCCTGATGCCGAAGCTGATCCTGATGTGGAAGCCCTTTCACTGAGCAGCGCGCCCGCCGTACTGCGCAGCACCAACTCGCCGACACGCCGGTCGCGCCGAAACGCATACCGCGACAGCGCCGGCTGCACTAGAATCATGCCGATGATTCACACATCAGCCCGGAGGAGACACCCCATGATTATGCCCCCCTTCACTCGTCTGCGCTTGCTGGCCGTCCTGGGCTGCGGGCTCGCCGTCGGGCCGCTCAGCCAGGCCGACGAAACCTGCAACTCGCCGTACATGAAGCGCCTGACCACCCAGGAAGACTTCATGTACATCTGGACACTCGGCGTGAGCGGCGTCGGCGACGAGCAGGACAAGCTCGTGACCGTCGACACGCTTCCGGCGTCCAAGACCTACGGCAAGGTGCTCAATGCCCTGTCGGTCGGCGGCCGCAACGAAGCCCATCATTCGGGCTACAGCGACGACCGCCGAACGCTGTGGGCCGGCGGGCTGGACACCAGCAACATTTTTCTCTTCGACGTCGCCACCGATCCGGCGCAGCCGACGCTCAGAAAAACCATCACCGACTTCGTCGCCAAAACCGGTGGCATCGTAGGGCCACATTCGTTCTACGCGCTGCCCGGCCGCATGCTCATCACCGGCCTGTCGAACAATCAGGACCACGGCGGCCGCACCGGCATGGCCGAGTACACCAACGACGGGGAGTACATCACCACGCACTGGATGCCGACCGACGACAATCTCCAGGGCGCGGTCAAGACCGGCCAGTTCGCCGACGGGTACGGCTACGACATCCGCGCGCTGCCGCGCCTGAATGTGATGGTCAGTTCCTCCTTTACCGGCTGGAACAACTACATGATGGATCTCGGCAAGATGATGGCTGACGGCGAGGCGATGAAGCGCTTCGGCAACACGGTCACCCTGTGGGACCTGCACACGCGCAAGCCCCTGAAGGTGTTCGATGTGCCAGGCGCGCCGCTGGAAGTGCGCTGCGCGTGGAACGAGAAGCACGACTACTGCTTCACGACCACTGCACTGACCTCGAAAATCTGGCTGATCCATCGCGATGACCACGGCGAATGGCACGCCAAGGACGTCGCCGACATCGGCGATCCGGCCAAGATCCCGCTGCCGGTCGACATCTCCATCGCAGCCGACGACAGCCGGCTGTGGGTCAACACCTTCAACGACGGCATGGCGCGTCTGTACGACATCACCGATCCGCATGCGCCGAAAGAGATCTACAGCAAGCACATCGGCGAACAGGTCAACATGGTGTCGCAGAGCTGGGATGGCAAGCGCGTGTATTTCACGTCTTCGCTGCTCGGAAACTGGGACAAGAAGCAGGGCCCGGCAGGTGATCTGCAGTACTTCAAGGCTTACGACTGGGACGGCAAGGCGCTACAGGAAGCGTTCGCCGTCGACTTTGTCGCCGAGAAGCTCGGTCTGGCGCACCAGATGACGTTGAACGCGCGCTCGATGTACACCGGCAAGCAGTCCCCGGTTGCGCCGCAGGCGAGCACCGGCGGCAGTCTGGCCACCACCGGCCACTGAGCCTTTGCAGATCTGCGCTCCCTGGCGCCGCCGCAGCGGCGGCGCCCTGCTGACGCTCATCGCCATCACCGTGATGGCGCAGGCGACGGCGCATGAGGCGCATCGCGCGGCGAATGCGGCGGCCACCGACGTCGCCCCCGGCTATCTCGCCCTGCCCTATGCGCCGCCCACGCCCGGCACGTATGCACTGCCGCCGATCCGGCCCGCAGCCGACGGTGCAATCATCGACGACACCGGCACCCCGCGCCGGCTGCACGCGCTCTTCGACCAGCGCATCACGGTGCTGTCCTTCATCTATACGCACTGTGACGACGCCAATGGCTGTCCGCTCGCCAGCTTCGTGATCAGCCAGGCGGCGGCGGATATTGCCAGGGTTCCCGCGCTCGCGGCCAAGGTCCGTTTTGTGAGCCTGAGCTTTGACCCGCAGCGCGACACACCGGCCCTGCTCGGCCGCTACGCGCGGCCGTTCCGTAAACCTGGCGTCGACTGGGTATTCGGCACCACGGCCGATGAAGCCGCCCTCACCGTCCTTCTGGCCGCTTACGGCCAGGACATCGAACGCGATGCAAGCGGCGGCACTTTTTCCCATGTGCTGCGCGTGTATCTCATCGACAGTGACGCGCGCATCCGAAACGAGTACACGACGAGCTTCCTGCATTCTTCGATGCTTGCCGCCGACATCCGCACGCTCGCGATGGCGGCGAGTCCGGCCGCAGAGGTCCCGGGCAGCACGAGCCTCGGCCCCGGCGACGACAAGTCCGGCTATGAAGACGCCGCTTACGTCACGCGCTCCCGCGCGCTGACCGCACGCGACGCAGCGCCGGCCGACCTGCGGGCGACGCTGACGGAACTGCCGCTGGGACTCCCGCGCGACGCACTGAATGGACCTCTGCCGACCGACGCCCAGATTGCACTCGGTCGCCAGCTGTTCTTCGATCGGCGTCTGTCGCACAACGACACCCTCGCCTGCGCCAGCTGCCATATTCCGGATCAGGGCTACACCAACAACGAACTGATGACGCCCATCGGCATCGAAGGCCGCACCGTCAAACGCAACGCCCCGTCGCTGTTCAATGTCGGACTGTTGCCAGAGTTGTTTCACGATGCGCGTGAATCCCGTCTCGAGCAGCAGATATGGGGGCCACTGCTGGCGTCCAATGAGATGGGGAATCCGTCGATTTCCTACGTGCTCGATGAACTGCGCACGCTGCCCGGCTACCGCGCGCAGTTCGCGGCGGCCTTCCCGCAGGCACCTGCACCTTCGATGGAGACGCTCGGCCTCGCGCTGGCCGCATACGAACGCGCGCTGGTGTCCGGCGACAGCCCCTTCGACCGCTGGCGCTACGGTGGTGACGCAGCCGCGCTCCCGGCGGCCGCGCGCGCGGGCTACGCCCTGTTCACCGGCAAGGCTGGCTGCAGCGGCTGCCACCTGGTCGGCGAATCCGCCGCGCTGTTCACCGATCACGAACTGCACAACACGGGCCTGGGCTACCGACGCTCGATGGCCAGTCCGCAGACGCTGGACGTGCTCGTGGGGCCAGGCACACGCCTGGCCGTGGCGCCCGGGATCGTCGCCGCGTCGAGTGAGACGCCGCCGAGCGATCTGGGCCGCTACGAAGTCACGCTCGACCCCGCCGACCGTTGGCGCTATCGCACACCGTCGCTGCGCAACGTCGCGCTGACAGCGCCCTACATGCACGACGGCTCGCTGCGCAGCCTGGACGATGTGATCGCCTTCTACGCTGCCGGCGGGCAGCCCAACGAAGGTCTCGATCCGCGCCTGAAACCACGCCGGCTCACGGCCGCTGAACGCACCGAACTACGTGCCTTTCTCGACAGCCTGACCGGCAGCAATGTCGACATCCTGGTGCGCGACGCGTTTGCGGTGCCGATCGGCGATCGCCAGGCCGACTAGCCGGCCTGGGGGATTAGCGAACGCGACGACACGGCCGGCGAGCGCGATCGCATCAGCGCTCAGCCTGTCGGCACCGCTGGCCGGGCGACGGCGCAGCCTGCCGAGCGCGCCCGCAGCGCTGCATTGCAATGTGGCCTGGCGCAATGACCAGCCAAAAACGCCATCAGACGCTGCCGCTTCTAAAAAAAGAACGATGCAGGGGTCTGGACATGCGCAAAGCCACCATTACGCTCGATGAAATCCTGTCTCCAAAGCGAAGGAAGAACCGGTCCTGCCGCTGATTGCCGACGCGGCGGCGCGACTGAAAGCACTGAAAGCCGATGCCAGAGCCGTCGACGCGCTGTTTAGGGCCTACCCCGCAGGCGTGGTGGGCCTGGATTCCTGATCCGATCGCGCGCCGCCGACGCGGGGCTGCACTACTCGAGCGCTGCCGTCACCTGCCCAAAAAGCCGCGTCACCCATCACGCCTGCATAACGGTGACGCCAGCCCTGTGCGCGCGTGCGGCACCGCACATACCACGCCGGCCATTGCCGTTAAGGTGGCGACGCTTCTCAAAGCATTAGTCATTTTAGACACGAAGCCCGCGACGGCCTGCCTGACCTCCCCCTGACTTCGCCGCGGGTTCTTTTCTGTCCTCTCCAGTGGCCGCGCAGCCTGGCGGGCGGCGGTTGCCCACACACAGATCGTGCGTAGCACCGAACCCAAGCTGACGGGGCCAGCCGCATCAAAAACAAGCACATCCATGACTGACTCACCGCTGACTGCAAGGCAACATCACCGTTTTTACGGTTCGCGCGCTGCCACCTCCACTCTGCACTCGACGGTGACAACCTGTTTTCACGAGCGGTTAACCGCGCAGGCCGAATGCTGTCGTGCTTAACACGGCACGCATCATTCTGCAGGCGGTCGACGATATCGAGCGTGTGTTTGACGAGCATCCTTTCGCCGAGCCCAACGACGCCGCCGTGAACAGTCTGCAGGAGATTGCCATCACGCTGGGTCAACAGCACCCCGTGGCCGGCCGTCACGCCCAGCAGATTCATCGGCTCAGCACCGTGTTCTACGGAGAGCGGCGCCGCCAGCAGCGCGGCGGCGGTGCGGCTGCGCTGTATGCCGCCATGCGGATCTCCCTGCTGGGCCAGATTCAACACGTGGCACAAGCGCTCGCCGAAGCTGGGAGTGTCGAAAACGGGCACCAGACCATCGGCCGCGCGCGGGACTGAAGGGAAATCATCAGCCGCCTTGCAGCAGTGAGGCTGTTGACTCATTCGTAGCCATGGGCGTTCGCCGTAAGGCCCTGGGCGGCCTTGCTGACGGCATTTGTGCGTCAGCCAGACAATGGGGTTTGGGGTGTGTGCTTGCAGGTGCCCGCACCGCGGCGCCAGTCACCCACGTGAAAAACGTCCGGGGGCTGGCAAAAACGCTTTAGCCACCCTTCAAGGGAGGCACGTAGATCACGGCATCACCGTCGACGAGCACCGTCGTGTCGAGGACTTCGGGTTTCACGTGCTGGCCATTGCGCATCGCCATGAATTCCGTTTCGGCACGAAAGCCGAGATCCTCGGCCAGCTTGCCGACCGTGATGCCGTCCTCCAGCTCGAGATCCTTGTCGTCGAAGGTTTCGATGTCGCTGCGCAGGTATTCGCGCAGCCAGCCCATCAGGCGGACATTGATTTTCATGCGCAGGGGGGATCCGGTAGCAATAAAGCGTCACCCGCGGGCATCGGCCCGCCGGCGCACGCTGTCGAGAAACGCGTCACAGGCCCAGGCGCTTCAGCGTATCGGCGCTGGGCACGCCGTCGGCACCCCAGCCGCGCTGCGCGTAGTATTCGGGCAGCATCGTCTTGAGTCCGCTGACTAGGCCCTTTGCGACACCGCTCGGCGCGGGTTCCTCGAGGATGCGCTTGGGCAGCGTGTCGTCCTTCGACGTGAGGCCCGCGGCGAGATTGAACTGGCGCTCGAGGTTCCAGATGCGCTCGCCGGTTTCGAGCAGGCGCGGCAGGGTCCAGTCGCCCTCACAGGCGCCGTCGATCTGATCCGCATAGTGCTCGGGGGTGGCGCCAGAGTGCAGCGTGAACAGGCACAGGCCCGTCGCGTCGATCGCCGAAATCAGATCCTGCGACGTGCGCACCACTTCCGCCTTGCCCTCGGTCGCGGTGCTGGTGAAGTCCGCGCCGTACGGATTCGCGCGCAGATGGCAGGCGCCGCGGTTGCTCGTTGCATAGCCGAGCCCCATGCCCTGCATCGCGCGGCCGTCGTAGGCCGCGAATTCCTGGCCCTTCACGCCCATCGAGAGTTCGGGCCGGCCGTACTTCTCCGCGAGACGCTTCGAACCAAGGCCGAGATCGCGGCCGAAACCGTCGCCCTTGCCGGCGAGTTCGGCCATCAGGCACAGCGCTTCGGCGTTGCCGAAGGTAAGTTCGATACCACCCGTGTGTTCCTTCGTGATCGCGCCGATATCGAACAGTTCCATCGCGCAGGCCAGTGTACCGCCGAAGGAGATCGGGTCCATGCCGTACTCATTGCAGAGAAAGCCGGCGTAGGTGGCGGCATCCATATCGTCGACGCCGACTGCCGAGCCGAGCGCGTAGGCCGTCTCGTATTCGAGTCCACCGGAGGCCTTCTGGTACTGCGGCTTGTCCTTGACCGAAAAGTGCTGCGGGTCGATGTGCGAGATGCGACCGCAGCCGATCGTGCACGCGAAACACGCGGCGTTCTGGATGAGGTTCGTGTGGCCGTGTTCGTTGGGGGCCTTCATGCTTTTTGCGTTCAGCTTCGGCGCGCCTTCGAACTGCACTTCACGGTTGTTGCGCGTCGGCAGCGCGCCGAAGGTGCCGGTGACGTCCATCATCGCGATGGTGCCGTCGCTGGTCATGCCCTTGCGGCCCTTGTTCTGCGCGAGCGCGTCGGTTGCCACTTTCACCGCCGACATGAACTTCGCCGGATCGTGCGGCCGCACGCCCTTCGTGCCGCGCACAGCGATTGCTTTCAGATTCTTCGAGCCCATCACCGTGCCGACGCCGGAACGGCCCGCCGCGCGATGCAAATCGTTGACGATGCACGCGTACCGGCAGCCGTATTCGCCGGCTTGGCCGATCGATGCGACGCGAATCAGCGGGTCCTCATGCGTGGCCTTGATCGCCGGTTCGACTTCCCACACCGAACGTCCCCACAGATGCGAGGCATCGAGCAGTGCAGCGCGATCGTCTTCGATATACAGGTACACGGGATGCGGTGAGCGCCCTTCGAAGATGACGAGGTCGTAACCGGCCATCTTCAGTTCACCGCCAAACTGGCCGCCGGAGTTGGAGGCCGCGATGGCGCCGGTCAGGGCGCCTTTGGTGACCGCCGTCCAGCGGCCGCCGGTCGAGGCGATCGTGCCGGTCAGCGGGCCGGTGGCAATGATGAGTTTGTTCTCGGGCGCCAGCGGATCGACCTTCGGGTCGATTTCCGCCATCAGGTATTGGGTGGCCAGGCCGCGGGAACCCAGAAACTGCTGGGCCCAGGCCATGTTGAGGGGTTCGCGGACACAGGTGCCTGATGTCAGGTTCACCCGCAGGATTTTGCGCTGCCAACCCATGCCGTTCTCCTCAAGTGGTAAGTTCGACCCCATTTTATCGAGGACCGGGCCGCGCGTCGCCTGCTGCCGGTCATTGGCTTGCAGGGGCCCCGCCAGCTATCCACAATCCGCCGATGGATAAAGCCACCCGCCACGCGGCATTCGTGCGCCTCGCACGCCGGATATCGCGGCCGTTTGCCACGGCCCTCGATGCTGTCGGCCCGCTGGGTCCGCCACCCCGCCGCCCCGAGCCGCTTGCGAGCTACCTCGCTCGCGTCGTCGTCGGCCAGCAATTATCGACCACCGCCGCCGGCACCATCTGGGGCAGGCTGAAAGCCCAGGCCACGGCCGCGGCCCTCGCCGTGCCGGCCTATGCGGCCGCCGCGCCGGTCGAGCAGCTGCGGGCCTGCGGGCTGTCGGCCAACAAAGTCCGCGCTATCCAGGCGCTGGCGGCGGCTGACGCAACCGGCCAGCTTGCGGCGACCCGCCTGAAGGTGCTTTCATCAGCGGCGCGTCACGACGCCCTGCTGGATCTGCATGGCGTCGGGCCGTGGACCGCCCAGATTGCCGCGATGTTCTACTTTCGGGAACCCGACATCTGGCCGGTCGGCGATTTGACGGTGCGCAAGACCTTCGAGCGCTACGTGGCCGAACAGACACGGCTGGGTTTCGCGGAAGCGGCCGATCTGTTCGCCCCGCAACGCTCATGGCTTGCGCGCTACCTGTGGCGCATCGCCGAAGCCTCCTGAGCCCCACACGCTGACGCCGAGGAGTTGCCATGCAAGCGGCCATCTACGAACGAACGGGCGCGGCCCGCACCGTGCTGAGCGTGATCGAACTGCCGGACCCACGCCCGGCAACGGGTGAAGTGCGCGTCAAGATCGCGGCGTCGGGTGTGAACCCGAGCGACGTCAAAACCCGCACAGGCCTGCGCTCGGCCGCGCTGCCCTGGCCACGCATCATTCCGCACAGCGACGGCGCCGGCGTGATCGATGCGGTCGGTGCAGGCGTGCCTGACAGCCGCATCGGCGAGCGCGTCTGGGTGTGGAATGCGTGCTGGGGCCGTGCCGACGGCACAGCGGCAGGCTATGTCGTGCTGCCTTCGCCGCAGGCCGTGCCATTGCCCTCCTCGGTGTCGTTCGCGGCGGGTGCCTGCCTCGGCATTCCGGCGCTGACCGCGTGGCATGCGGTGGCCATGGACGGCGGCGTCGCCGGCAAGGACGTGCTCGTGACCGGCGGCGCCGGCGCGGTGGGTCACTACGCGGTGCAGTTCGCGAAAGCCGCCGGCGCGCGCGTGATCGCCACCGTCAGCGGGCCGCAGAAAGCGGCGCTGGCGCGCGCTGCGGGCGCGGATGTGATCATCCACTATCGCGAGGAAGACGTCGCCGCGCAGGCGCTGGCGGCGACCGGCGGACGCGGCGTTGACCGCGTGATTGAAGTCGATCTCGCGGCGAACCTGCCGGCCGCGCTCGGCGCACTGAAGACCGATGGCGATATCGTGCCCTACGGCGCGGGCGCGCCGGAGATAGCCGTGCCTTTCCTGCCGTCGGCGCTGAAGAACATTCGCTATCGCTTTTTCATCGTCTACAACCTGTCGCCGCTCGATCGCGCACAGGCGCTGTCGGGCCTGACACGCGCGCTGGACGCAGGCACGGTGCAGCATCATCTGGGGCCGACGTTCCCCTTGCGCGACATCGCTGCCGCGCACGAGGCCGTAGAGGCAGGCGCCACGGGCAATGTGATCGTCATGCTCACCTGAGATCCGTGCCGAACCCCAATCGATGAACAGATCTGGCGCCGCGGGTGCCCCGCAACACAGGACCCAAGCATGCTGAGCGATCGTCTGGAGGCCAAATGGATCGACGCCTTCGCCAGCGTCTTCGCGCTGTGCAAGATTGGCGCCAGTGACACCGTCGCGGTGCTGTCGGAATCGCAGTCGCGCGAGTTGAACGTCCAGCTGGCCCTGCTGGCCCTGCATCGCCTGCAGGCCCGCCCTTTCCAGGTGATCGTGCCGACACCGCGCCAGACGGCGCCAGTCCCGGTGCGCTCCACCGGCGCCTCGCAGACCCTGCACGGACAAACCGCAGCACTCGCCGCCCTGCAGGCCTCGACGCTCGTGGTCGATCTCACCCTCGAAGGCCTGCTGCACGCGCCGCAGTTGCCGGAAATCCTCGGCGGCGGCGCCCGCGTGCTGATGATCTCGAACGAGCATCCCGAAGCGCTCGAACGCCTGCTGCCGGATCCCGCGCACGAGGCGGTGGTGAAAGCCGCGATAAAACGCTGCAAGGCGGCGCAGCGCATGCAGGTGACTTCCCGCGCGGGAACCGATCTCGACATCGTGCTCGCAGGGGCGCGCAATGCCGGCGTGTGGGGCTGGTGTGATCGGCCGGGCATGGTCGCGCACTGGCCGGGCGGCATCGTCGTCAACTTTCCGAAGGCGGGTTCGGTCAACGGCCGCCTCGTGCTCGATGCGGGTGACATCAATCTCACGTTCAAGCGCTACCTCGAGCGCCCCGTCGAGCTGGTGATCGAAGATGACTATGTCACCGACATCCGCGGCGAGGGCACGGACGCCGAACTGATGCGCCGCTATTTCGCCGCCTGGGGCGATCGCAACGCGTATGCCACGAGCCACGTCGGCTGGGGCCTGAATCCCGGCGCGCGCTACGAATCGCTCGCCATGTATGACCGGCGCGACACCAACGGCACTGAACTCCGCGCCTATGCGGGCAATTTCCTGTACTCGACCGGCGCGAATGAATTCGCCGGGCGCTACACCGAAGGCCATTTCGATCTGCCGGTGCGCGGCTGCACGATCACGCTCGACGGCGACGTGGCCGTGCGCGACGGCCTGTTGGTCCAGACCTGAGGACACCTGATGACGCAGCCTGACGCCCCCCTGTTCGATCCCGACGAATTCGGCCTTAGCGATCACGAACGCACGCTGACGACACGCGCCCGTCAGCTCGCGCAAACGAGCTTTGCGCCACGCGCGGCAACGTTCGATCGCGAGGCGCGCTTTCCCACCGAAAACTACGCTGACCTGCATCGCGCCGGCCTGCTCGCGATCTGCGTGCCGCGCGAACACGGGGGTGAAGGCGCGAGCTTTCGCGCCTACATGCTGACCGCCGCGGAAATCGGCCGCTACTGTGGCGCGACCGCACTGACCTGGAACATGCACGTCTGCTCGACGCTGTGGACCGGCCCGCTGACCGACGACCTTAACCTCGATGCCGAAACCCGGGCGGCACACGAGGCGCGCCGCGTAATGCACTACGCGCGCATCGTGCAGCAGGGTGCCGTTTATTCGCAGTCCTTCTCCGAAGGCAATTCTGCTGCGTCCGGCAGCGCCGCCTTCTCGACCACCGCGCGCAAGGTCGACGGCGGCTGGATCGTCAACGGCACCAAGATCTTCGCTTCGCTTTCCGGCAATGCGCACTACTACGGCATCCTGTGCACCGAGATGACGGACGCCAACACGGTGTCGCGCCGCCAGACTGCCTATCTCGCCGTGCCCGCCGCGGCCGACGGTGTGCAGGTGAGCGGCAGCTGGGATCCGCTCGGCATGCGCGGCACGGTATCGCGTAACCTCGAGTTTACGAACGTTTTCGTGGCCGAACACGAAGCGCTGATGCCCGCGGGCCATTACTATCAGGCCGTCACGCGCTGGCCGCACATGTTCATGACGCTGACCCCAACCTACATCGGGATCGCGCAGGCCGCCTACGACTTCACCGTGCGCTATCTGCGCGGCGAATGGCCGGGCGCCCCGCTCGCGCGGCGCAACGCGGCGGTCAAGCAGTTGAACGTCGCCGACATGCGCATCCGGCTCGAACAGACCAAGGCCCTGTGGTGGCGCGCGATCAGCGATGCACGAGTCGACCCGAGCCGCGACCAGGTGCAACGCGCTTACGCCGCGCAGTTCAGCGCCATGGAGAACGCGAATGAACTCTGCCAGCTCGCCATCCGCACCTGCGGTGGCCAGTCGATGCTGAAGACGCTGCCGCTCGAGCGTCTCTATCGCGACAGCCGCTGCGGCTCGCTGATGTTGCCGTGGAGTGCGGATCTCTGCCTCGAGCGGCTCGGCCATGAAGCGCTTTACCTGCCGGGAGAATCCGACTCGTGATCCCCGTCGGCCGCTGGCTCGACGCGCATGCGAACGGCCGGGCCGTGGCGCTCCGCTACGCAGCAGAAACGATTTCCTATCGCGCACTGGCGACCCTGGCCGCGCAGTTCGCGCGCCTGCTGCAACACACGCACGGGCTCGAAGCCGGGAGCCGCGTCGCCTACCTCGGCCACAACACGCCGGAACAACTCGCGCTCGTCATCGGCTGCGCGCGCGTCGGCTGCGCGTTGGTGCCGCTGAGCTGGCGACTGACGCACGGTGAACTCGAAGAGGTGATGGCCGATGCGGCGCCGTCGCTGCTCGTCGTCGACGCCAACGGCTTCGAGTTGCTCAGCGCGCGCATGCGCGCCCTGTGCGCAGAACGCCTCTACAGTGTGCGGGCACCGGGCGCGCCGTGCCCCGATCTGTGTGCGGCCGCCAGCGCCCTTGCCGTGACGGATGACTGTGTCGACGCCCCGGATGCACCGCTGCTGCTGGTGTACACCTCGGGCACGACGGGCAAGTCGAAAGGCAGCGTGCTGAGCCAGCGCGCGGTGGCCGCGAACGCGCGCAACTCGCAGTTGATGCATGCGCTGAACGCGCGGGATATCGTGCTGACGACCCTGCCCATGTTCCATGCCGGTGGCCTGAATATCCAGACGCTGCCTGCCCTCGCGCACGGCGCGACCGTCGTGCTCCACGCGCGCTTCGATGCCGGACGCACGCTGACGGCAATCGCCGTTGAACGCCCGACCCTCAGCGTGCAGGTGCCCGCCACGCTGCATGCCCTGCTTGCGCATCCCGCCTGGCCGACCACCGATCTGTCGAGCCTGCGCGCGATCGCCACGGGCTCCACGGATGTCCCGGTCGAACTCATCGAGGCCTTCCATGCGCGCCACGTGCCGGTGATTCAGGTGTACGGGGCAACCGAGACTGCGCCAATCGCGATTTTTCAGCAGGTGCCCGATGCCTATCACAGCGTCGGCTCGATCGGACGCCCGGGACCGGACACTGACATCCGGCTGGTGGGTCCGGCCGGGCACGACGTCGGGCCCGGCTCAGCCGGCGAAATCCTCGTGCGCGGGCCGCAGGTCGCCAGCGGCTACTGGCGCGATCCAGCCGGCACCGCGACCGCTTTTCGCGATGGCTGGTTCCACAGCGGTGATATTGCCGCGCGTGACGATCAGGGCCGCTACTGGTTTCGCGACCGCATCAAGAACGTGATCATCTCCGGCGGCGAGAACGTTTATCCGGCGGAGATCGAACGGCTTGCCCGGCGGGCGCCAGGCATCATCGACTGCGCCGTCGTCGGCCGGCCGGATCCCCAGTGGGGTCAGGTGCCGGTGCTGTTCGCGGTCACGGCCGGCGACGCGCTCGACCGCGAGGGCCTGCAACGCGTATTCGTCAACGGCCTCGCCCGTTACAAGCATCCCAGACTGGTGATTGAAATTCAGGTCCTGCCGCGCACGGCGCTTGGCAAGGTGGACGTCGGCGCGCTACGCGCCGCCGCGCTGCTCGGCTGAGACCGCCGCACCCGCACTGGCCATGCAAGAGTGTCCGCCAGCGCAAACCTCGCTAAACTTCGCGGGCGTCGGCGTATCCGCCCCGTGCCTGACCATCATCTCTGGAGGGTCTCGATGAAGCATTCCCTGTGCGGCGTTCTTGCGCTCTGTGCCTCGGTCACCGGCGTGCACGCTGAAGAAGCCACGACGCCCGACCCGTCGAACACCAGCTGGCTCAGCTACAACGGCAACGTGAATGGCCAGCGCTTCGTCGACCTGAAACAGATCAACACGTCGAACGTCGCGCAGCTCGGCGAGATCTGCCGCCTGAAAGTCGACGCTGCCGGTTCGTTCCATTCCGGCATTCTGCAGATCGATGGCGTGCTCTACTTCACCACGGCGTCCGACACGCTCGCCGTCGATGCGACGAACTGCACGCTGCGCTGGCGTCACCATTACGCAACGCAGGAGTACGGCGGCAGCGCACTGCAGGTCAATCGCGGCGTTGCGTATGCCAACAACAAACTGTTCCGCGGCACGGTCGATGGCCGTCTGCTCGCGATCGACGCGACGAGTGGCCAGACCGTCTGGCAGTACCAGATCGGCGATCCGCTGCAGGGCGAGTTCTTTGCCGCTTCCCCCCAGGTGTTCCAGGGGCTCGTGATCATCGGCGCCGCCGGCGGCGACTGGGGCATCCGGGGGCGCGTGATGGCCTTTGATGCCGAGACCGGGCGCGAAGCCTGGCGCTTCTACACGATCCCGCAGGGCGACGATCCGGGCGCGGAGTCCTGGAACGACGCGCCCAGCGCGCGTTACGGCGGCGGCGGCACGTGGACTACGTACACGCTCGACATGGCCGCCGGCGAAGTCTTCATCCCGGTCGGCAACCCGGCGCCTGACTTCCTGCCGGAATATCGTCCCGGTGAAAACCTGTACTCGAACAGCCTGGTCGTGCTCGACGCCGCCACGGGCACGCTGAAGTGGTATCACCAGCTGCTGTCGAACGATGGCCTCGACCTCGATCTCGGCGCCGCACCGGCGCTCTACTTCAACAGCAAGGGCGAGCGCATGGTCGCCTTTGGCGGCAAGGACGGCTATCTCTACGGCGTCAACCGCGAAACAAAGCAGCGCGTGTTCAAGACGCCGGTGACGACGATCACTGAACCGAAGCAGGTTCCCGGCACCAAAGCCTGGGAGCTGTGCCCGGGCATCCTCGGCGGCGTCGAATGGAACGGCCCCGCGTATGACCGTGACCACCACGCGGTGATCGTCGGGAGCGTCGACTGGTGCGCCCAGCTGACACGTGACGAAGGTTTCCAGTTCAAGCCCGGCACCTTCAACTTCGGCGGCAGTTACAAGCAACTGGACACGCGCCGCGGCTGGATCGTCGCCGTCGATGCCGACACCGGCGCGGAGCGCTGGAAGCTTGAAACACCGGCTCCGCAGATTTCAGGCATCACGCCGACGGCCGGGGGCGTGATCTTCGCCGGCGACACGGCCGGCAACTTTTTCGCGCTCGATGCCAATACGGGCAGCAGGCTCTACAGCGTCGACACCGGCGGTGCGCTCGCTGGCGGTGTCATCAGCTACGCGAGGGACGACAAACAGTATGTCGCATTCGCCTCTGGCAATGTGTCGCGCCTGACCTTCGGCGTGGTGGGCAGCCCCACCCTGATGATCTACGGACTCGGCGGCAAAGCGCCGGTACCCGCGCCGGCCGTCGCGGCGAGCGGCGCGACGCAAACGCCGAATCTCGCGACGGGCGCCGGCGTTTACGGCAAGGTCTGTGCTAGCTGTCACGGCGCGCAGGCCGAAGGTGGCGTCGGCCCGACGCTGAAGGGCCTCGCGCAGCGCCTCGATTTCGACGCCACGGTGCACTGGATCGAGAATCCGTCCGCCGTGAAGCCCGGCACCGCGATGCCCGGACTCTTCCCCTCGCCGCTCGACGCACAGATGGTGCGCGATGTTGCGGCCTATGTGCAGACGCTGAAGTAAGCCCGGGGACCATGCGCACATCAGCGACCGATCCCGAGCATCCAGCCCCGGCATTTGCCGCGGTCGCCTTGCCGCCTGAAGCCGATGCCGGCAGCTGGCTCGCTGCGGTCGTCGAGCGGTTGCAAGCGGCGGGCTTCGCCGTCGGCGGCGTGAATACCGCGGATCACGATGACGGCCCCCGGGAATGCCGTCGCCCGATGTATCTGTGCGATCTGCTGACGGGCGAACGCATCAAGATTTCACAGGATCTCGGGCCGGCCGCCGCAGGTTGCGCGCTCGACACCGGACAACTGGCGCTCGCCGGCCAGGCGGTCTATCGCGCTATCGATGCCGGCGTGGCGCTCGTGATCGTCAACAAATTCGGCGCACAGGAAGCCGCCGGCAAAGGCCTGCGCGACGAACTGCTCGCGGCGGCTGAAGCCGGTGTGCCGGTATTGACCACGGTGAAGCCGGAATTGGTAACGGCATGGCAGGAGTTCGTAGGCGAACTCGGCACGCTGCTGCCGCCTGATGCCGTCCAGGTCGAACACTGGTGCCAGCAGATCTGCGCCGCGCGCAGCGGCGAGCGAGCTTGAGGTGTTGGAAGACAGCCACCGAGAACATAGAGTGAAAAGGGATCGGTAATGAGCCTTAGGACCCTGGTCAGCATTATCTTGTTAACATCTTCACAGGGCGAATTATCCATCCCTTCTTACTCGGTGTTCGCGGTGTTCTCGGTGGCTAAATCCCCCCGCACAACCGCAGCCTCCCAACGCGTCATTCCGTCCCGACGACGATCTCGATCAGATTCGGCCGGCACGATGCGATGCCTTCGCGCACCGCATCGTGAATTTCGCCAAGCTTGCTGAGACGCTGTGCCGGCACACCCATGGACTTCGCGAGACTCGGGAAGTCGATCGGTGGCGACGCGATGTCCATGCCGATGAACTGCCCCGTCCGCACCGACATATAGTGCGGCTGCGTGCGCATGAAGTTCTTCAGCACGTTGTACTCGCGATTGTTGATGACGATGAACGTGACGGGCAGATCCTCGTGCGCCGCCGTCCACAGCGCCTGGGGCGAATACATCGCCGCACCATCGCCGACCAGTGACACGACCGGCTGCCGACCAAGCCCCAGCGAGAAACCGACGGCGGCGGGCATGCCCCAGCCGAGCGCGCCGCCGCGCAGGAACGAATACTGACGCGTTGAACTGTTGTTCAGAAAGGCGCGCAGATGGCGCGCCGTCGCGATCGCCTCGTCGACGATCGGCGTGCCGCCGATACTCGCCGCGAGCGCGCGCGCCGCGACCAGCGGGTGGATGTCCTGCAAATCCGCCAGCTCGCTTGCCCGCTCGTCCAGTGCCTGCCTGCTGGCGGCGAACTGAAACCGGGCGGCGTTCCCGGCTGCCGCGTAGGCCTCTTCGCGCGGCGAGATGCGCTTGCGAATGAGGTCGTTCAGCACGCTCAGCGAGCGCTCGATGTCACCGACCACCGACAGCTTCGATGGATATGTACGCCCGAGATCGCGACCGTCGACGGACAGCTGGAATAACTCGCAGCCCTCGGGCAACGCGGACGCATTGGAGTAGAGGATCGTGATGAACGACTTGCCACCGAGCGCGAACACGCAGTCGAAGCCGCGCATCGCCTCTGCAATGTCGTCCGCCCGCGTTGGCAGGTTGCCGCGCCACAGATAGTGGCTGGTCGGAAACGGGATGTGCGCCGGCCACGACGAGCCAAACACGGGCGCGGCGAGCCCTTCGGCAAGCCGCACGACTTCCTTGTACGCATCGTTCAGGGAAATCTCGTCACCGGCGATGATAGCTACTTTGCCTGGCGCAACGTCGGTCAGCTCCTTGGCCAGCTCGGCGAGCGAACCGGCCACGGGCCGTCGGTCGACGTGCGAGATCTGCGGCATGTGGACCGCGCTGCTGGCCTCCATCACGTCCATCGGCAGCGACAGGAACACCGGCCCGCGCGGTGGTGCCTGGCAGGCCTGGAAGGCGCGATGCATCAGGATGGCGATCTGGTCGGGCGAGGTGATCTCCACCGCCCACTTGCAGGCAGGCCGCGCAATGGACACGAGATCGCCCTGCAGCAGCGGGTCGGTGATGGCATGCCGCGAGTCCTGCTGTCCGGCCGTCACCACGAGTGGCGTACCGGAAGTGTAGGCGTTCAGCAGGTTGCCCATGCCGTGGCCCAGACCGCCGGCCGTATGCAGATTGACGAACGCGGGCTTGCCGGACGCCTGGGCATAACCGTCGGCCATCGCGACCACGCTCGCTTCCTGCAAACCGAGCACATAGTGCAGCCGGGGCCGATCGGTCAGGGCATCGATCAGCGGTAGTTCGGTCGTGCCCGGATTGCCGAAGACATATTCGCAGCCTTCGCTCTCCAGCACGTCGAGCAGGATGTTGGCACCGGTGCGCATGATCATCGGATTGATTCCTTGTCGGTGGACAGCCTGCGCCGCCCGTTCAGTGCGAAGCCAGATGGCAGCACCGCCCTGGCGACGATAGTGCGCTGGAATTTGTAGTGGCCGCCACCAAGGGCGGTCGGCCGCGTGCAGCCAGCGAGCGCGCATCCGGGCTGCGAGTTTTGCTGTAAGCGCCGCGCAGCGTGCCGGCTTTCAGCGCGCATACGCGCGCAGGAACATCTCGACGGTGTCGCCTGCGATGGTTTTGAGCCGACGCGCGCCAGGCACTGTGCCGACATTCAGCAACACCCGCAGATGGTCGCCCCCCTTGAGCATCGACAGGAACTGATCGGCCGCCATGGCCGGCTGTGGCACCCGCAGGCTACCTGCCGCATCGAAGCGCTTCAGCAGGCCCGCGAGCGAGTCGATCGTCGGCGCCGGGCCGGCGTCCCAGAAGGTATGGTTCATCGTGGCGTCGTGGCTCGCTGCGGTCATCAATACGCGATGCAGCGCCACGACATCGGGGTGGAACATCAGGCTCAGGAAGCCGCCCGCTATCCGCAGCAGCGCCGCGCGCGGCCCGAGCGCGGCGAGTTCGCCGAATTCCCGCGCTTCGAAGTGCTCGCCGCACTTGTCGACGATCAGCGCCTTGAACAGGCCTTGCTTGCCGTCGAAATGACTGTAAACGGTGAGCTTTGACACCCCCGCCCGCGCGGCGATGGCGTCCACGGTGGTGCGCTCAAAGCCCTGTTCCAGAAACAGGCGCGCGGCGGACTCGAGTATCGCCTGCCGTTTCTCGAGATCCTTCGGTCGCCCTGCTGCCGGCTTTCCTGCTGCTTTGCTCATGTCACCTTTTCTGTACTTGACAGTGCACTTATACAATATTAGCGTACTGTACCGTTCAGTATACTAATTGGCCGTGCTTGGTGGGCCGCCCTGCGGCACCGACGGAGAACGTCTCGATGCACTTCATTGCCCTGCGCATGCTGACCGGCGACCGGGCCAAATACCTGGGCCTCATCTCGACCATTGCGTTCGCGTCCTTCCTGCTCGCGAACCAGGTGTCGATCTTCGCCGGCATCATCAAGCGTACCGCAAGTCAGATCGTCGACGTAGTGGATGCCGACCTCTGGGTCATGGACCCGGCCACCGAGTACATCGATGAAGTGAAGCCGCTGAAGGAAACGGACCTGCTGCGCGTGCGCGGCGTCGTGGACGTGGCCTGGGCCGTGCGCCTGTTCAAGAGCCTGCCGCGCATCACGGCGCCCGACGGCCGTCTCCGCCAGGCCATCCTGCTCGGTCTCGATGATGCGACCCTGATCGGCGCACCGCACGGCAAGTTGCGTCTTGGCCGGCTCGAGGACCTGCGCGAGCCGGATGCCATCCTCATCGATTACGCGGGCTATCGCTACTTCTGGCCCGACGGCGAACTCACCCTCGACCGCACCCTGGAGATGAACGACCGCCGCGTGAAAATCGTCGGCATCGTGGACGCTTCCGCGCCCTTCGCCACCTTCCCCGTCGTGTTCTCGCGCTATTCGCAGGCCGTGCTGTTCGTCGGCCGCGAACGCAACCAGATGTCCTTCGTGCTCGCGAAGGCGGCAGCGGGCGTTGAATCCGCGGCGCTGGCCGAGCGCATCTCCCAAACCACCGGCCTGACGGCGCTGACTGGCGACGCCTGGGCCTGGCGCACGATGCAGTACTACCTGCAGAACACCGGCATCCCCGTCAACTTCGGGATCACGATCGGTATTGCGCTGATCGTCGGCATCGTCGTGATGGGCCAAACCTTCTACCTGTTCACGATCGAGAACCTGAAGCAGATCGGCGCGCTGAAGGCGATCGGCGTCGCCGACCGCACGCTGGTCGGCATGATTCTGCTGCAGGCGCTGACGGTCGGCGTGATTGGCTACTCGATCGGCATGGGCATCTGCGCGACCTTCTTCGAAATCACGAAGCACAATCTCCCGACGCGCGGCCTCGTGCTGCTGCCGGAAGCGTTCATCGGTGTCGCGGGGGTGGTGTTCGCAATCGTGATTGTCGCGAGCCTGCTCAGCATCCGCCGCGTGCTCGTGCTCGAACCTGCGCTGGTCTTCAGGGGATGAATACCCTGAACCTCGCCGGCAGCGCCCGCGCGCTCACCAAAACCTTCCAGAGCGCTACCACCGTGCACGCGTTGCGCGGGGTCGACCTCGACATCTGCGACGGCGAGATGACGATGCTCGTCGGCCCCAGCGGTTGTGGCAAGACGACGCTGCTGTGTGTGATCGCGGGTCTGCTCGAGAAGACCGCAGGCGACGTGCAGATGCTCGGCCAGCGCGTTGCCGATCAGTCGGCGCGCGAGCGCGTGGCGTTCCGCCGCCAGCACGTCGGCTTCGTGTTCCAGCAGTTCAATCTGCTGCCGGCGCTAACCGCCGCCGAGAACGTCGCCGTGCCGTTGATCGCGGCCGGCCGGAAACGCGCGGCCGCCGTGAAGCAGGGAATGGCTCTGCTCGCGCGCCTCGGCATGGCCGAGCGTGCAGGTGCGCTGCCGAAGGAGCTGTCCGGCGGTCAGCAGCAGCGCGTGGCGCTCGCGCGCGCGGTCATTCATCAGCCGAGCCTCATCATCTGCGACGAACCAACGTCGGCGCTCGATGCCGTCACGGGCCAGCAGGTGATGCAACTGCTGACCGAAGTCTCCATGCGCGAAGATCGCGCGGTCGTGGTGGTCACGCACGACAGCCGCATCTTCGGTTTCGCCGACACGATTGCCCACATGGAAGACGGCCGCGTCGAGCGCGTCGTGCCCCATGGTGCGCCCGCCAGGCGTGCCGTCCCCCAAGCCTGATCCCCTGGAGCACACGTGATGTCATCGCTGCCCCACTTAAGGAAACCGCCTCTGATGCCCATCTTCGCGGCCCTCGCGCTCGCCACTGCGTCGTATTTCGTGTGGTCCTCGCAGCCTGATCGCCTTACGGCAGCGCCGCTCGGCACGCCGCCGGCGACGACTTATGCGCAAACGGTCGCCGCCGTCGGGCTGGTGGAGCCAGCGAGCGAGAACATCGCGATCTCTACCCCATTGCCGGGCCTCGTCACCGCCGTGCACGTGGCTGCCGGCGATGCGCTACCGGCCGGCGCGCCGCTCTTCACGCTCGATGACCGCGCTGCGCGCGCGGTAGTGGCGGTGCGCTCGCAGCAGGTCGCTGCCGCACACGCCGCGCTGACGCGCCTCGAGCGGTCGCCGCGCCCCGAGGACTTGCCGCCCCTGCGCGCGAAGGTGAAGGCGGCTGCGCAGGGGCTGGCGGATGCGAGCGTGCAGCAACGTCTGATCGAGGACGTCGACGACCCGCGCGCCATCAGCCGCGAGGATCTGCTGCGCCGGCGCATCGCGACCGAGGCGGCAGCCGCGGCGCTCGAAGCCGCGCGCGCGGAACTCGCGCGCGTGCAGGCCGGTGCGCGGTCGGCGGATCTCATGGTCGCCCGCGCCGCGCTCGAACTCGCCCGGCAGGAACGCCTGAGTGCGACAGTCGATCTCGAGCGCCTCACCGTCCGGGCACCGCGCGCAGGCACGGTGCTGAAGGTCAACGCGCGGCCGGGCGAGTACGCGCAGATCGGAGTGCTCGCCGCGCCTCTGATCGTGTTCGGTGACACCGGCGACCTGCATGTGCGCGCAGATGTCGACGAACAGGAAGCGCATCTGATCGACGCCGGCGGCGCGGCCGTGGCGTCACCGCGCGGTGCTGCCGATACGCGCGTGCCGCTCGAGTTCGTGCGCATCGAACCGCTCGTGGTCCCCAAACGTCAGCTCACCGGGATGTCGCCGAGCGGGTGGACACCCGCGTACTGCAGGTGATCTACCGCGTGCAAGCCGGCGCCGTGCCGCTGTATGTGGGCCAGCAGGTCGACGTCTTCATCCAGCGCGCGCAAACACCCGCGCTTGCGCTGAGCCAGCCTTGATGCGTGCCGCCCTGCTGCTGATCGCCAGCGCACTGGTGGCCGCCTGCTCGATGACACCGCCGCTGCCGGCACCCCGCATCGACACCCCCACACAGTGGCGCGGCACGGCGCCCTCGAGCGCAAGCGCAAGCGGATCGTCACTGGCCAACTGGTGGCAACGTTTCAACGATCCCGTGCTCACCGATCTCGTGACGCAGGCACTCGCCGACAACCACAATCTGGCGGTCGCCACCGCCCGCCTGCGGGAAGCGCGCGCCGCCGCCGGCAGCGCTGACGGCAGGCTAGGCCCCACCCTCGACGCGCGCGGCAGTGGCGGCCTGCGGCGTGACGATCTCCAGGCCGAGCGACTGCGCTTTCGCGCCGCCGAACAGTCCTTTTATCAGCTGGGACTTAATGCGAGCTGGGAGATCGACGTCTTCGGCGCGGCGCGCGCGACAGCGAAGGCAGCCGCGGCTGAGGCCGACGCTGCGGGCTATGGCCTCGCTGACGTGCAGGTCTCGCTCGCCGCTGAAGTCGCGCGCGAATACTTTGCGTTGCGCGGCGTGCAGGCACCGTTCGCGGTCGCGAAGCGCAACATTGCGCTGCAGGAAGATGCGCGCCAGTTGCTCGACAGCCGTGTCCGCGCCGGCCTCGCACCGGCCGTCGATGCGTCCAGAGCCAGCGCCGATCTCTCGCTGTTGCGCGGCAGCCTGCCGCCGCTGGAAGCCGCAGTCGCCGGCAGTGGCTATCGCCTCGCCGTGCTGACGGGCGTTGCGCCCGCGGCGCTGCCGACGACGCTGTCGACCCCGCGCGCACTGCCGGACAGCCTCGCGGCACTGCCGCTCGGCCTGCCGTCGGATCTGCTGAAACGGCGTCCCGATCTCCGGCGCGCTGAAGCGGAAGTGCTGGCTGCGAACGAGCGTGTCGGTGTCGCGCGTGCCGATCTGCTGCCGAAGTTCTATCTCAGCGGCCTGCTCGCCCGCGCCGAAGAGGACAACGGCGACTTCACTTTCGGTCCGGGCCTGCTGTATTCAATCGGCCCGACCGTGAGCCTGCCGATTTTCAACGCCGGCCGCCTGGGCGCGAACGTGCAAATCGGGGATGCGCGGCTCCAGCACGCGCTCGCGCGCTACGAACAGGCGATGCTACTGGCGCTGCAGGACGTCGAGATCGCGCTCGTGAATCTCGATCGCGAGCGCCAGCGCGGTGCCGACATTGCGGCCGTCGTCACCAGTGCCACCCTCACCCGCTCACTGGCCCGCACGCGTTACGAACGCGGACTCGCCGATTACTTTGCCGTGATCGATGCGCAACGGTCACTGCAGAGCAGCGAAGATGCGCTGGCGGTGAGCCGCACGGCAGCCGTGCAGCATCTAACGGCGCTGTATAAGGCGCTGGGTGGGGGATGGGATGAAACCGCGACGCTGGCCGTTGACGACGGTCAGCGCCGCAGGCTGCAGGCCCTCGGCCGGTGAGGGTGGTCGCAGGCCTTGCTCGCCAGCCTGTTGGGCTTCCGCAGTCAGTCCGCGCGATGCCCTGCGGGTGCCGCCCCGGCTTGACAGGTCTGGCACGCAGACTGAACGCTGCCGCCCAAGGGCGCCGTCTATCCGGCCTGACGCGCCGGGCACGCCGCCGCCGCGGCGTGCCATTTCATCCAGTCGTCATGGAAGTCCTGAACGGTAATCGCCCGTTTGAGATTCAAGTTGTGATCGAGAATCTCATAGATGACATCAGTCTTCGTCGACATTGAGAAGTAGACAATGCACGGCTGTCCCTCCGCGCCTTCGATGTGCACTTCGCCGCCCGCCCCCATCGAAAAACTGCCGGCCGGCTTGACGCTGTGCACTTCGCCATTCGGTGTCGGTTCGTAGAGGTGGAGATCGCCCTCGAGCACCAGCGTCTTCACCGCCGCCTGGTGGCGGTGATAAAGACAGCGGCCGTACGGCTCGAACTTCACCAGCATCTCCGCGGTACCCGCGGGCACGTTCACGTCCAGGATGCGATAGAAACAGCCGTCCGTGACGAAGGGCTTCCAGTCCGCGTGGCGGGTATCGAAGCGAAAGTTATCGGGCCGCTGGTGTTCACCGAGACAAATCATGCTCATGCGTCGCTCCTGTTTCTGATTGGGGTCAGCGGTCACGCTGAGCCGGGGTGACCCATTGCCGGCCGCTGGGGTCGATGACAGGCGTGAAGTCCGCCATCGTCGACAATGGCTGATCAACGCGCTCCGCCGTGCGTGCAACGTTCAGCATTGTCGTCTGCGCCAGATTGGCTAGCCCCGAAATGAACGTGACTGGAAATGGCCCACCGGTGCCAGCAGCGCCGGTGGGCCAGCGCACTACATGATGAAGAAGCAGAGCTTGTTGCCATCCGCATCGCGGCTGTAGGCGCCGTAGAAGGTACCCATGCGGATGCCGGGCGCGCCTTCATCCGGGCCGCCGAGTGCACGGGCCTTATTGAACAGCGCATCGACATTGGCTTGCGTGCCGGCATGCAGCGCCACCATCACGCCATTGCCGACCGTTGCCGGCTTGCCGTCATAGGGCTTCATCACAAGCAGCATCGGCGCGCCGGGGCCGGTGCCCCAACCGATGAAGCGCTCCATTTCCATCACGCGCTTGGCGCCGAGCACGCCCAGCAGTTCGTCGTAAAACTTGCCGGCTTTCTCCAGGTCGTTGGTGCCGACAGTGACGTATCCAATCATGTTGATCTCCTCTGTTGTTGGTAGTGGGAAGGCGACTGCTGTCGCCTTCTCTGCTCAGGTCGCGCCGGACACGAGCACGCCGCCGGCGCGCAGTTGCGCGATGCTGGCGCAGTCGTCGCCCAGTACGCGTTCGAGTACGGTTGCATTGTGATCGCCGGGCAGCGGCGCCTCCAGGTCCGGCAGGTCGGGTTGCGCAGCGGAAAACCGGGGATCTTCAATTCACCGTAGAGGATGTCGGCGCCGGGCGCCGCCATCAGCCGCGTAAGGCCAGCGCCGGCAGGATACAGCGAAAAATCGAGGTCTTGCACGCGTACCGGCATCATGCCGCTCCTTCCGTCTTTTCTATCGTGCTGCCGCCGGGCACTGTAGCGCGTCAGCCAATCGGCGGCCATCGCGAACCCTCAGGTGCCGGACAGGCCGCGCAGAAATTCGACCACCACTTCGAGCGTGGCCCCGGGCTGCTCGAACTGGGGCGTGTGACAGCAGTCCGGTAATAATGCCGTGCTGCAGCGGCCACTGACACCGCGCTCGATGGCCGCGAGTTGTGCCGGCGTCCCGTACTGATCGTCCTCGCCCTGGACCTGCAACAGCGGCACGCGGATGCCGGGCAGCACGTGCTCGATGTTCCATTGCGCAAAATCCGGGTGCAGCCACGAGTCGCACCAGCCGTGAAACGCGCAGTCGACGTTCGCACCGTGGTACTTCGCGAGCTTCGCGCGCAGATCGCCATGGAGATAGGCGTCCCGCGCGCCTTCGATACTGCGCAGGCCGACCGCTTCAGTGAACACATGCGGCGCCATCACGATCACCCCGCGCACGCGCGCGTCCCTGACGCAGCCGGCGTTCACGAGCGCAATCGATGCGCCATCACTGTGGCCGAACAGCACGCAATCCTGAATGCCCGCCGCGTCGAGCGACGGCGACAGACCCGATAAACCCTCGCGCTCCATGTAATCAAGCGGCCACGGCAACGGGGTCGACGCCGAGCGGCCATAGCCGGCGCGCGAATAGGCAAACACCGGACAGCCTGTGGCGGCCGCCAGCCGCTGCGGAAAGTCACGCCACAGCGCCACGCAGCCGAGGCCTTCATGCAGCAGCACGAGCGTGGGCTGTGCGGGATCACCTGCGAGGTGCAGGCATTCGAGGTGTCGCCCGGCGACACTCAAGCGTGAGGAGGCGAGTGGTGACATGAGCAGGCGGCGGCGACAGCGGAACGAACGACGCGCGGCCCGCAGGCCGCGCGTCTGACACGGCGTACGCTCAGGCGGCCAGCAGGCCTGCGCGGGTCACATGGTTGAGCGTTTCGTCGAGCGCGAGCGAGAACTTGTCGAAGATCTCGTCGATCTGCGCCTCGTCGATGATGAGCGGCGGGCAGAACGCAATGCCGTCGCCGACGTTGCGCGGAATCAGCCCGTGCGCGTGACAGCGATCGAAGCAGTACGCGCCAACCGAGCCGTAAGGATTGAAGCCCCCCTTCGTGCGCTTGTCCGACACGAACTCCAGCGCGCCTATCATGCCGACCCCACGCACCTCACCGACCAGCGGATGGTCGGCGAAGGACTGCAGATGCGCCTGGAACTTCGGCGCGAGGCGCGCCGCACGTTCGAAGATGCCGTCGCGCTCGTAGATCTCGAGGCACTTGAGCGCCACGGCCGCGCACACCGGATGGCCGGAGTAGGTGTAACCGTGGCCAATGGTGCCCAGTTTGCGGCCGGCGTCCGCAATCGGCGCGTACATCTTTTCCGGCAGGATCACCGCCGACAGCGGCTGATACGACGATGTGAGCGCCTTGGCGAGTGTCATCGTGTCGGGCTTCAGATCGAAGGTGTTGGTCGCGAACGGGTTGCCGGTGCGGCCGAAGCCGGTCACGACTTCGTCGGCGATGAACAGCACGTCGTACTTCGCGAGCACGGCCTGAATTTTCTGGAAGTAGGTGCGCGGCGGTACCAGCACGCCGCCCGCCGCCATCACGGGCTCGGCGATGAACGCGGCCACGGTGTCCGGGCCTTCCTTCAGGATCAGTTGCTCGAGGTTGTTCGCCAGACGCGTCGCGAAATCTTCCTCGCTCTCGCCCTTCTCGGCGAAACGGTAGTGATGCGGGCAATCGGTGTGGATGAAGCGGCCGCCTTCGAGCGGCAGATCCCATTGATTGTGCATCGGGGCCAGGCCGGTCAGGCTGCCGGCAGCGATCGTGATGCCGTGATAGCCCTTCACGCGACCGATGATTTTTTTCTTCTTCGGCCGGCCCATCGCGTTGTTGTAGAACCAGATGAGCTTGATCTGGGTATCGTTAGCATCCGATCCCGAGCAGCCAAAGAACACTTTCGACGCCTGCTCGATCGGCACCATCGCCTTCAGGCGTTCCGCGAGCAGCATCGCCGTCTCGTGGCTCTTGCCGTTGAACATGTGCGTGAAGGACATCTTGCAGATCTGGTCGTAAGCGACCTGCGCAAGTTCTTCGTTGCCGTAGCCGAGTGCCGTGGACCACAGGCCGGCCAGGCCTTCGATGTACTGCTTGCCGGTGTTGTCCCAGACGTAGACGCCCTTGCCGCGCTCGATCATCAGCGCGCCCCTGTCTTCGATGACACCGGGGTTGACCATCGGATGAAGGATGGCGGCGGCGTCACGCGCCGCGATACTGCCAGGTTGTAAGCTCACGTTGGTTCTCCTCGACCTGATTGATTGCGTACACCGGTGGCTGACGGGGTTGCCCCGCCTTGCCCGGTGCGCACGTGTACTGGCATTCTAGCCGCCAATTCCCGTCTCGGCCATGGCCGTTGCCGGTCCGTCATCCGGCCCTGAACGCCAAGCTGCGCCATGAAACCAGACGCCCTCGCCTACCTGCAGATCATCGCCGGCGCCGTGCTGCTGTCGACCGGCTCGGCCGCGATCAAGGCGACCAGTTTCAATGCCTTCGAACTGGCCGGCGTGCGTGCGGTGGTGATCGTGCTGTTCATGGTGCTCGCGGTGCGGCCGCGGCTGGCCCTGTTCGACCGCAGCCTCCTGCCCGCCGCGCTGGCCCACGGTGTCACGACCATCCTGTTCATGCTCGGCAACAAGCTGACGACGGCCGCCACCGCGATTTTCCTGCAGTACACGGCGCCTCTCTACCTGTTGCTGCTGGGGCCGTGGCTGCTGAAGGAACCGGTCGCGCGGCGCGACTTTGGCTATGTCGCGGTGCTGCTGGTCGGCATGGTGGTGCTGCTACTGAACCCGCCGGCGCGCGCGGCCACTGCGTCCAATCCGGTGCTGGGCGGCATCATCGCGGCCTGCTGCGGGGTGACCTGGGCGTTCACGACGCTCACGATGCGCGGGCTCGCGCGCGATCCGGTGGCTGGATTCCAGCGCACGATCGCCGCCATCGTCGTGGCCAACGTGGTGCTCGCCGGGGTGCTGCTGCCGCTGTTTCCACCGCCCGCTTCGACCCCGTGGCAGGATTTCGGCATCGCCGCCTACATGGGCGTATTTCAGCTTGGCCTGTCGTTCATTCTGATCACGCTCGGCCTGCGCCGCGTCACGGCGCTCGAAGGGGCGCTGCTGCTGCTGATGGAGCCGGTCCTGAATCCGCTGTGGGTGTGGCTGGTGCATCGGGAGGCCATCGGCGCGGCGGGTCTCACGGGCGGCCTGCTGATCCTCGCGACGACGGGCGTGCGCGCCTTGCACACCGCGCGGCGCGCGCACGCGACGCGTTGAACCGGCCCAGGCCCAGGGTCCTTACCCCGGGCCCGGCTTCACGCCGCGCCGCTGCAGCTGGAGTTGGCGCCGCGCATCCTGCAACAGGCGCGGTTCGAGTTCCGCTTCGACCAGTGGCAGCTTGTACTTCGCTTTGGGGAAATCCTGCTCGGCTGCCAATGACAGCCACAGCCAGGCCCGCACCAGATCGCGCTCGACCCCCACGCCTTTCGCAAAACACATCGCGAGCCCGTACTGCGCCCGGACGTGCCCCTGACAGGCGGCCTTGTCGAGCCAGGTGATCGCCTCACCCGGCACGATGCCGGGCGCCTGGCCGAACAGCCCCCGACGGCCGATTTCGTACTGCGCCGGCGGATAGCCCAACTGTGCCGCGTGGCGCATCCAGGCGGCAGCGCGCGGCTTGTTGACCGGCACGCCGCAATCCCCCGTTTCGTAAGCCAGCGCGATGCGATAGACCGCTTTCGGATGGGACTGGTCGGCGGCCTTGCGGAACCAGCCGAGGGCCTGCACCGCGAGCATGCCGCCCTGCTTCTGGTAGTAGCGACCCAGCGCGTACTGCGCCGGCGCGAAGCCGCGATCGGCGGCCTGGGTCAACCACAGTTCGGCGGCGGCGGGATCGCGCAGTCGCTGTGGCCCGCTTGCATACAGCAGGCCGAGGTTGAACTCCGCCTTGGCGTAACCATGAGCGGCCGCGCGGCCGCACCAGTAAATCGCCATTTCGTAGTCGCGCCCGACGCCCTCGCCGTTGGCGTAGGCCAGCGCGAGATTGAGCTGCGCTTTCGAATAGTGCTGCTCCGCCGCTGCCTGCCAGTGGCGGGCGGCGGCATTCAGATCGCGCGCCACGCCCTGTCCCTGCGCATACAGTTCGCCGAGGTTGAACTGCGCCACCGGATTGCCGTTGACCGCCGACGCGTAATACCAGCTGAAAGCCTGCTCGAGATCGGCGGGGGTGCCGTTGCCGGTGTGAAAACACCAGCCGGCGAGTGCCTGCGCGTCGGCGTGGTTCTGCTCCGCAGCGGCGAGAAACCACTGCAAGGCTTCGCTCGGATTCGGCGGGCAGCCCTGTCCTTCGAGCAGGCAGACGCCGTAACGGTGCTGCGCACCGGCATGGCCGCTCTTGGCCGCCTGCGCATACCAGTGCAGGGCCTCGCGCTGGTCGACATCGAGCTGTCCGCGGCGGCGCAGCCGCTCGGCAAACTCGAATTGCGCATCGGGCGCGCCCAGCTGCGCCGCCGTGGCCAGATCGCGCGTGCTCTTTGGCGGGCGCTCGACGTCCTTCATTGCGTAGGCCATGGGAGGTCCTCCGTCAGCAGTGAGATGAGGCTGGAAGTGTCAGCCCGGCGCAGTCCGTGTGCCTGAAGTTCAGCGTAAAACTGGTCGACTAGCGCCGTCACCGGCAATCTGGCGCCATTGCGTCGCGCTTCGTCGAGCACGATGCCGAGATCCTTGCGCATCCAGTCCACTGCGAAACCGAAATCAAATTGGCCAGCGAGCATGGTCGGCGCGCGATTATCCATCTGCCAGGACTGTGCAGCCCCCTGCCCGATGACCGCAAGCACCGCCTGCAGGTCGAGGCCGGCGCGCTGGCCGAAGGCGAGGCCCTCGGCGAGGCCCTGCAGCAGCCCGGCAATGCAGGTCTGGTTGACCATCTTCGTCAACTGGCCGGCCCCGCTCGGACCCAACAGGCGAGCGGTGCGGGCGTAGGCACCGAGCACGGCGTCGACACGGTCAAAGTCAGCGCTGTCGCCGCCGCACATGCAGGTCAGGGTGCCACGGTCGGCGCCGCGCTGGCCGCCGGACACCGGCGCATCGATGAAACCGGCGCCACGAGCCCGGGCTGCGGCCGCGAGTTCGCGCGCCACCAGCGCCGAGGTGGTTGAATGATCGACGTGGACAGCGCCGGCGCGCAGCGCCTCGAAGGCGCCACCGGGCCCGGTGGTCACAGCGCGGAGATCGTCGTCATTGCCGACACAGCTGAACACGAACTCGGCGCCTGCCGCCGCCGCAGCCGGCGTTGGGGCGCCGCGCCCGGCATGGCTGGCGAGCCAGCGCTCGCGGGTGCTGGCGGTGCGGTTGTAGACCGTGACGGCATGACCGGCACGCGCCAGGTGTCCCGCCATCGGGAACCCCATCACGCCCAATCCAATGAAGGCCACGACCGCCATACACCAACCTAGTAATCGTTAAAGAATGTGTCTCGATGTTACGGATTGAACCTTGCGCTGACCAGCACAAAAGGTCGGGTTGCGGTAACAATGCCGGAAGCGCCCGTGAGCGGTTTGCGCCGCCAGCGCAGGCAGGCCAAGGCCGCGCCTCAAATGGGGTGCGCGGCCACCGGACGGGGCGGGTCGGCGGCCTCAGACGGGTTTGGCGTGGAGGTCGTAGTCGTCCGCCTGCGTGACGCGCACGCGAATGAGTTCACCTGGCGCCACCTGGCGGCGGGTACCGACATAGACCAGCCCGTCGATATCGGGGGCATCACCGCGGCTGCGGGCGACGAGCTTGCCGCCTGCGCGACGGTCAACGAGTACCTCGATGTCGGATCCGACCTTCGCTGCCAGCCGTTGGCGACTGATCGCCTGCTGACGTGCCATGAAGCGCGCGTAGCGCTCGGCCGCAAGCTCGGCCGGCACCGCGCCCGGCAGCGCATTCGCGCTCGCCCCGGCCACCGGGGAGTATTCGAAGCAGCCGACACGATCGAGCTGCGCAGCGTCGAGAAACGCCAGCAACTGCTCGAAGTCAGCGTCTGTTTCGCCGGGGAAGCCGACGATGAAGGTACTGCGCAGTGTGAGTTCGGGGCAGATTCGCCGCCACGCCTGGATGCGTTCCAGGGTGTTCTCGGCGTGGGCCGGGCGCTTCATCAGCTTCAGCAGCCGGGGGCTGCCGTGCTGGAACGGAATGTCGAGATAAGGCAGCAGTTTGCCCTCGCTCATCAGCGGCAGCACCTCATCGACATGCGGATACGGATAGACATAGTGCAGCCGCACCCACACGCCAAGTGCACCGAGCGCGCGGCACAGGCCAGCGAAGTTCGACTTCAGAGGCCGCCCCTGCCAGAACGCCGTGCGGTAGCGCAGATCGCTGCCGTAGGCGCTGGTGTCCTGCGAAATGACCAGCAGTTCCCTGACGCCTGCGGCCACCAGCCGCTCGGCCTCGGCCATGATGTCGTCGAGCGGACGGCTGACGAGTTTGCCGCGCATCGACGGAATGATGCAGAAACTGCAGCTGTGATTGCAGCCTTCGGAAATCTTCAGGTACGCATAGTGCCGAGGCGTCAGCTTGATGCCCTGGGGCGGCACGAGATCGACGAACGGATCGTGACTCGCCTCGATCGGTGCGTGTGCATGCACGGCACCGACGACGGCTTCATATTGATGGGGTCCGGTGACGGCCAGCACGCCGGGATGCGCGGCATGAATGCGCTCGGCTTCAGCGCCGAGACAGCCGGTCACGATCACCCGGCCGTTTTCGGCGAGCGCTTCACCAATTGCCTGCAGGGATTCCTCGCGCGCGCTGTCGATGAAACCGCAGGTGTTCACGACCACGACGTTCGCGTCCTGGTAGTCGTTCGTGATGGCGTAACCGTCGAGCCGCAGCTGCGTGAGGATGCGCTCTGAATCGACGAGCGCCTTGGGGCAGCCGAGACTGACGAAACCGACTTTGGGGGACTCGCTGGACATGTCTTCTTCCGCGCCGGTCGCGGCCACGCCGGCGAATCAGTAACCCATTGCGCATCCGTCGAAGCGGGGCTCGGAGCCTCCCTCGTAGGTGCCGGCCGTGGGGTCGCACAGAATACCCTGATATCCCCCGACGAAGTTGCCGATCGGGTCCTCGATCTCCAGCACCTGATGGCCGCGGGCGCGCAGGCCGCCGCGCACCTGGGCCGGCATCGCCGGTTCGACGAAGACCGTGCCGACGCCGGGCTCATTGAGCCCGTTCGGGTGCGCGCCGCCGGCATGGCGCAGGCGCGGCAGGGTGGCCGCCGTGGCCGCGTTGCAGCCGAAATCAATCAGGTTCGCCAGAATCTGCACCTGCCCCTGCGGCTGCATGTCAGCCCCCATCACCCCGAACGCGAGCCACGGCCGGCCGTCCTTCAGCCCAAAGCCCGGCATGATCGTGTGGAACGGCCGCTTACCCGGCTGATAGGCATTCGGGTGCGTCGGATCGAGCGCGAAACCGGCCCCGCGTGACTGCAGCGCAAAACCTGCCCGGGGCACCACAAGCGCGGATCCGAACGGATTGAAGATGCTCTGGATCAGCGACACCATCATGCCGTCGGCATCGGCCGTCGCGAGATAAGTCGTGTCGCTGCCAGGCACTGCCCCGTGGGTGTAGTCGCCACGGGCGCGCTGCGGATCAATCAACGCGCGGCGTTCGTTCGCGTAGGCCTTGTCCAGCAGGCGCTCGAGCGGCGCGTGCGCAAAGGCCGGATCGGCGTAATAGCGTGCGCGATCGGCAAAAGCGAGCTTTTTGGCCTCGACATAGCAATGCCACCAGTCCGCACTGTCGGGCGTCGTCGGGACAAAGCCTTCGAGAATGTTCAGCATCTGCAGCACCGAAGCGCCCTGCCCGTTCGGCGGCAAGGCACAGATTTCGTGGCCGCGATACTGTGTGGTGATCGGCGTGACCCACTCCGCGTGACGCCGCAGAAGATCGTCGCGCTCGAGGACGCCGCCAACCGCGTTGACGGTGTCGATGATTCGCTGCCCGAACTCGCCTTCATAGAAACCCGCGCGGCCGCGTTGCGCGAGTCGCTCGAAGGTCTCGGCGAGCGCGGGATTGCAAAAGAGGTCACCGGCCATCGGGGCGACGCCGTTGACGGTGAAGGTCGCACGGAATTCGTCGAGCTGGCCGGCGACTTCAGATGCCGCGCCGACCTCGCGCGCGGCGCGCTGCCACCACTGCGCGGTGACCGGCCCGACGGTGTAGCCCTGGCGCGCGAGTGCAATGGCCGGCGCGAACACGTCGGCCCAGGGCAGACGACCGAAGCGCTGATGGAGGGTCGCCCATCCGTCGACCGCGCCGGGCACGGTCACGCTGTGCGCACCGCGCGCGGGAATCGCGGAGGCTTCACCGAGCACCTCACACAGGCCGCTCAGCGTGCGCCGGGCCGCGCTCCTGCCGCTGGCGTTGACGCCGTGCAGGCAGCGGCCGAACGGATCCCAGACGAGCGCGAACAAATCGCCGCCCGGCCCACACATGTAAGGTTCGGTGACGGCCAGCACCGCATTGGCCGCAATGGCGGCGTCGAGCGCGTTGCCGCCGCGACGAAGGGTCTCGAGTCCGGCCGCGGTTGCGGCCGGCTGACTGGTGGCGACCATCGCCTGACGGCCGATGGCAGGCACGCCGGGGTGGCTTGTGTGCGTGGTGGCGGTGGACATGTTCAAAGCCTCCCTGGCCGGGTTACCCGGCGTGATCTCGGGCCAGCTGCGTATCGTAAAGTAATCCGACGCCGCGTGAGCGTTCGCCCACGCTATGCTATCGACCCCGAGCAAGCACATCGACCCAGTGACCGACGACCACGCCGCCCGTCTTCTGCAACAGCTGACCCTGGACCCCGCGCTGCGCGACAGTGCACCGCGCCGCTGGCCGTGGCTGCTGCTCGTCGCGCTCGGCGCAGGGGCCGCCGGCGCGTGGTGGTATGTCGCACAGCCAACGACGCTCACCGTCGAGACAAGCCTTGCGCGCAGCATGCCGGCGGCGGCCGCCGCCGATCGCGCAGTGCTCGACGCCACGGGCTATGTCACCGCCCGCCGGCAGGCCACGGTATCGTCGAAAATCACCGGCCGCGTGGCCGAGGTGCTGATCGAAGAAGGCCAGCGCGTGAAGGCCGGCGAGGTACTGGCGCGGCTCGATCCAATCGACGCCGATGCGCAGCGCGCGCTCACGCAGAGCCAGATCGCAGCCGCCGAAGCCCAGCTCGGGGATCTCCGCGCGCAGCGCGCGCAGGCCCTGCGGGATGCGCGACGCGCCGAGGAACTGGCCGCGCGCAAACTGACGAGCACGCAGAGCGTCGAAGACGCGCGCCTGAAGCTTGCCTCATTGGACGCGCGCCTGAACGCTCAGCGCGAACAGGTCAGCGTCGCCCGACGCAGCTTCGATGTCGCCGAAGTCGCCGTCGACAACACCATCGTGCGCGCACCCTTCGATGGCGTCATCACCGTGAAGGCGGCCCAGCCCGGCGAAATCGTGTCGCCGATTTCAGCCGGCGGTGGCTTCACGCGGACGGGCATCGGCACGATTGTCGACATGGACTCCCTGGAGATCGAAGTCGACATCAACGAGAGCTACATCAGCCGCGTGCGCGCCGGGCAGATCGTCACCGCGAACCTGAACGCCTACCCCGACTGGGACATTCCTGCGCATGTGATCACCATCATTCCGACCGCCGATCGCGCCAAAGCCACGGTCAAGGTGCGCATCGCGATCGGCGTGCGCGACGATCGCATCGTGCCGGAAATGGGTGTGCGCGTGAGTTTCCTGGATGATGCGCAGGCTGCCTCCGATCCGGCAGCAGCGCCGAGCGGCGTGCTGGTGCCCACCAGTGCCGTCGTTGCGCTCGGTGATCTCAGCATCGCCTGGGTCGTGGATGACGGACGCGCGCGCCGCCGCGAACTGACCCTCGGCCAGCAGCGCGGCAGCGAGCGGCAGATTCTGGCCGGCCTGCTCGCCGGCGAGCAGGTGATCGTGACGCCACCGGCCACGCTCACCGACGGCAGCGCCGTGCGCGCAAACACCCCCTCTCCGTCAGACAGGTGAACGCGCGATGGTTGAACTGAAGGGCGTCGTCAAATACTACACGCGCGGGCGCCAGCAGGTGGAGGTGCTGCATGGCATCGACCTGTCGATCGCCGACGGCGATTTCGTGGCCCTGATGGGGCCGTCGGGCTCGGGCAAGACGACCCTGCTGAACCTGATTGGGGGCCTCGATCAACCGAGCGCAGGCAGCGTGGAAGTGGCCGGCAGGCGGCTCGATGCGCTGTCCGGCCGCGGACTGGCACGCTGGCGCGCGGCGAACGTCGGCTTCGTATTCCAGTTCTACAACCTGCTGCCGATGCTGAGCGCCCAGCGCAATGTCGAATTGCCGCTGCTGCTGACGGGCTTGTCCGGGGCCGAACGACAGCGGCGCGCGCTGATCGCGCTGGCACTCGTAGGCCTCGCGGCACGGGCGAAACATCGGCCGGGCGAACTGTCCGGCGGCGAGGAGCAACGCGTGGCGATTGCGCGCGCGGTGGTGTCGGATCCGAAGCTGCTGGTCTGCGACGAACCGACGGGCGATCTCGATCGCCAGACGGCGGATGAAATCCTCAGCCTGCTGCAAAGACTGAACCGCGACCACGGCAAGACTATCGTGATGGTGACACACGATCCGAAGGCCGCTGAATACGCGACGCGCCAGGTCCACCTCGACAAGGGGCTGCTGGACGGCAGCGTGCCGGCGTGAAGTATCTGGGCCTCGTGCTGGCCGGCCTGCTGCGTCATCGCAGTCGCAGCCTGCTGACCTTCGCCTCCGTCATGACCGCCTTCGTGCTGTTCGGCGTGCTCGATGGCGTGCGCACCGTGTTCAGCGAGGGCACCGACACGTCGGGCCAGGACCGGCTGATCGTCACGTCGCGCCTGTCCATCATCGAGCCACTGCCCTACTCCCAGCTCGCCCGGATTGCCGCGATCGACGGCGTGCAGCAGATTGCGCATGCGAACTGGTTCGGCGGCGTCTATCAGGACCGCAAGAACTTCTTTCCGAATATTGCCGTCAGTGCCGACGAATGGCTGGCGATCCATCCTGAAATCACGCTCACCGCCGCCGAGCGCGACGCGTTTCTGACGACGCGCACGGCGGCGCTCGCCGGCGAAAACCTAGTCGATCGCTTCGGCTGGAAGGTCGGCGAGCGCATCCCGCTCGAGGGCACCATTTTTCCGAACAAGTCTGGCAGCAACAGCTGGACCTTCGATCTGGTCGGCGTGATGCGCAGTGGCCAGGACGAGGGCAGCGGCTTCGCCAACGAACTGATCTTCCGCTACGACTACTTTGACGAAGGCCGCACGCAGGGCCAGGGCACCGTGGGCTGGTATGTCGTGCGCATTGCCGATCCGGCGCGCTCGAACGACGTCGCACAGGCAATCGACGCGCTGTTCCGCAATTCAGACGCCGAGACGAAGACCCAGAGCGAGAAGGAGTTCAATCTCGCGTTTGCGAAGCAGTTCGGCGACATCGGGCTGATCGTCAGCGCCATCATGGCCGCGGTATTCTTCACGGTGCTGCTGGTGACGGGTAACACCATGGCGCAGGGTGTACGGGAACGCGCGGGCGACATTGCCATCCTGAAGACACTCGGCTTCAGCGGCGTCACGGTGTGCCTGCTGATCGTCACCGAGTCGCTGCTGCTGCTGCTCGCGGGCGGTTGCGCGGGGCTGGGACTCGCCGCACTCGGCCTGCCCGCGCTGTCTCGCGCACTGCGCGGCCAGTTGCCGCCGCTCGAGGTCAGCGTCGACACTTGGCTCATCGGCCTTGCGATCATGCTGGTGCTGGGGCTGGTGGTCGGCGTGCCACCGGCGGTGCGTGCGCTGCGGCTGCGGATTGTCGACGCGCTGGCGCGTGCCTGAGATGAGTGCCCTGCGCCAAATCTTCGCACTGACACTGATGGGGCTGTCGACCCTGCCGCAACGCCTCGCGTCTTCGCTGGTGATCGTGGTCGGCATCGCCGGCGTCGCCGGCGTGCTCGTCTCATTGCTCGCAATGCGTGACGGCTTTCAGACCACTCTCGGGGCGACCGGGCGCATCGACGAAGCCATCGTGCTGCGGGGCGGCTCGAACACCGAACTGTCGAGCCGCCTGACACGCGAAGACGCGACCCTCATCGCACAGGCCCCGGGCATCCTCGCCGGCCCCGATCAGTGGCCACTGATCTCGGCTGAAGTCGTGGTGATCGTGAATCTGCCGAAGAAATCGACGGGCACCGACAGCAACGTCGAAGTGCGCGGCGTCGGCCCGCAGGCGCTGGCCCTGCGCGCACAGGTGAAAATCTCGCAAGGCCGCGCCTTCGCTGCCGGTCGACGCGAACTGCTGGTCGGGCGCGGGGCCGCGAGCCAGTTTAGCGGTCTCACGGTTGGCAGTACGATCAAACTTGCCGGCGAGCCCTGGGCGGTGGTGGGCCTGTTCGAAAGTGGCGACGCCCATGAGTCGGAGATCTGGGCCGACGCCGAATCCGTGCAATCCGCCTACCGTCGCGACGGCTATCAGTCGGTGCGCGTAAAGCTCACCGACGCGCTCGCGTTCAACGAATTCAAGGCCGCACTGGCTGCCGATCCGAGGCTCAAAGTCGATGTCCAACGGACACGCAACTACTACGCCACCCAGTCCCAGCGCCTGCGGCGGCTGATCGACGTGCTGGCCACGACGGTGGCGGTGATCATGGCCATCGGTGCCACCTTCGGCGCCCTGAACACGATGTATGCGGCGGTGGCCACGCGGCAGCGCGAGATTGCGATCATGCGGGCGCTGGGCTTTGCATCATTTTCCATCGTGGCCGCGGTGATGGTCGAAGCCATTGCGCTGGCGCTGACCGGCGGCCTGCTTGGCGCCGGCCTCGCCTGGCTCGTGTTCGACAACTACACCGTCTCCACGCTCGGCGCCAATTTCAGCCAGGTCGTATTCGCCTTCCGCGTGTCGCCAATGCTGGTCGGCGACGCGTTGCGCTGGGCGCTGGCGATTGGTTTCCTCGGTGGCCTGCTGCCGGCCCTGGGCGCAGCCCGCGCGCCGCTGACGAGCGCCCTGCGCGGCCGCTGACAAAGATCTCATCCTTGATGTGTGGGAATAGTACACTGCGCGGTACTGTCAAATTTGCGGGCTGAGTCCAGGGACTGCGGCCAAGGGAGTGCCCACCATGTCGCGAGCCACCGCCGCGTCCACCGACGGCATGATCGCCAATCTGTACGAAGCGATCTTCGACCCGTCGGTGCTCATCGATTTTCTGCAGGAGCTGGCGGTACGCACCGAGTCGCGCGGTGTACACCTGATGGTTGTCGACACCCGAACCGAAACCATCCTGCTCCACTCGGCCGGCGGCGTGGTCGGTGCCTCCGCCGAAGAACTGGCGCAGATCTGCCGCGAGTACAATTTGACGTTCGGCGCGATCGACTATCGCCGCGCGTACGCGGCGGCGCTGCCGGTCGGCCAGTGGTTTCAATGCCACGACGTGTTCACGCCGCAACGCATCAAGCGCGAACGCTTCTTTCGTGAGTTCATCCAGAAATGGGATTACCGCTACTTCACCGGCATGCGCATGGGTGAAGGCGGTGGGCTTGCGACCTATCTGGGCCTGAATCGGCGCGCCGAACAAGGGCCGCACGACGAACAGGACATGCGCCTGCTGCGACAGTTGACCATTCACCTGACGCGCGCCGCCAAACTCTTCTACAAGACGCGCAGCTTCCGCGACCACTTCGCGCCGAGCCTCGGCTCGCTGGAGTATCTGCCGTCGAGCCTGTTCATCCTCGATCAATGGCATCGCGTGCTGTTCGCCAACGCCGCGGCCGAACAGTTGTTCCTGAACGATCAGGGGCTCGCGGTGATCGACGGCGTGCTCGAAGTGACCTCGTCGCCGATGCGCAAGAAGTTCAGCGATGAAATCGAAAAAGTGATTAGTTCCGGCGTGCCCAGTGCCGTCCTGCTGAAGTCCCCGGGCGGTGAGCGCGGGACCGGGCTGCCCTGCTACGTGCTGCGTCTGCCCGAACGCCAGGAGTCCTACCAGTTGCGCGGTGATCCGGCGGTGCTGGTGCTGGTGCCACGCGCCAGCCCAAATCCGCCGGAAGCAGTGGCGCTGCTGCGCACACTGTACGCGCTGTCGCGTCGCGAAGCCGATCTCGCGATCGCGATCGCGAATGGCGCCACGCCCCAGGATTACGCGCGCGCAGCCGGGCTCGAAATCTCGACGGTACGCTCGCAGCTAAAATCCGTGTTCATCAAGACCGGTACGCACCGCCAGACTGAACTCGTACGCTTGTTGAGCGTGCTGCCGCGCGTGAAGTTCGGATGAGGGAAGCACCGCGCGCCTGAGCAGCCTGCCAGCGCGTCAAGAAAGCACCGGCCGGGGGGGACCGACCGGTGCAGGCCGAGGGAGGAGTGGGAGAGAGATCAAGGCCCCCGGAAATTTAAGCGTTCGCCGGCCGCCTGTCGTTCAGCAATCTGCGTACGCTGTGCCGGCGTCAGCACCGTGCCGAGTTCGCACAGCATCCTGGCCGTCGTGACATACAGGGCCCGCGCCGCGTCTGCCTGGACCGCGGCATTTTCTTCGATGCGCGCCGGGTCTAAGCCACCCTGCGCCAGCATGCCATCGGGGGCTTCGCGCTCATCGCCCAGGCTGAACATCAGCTTGCGCATCCCGGGCTGGTAGCGGTCGCTGATGGCGAACACCTGATCGCGCTGCGCGTCCGTCAGCTTCAGCTCGCGACTCAGGCGCATCATTGGCGGCGGTCCGAAGCCGGCCATATCCGGGGCCGGTCGTGCGAAGCAGGCCTGGCCGGCCGCCGGCAGCGCGGCCATCAGCCCGATGATGGCCGCCGCCTGCAGGGCAATTGCGCGGGTCGATGACATGTCGTTCTCCGATGGGGTTGGATGCCGGCTGTACCAGAGCCGTGGAACACAGCATAGGCCGCGCCGTGCAAGCGCCTGTCGGCGCGGCGTATCGGTGCGCAAAGGAGCGGTAACAGACTGTAACGAAGGCCGCCGTGCGCCTCGTCGCTGTGCCAGAATCCCGGCGACTGGAGGATGCTCACCAAGGCTGAACGTCTACTGTTCGTCGACGACGACCGCGAGTTCTGCAGCCTGATGCGCGACTACCTGATCGGCGAGTGCTTCGAGATCAGCTGCGTGCATGACGGCATCGCGGCACTTGTCGCGCTGAAGCAGCAGCCTTACGACAGCGTGGTGCTCGACGTCATGATGCCGCGCAAGCACGGGCTCGACGTGCTGCGCGAACTGCGGCAGTTCTCGTCGATCCCGGTGCTGATGCTGACTGCACGGGGCGAAGATATCGATCGCATCGTCGGGCTGGAGGTCGGCACCGATGACTACGTTGCCAAACCGTGTAATCCCCGCGAGATCGTCGCCCGCCTGCGCGCCATCCTGCGCCGGACCCAGGCACCGGTCGGCGACGTACGCACGGACGACGCCACGCTGCGGATTGCCGACATCGAGCTGCGACCCACCGAGCACCGGGTGCTGTGCGACGGCGCTGATCTCGGGTTGACCAGCGCCGAATACGCGACGTTCGAGGTGCTGCTGCGACACGCCGGCCAGGTCGTGCGCAAACCTGAACTGATGCAGGCCGCGTTCGGCCGTCGCCTCGGCCCTTACGACCGCAGCCTCGACATGCACATCAGCCGGCTGCGCCGCAAACTCGGGCCGGATGGCCGCGGCGCCGAGCGCATCAAGACCGTGCGCGGCGTCGGCTGTCTGTATGTACTGGATCAGGCTGACGGCGCGTGAAGCTGTCGCTGTTCACCAAGACACCGCGCACGCTCGCGCGTCGTGACGAACTGGCCGCGCTCGCACGCGATTTCACCTCGATGGCCGAACAGCTGAAAAAGCTGCCCGACGCGCAGCGTCAGCTGCTGATCAATGTCTCGCACGAACCGCGCTCGCCGCTCGCGCTGATGCGACTCGAATCCGCCATCAGCCTGCCGCAGGAAACCGTGAACCTGTCCGAGCTCTGCGCCGCAGTCACGCGTGACGCGTGACGCGCAGTTCGAGGCCGAAGCCCGTGCGGTGCAGGTCAAGGCGGATATCGCCGCGGGTCTGAGGCTCAAAGGCAACCGAGATCTCTTGCGGAGCGTCTTCGACAACCTGCTGCGCAATGCCGTTCGGCATACGCCCCCGGGCACGGCGGTGCACCCGGGCGCGAGCCCGGATGCGGCGTGCCGGGAAGTGGTGATCACCGTGCGCGACGAAGGTCACGGGGTGCCGGAATCCATGCTCGAACGCGTCTTCGAAGCCTTCGTGCGAGTGGACGATGCACGCTCGATGGAAGTCGGCGGTACCGGGCTCGGACTCGCGATTGCGCGTCAGGGCGTGCGCGCACACGGCGGCAGCATCATGGCGCGCAACCGCGCGAGCGGCGGCCTGGAAGTCGAGATCAGGCTGCCCGAAATTGTCCTGCGTGACCAGCCCGCAGCCTGAAGGCGCGTCGCAACTGACTCTGGGAGAATTGCATGCCCATCGACGCTGACTGGTTTGAAACCGAACGCCTGCATCGCGCCGCGACGGATGCGGATCTGCCCGAGTTGCGGCGGCTGATTGAAGCGGGATTCGCACTCGACGATTTCGACGACGCGGATCGCACGCCGCTGCACCGGGCGGCCGACGCCGGTCACCGCGATGTCGCGCAATGCCTGTTCGAACTCGGCGCCGGCCGTCATGCCGGCACAATGGCCGATGCTGGCACACCTGTCGGTGGCCTTGCCGCGAGGCTTTAAGCAAACGATCCGGTGAGGCGTTCGGGAACGATGTTAGAAGCGGATCAGCCGGGTTGGCGACGAATCTCCAGTTTCCGTCCGAGGCTGCCCGGTCGGTCCAGCGCGGCATGCGCGTTTTGCACCTCGCCCAGGCTGTCGAGTGACGCGGCCGGAAATGGCGCACTTTTTCGTGTTTGCAACGAGACGTGCATGAACAGGGCTTCCTGCGTGGCGGCCGGCGTCGCCTCGCTACGGCGATACACTTCGCACCACAGATGCAAAAGCTTGGCGCTGTGATCGAGCAGACGCGTCGTGACGTCGAGTTCATCGTTTTCCAGCAGCTCGTACTTGAAGTCCAGGTTGCAGCCGGTTGCAAACACCGAACCGGCGCCACGTTGCGTGTAGTCCCAGCCGAGACCGCAGAAATCGAAGAAGGGATCACTGCCTCTGTCGAATGCGCTGAGATAGAACGCGACGTTCATGTGACCATTGGCATCGAGCCAGGCCGGCAGCACGGTGAAGGATTTGCGGAAAGGCGCCGGCACGGCGCGCGAAATCGTGTGCATGGTTCAGCCCGGTTTCGAATCAGGTGATGAGCACCAGGGAGGGAACCCCGATCGTGCGTCAATCGTGTGCTCGCGCAGGCATCGGCACAGCGGCCTGGCAGGCGGCACCATGCTCACACGCCCTCGCCGAACTGTCGCAGCTCCCAGTCGGTGACGGTGCGCGCAAGCTGCGCGAGCTCCCATTCGCGCGTCAGCGCATAGACATCGACAAAGCGCGCGCCAAAGATTTCGCGCGCGAAATCCGATGCGCGCCAGTGCGTGATCGCCGCCGCAAGATCAGGTGGCCAGGGCGCACCCTGCGGCGCGCCTGCCGCCGCCGCATCGCCGTCGACCGGGGCACTTGGCGCAAGGGCCTCTTCAATCCCGCGCCGGCCGGCCGCGAGCACGCCGGCCAACGACAGATAGGGATTGACGTCCGCGCCCGGCACCCGACACTCGATGCGCGCGAGCGCCGGCGTGTGATTGACGACCCGCCACGCGCAGGTCTTGTTGTCGAAGCCCCAGGCGTTCGCACGCGGCGCGAAGCTGTCGCCCACATAGCGCTTGTAGGAGTTCAGATGCGGCAACTGCAGCAGCATCAGTGCCGGCGTGTAGCGTTGCAGGCCCCCGAGAAAACCCAGCAGCGCGGCGCTGCAGCGCCCGTCCGGTGCGTGGAACACCGGCGCGTCGTTGGCCAGCGCACGCAGCGAGAGGTTCAAGTGCGCGCCGGCCGACTCGAATGGCTCGGCGAGGCGCGCCATGAAAGTGGCGAGTGCGCCCTGCCGCCGGGCGACAATCTTCGCCACACACTTGAACAGCAGCGCATGATCGGCCGCGGCCACGCCGGCCGCAGGCGCGAGCGCCACTTCGAGCAGACCACTGAACTCCGTGTGCAGGCTGTGTACCGGAATGCCGAAGGCCGCCGCTGCGGCGTGCGTCGCATCCATCAGCGGCGCGGCCACCGCCTGATCAACGAACGAATACATCCGTTCGAGCGCCGCGTGGCGGTCGAGCATGGCCGGGACCTTCTCGCGCAGGCTTGCCGGGGTTTCATTGAGCACGTGATACTCGATCTCGAAGGCGCTGTCACAGCGATAGCCCAGCGCAGCAAGCGCCGCCACTTCGCGGCCGAGGACCGCGCGCGGGCAGCAATCAGCATAAGCGCCGCCCAGATCACCGAGCACCAGCAGCCCGGGTGCGCCCGCGGCGTACGGATCGTCGCGCACGGCGCCGGCGTCGGGCATGAGCCAGGCATCGCGGTAGCCGTTGGCCGGGTCGTGGAAGTAGCCGCCGGCGATCGGCCGCTCGGCGCTGTCGGGGGCAAAGATCGCGGTGGTGACCGGCAGCCCTTCGCGCAAAGCGTTGCCGAGCGCCTCAACCGGGTACTGCGTCGTCCGCAAGCGACCATTCCAGTCCGCGCAGCCGAAGGACACGCGCGTCACGCCGCGGGCTGCGGCGTGCGCGATGATCCGCGCGATAGCCGCGGCGTCCGCCATCAGCGTCATGATCCGCCGTGGCTCACGTCGCCGGAAACACCTTGCCGGGATTCAGGATGCCCTTCGGATCGAGTGCGTGCTTGATCCGTTTCATCAGATCGATCTCGGTCTGACTCCGGCTGAGCGGCAGATAGTCTATCTTCTCAGTGCCGATGCCATGTTCGGCAGACACCGAACCGCCGACCGGCTGCAGCGGCTCATAGACACAGGCGTTCACGCGTTTGTGGTCTTCGAGTGCCGCAGAACCGACCGTAATCGCGAAGTGGATATTGCCGTCGCCGATATGGCCGAGCGTGAAGCAGTGATGCTCGGGATACGCTTCGGTAAGACGGCGCTTCACCTCTTTCACATACGCATCCATGTCGCGAATCGCCAGACTCACGTCGTACAGAAAGGCCGGCCCATAACGGAAGAACTGGTCGACCGAATCGCGGATGCGCCACATCGCGCGGCGCTCGGCCTCCGATTTCGCGACCGCAGCGTCGGCCACCAGGCCCTGCTCCAGCGCTTCCATCATCACGGATTCGAAACGCTCGGCGTCTTGCGGATGCCCGGTACCCAGCGCTTCGCAGAGAATGAAATGTTCGTATTCCATCGGCACTGGACGCGTGTTCGTCGCCGGCGCGGTGGTCACGAGTTCGTAGTAGTCCTGCCACATCACCTCGAAGGAGCACAGCGCGCCACCCATCGAGCGGTCGATATGGCGCAGGAAACCCGCGACCTGGGTGAAATCGTTGCACGCCGCGAAGGCTGTCTGCTGGCCCTGCGCCATCTCGCGCAGCCGGATGACGACCCGTGTGACGATGCCGAGCGTGCCTTCGCTGCCGATGAACAGATGCTTGAGGTCATAGCCCGCGTTGTTCTTGATCATCGTGTTCAATGACGTCACGACCGTGCCGTCCGCGAGTACGGCTTCAAGACCGAGCACGTTATCGCGTGTCATGCCGAAGCGGATGACACGGTTGCCGCCCGCGTTCGTCGACACGTTGCCGCCGATCTGGCAGGAACCCCGGGCACCGAGATCCATGGGGAACATCAGGCCGACCTTCTCCGCCTCCTGCTGCAGTTTTTCGAGCGGCACACCGGCCTGCACGGTCATCGTGCGGCCGATCTGATCGAGCTCCTCAATCCGGTTCAGACGCTCGAGCGACAGCACGACATCGGCCTCGCTGCCGTTACAGCCCTGCACCAGCCCGGTGAGACCGCCGTGCGGCACGACCGTCTGACCAACTTCATTGCACAGGCGCAGGATTTCGGCGACTTCCTCGGTCGACGACGGGCGCAGGATGCAGGCCGCCCGAATGGGCTCCTGACGCCAGACGTGAATCATGCGCGCGGTGACATCGTCGCCGGTCAGCACGCCGCTCGGGCCGAGCAGCCGGGTGAAGCGATCGAGCAAAGGATTGATGGCCTGGTTCATGGCGTGCTCCGGTTGCGGCTGGGCGTCAGCGTTGGGACCTGGCAAGCGCCTGGTCGAGATCCCAGAGGATGTCGTCGGCCGTTTCGAGGCCGACGGAAATACGGATCATGTCCGGCCCGACGCCGGCGGCTATCTGCTGCTCTTCCGACATCTGACGATGAGTCGTCGATGCCGGGTGAATCACGAGTGACTTCGCATCGCCGACATTCGCGAGATGGCTCAGGAACTGCACGTTCTCAATGAACTTCACGCCCGCCGCCTGTCCGCCCTTGATGCCGAAGGACATGATCGAACTCGCACCACGCGGGTAGTACTTCCTGGCGCGCTCGTGATACTGATCCCCCGGTAGGCTCGGGTAGCGCACCCAGCTGACGGCCGGATGATCGCGCAGGAACATCGCCACCTTCAGCGCGTTCTCGCAGTGACGCTCCATGCGCAGCGGCAGAGTTTCGAGGCCCTGCAGGAACATCCACGAATTGAACGGCGCGAGCGCAGGCCCGAGCGTCCGCAGGGTCTCGACGCGGGCTTTCATCGTGAAGCTGAAGTCGCCGAAGGTTTCGTAGAACTTCACGCCGTGGTAGCCGTCGGACGGCTCGGTCATGCCGGGGAAGCGGCCGTTGTCCCACGGAAAGCGCCCGGACTCGACGAGCACGCCACCGATTGAGGTGCCGTGACCGCCGATGAATTTGGTCGCCGAGTGCACGCAGATGTCCGCGCCCCACTCCATCGGCCGGCACAGGAAAGGCGTCGGGAAGGTGTTGTCGACGATCAGCGGCAGACCGTGCGCGTGGGCCACGTTCGCCACGGCTTCGATGTCGAGCACGTTGATCAGCGGGTTACCGAGCGCTTCCGCATAGAGCGCTTTGGTCTTGGGCGTAATCGCCGCGGCGATGGCCTCCACATCGTCGAAATCGACGAAGGTCGTGTTGATGCCGAGACGCCGAAAGCTGACATCGAACTGCGAATAAGTGCCGCCATAGAGCGTCTTCGACGACACCAGGTGATCGCCCGCTTCGAGCAGCGTCAGCAGGGTCACCATCTGCGCCGAAAGGCCCGAACTCACGGCAACCGCCGCGCGGCCGCCTTCGATCGCCGCCATGCGTTCTTCGAACATTGCGGTCGTCGGGTTCGACAGACGCGTGTAGACGTTACCGAAGGTCTGCAGATTGAACAGGCTGGCGGCGTGATCGGCACTGTCGAAGACGTAGGAGGTGGTCTGGTAGATCGGCGCGGCGCGGGCGCCGGTGGCGGCGTCCGGGATCTGGCCGGCGTGCAGGCAGAGGGTTTCGAATCCGAATTTTCGATCAGACATGCGGGCACTCCAGGGCGGCACGCGCGGCGCGTGCCAACCATTTCAGGCGCGTCAGTTGGCCACGATGCGCGGGCGCTTCGACGAAATCACTTGCGTGTTCACGCCGACAAAATTGAGCCCGCCGCACAGGCGCGCGTGTTCAATCTTCACGCAGCGATCCATCACCACCTCAAGCCCCGCCTCACGGGCGACGCGCGCGGCCTCGACGTGGATGACGCCGATTTGCATCCACAGTACTTTGGCGCCAATGCCGATGGCATCCGCGGCAATGGCCGGGATTTCGCCGCTGGCGCGAAAGCAGTCGACCATGTCGATTGT
>Ga0163144_10000764_pt1 | contig 75809 bp, 60 predicted proteins | sample OliLak19BULKMAT1_FD_123175 | JGI IMG/M metagenome (GOLD analysis project Ga0163144, IMG submission 123175) | Freshwater microbial mat bacterial communities from Lake Vanda, McMurdo Dry Valleys, Antarctica - Oligotrophic Lake LV.19.BULKMAT1 | ecosystem: Environmental > Aquatic > Freshwater >... | reverse complement strand
GCCGGCTTGGTCAGCAGGTTCTGGAAGGCCGCGACCAGGAAGGCCGCCGTCTTGCCGGTGCCAGTCTGGGCCTGGCCGGCGATGTCCTTGCCCGTCAGGGCGACTGGCAGCGTCTGGGCCTGGATCGGGGTGCAGCGGCTGAAGCCGGCCTCCTCGATGCCCTGCATCACGGTGGGCAGCAGCCCGAGGGAGGAAAACGTGAGATCGGAAAGATGTGTATCGGACATTGAATACCGTCACAGTGACTTGAGGCGCGCCGCTTGCAAAAAAGGCACGAACGCGCTAAAAAATGAACCTTAAGAGACGGACGTTCTGTCCGCATCTGCAAAACCAGCTTCTGCCAATCGAGAGATACCCCGGCCGCCGACCGGCATACTAGCTACCAGGCCCACTCCCTGAGGCGAACCCGCAACTTTCTAACGGTCTCCCATAACGGTCTAGTGTAACCGTTTGACGGCCCTTCATGACACGGCGTTCCGCCGCGGGCCTGAAAACCTGATCCCACACCCCCTTTCCCGAACCCGTCCAGCACTCCAATACCGGAGGTTTTCCGCGTGAGCAGCCCGCACATCGTGCATACCAGTGATTCCACCTTTTCCCAGGACGTCCTGAAGTCCGACCAGCCCGTTTTGCTCGATTTCTGGGCCGAGTGGTGCGGGCCCTGCAAAATGATCGCCCCGATCCTCGACGAGATCGCCGGCGAGTACCAAGGCAAGGTCAGGATCGCCAAACTCAACATCGACGAGAATCCGCAGACCCCGCCGAAATTCGGCATCCGCGGCATACCGACGCTGATGCTCTTCAAGAACGGCACGGTCGAGGCCCAAAAGGTTGGCGCGCTTTCGAAGTCGCAGCTGACCGCCTTCCTGGACAGCAACCTGTGAGGGGCTACCTCGGCAACCAGGGCCGCAACCGGCCCCCGAACAAGGGTCCGCGGCACGGCGGCGGCAATCGCGACCCAAACCGCGGCGGCGGCGGTAGCAACGGCAACCGCGGCAACATGGCGCTCCCGGGCGAGATGGAGCAGATGGACCACGCGCCGTACATCGATTCCGGTGACGACGCCGAGATCATCAGTCCCGCGGAGCTGGCGGCGTCGCGCAACTCGATGAACCTCACCCAGCTGAAGGCGATGCCGATCGGCAAGCTGGTCGATCTCGCGCAGTCCCTCGGCGTCGAGAACATGGCCCGCTCGCGCAAGCAGGACATCATCTTCTCGCTGCTGCAGGCCCATGCGCGCAAGGGCGAGGACATCTACGGCGACGGCGTGCTCGAGATCCTGCAGGACGGCTTCGGCTTCCTACGCTCGGCCGACGGCTCCTATCTCGCCGGCCCCGACGACATCTACATCAGCCCCTCGCAGATCCGGCGCTTCAACCTGCGCACCGGCGACACGATCTCGGGCCTGATCCGCCCGCCGAAGGAAGGCGAGCGCTATTTCGCGCTGCTGAAGGTCGGCGAGATCAACTTCGACTCCCCCGACAGCTCGCGCAGCAAGGTGCTGTTCGAGAACCTGACGCCGCTGCACCCGACGCGCCGGCTGAAGCTCGAGCGCGGCAACGGCTCGACCGAAGACCTCACCGCCCGCGCGATCGACCTGGTCGCGCCGATCGGCAAGGGCCAGCGCGGCCTGATCGTCTCGCCGCCGAAGGCCGGCAAGACGATGCTGCTGCAGAACATCGCCACCGCGATCACGGCGAACCATCCCGAGGTCTACCTCATCGTGCTGCTGATCGACGAGCGGCCCGAGGAAGTCACCGAGATGCAGCGCACCGTGAAGGGCGAGGTGGTTTCGTCGACGTTCGACGAGCCGGCCGCCCGCCACGTGCAGGTCGCCGAGATGGTTATCGAGAAGGCCAAGCGCCTGGTCGAGCACAAGAAGGACGTGGTGATCCTGCTCGATTCCATCACCCGTCTCGCGCGCGCCTACAACACGGTGGTGCCGAGCTCCGGCAAGGTACTCACTGGCGGTGTCGACGCCAACGCGCTGCAGCGGCCGAAGCGCTTTTTCGGCGCGGCGCGCAACATCGAGGAGGGTGGCTCGCTGACCATCCTCGCCACTGCGCTGATCGACACCGGCTCGAAGATGGACGACGTCATCTACGAGGAATTCAAGGGCACCGGCAACAGCGAAATCCACCTCGACCGCCGCATCGGCGAGAAGCGCGTATTCCCGGCGATCAACATCAACCGCTCGGGCACCCGCAAGGAAGAGCTCATCACCGACCAGGGCGAGCTCGCGAAGATGTGGATCCTGCGCAAGCTCCTGCACCCGATGGACGAGCTCGCGGCGATCGAGTTCCTGCTCGACAAGATGAAGGGCACGAAGACCAACGTCGAGTTCTTCGAGGCGATGAAGCGCTGAGCCTGCGCCGGACCGGCGGCGCGGCCTCGGGTCGGCGTCGCCAGCCTCGCCTGCAAGCCGTGTGCTGCGTCACGGATTGCCGGCGTTCTGGCTGCATTCCGTCAACCGTCTGTGACTGGCGACTCTGGCGGCTCCCTGCGGCCTGTAGGATCATTCCTCCCGCCTTAGGTCCCAGGAGTCGCGCATGTCCTCACGTCTCGCGGCCGCAGCGGTCGCCCTGCTTTCCTGCGCGAACGCCCATGCGGCGCTGCCCGGCACGCCCGGCACGGAGCGCGCGCCCGCGAGCCCGCTGACGGACTATTTCGCACTGCGGATCATCTATTTCCAGCCGGGCCTCACGACCGATGGCCGCCTCGACAGCGATGCCGGCACGGTGGGCACGCCGTTCAGCGGCGAGGATGACTTCGGCCTCGACGATCAGGCGAACCAGGGTCGTATGGAGCTGACGTTCCGGATGCGCGAGCGTCACCTGCTGCGCGTCGATTATTTCAAGCTCAGTCGCTACGGCGAGAACACGCTGACCCGGCAGATCAACTTCCGCAACCAGGTGTTTCTTACGGGCGACCGGGTGGCGACCAACCTCGATTGGCGGACGCTCGGCTTCAACTACAGCTGGGTGGCGCTGCGGCGAGGGGACTACGAACTCGGCGTCGGTGCCGGCCTGCATCTCGTCGAAGCCGACTCGCGTGCCGAGGTCCGCGCCCGCAACATCCGCGAGACCGGTAGCGGTACGGTGATCCTGCCGACGCTCGGCATCGACGGCACCTGGCGCTTCGCGCGCCGCTGGTCAACGGGCGCCTTCCTGCGCTACCTGTCCGTCGGCACCAGCGACGGCGATGGCTCCTTCGCCGACTATCATTTCGATGTCCAGTACCGCTGGAAGCCGAACGTTGCGGTGGGGCTGGGGTACTCCGCGATCAGCATCGATGTCGAGGTGACCGGGGCCGACCTGCCCGGCAAGCTCGCGATGAAGGCGATGGGGCCGGAGCTGTTCTTCCGCGCCAGCTTCTAGCGGCTCTGCCGGCGCGTTCCAGCACGCTCCGACGGCGCTCGCCATCCTGGACTGCGAGGACAGGCCGCAATTGCGGGTGCGACACCCAGGGAATGGAGTTACTGTTGCGCCGGATGGGCATCGAGCGCGACAAGAAGGTCACGGTCGTCGTCGCGACGGCCTGCGCGGCGGCGAACCTCGGCGCGCCCGCGACCGGCGAGGCCGCTGTCGGCGACCGGCTGCTGCTCGCGCCCGATACCGCCTCACCTGTCCCGACTGCGATCACGATTTCAGCCTCGAGCAGGGCTTCGCGAAGCGCGCGCTCGAACAGTCGGTGCGCGCGGCCGAGCAGAAGCGCGCCGCGCGCGCCGCCACCGAGCGCGAACGCCAGGCGCTCGAGCAGGTGACCGCCGTGCGCAAGCTGCTCGACGAGCAGGCGGACGGCGCGCGCCAGGCGTTGCAGCAGATGCGCGACGCCGAGCGCCGGGGGTTCGCCGACCAGCTCGCCGCGATGAATGCGCTGCTCGCCGCGCGCGACGCGACGCTGCGCACGTTGTCGGATCGCGAGGCTGCGCTGGGTGCGCGTGAACGCTCGCTCGAGACGCAGGTGGCGGCCGCCGCCGAGGCGAAGGCGGCCGAGTTGTTCGCCACCGAGCGGGCCGCGTTCGAGCAGCAGCTGCAGGTGCAGTCGCGGAGCCTCGCGCAGATGCGCGAGCGAGAGCTCGGCCTGTTCGCCGAGAAGCAGCGCCTCGCCGACGAGAAGGCCGCGATCGAGCTGCAGAAAACGCTCGACGACGTCAGCGCCAAGCTCGCCGAGGCGCAGCAGAAAGCCGAGTAGGGCTCGCAACAGCTGCAGGGCGAGTTGCTCGAGCTCGTGCTGGAGGAGCAGATGCGTCGGGCATTCCCGGTCGACGTGTTCGAGGAGGTACGCAAGGGCGTGCGCGGCGCCGACCTGCTGCAACGCGTGACCAATCGCTCGCTGCAGACCGCCGGCACGCTGCTGTGGGAGGCCAAGCGCGCCAGGGAATGGGGCCGCGACTGGCCTGCCAAACTCAAGGAAGATATGCTCGCCTCGGGCGCGGACGTCGGCGTGCTGGTCACCACGACGCTGCCGCGCGAGATCGCGGCTGGCCATGCGTTCGCCCTGCACGAGGACGTCTGGGTCAGCACCTGGGCGGCGGCCGTGCCGCTCGCCGCGGCGTTGCGCGAGCGCGTGCTCGAGGTGCACAAGCAGCGCCTGGTCTCCGCCGGCAAGGGCGAGAAGATGGAGGCGCTCTACGACTACCTCACCTCGCCGCAGTTCGCGCAGAAGCTGAAGGCAGTCTACGGGGCGTTCCGGACCATGCAGGACGACCTTGCCCGCGAGCGGAGCCTGACCGAGCAGCGCTGGTCGCGCCGCGAGAAGCAGATCGCGTCGGGCATGCGGGAGCTGCTCGGCTTTGCCGGCGACGTGCAGGGATTGTCTGCACAGTCGCTGCAGCAGATCGAGCTCGGGCCTGGCGCTCTGGAAACGGAGGCCGGTTCCAGTTAACGAGCCTTGTGCGGCGCGCTGTGTTCAACGAGCCTTGCGGCTCGATGCCACCTTAGTCCGGGCGCGGCGCGGCGCGGCGGCGCGCGCCTTGGCGCGAACCCGCAGCGACAGGCGCAGCTTGAAGGCCTTGAAGGTGACTGCGGCGGGTGAGCGGCGCAGAGCTCGTGCGATGCGGGCTCGCGGCTCCTTGCCTGCGAGTTGCCGGAGATTCCGCACATCCTGCGCAGACCATGGTTTCGACGGAACTGCTTTGGGGGTCGGCGAACGGCGCGCTGCGGACTTGCGGGGCATGAAGTTTGTTTGTCCTTTGTTAGGTAGATGGTGATTGTAGGATTTGGCGACGCAACTGCCTATGAAAATGTTGCGCTTCAGGGGCTGGGCGTGATGTGTCTCACGCAGTAACATGCTCGCCGACAAACGCGACAATGTTTGCGATGGTCCTCGCGTCGCGCAGCGGCCCGCTGTGGTTGAGGCCCTGCGTTATGCTCAACCTGCCCCGACCCAGCCCGGTCGCGAAGGCGCGAGCATGCTCGAGCGGCGCGACATCGTCGTCCTCGTCGTGCACCACCATCGTCGGCAACTGCAGTTTTGCCGCCAGCGCGTGGGCTGAAAAGCTCTCTGGCACGATTCCGAAGCGCCGGACGAACTGCCGCCGCAATTCGCAGCAAACGTCCTCGCGCAGGCCGAGGATCAGCGTGAACGACTCCATCATGTAGCCGACGTCGCGCGGCATGCCCACGGCGACCAGGGAGCGCACGTCGCGATGGGGCTCGTCGGCGAGCAGCCAGACCGCGGCCGCCGCGCCGAGCGAATGCGCAACGATTGATTGAACCGGCCCGAGTTCATCGAGCGCAGCAGCCAGGGCGCCGCGGAACTGCGCCAGATCGGAGTGCCGCCCAGTGGACTCACCGTGCGCCGGGGCGTCGATCGCGATCACGCGCCAGCCCGCTTCCAGCATCGGCTCGACGAAGCTGCCGAAGCGCGCCGCATGCGAGCCCCAGCCGTGCAGCAACAGCACTGCGGGCCGCGGCGAGCGGGGCGCTGCCGCTTCGGGCGTCCACTCGAGCGCGTGGACAAGACCGCTGCCGAGCGCCACAGCCCGACGTTGGGCGCGCGCGACGACCGGTTGGTCCTGCGCGTCCATCCTGCGCCGCGGCGGCCGCAGGAACATCTCGAGCGCGAGCCGCGCCGCGAGATTCGGCGAGAGCCGCGTCGCGAACGCAAAGAAGCGCCGTAGCCGCTGGCGCAGCCGTGGAGTCACGCCCGGGATCGTCCGCGGTGCACGCGGCGATCGTGGCAGGGCAAGTGTCAAGGCGGGCTCCTCATGCTGCGATTCGGCGCCGAGGAGTGTGGCCGAGTTCCCGAACGAAGTGGGGCGCCCCACGCCTGGCTGGCGAGGGGCGCCCCGGGGATGCCGCCGGGGGAGTGGCGGCAATTCAGGGGCTTTCGCTGCTCAGGGCGTGTCGGTCCGCTGCAGCACGACTCGACGGTTCTTGGCGCGGCCCTCTGGCGTGGCGTCGTCGGCTTCTGGGCGGGTTTCGCCAAATCCCTTGGCCTGCAGGCGTGTCGCACCAATGCCCTTTGAGACGAGATACTGACGCACGGCGTCGGCGCGCCGCTGCGACAGCCGTTCGTTGGCGGCGGCATTGCCCACGCTGTCCGTATGACCTTCGAGCACGCCGGCCGCGCGCGGCACGTCGTTCATGAACTTCACGACGCGGTCCAGATCGGCGTACGACTCGCCGTTGAGCACCGCGGAGTTGTTGTCGAAGAACACTTCCAGGCGGGCGCTCAGGCTGCAGCCGAACTCGTCGACCTTCGTGCCCACAGGCGTGTCGGGGCAGCGGTCGCGGCTGTCGGCCACGCCATCGGCGTCGCTGTCGAGCTCGCAGCCGCGGGTATCCACCCGCGTGCCCGAAGGCGTGCCGGGGCAGGCATCGGCCGGATCGACGACGCCGTCGCCGTCCGAGTCGGGCGGCGGCGGCGGCGGGGTAGACGCCACGGCAGCGGCGATCGGTACGGCCGCGGCCGGCGCCGCGCGCCCGAACCGGTAGCCGACATGCACGCCATACACGAACGGGTCCACTTTCACTGTGCCGATCCCGCTGGCGCCGAGCCGGGCATCGGCATCCATGTCGATGTAGCGGGCGGCGAGGTTCACGAACCAGCGATCGTTGATGCCGACGTCGACGCCGATCTGCGCAGCGGGACCGAAGCCGTTGTCGACCGACAGCGCCGAGGGCCTCTCGTTGAAGATCGGGCTGTAGTTCAGTCCGACGCCGGCGTAGGGACGGATGCGGCCGTCCGGATTGAAGTGGTACTGGACACTGAGCGTGGGTGGCAGGAGTTCGATTTCGCCAAGCGGCGTGGTGCCAGTCGGAGATCTCACGGACAGGCCGTGATTCCAGACGCTCGAGGCCATCAGCTCGACGCCCCAGCTGCGGCGGAACATGTAGGTGACGTCGAACGTGAACTGAGTGTCCTCATCGATCTGCAGCCGGGTCGTGGGTCCGAGCGACAGGTTGTCCGACTTGGGGTCGAGGATGCTGGCACCCGCGCGCACCAGCCAGTCGCCCTGTTCGGCGCTTGCGCTCGCGCCCACGAAGGAGGCGATCGCGATGAGTGCGGCCGCGGCGGACAGGGTCTGTTTGCTCGGCATGTTCAGTACTCCGGAATGGTTGATGCATGGCGGCGCCTCGGGCTACGCAAGGCATCGGGCGCAGCCGACACTGCACACAAATCATGGCGATTCGCGGAGGATCTGGCCATGCGCTTTTCCCGCATTGACCGTCAGGCCAAAGCTGAAAGCGCCGGCGGCGCGAGCGCGTCGCGGGCTGCGAGCGGCCCGTCAGCTCGCGACGTAGGCAGTCGCGAACACCTCGGGCATGCGCGTGGCGCGACCCGTAGCGAGGTTCATGCAGACGTAATCGAGACGCGCTCGCAGCAGGGTCTCGCCGTCGCGGGTGCGGCGCACCTGGAAGCGGCGCGAGCAGCGCAGCCGGCGATCGCTCTCGACGATCCAGGTGGCGATCTCGACCTCGTCGCCCTCGAGCGCGCCGCGCAGATAGTCGAGTTCGGCGCGGTGCACCACCATGCCACGATCCAGCTCGAGGCAGAGGCTCTCCGTTATGCCGAGGACGCTGGAATGCGACCACGCCGCGAGGTCGAGCCACTGCAGGTAGACCGCGTTGTTGACGTGGCGGAAGCCGTCTACGGCGTCGGCGCCGACGCGCAGGCGAAACAGGTGCGGCGAGGCGAAATCCCAGGCTGACGGAGCCTGTGGGGTGCTCATGCGGCCGAGAACACTACGGGCGATCCGGGCGCGCGCTCAGGCCCGCTCGCGGGCGATCGCGCGATGGCCGATGTCGCTGCGGAACTGCACGTCGCGCCAGCGGATCGCAGCGACGAGTGCATAGGCCTCGCGCTGCGCCGCGCCGACCGTGTCGCCGAGACCGACGGCGCAGAGCACGCGGCCGCCACTGGTGAGCACTTTGCCAGCCGCGCCAATGGCGGTGCCGGCGTGGAATACCTTGCCCGGCAGCCTCGCGGCGCGCTCCAGTCCCTCGATCGGGTCGCCCTTGCGCACGCCGTCGGGATAGCCGCCCGCGGCCATCACGACGCCGAGCGCGGCGCGCGGATCCCAGTCCATGCGGACCTGGTCGAGCCGGCCGTCGAGCGCGGCCTCGCAGAGCGCGGGAAGATCGGAGCGCAGCCGACACATGATCGGCTGCGTCTCGGGATCGCCGAACCGGCAGTTGAACTCGAGCACGTTCGGCGTGCCGTCGGGCGCGATCATGATGCCGGCGTAGAGGAAGCCGGTGTAGGGCATGCCGTCGGCCGCGAGGCCGCGGATCGTCGGGTGGATCACCTCGCGCATGATCCGCTCGTGCATTCGCGGGGTGACCACCGGGGCGGGGGAATAGGCGCCCATGCCGCCGGTGTTCGGGCCCGAGTCGCCGTCGTCGCGGCGTTTGTGGTCCTGCGAGGTGGCGAACGGCAGCACGTGCACGCCGTCGGCCATCACGATGAAGCTCGCTTCCTCGCCGGGCAGGAATTCCTCGATCACGACCTCGTCGCCGGCCGAGCCGAACTGGCCGCCGAACATCGCGAGCGTGCAGTCGATCGCGGCGTCGGCGCTGTCGAGGATCACGACGCCCTTGCCCGCGGCGAGGCCGCTCGCCTTGACGACGATCGGCGTGCGCTGGCGGCGGACGTAGTCCGGGTCGAAGGTTTCGCGAGTGAAGGTCGCGTAGCTCGCCGTCGGGATGCCGTGGCGACGCAGGAATTCCTTCGTGAACGCCTTCGAGCCCTCGAGCTGCGAGGGCGCGCGGCGCGGGCCGAAGCAGCGCAGGCCGCGGGCCTCGAACGCATCGACGACGCCGAGCACGAGCGGTGCTTCGGGGCCGATGATCGTGAGATCGACGTGCTGCGCCTCGGCCAGGGCCACGAGGCCGGGCACGTCGTCGGCCGCGACCTCGACGTTGTGGACCTTCGGCTCGCGCGCGGTGCCCGCGTTGCCCGGCGCGACCAGCACCTCGAGGACGCGCGGCGACTGCGCGCATTTCCAAGCCAAGGCGTGTTCGCGGCCACCACCGCCGACCACCAGGACCTTCATCGGGACCGCACCGCGCTGCTCAATGCCGGAAATGGCGCATGCCGGTGAACACCATCGCCATGCCGTGCTCGTCGGCCGCGGCGATGACCTCGGGGTCGCGCAGGCTGCCGCCCGGCTGGATCACCGTGGCAATGCCGTATTCGGCCGCGACGTCGATGCCGTCGCGGAACGGAAAGAACGCATCGGAGGCCATCGCGGCGCCGGCGACGACCAGCTTCTCGTCGCCGGCCTTCATCGCCGCGACACGGCTCGAATAGACGCGGCTCATCTGGCCCGCGCCGACGCCCACGGTCGCGCCGCCGCGCGCATAGACGATCGCGTTCGATTTCACGTACTTGGCGACCTGCCAGGCGAAGAACAGGTCGTCGAGCTCGACCTCGGTGGGCCGGCGCTTCGTGACGACCTTGAGATCGGCCCGGGTGACCATGCCGAGATCGCGGCCCTGGGCGAGCAGGCCGCCAGTGACGCTGCGGTATTCGACCCGCGCGCCGGTCGGCGCGGCGAGGTCGCCGAGCTCGAGCAGGCGCACGTTCGCCTTGGCCGCGAACGCGGTCCGCGCCGCGGCGCTGATGCGCGGCGCGGCGACGACCTCGACGAACTGGCGGCCGACGATCGCCGCCGCGGTGGCGCCGTCGAGCTCGCGGTTGAACGCGATGATGCCGCCGTAGGCCGAGGTCGGGTCGGTGCGCCAGGCGCGCTCGTAGGCCTCGAGCGCCGTGCCGGCGACCGCGACGCCGCAGGGATTGGCGTGCTTGACGATCACGCAGGCGGGCGTCGCGAACTGGCGCACGCATTCGATCGCCGTGTCGGCGTCGGCGATGTTGTTGAAGGAGATTTCCTTGCCCTGCAGGATCGACGCAGTCGCGACGCTCGCGCCGCATGCGGCCGGATCGCGATAGAACGCGGCCTGCTGGTGGGGGTTCTCGCCGTAGCGCAGGTCGCGTGCCTTCTCCCAGACCATCGGCAGCGTGGCGGGAAAGGCTGGCGCCACGGGCGCGGCGTTCGGCCGCGCGGCGAGGCGGGCGAGCAGCCAGCCCGAGACCATCGTGTCGTACTGCGCGGTGTGCGCGAAGGCCTTGGCGGCGAGCGCGGCGCGCAGCGCCGGTGAGGTCGCGCCCTGCTGCGCCTCGAGCTCGCCGAGCAGCGTCGCATAGTCGGAAGGGTCGACGACCACGGTGACGGCGTCGTGGTTCTTCGAGGCGGCGCGCACCATCGCGGGACCGCCGATGTCGATCTTCTCGATCGCGTCTTCGTAGCTGCAGCCGGGCTTCGCGACGGTCTGCGCGAACGGGTAGAGATTCACGACCAGCAGGTCGATACGCTCGATGCCGTGCTCGCCCATCACGCCTTCGTCGATGCCGCGCCGGCCGAGCAGGCCGCCGTGGATCTTCGGGTGCAGCGTCTTGACGCGGCCATCCATGATTTCCGGAAAGCCGGTGTGCGAGGAGACTTCGGTGACGGCGAGGCCGGCCTCGAGCAGCAGCTTCGCGGTGCCGCCGGTGGAGAGCAGGTGCACGCCGCGCCGCGCGAGTTCACGCGCGAGCTCGACCACGCCTGCCTTGTCGGAAACCGAGAGCAGGGCGCGGCGGATCGTGACGGGCATGGCGGGCAGACTCAGGCGGAGAGGCCGAACTCGCGCAGCTTCTTGCGCAGCGTGCCGCGGTTGATGCCGAGGATGCCGGCCGCGCGGCTCTGGTTGCCATCGCAGTGATCGAGCACGGCGCGAAACAGCGGCTCCTCGACTTCGCGGATCACGAGGTCGTACAGATGGGCGGGCCGGTGGCCGTCGAGGCTCGCGAAATAATCGCTGAGCGCGCGCTCGGCGTGATCGCGTAGTGGGGTCGGGAGGGGCGGAGTCGTGTGGGCCACCTCATGCGTGGCTGCGCTGCTGGCATACCGACTGGCGGCATCCCGACTGTCAGCGTCGCGACTGCCGGCACGCGCCGAACGCCGCGCCGTTCCGTAGTTTTTCTTCGCCGGCATCGTACAGGCCCCCGATCCGCCGGGTCGCTGCGTTCCCGCCCTTTTCAGGCAGCCGCGCCGACCCAGCCCTGCAACTGTTCACTCGCGCACGCAAACTGCGCGGACGTGGATTCGGCAGCCATCAGCAACTTGCGCGCATCGCGCGTGTCGTCGAGCAGCTCGCTGTACCAGCCAAGGTGTTTGCGTGCAATCCGGAGTCCGGAGTCTTCGCCGTGAAAGGCGTAGATGGACTCGAGATGCGAAAGGACTATATCACGCACCTCCCCGCGCGATAGCGGCGGTGGCGACTTCCCTTCGGTCAGCAGGCCGTTGACTTCGCGGAAAATCCACGGTGCGCCGTACGCTGCGCGGCCGAGCATTACTCCGTCGGCGCGAGTGAAATCAAGAACCTCGCGAGCTTTCTTCGGCGAATCGACGTCGCCGTTTGCAATCACCGGTATGCGTACGGCCGACTTGACCGCGCGGATCGTGGCGTATTCAGCCTCGCCTTCATAGAAATCCGCGCGCGTGCGCCCGTGGATCGCGATCGCCGCGATGCCGCTCGCCTCGGCGATCTGCGCGACGCGCACCGCGTTGCGGTTCTCGCGGTTCCAGCCAGTGCGGGTCTTCAGCGTCACCGGCACGCCCTGCGACGCAACTGCCGCGACCACCGCCTCGAGCAGCCGCGCGACCAGCGGCTCATCCTGCAGCAGCGCCGAGCCACACAGCTTGTTGCAGACCTTCTTCGCCGGGCATCCCATGTTGATGTCGATGATCTGCGCGCCGAGATCGACGTTGCGCCGCGCCGCTTCGGCGAGCGCCTCCGGTTCGGCGCCCGCGAGCTGCACGACGCGCGGTTCGGGTTCGCCGTCGTGGTTCATGCGCTGGCGCGACTTGCGCGAATTCCACAGGCGCACGTCGGAGGTGATCATCTCCGAGGCCGCGAGGCCCGCGCCGAGACGCCGTGCCAGCACGCGGAAAGGGCGGTCGGTGACGCCCGCCATCGGCGCCAGTACGCCGGGCGCGGCGATCTGCCAGCGACCGATGCGGAACATGGGTGCTGCGCTCAGCCGTGCGTGGCCGGCGCGTCGTTCGCGCAGGTCACCGAGGCGTCCGGCCGGCGCAGGCAGACATCGAGCTCGAAGCCGACGGCTTCGCCGCCCGGGTCGAGCAGCGAGACTTCGGCGTCGATACGCTGGCCGGGCGCGAGCATCGGCGCCGGCGCCATCGCCGCCGTGCCGCCGTATTCGCGCGGCGTCAGGTCGCGGGTCGCAATCGTGTTGCCGAAGCGGTCCTGCAGCACCACGCGCAGCAGCGGCGCCGGCTGCGCGCGCCCCGCGCCGTTGCGGATGCTGGCGCGAACCGTCAGCGTGCCTTCGGCGACCGGCGCGGCGACGATGCCCTGCTGGCGCACTTCATAGCCGCCGACGTCCCAGCGCGGTGCGATCGGCCGGCCGAGCGCTGCATGGATGCTCGTCACCGGGCCCTGCAATGCCGGTACGGCGACCAGTTCCTCGCGATAGATATGCGCCAGCTGGGCTGCCAGCACGAGGCCGAGCAACAGCGTCGCGGCCCAGAGCCCGCGTGGTGCCTGGCTGCTGCGGCGTGCGGCGCCGACCGCGGCGATCTCGATTGCCGGGTCGGCGTCGGCCGGCTCATCGAGGATCGCGGCATAGGTGCCGCGCGCCGGTTCGAGAGGCCGTTGAACCGTCTCAGCCAGCGGCGCGGGGGCCTGGCTGCCGACATCGACATCGTACGCCCCGCGCGGTTCCAGCTCGATACCGGTGCCGGTGCGCGCGCCAAAATCCGCTTCGGCAGCCACGCCGAGCGAGGCGGCCAGCGAGCCGGTCGCCGGCTGGGCGGGCTCCAGTTCCAGCCAGCGCAGCGACGGCTCGCTCCGCGGCGTCGCCCGCACGAGCTGCACCGCGCCAGCGCGTGCGCGCTCGATGTGCGGGTCGTCGGCCGGCAGCGCATCCAGGCGCGGCACGCCGCGTGCCGACGCAGCCTCGACGGCAGATGCCACCGTTGTTTCCGGGGAAAGCCAGGACTCGCTCGGCAGCACCGTGATTTCCGAGCCTTCGTCGATCGCAATCTGGATCGACGCCAGCACGTCCGGCTCGTCGCGATCTGCGCGCGCCACGAGCGCGGCGAGTTCGGCGGCCGTCATCGTGTCAACGGCCCAGTCCCGCTCCTGCCGCGGCGCCGGAGCCGCCGTGACTTCGTCAGCGCCTCTCGGCGCATCGCGCACCGGCGCGGCAGCGATCTCTTCCGGGTAGTCGTCGCTGCCATGGTCGTCGTCGTAGGCGATCCGCCCGCCCGCCGGACTCGCTGCACTCATCGCGCTGGAAGCGCTTGAATCGTTTGCAGCGCCCACGGCACGCGGGGCAGCCAAGGTGTCGGTCGTTTCGGGCACCGCTGCCGGCACCGCCCGCGAGCCCGCCGCGTCTTCTGGCGGGAGCGCGCCGCCCCGGCGTTCGGCGAGCGCGCTGCCCGGTTCGTAGAGCGAGGCCAGCGCATTGAAGACCGCCGCGCAACGGCCGCAGCGCACCTGGCCCTGCGCGATGCGCAGGTCCGCGACGGTGACGGCCAGCGGCAGCTGGCATTGCGGGCAGATCGTGATCACGGGGCGGCGACTCGAGTGCGGACTGCCGGGTTATTCTGAACCGGTCGGCGGCGCGCCGCGACCCGCGAGACAGGTCCATCCATCGAGGCGGCGCCAGGGCTCGAGCCTGAGCCAGGGCGCATAGGCCGCAATCACCTCCGGCGCCTGTTCGTCGAGCAGCCCGGCGAGCACCAGCGCGCCGCCCGGTGCCAGCAGGCCAGCCAGGCGGGGCGCGAGCTCGACCAGCGGACCCGAAAGGATGTTGGCCAGCACGAGATCCGCGCCGCCGCGCAGTGCGCCGGCGTCGGCGACCACGACGATCCGCTCCCCGACGCCATTGGCGGCGGCGTTCTCGCCGCTCGCCAGCAGGGCCTGCGGGTCGATGTCGTGCGCCTGCACGCTATCGGCACCCAGTCGTGCCGCCGCGACCGCGAGGATGCCCGAGCCGCAACCGAAGTCGATCGCGCGCTGCGCTGGCTGGGCCTGTGCGTCCAGCCACTCAAGGCACAGACGCGTGCTCGGGTGGGTGCCGGTGCCGAAGGCGAGGCCCGGGTCGAGCCGCACGACTGTCGCGCCGGGTGTGTCCACTTCGGCGTGCGCGGGACAGATCCACAGCCGTTCGCCGAAGCGCATCGGGTGGAAGTCCTTCAGCCACTCGCGTTCCCAGGCCTTGTCGGCGACGTCCGCGACCTGGACGCGTGCCGTCCCGATCCCGAGCACGGCGGCCAGCGTGCCGACGAGTGCGATCGCGAACGCCGCGCGGTCCGGGCCTTTCTGCTCGAACATCGCCTGCAGGCGCGTCGCCGGCCAGAGGCGGAATTCGCCCGGCGCCGGCTCGAGGATCGGATCGTCGCGCTGGTCGGTGAAACTCAGCGACGCGGCGCCCGCGGCGAAGCAGGCATCCTCGACCCGTTCGGGATCGAGGCCGTCGAGGTCGAGGCTGACGCTCAGCAGGGACATGGCATCGCTCAGGTTGTCGCGATGGCGCCGCCATGGACCGCGCGCGCCGCCACCGCCGCCCGCCTACTTCAGTCCGAGCCGCCGCTCGAGATAGTGGATGTCGAGCCCGCCCTGGCGGAACGCGGCGTGGTTGAAGATCTCCTGGTGCAGGGCCGTATTGGTGCGGATGCCCTCGATCACCATCTCGGCGAGCGCGTTCCTCATCCGCGCGATCGCCGTGTCGCGTGTGTCGCCGTAGGAGATCAACTTGCCGATCAGCGAATCGTAGTTTGGCGGCACGTTGTAGCCGGAGTAGATGTGGCTGTCGACGCGGATGCCGGGGCCGCCCGGCGCATGCCAGAGCTTGATCGGGCCGGGGGAGGGCGTGAAGGTCTTGGCGTCCTCGGCATTGATGCGGCACTCCATCGCGTGGCCGCGGATCTGGATGTCCTTCTGCGCGTACGCCAGCTTCTCGCCCGAGGCGATCAGCAACTGCGCCTTGACGAGGTCGACGCCGGTGACGAGCTCCGTCACCGGGTGCTCGACCTGGATGCGCGTGTTCATCTCGATGAAGTAGAACTCTTCGTCCTGGTAGAGGAACTCGAGCGTGCCGGCACTCCGGTAGCCGACCGCGACGCAGGCGTCGGTGACGCGCTTGCCCATCCGCTCGCGCTGCGCTTCGGTGATGCCCGGCGCGGGCGCTTCCTCGATCACTTTCTGGTGGCGGCGCTGCATCGAGCAGTCGCGCTCGCCGAGGTGGATCACGTTGCCGTAGTTGTCGGCGAGCACCTGGAACTCGATGTGCCGCGGGCGCTCGAGGAATTTCTCCATGTAGACCTGGTCGTTGCTGAACGCGGCCAGTGCCTCGGCCTTGGTCACGTTGATCGCGTTCATCAGCGACGCCGGGTTGTGCACCACGCGCATGCCGCGGCCGCCGCCACCGCCCGAGGCCTTGATGATGACCGGGTAGCCAAGGTCCTTCGCGATGCGCAGGTTCTCGTCGGTATCGGCGCCGAGCGTATCGCCCGATCCGGGCACGCAGGGCACGCCGTGCCCCTTCATGACCTTGATGGCCGAGACCTTGTCTCCCATCATCCGGATCGTCTCGGCCTTTGGGCCAATGAACGTGAAGCCGCTCTTCTCGACGCGCTCGGCGAAGTCGGCGTTCTCGGAAAGGAAGCCGTAGCCCGGATGGATCGCGACCGAGTCCGTCACCTCGGCGGCGCTGATGATCGCCGGCATGTTGAGGTAACTCTTCGGCGACGGCGCGGGGCCGATGCAGACGGATTCATCGGCGAGCAGCACGTGCTTCAGGCTGTAGTCCGCCGTGGAGTGTACCGCGACAGTCTTGATGCCGAGCTCACGGCAGGCGCGCAGGATGCGCAGTGCGATTTCGCCGCGATTGGCGATGACGACCTTGTCGAGCATGGTGGACGACAACCGCGCTACTCGATGACGAACAGAGGCTGGCCGAATTCCACCGGGTCGCCGCCCTGAACCATGATTGCCGTGACCTTGCCGGCCTTGTCGCTCTCGATCTGGTTCATCATCTTCATCGCCTCGATGATGCACAGCACCTGGCCGACCTTTACCTCGTCGCCGATGTCGACGTAGGCCTTGGCGTCTGGCGAGGGCGCGCCGTAATAAGTGCCGACCATCGGCGCCGGGACGACGTGGTCAGAGGACTTCGCCGGGCCGCCACCGCCGCCGGCGGCGGCAGAGAGCTGCGGCGCGGCTGCCGCCACGGGCGCGATCTGCATCGAGGGCGGAGCGTACATCTGCATCGGCATCGCCGCCGGCCCGGTGGGCATGCGGCTGATGCGGACGGATTCTTCGCCTTCCTTTATTTCTATTTCGGCGATGCCCGATTCCTCGAGCAGCTCGATCAGCTTCTTGACCTTGCGGATATCCATGAAACCCCCGGGTACGGTCCCGTCAGCAGAGAAAATTCTTCAAACTCCCGCGGCGCGTCGCGTGCTGGCCATTCGGCCCGCTAGCCCGCGACCGGCGTCGCGGCGAGGCGCGCCGCAGCGCCGCGAACCGCCAACTCGTAGCCGACGGGGCCCAGGCCGATGATGCAGCCGACTGCGATGTCCGAGAGGAAGGAGTGCTTGCGGAACTCCTCGCGGGCGAACGTGTTCGACAGGTGCAGCTCGATGAACGGCAGCTTCACACTGGCGAACGCGTCGCGTAGCACCACACTGGTGTGCGTCAGCCCGCCCGGATTGATGATCGCGAAGTGGATGCCGGCGGCCGGGGCCTGCTGGATCCGCTCGATCAGCTCGTATTCCGCGTTGCTCTGGAACGCCGTCAGCGCGTGACCGAGCTCGGCCGCGGTCGCGCTCGCCCGGGCGACCAGCTCGGCCAGCGTCTGCGAGCCATAGATCTGCGGCTCCCGCGTGCCCAGCAGGTTCAGGTTCGGGCCGTTCAACAGAAGGATCTGCGCCATCGGCGCTGAATCTAACCGAAGAGGGGCCCGGATTGCGAACTTGCCGGCGCGATCGCGGCAGGATCGGCTCATGTCGATGGCAGGACCGGACCGGCTGCCATGCGACCGGCGGCAAGTCATTCCCCAAAGTCGAACCCGGAGTCGGGCGCTCTGCCAGCGCGTTTTGCGGCCAGCAGCCGCAGTTTGGCGCCGATCGCGGTCCTGGCCGCGGCGAGCTCGAGCCTGCCGGCGTTCACTTCCGCCACCATGTCCAGAATGAAGCCGGCTTCGTCTTCGTGGAGTTCGCCGACTTTCAGCGCCACGATGCGTCGTTGGGCATCCGCAAACGCCGTGAACGGGAGCACCATGTCCATGCCGAAGGACTGCGCGGCGGCGAGCCCATCCTGCTCGCCGATCAGCAGCGGGTAGTCGATGCCGATTTGGCGTGCATATTTTAGCACGTCATCGCGAAAATCGACGGCGATACCGACAATTTCGACGCCGGAGCCGCCGCGTTCCGCGCGCAGCTTCTTCAGCAGCGGAATCTCGCGCCGGCAGGGCGCACACCAGGTGGCCCAGAAGTTCACGACCAGCGAGGGCTGGGTGAAGCTCGACAGCGCCCGCAGTGGGCCTTCTGCCGTGGCCAGCGCGAACTCGGGCAGCTGCTCCGGGATCGGCTTCAGCGAGTCGGCCACGGGCCAGGACGGGGAAGGGTCGCCGCCACCGGAAATCCCGGCCGGACCTCGACGGAGCCCGTCGCGTCCAGTTCCGGGCGGCTGGCCGGACAACTGCCCGGACAACTGCCCGGACAACTGGTAGACCCCGAGCCCCAAAACCACCGCCAGCGCTGCGGCCAGTAGGAGGGCGCGGTTGCCGGTTGGGCGCCCGATCATCCCCCGGTGACCGGCGTGCCCGACCCCGCAGCCTCCAGCGTCTGGCCGGCTGTCGATGCGAGCTTCGCGGCGCCGACCGCTTCCCGCGCGAGGCCGGCGAACTCCGCCGCCTGCATGAAGCCGACCACGCGATAGTTGGCGCGCTCGAAACCGTCCGGGCCGTAAAACGCGATCGTCGGCGGGCCGAAGATGCCGAAGTGCTTCAGCAGCGCCTGGTCGTCGTCGGTGTTCGCGGTGACGTCGGCCTGCAGCAGCACCGTGTCGCCGAGCGCCGCGATCACGGCCTGCTCGGTGAAAGTGTACTTCTCCATCTCCTTGCAGGAGACGCACCAGTCCGCATAGAAGTCGAGCATCACGGCCTTGCCCGAGGCCTTCGCCATGGCGACCTCGGCATCGAGTTGCGCGAGCGAGCTGACGCGGCGGAACTCGAGACCGCGCTGTTCACCCGCCATCATCGGCAGCGGCCGCAGCGGATCGGTGCCGCCGAGGCCCGCGCCCGCCACCAGCACCAGCCCCCAGACGCCGAGCAGCACGCCGGCGGCGCGCATCGCGAAGCTGCCCCAGCTGCGGCCGCGCACCTCGGTCCACAGCAGCCAGGCGCCGATCGCCGCCGGCACCGCCCACAGCAGCAGCGCCCAGCGCTCCGGCACCACGCGCGCCAGCATCCACGCCGCGACGCCGAGCATCAGCACGCCGAAGAATTTCTTGACCGTGTCCATCCACGCGCCGGCGCGCGGGATCAGCTTGCCAGCCGACGTGCCGATCACCATCAGTGGCGCGCCCATGCCGAGCGACATCGCGAACAGCGCGCTGCCGCCGCGCACCACGTCGCCGCCTTGGCCGATCACCGCGAGCGTCGCGAACAGCGGTGGCGCGACGCAGGCGGTGACGATCAGCGCCGAGAGCGCGCCCATGATCGCGGCGCCGCCATAGGTGCCGGCGCGCTGGCGGTTGCTGACGTCGGCGAGCCGCGACTGGAGCGCCGAGGGCATCTGGATCGTGAACGCGCCGAACATCGAGATCGCGAGCACGACGAACATCAGGCCGAACAGCACGATGATCCAGGTCTGCTGGAACAGCGCCTGGATCTGCTGGCCTGCGGCCGCCGCGGCGATGCCGGCGAGCGTGTTGGTGAAAGCCATGCCGAGCACGTAGGTGAGCGACAGCGAGAACGCGCGCGCGGTGGTGACGTTGTCGCCCTGGCCGGCGATGATGCCGGAGAGGATCGGCACCATCGGCAGCACGCAGGGCGTGAACGCCAGCAGCAGGCCGAGGCCGAAGAACGTGGCCAGCACCAGCGCGATGTTGCCGTCGCGGATCAGGATCGCGAGCCGGTCCTGTTCCGAGACGAACTGGCCCGCACCCGCCGCACCCGCCGCACCCGGCGCCGCCGCACTGCCAACGCCCGCCGGCAGCGCGACCAGCAGCTTGCGAGTCTCGGGCGGATAGCACAGCCCCGCTTCGGCGCAGCCCTGGAAGTCCACCGACACCGGCAGCTCGAGCTCGGTTGCGCCGTTGCGCGACACGGGCACAGTCGCCGCCAGCGTGTCGTGATAAACCTCCTGCTCGCCGAAGAACTCGTCGGACTTCATCTCGCCCTTCGGCATCGACAGCTTGCCGAGCTGCGCTACCGCGGGATCGGTCGAGACCTTGATGCGGCTGCGATAGAGGTAATAGCCCGGCGCGATCTCCCATTCGAGCTTGACGCGATCCGGGCCGTCGGCGAACGCCTCGACGCGGAACGCCACTTCGGGCGGCAGGAACTCCGTGTCGCCATCGGTCGGAATGGCGCCCGGCGTGGCCGCGCCGGTGCCATTGACCTTGTCCTGGCCAAGCGCCGCGGCCAATGCGCCGCCGCCTTCGCGACGCTCCTCGCCGCCGAGCAGTGCGGCGGCGCCCGCGCTGGTCGCGGCGGCGCGATACGCCACGTTCGTCTGCCACTTGGTCGGCGGATAGCAGAGTCCCGCATCCGCGCAGCCCTGCAGCTTCAGCGTCAGCGGCAGCGTGCCCGCGCTCGCGACGCGGGCCGCGTCACGCGTGGTATAGGGCACGGTCACGACGAACTCGCCGCGATAGACCTCCTGCTCGCCGAAGTATTCGTCCTTGTGCGCCTCGCCCTTCGGATAGCGCGGCTCGCCGAGCACGACCCAGGCCGCGCGCGACTCGACGCCGAGGCGCTTGCGGTAGAGGTAGTAGCCGGGCGCCACTTGCCAGCGGATCGTGATCGTCTCGGCGCTGGCCGTGGTCGTGTAGCGGAAGGCCTGCTCGGGCGCGATGAAGTCCTCTGCGGCGAACGCGCGCGAAGTGAAGAGCACGAGCGCGGCAAGCAGCAGCCAGGCGGACAACCCCCGCAGCGGGGCGGGCGGCAGGGTCGCGGCGCAGCCACCCGGCGGTGCAGCGCGCCGGCGGCCCATACGAAGCATGCAGGTCGGCAGCATCACGCACTCCTCGCGCAATCAGAGCCGGGTGGGCCTTCTGCGGTTCCCGTGCTCTCGCGCGTCACCCAATCCAGGTAGCCGGCCGAGCCAGCAACGACCGGGACCGCGATGATCTCAGGCAATTCATGAGGGTGCAGTGCGCGGATTCGCGCCTCGAGCGCTTCGTAGCGCGAGGCCTGGGTCTTGATCGTCAGCAGCACTTCGGCGCTGTCACAGACCCCGCCTTCCCAGAAATATGTCGAACGCAGCGCCGCCGTCCGGTTCACGCAGGCGGCCAGCCGCTCGCGGACCAGTGTGGTGGCGATCGCGCTCGCGACGGCGGCGTCCGGGCAGCTGCAGTAAACCACAATGTGTCTGGAATTCATCAGCTTGCCAGCCAGCGCGCGCGACCCACCGGGTAGCATACCCGGCCCCGCGGGCTGGCGTCATCCGGACCCCGAACCCGCCGTGCCGGAGCGTGGCGGACCTCAGGCCCGAAGCACATGGGGCCATGCCGGGCTTGAAATTCGAAGCCCGGTCACTATGATTAGCAGCCACGTGGTGAGAGTGCTAACACTTCTCTCCACCCAACCCCGAACACCACACCAACGCTTCCCGAAGGAGCCACTCTATGAAAATTCGTCCGCTTCATGACCGCGTGATCGTGAAGCGCCTGGAGGAGGAACGTCTCTCCCCGGGCGGCATCGTCATCCCCGACTCCGCAGCCGAGAAGCCCATTCAGGGCAAGATCGTCGCCGTGGGCAAGGGCAAGATTCTTGAGGACGGCAGCGTCCGCCCGCTCGACGTCAAGGTCGGCGACAAGATCCTATTCGGCAAGTACGGCGGAACGGAAGTGAAGGTCGACGGCGAAGACCTCCTCGTGATGCGCGAGGAAGACGTCATGGCCGTGATCGAAGGCAAGTAAGCCCGAACCCCACTCAAGGAATATCAAACCATGGCTGCTAAAGAAGTACGTTTCGGCGACGACGCGCGCTCCAAGATGGTGCGCGGAGTCAATATCCTGGCCAACGCCGTCAAGGCGACGCTGGGCCCCAAGGGCCGCAATGCCGTGCTCGAGAAGAGCTTCGGCGCCCCGACGATCACCAAGGACGGCGTCTCCGTCGCCAAGGAGATCGAGCTCAAGGACAGGTTCGAGAACATGGGCGCGCAGATGGTGAAGGAAGTCGCTTCCAACACCTCTGACGAAGCCGGCGACGGCACCACGACCGCCACCGTGCTCGCGCAGGCGATCATCCGCGAAGGCATGAAGGCCGTCGCTTCGGGCCGCAACCCGATGGACATCAAGCGCGGCATCGACAAGGCCGTGATCGTCGCGACCGAAGAGATCCGCAAGCTCTCCAAGCCCTGCAAGGACAGCAAGGCGATCGCCCAGGTCGGCACGATCTCCGCCAACTCCGACGAGTCGATCGGCCAGACGATCGCGGACGCGATGGAGAAGGTTGGCAAGGAAGGCGTGATCACGGTCGAGGAAGGCTCGGGCCTGCAGAACGAACTCGATGTCGTCGAAGGCATGCAGTTTGACCGCGGCTACCTCTCGCCGTACTTCATCAACCAGCAGGCGAGCCAGACGGTCGAACTCGAGAAGCCGCTGATCCTGCTGTGCGACAAGAAGATCTCGAACATCCGCGAGATGCTGCCGCTGCTCGAGGCCGTGGCCAAGTCCGGCCGTCCGCTGCTCGTGATCGCCGAGGACGTCGAGGGCGAAGCCCTGGCGACCCTCGTCGTGAACAACATCCGCGGGATCCTCAAGGTTGCGGCCGTCAAGGCCCCGGGCTTCGGTGATCGCCGCAAGGCCATGCTGCAGGACATCGCCACCCTCACGGGCGGCACGGTCATCTCCGACGAAGTCGGCCTGCAGCTCGAGAAGGCGACGATAAACGACCTGGGCGATGCCAAGAAGGTCGTGGTCGAGAAGGAAAACACCACGCTCATCGACGGCGCCGGCAAGGCGTCGGACATCAAGGCCCGCATCGAGTCGATCCGCTCGCAGGCTGAAGAAGCCACCAGCGACTACGACAAGGAGAAGCTGCAGGAGCGCGTTGCGAAACTCTCTGGCGGCGTCGCCGTGATCAAGGTCGGTGCCGCGACCGAGATCGAGATGAAGGAAAAGAAGGCCCGCGTCGAAGACGCCCTGCACGCGACGCGTGCCGCGGTGGAGGAAGGCGTGGTCCCGGGCGGCGGTGTCGCGCTGATCCGCGTGCTCAAGGCGCTAGAGAAGCTCGAAGGCGCCAACGAAGACCAGACCGTCGGCATCCGCATCCTGGCCCGCTCGGTGGAAGAGCCGCTGCGCCAGATCGTGCAGAACGCCGGCGAAGACGCCGCGGTGGTGTTGAACAACGTGCGCGCCGGCAAGGGCTCGTACGGCTACAACGCCGCCACGGGCGAGTACGGCGACATGCTGGAAGAGGGCATCCTCGACCCGGCGAAGGTCACGCGCCTCGCGCTGCAGAATGCCGCCTCGGTGGCGGGCCTGCTGCTGACGACGGAAGTGATGATTGCCGAAGCGCCTAAGGACGAGTCGGACCACATGCACCCGTCCCCGGGCGGCATGGGCGACATGGGCGGCATGGGCATGTAAGAGGCGCCAGCCTCTGATGCGCCGCGAGGCGCGCCGCTCGACGTCCGTCGAGACGAAAGGCCCCGGGGGGAAACTCCCGGGGCTTTTTCGTTGATCGGTCAACTCACCTGTGCATCTTTGAACGATGACTTTCGCTCAGCAGGCAAAAGCAGCGTTGACCGGCGTCAGTGGTAGTCCTCTTCGCGCTGGTGACGGATCGCGGTCACCGTGACGGTGCGGTCATCCTCTATCTCGAACAGTGCGACGTATCCAGCACGGCCGAAGGGAATCACTATCTCGCGCCATCGTGGACTCTTCTGGTGGAGGGCCTTGCGGCACGAGAATGGCGAGTACGCGAGCATCCCGAAGGAATTCTCCACGGCGGACAGCGCGCGTTCCGTCGCGAGCAGGTCACGTTCCAGCAAGAATTCGTAGAGCCCGCCCAGATCGTCGAGCGCCTCGGGAGGCAGGCGGACCTGACAGGTCACCTTCGGGCGCGCTGGGCGCTGGTCAGTCGTTTACGCAGGCCGGCAATGGCCTTGTCGGCGGGCACGCATCCGCCTTTCTTGCGGGCACGATCGGCACTGGCCATGCCCCGCGCCGAGAAGTCCTGCTGGGATTTCCGGAAGTCGATGCTGCGCGACACGGCATCCATGAGGAACGCGGACAGCGTTTCTCCCGGTTCGAGAACGCTTTCTACGTCGGCGCGCAACTGCTCCGATACGCGCAGAGGAGGAATGGTCCGGGACTTGGTGGTGGACACGTGATCGTTCCATGTGCATCGCACTTGCGATACAGCGTAGCGAAGGTTCGGTCAGTTCGCGACAGCGGAGCTGTCCCTGCCGGCCTCCTGGACACGCGCCATGCACGCGGCCGCCGCCGCCGCGCGGCGCGCGTGCCCCTGCCTTCGTCGATCCGCCGGGCTACGCGCGTCATCGGCCCGAGACGACGCTGCTCTACCAGTTGGTCGAGCAGCACTATCCTCCATTTCGCGAGCTGCGCGCCGTGGCAGGCCGGCCCTTGCCCGACTACGTCGAGGCGGAGTTCGACGCCTACCTGAAGTGCGACCGGCTGGAGGAGGGCTTCCTGCGCCTGCGCTGCGAGCATTGCCATGCCGAGAAGCTCGTCGCCTTCAGCTGCAAGAAGCGCGGCTTCTACCCCTCCTGCGGTGCGCGGCGCTTCCTGCTGCCGACCCGTCCCTCCGTGCTCTCGGCCGTGCTCAGCGTGGTCTATCGCACGATCTCGGGCCATCTGCTGAGCGAGGCTCGCCTGACGCGCCGCCGGTGTTCCATCCGGTGCCGCCGCCGGACACGGCTGACCTGCAGGCCCTGGTCGAGCGCATCGCCGAACGCCTCGCTCGGATGCTGGAGAATCGCGGCCTGATCGAGCGCGACGCCGAGAGCGCGTGGCTGAGCGGTGATCCCGGGCAGGCCGGAGCGCTCGATGACCTGATCGGTCATTCCAGCGCGCCACGGCGCCGCCGAGGCGGGCGGGGTCTCGCTGCACGCCGGGCTCGACATCCAGCCCGGGGAACGCGCGAAGCTCGAATGCCTGTGCCGCTACGGCTTGAGCCGCTGGACCTGATGGCGCGGTTGGCTGCGCTGGTGCCGCCGCCGCGGATGCACCTGACGCGCTATCACGGGTTGTTCGCGCCTCACAGTCGGCTGCGTGCGCCGATCACGCCTGCGGGGCGCGGCCCGGGCGGGAAGTGCGCCAAGCCGTGCGTCGAGGCGCCCGCTGCCGGGGACCGCTACGGGGGAATCGCGAGCATCGAAGAGGCCGAGATCATCGCGCGCATCCTGGCGCATCGGGAACGGGATTGCGGCGGACCCGATCGCGCTCGCCGAAGGACAGCCCGGGGAGAGCGGGCCTGCGAGGGCCATGACGGCCGGATCGAACGGGCTCGCGGGCTGGTCAGGCTGTCGCGGAGGCGGTTATCCGTAGCCGCTGAGCCGCTCTGATCCGGACTGGCGAGGGCGCCCGCCGCCGCGATCAGGGCCTCTGAAACTACTGTTCGCCAATGGATGGCTCCCGATGCCGCGGGCCATGCGAGCCGCGTCGCAGTTCGAGCCTCAGGTGGGCGCGAAGGGCAGCGCAGACTTGTGCACGATGATGCGCAGCTTGCCGTCCTTGCCTTTCCGGAAGACCCAGGTCTTGTCGACCATGACCTCCTGTCCCTCGGCGTTGGTCACCCACACGTTGCCCATCGTGACGGCGACCGACCCGTAGATCTGGATGCCTTCGTTGTTGGCGCCTGCGTTGTCATAGCGGGCCTTCACCCACGGCGTCAGGGCGAAGCCCTTGTCGTTCGGGTAGTCCGGGTCACCGCCCACGAAGTACGCCAACGCCCCCTTCTTGTCGTTGCGGAACGTCTTATCGCCATAGGCCAGCGTCGGCTTGAAGAAGACCTTGCCGTGATCGTAGTTGTAGGCTTCCGACAGCACCTGCTCGGCATAGGCGCGGTAGTCCCCGCCTTCCTGCTTGATCTGGCCGATCCGCACCAGTGCGTCGCACCAGGCCTGCTGGGCCGCGTTGACCTCGTCGTAGGTCACGACGTCCTGCGCGCCCTCTTCCACGTAGACCAAGCCCAGTTCCTTGATCACGTCCTGAACACGAACTTTGGCCTCGTTTGCAGCCGTCTGCACACTACTGGCCTGTTCGGCGACCTGGCCGCAAGAGGCCAGGATCAGCCCCGCTGCCGCCGTTACCACGGCCGTCATCCTTGCGTTCCGCTTCATGGTTCGGATTGTCCTTGTGTGTGTGTCGGCCGGGTCGATTCACGGGTGGCCTTGCTCCACCTCGGAACAAGACTGGCGTGCGCCTTCCGGGCAGCGCAGGGAGTCTGACTGGCGGGCGTGTCGGAGGTTCCCAGCCTGACAGACACTCCCCCGACGGCCCCTGAGGTTTCTCGCCCTGGCCACGCGGCAACCTTCGGTATGGAGGGTGGTGTCAGGGAAGGCGATCTGCGATGGCCGTTCCGGGCGTAAGACCTGATCGCAGGCGTGTTGCTGCAATGGAGATAACGATGCTGTGAGCGATCGAGACCGACACCTGCGCCCGCTGCCGGGGACCGCTACGGGGGAATCGCGAGCATCGAAGAGGGCGAGATCATTAGTGCTGGAAGAGGGCATCCTCGACCCGGCGAAGGTCACGCGCCTCGCGCTGCAGAATGCCGCCTCGGTGGCGGGCCTGCTGCTCACGACGGAAGTGATGATCGTCGAAGCGCCTAAGGACGAGTCGGACCACATGCACCCGGCGCCGGGCGGCCATGGAAAGTTCAGGCTTGTGTGAACGCCCGGTCACGTGAACGCGTGTCCCACAATGCGCCTTCCGTGAGGGCCACGACGCGATAGTGGCCGTGTCTGGCAAGGAACACCCGGCCGTCCGGCCTTGCAGTACTTCGACTCGAGGCCTAGCATCCGGCCGCTGGCCGACGAGCCAGCCAAAGGCGATGGGGAGTACATCCAGATGAAGATTCGATCCAGTATCGGTCGCTTCGTTGCGACCTCTTGTGCCGGTCTCGCGCTGACCGCGCCGGCGCCCGTCGTGTTCGCGACGCAGGTCGTCGCGCTCGAGGAAGTCATCGTCACCGCCCGCAAGCGTGACGAGCGCCTGCAGGACGTGTCGATGTCGGTCACGGCCATTTCCGCGGCCGAGATCGAGAAGCGCGGCATTGCCGACCTCGCGGACATCGCGCGGCTCGATGCCTCGCTGGTCTTCGACAAAGGCTATTCGGCCACCGACAATCGCATCCAGATCCGCGGCCTGTCGCCGTCGCGCGGGCGCGTCACGGTGGCGGTGCTCGTCGATGGCATCGATGTCTCGAGCGAGAGCATCGCGTTCGCGGGCGGTTCGCTGCTCGCGTCCACCCGGCTGATGGACCTGCAGGCGGTCGAGATCGCCAAGGGCCCGCAGTCCGCCCTGTACGGCCGCAGCGCGTTCGCGGGTGCCGTGCAATACGTGACCAAGGATCCGTCGCGCGAGCCCGAGGGCAGCGTCCGCGGCAGCCTCGGGGAGTATGGTCGGCAGGATGTCTCGGCCTCGCTCAGCGGTCCCATCAACGAGACGCTCGGCCTGCGCTTCAACGCGGGCTATTGGAACCAGGACGGCGTCTATCGCAACCGCATCACCGGGGCCAAGGTCGGCGACGGTGACGGCTGGGGCGCCGCGCTCACCGCCAAGTGGGAGCCCTCCGACGCCGTCGACGTCAAGGCGCGGCTCGAGGTCAGCAACGATCGCTACGGCCAGGATCCGGTGGCGTCGCTCGCCCTGAACTCCGTCGCGCCGCGTCCGGCCGCCGGCGGTGTCTGCCTGCCGTCGACCATCACCAGCGCCGGTTGCGGCGCCGGCACGGCGCGGGTCTATGCGCCGACCGTCACGACCTCGGGTCCCGGCCCGGGCCGCAACTACGTCTACGCGTTCCGCGGCACCGTGCCCGGCGCCGATGGCCTTGCGGTGGCCTTCGATCCCGATCCGACCACGGGGCGCGACTACCGGGGCAGCGATCGCGACGTCGCCCGCGGATCGATCGCGATCAACTGGGACATCGGCCAGGGAACATTGACCTCGTTGACCGGCTACATGGACTCCACGTTCGCCTTCAAGCAGGACGGCGACTTCGACTCCGGCGTGGTCGGCGGCGTCGAGCGGTCGTTGCGCGCCGCGAACTTCGACTACGACAACGACACCCGCCAGCTCAGCCAGGAGCTGCGCTATCGCACGAGTTTCGACGGCCCCGTCAACCTGATGGTCGGCGGCCTCTACTGGAACGAGAAGGCCGAGCAGACCACGCGCTCGATCAACATCCTGTGCCTGCCGTCGCTCGGCCCGGGCTTTCCGCCGAGCTGCGGCTCGGTCCCCAGCAACCAGGTCCTCGGGCAGCTGACGCCGATCCCGCGCCTCGCGGCCCGTGAAATCGACCACAAGTCGATGTTCGGCATGGTCGAATGGCAGTTCGCGACGCGCTGGAAATTCACCCTCGAGGGGCGTTACTCGGACGACACCGAAACGATCGAAGGCACTAACTGCTCGAAGACGCTGGACCGGCCCTTCGGCAGGTGCCAGGACCCGAGTTTCCCTGGATTTGCGGTCTTCGGTCCCTCGGTCAACTACCTCTTCCCGTTCAATTCACTGTTCGGGCCGCCGCCGCCGGTGGGCCTGCGCCAGGCGCCGGGCGAGCAGGTGGTGCTCGAGTCGAGCCGCAGCTTCGCGACGCCGCGCGCGACCCTCGAGGTCAAGCCGACGGACGACACGCTGGTCTACCTGACCTGGGCCAAGGGCGTGAAGCCCGGCGGCATCGCGACGGTGACCGCGGGCTCCTGGCAGGACGCTGACTACGACGGCTCCTATGACGAGTTCACATTCAAGAACGAGCGTCTGACCGAGTACTCACTCGGCGCCAAGACGGAGTTCCTCGACGGCCGACTGCGCCTGAACCCGGCGCTGTTCCTGATCAAGTACGAGGACAAGCAGGTCGGTGCGCAGCTGATCACACCCTCCGGCATCGCGGTCGGTCGCCTGCTCAACGCGGGTTCCGCCGACGTCAAGGGATTGGAACTCGACGCCGAGTGGGCGCCGAACGACGCCTGGCGCTTCGGGCTGAACTACTCCTACCTCGACGCGAAGTTCACCGATTTCCGCTTCACGTCGACGTCGTCGACCGATGCGGCGCGCTTCGGCGACTGTCCGCGCGGCGCGGATGCGCGGCTGTGCTACATCAACCTGAAGGGCAACCGTCTCGAGCGCGCGCCGCAGCACTCGGCCGTGGCGCAGGCTCGCTGGTCGACGGCGCTCGGCGCACTGCCCGGCGCGAATTCCGCGCGCTTCTTCGTCGAGGGCGACGTGCAGGCCCAGAGCGAGCGCTACGTCGACATCTGGAACCGGGCCAAGATGGACGCCTACGTGATCGGCGACCTGCGCGTCGGCATCACCAGCGAAAGCTGGGACGCGCTGCTGTACGTGAGCAACGTGACGAACAACGACACGGTGCTGACGGCGAATCCGTTCCCGGGCGACGTTGCACAGTCACTCGCCGATCCCTCCAGCTTCACTCCGGCGGACTCGGTCGGCGCGTTCCTTCCCGACCCGCGGATCTTCGGCTTGCGATTCAGCTGGCGGTTCGCCGGCCTCTGACGTCGGCTCAAAGGGCGGAGATCGCGCCGTCTGCGCGACTCCGCCCGCCGCTGCGCAGGACATAGCCCAGCGCAGCCGCAAACATCAGCAGGATCGCGCCGGTGATCAGGGGGTTGTCGAACGGCCGCCGCCATCCTTGGGATACGAGCCCCATCTGCGCCGGCATCTCGACCAGGATCCAGGCGAGCAGGCCGACCGCCACGCCGTAGCGCAGGGTTGGGCCGGGTCGAGTGCTGCGCAGCAGGCGGGAGACGAGCCAGATCACCCACACCGCATAGATCGCCAGCACCGCGAAGAACGCCTGGTTCATCCCGGTGGCCCAGAACACCGACAACCAGAAGGAATTCAGCGCCCAGATGACGAACAGCGTTTCCATCGCAGTCGTGCGAGCGATGCTGCGGGCGACGCCCTGCGCCGGCAGGCCGGGCGACAGGTGTGTCCTGCGCATGACGAATCGCATGAAATTGCACTTGGTCTGCCGGTTCAGCAGGCCGTAGAGCAGCAGCAGCGCGATCAGGAATGGCGTCGAGGCCAGCTGCAGTCCGTTCGAACCGGGCAGCGCCAGACCTGCGCCGATCTGCAGGTCGGGAACCCGCAGCACCTCGGCAAACCCCTGGAAGGAGAACTCGAACCATCCGCCCCACATGATCCAGCCGCCGAGGAACCCGAGCACGGAAGCGCGGACTTCATCCTGCTTGAGGCCCATGGCGACGAGGCTGAAGCCGAACGCACCCCAGGCGAACGCGACGAGGTACTGTGCCGTGCCGCCGACGCCGAAGTGGATGGTGGAGTAGACGCTCATGCCCAGTGGGGTGGCCAGGAACGGCCCGAGCAGGGCCGCCACGGCGAACAATCGGGTATCCGCGGGTCGATTCATGCGTGAACACTCCCTGCCGTGACCGCCAGCGGAAAGAGTACTCAAGCGCATCATTGACAGCCAGCCGCCGCAGTCCGCTGCGGACGCCACGGCCGCGGCGACCAACAGCCCTGGAAGCGGAAGGACGGCGAGCACAGTTGCGCCGCTATTTCGCCGCCACCGTGTCCTGAACCCGCGCCCAGACCTCCACACGATGGTGCTGCCCGTCGTCGATGAGCGGGAACCGGGTGTCGTCGCGCAGCACGCCGTCGAGGACCATCCGCGCCTCGGCGCCGGCCGCGATCACGATCTCCCAGGCCGTGCCGCGGTGATGGTACTGCACCGTCGCAGGAACCCAGCCGCGCGGCAGAAGCGGCTCGACCTGCAGCCAGGCGCCGTGACGCGTGATGCCGAGCAATGACTCCACGATCAGGCGATACATCCAGCCGGCGGAGCCGGTGTACCAGGTCCAGCCACCGCGGCCAACGTGCGGCGCCACCGCGTACACGTCGGCCGCGATCACGTAGGGCTCGACCTTGTAGACGTCGAGCGCGGCGTCGGTCGCGGCGTGATTGACCGGGTTGATCATGCGGAACACTTCCCAGGCACGCGCCGCGTCGCCGCGCGCGGCGAACGCCATCGCGGCCCAGATCGCGGCGTGCGTGTACTGGCCGCCGTTCTCGCGCACGCCCGGCACGTAGCCGCGGATGTAGCCGGGATCGAGGTCCGACTTGTCGAATGGCGGGTCGAGCAGCTGCACCAGCTGCGCGTCCTGGCGCACGAGGCGCTGGTACAGCGCGTCCATCGCCATCGCCGCGCGCTCCGGACGGTGCGCGCCGGCGAGCACCGACCAGCTCTGCGCGATCGAATCGATCTGGCATTCGGCGTTCGCCGCCGACCCCAGTGGCCGGCCGTCGTCGAAATAGGCGCGGCGATACCAGCCCCCGTCCCAGCCGTGCTCCTCGAGCGCGGCGCGCAGGCGCGCGAGCTCGACCTCGCACTGCGCGGCAAACCCGGCGTCGCCCCGCGCCTGGGCCAGCGCGCCGAAGCGCAACAGCACCTCGCACAGGAAGAATCCGAGCCAGACGCTCTCGCCGCGACCTTCGCGGCCGACGTCGTTCATGCCGTCGTTCCAGTCGCCGGTGCCGATCAGTGGCAGGCCATGCGGACCGAAGCTCAGTCCGCGACGGATCGCGCGCACTCCGTGCTCGTACAACGTCGCGAACTGTGCCGAGGGTGACGGCAGGTCGAAGTAGGACTCGGCATCGAGGCTCACCGGTCGACCCTCGAGGAACCCGACCGTCTCTTCGAGCACGCCGGTGTCGGCGGTGGCGTCCACGTAGCGCGCGATCGCGAGCGGCAGCCACAGGAAATCGTCGGAGCAGCGGGTGCGCACCCCGCGCCCGGTCGGCGGATGCCACCAGTGCTGCACGTCGCCCTCGACGAACTGGCGACCCGCGCAGCGCAGCAGCTGCTCGCGCAACAGCTCGGGCCGCGCATGCACCAGCGCCATCGTGTCCTGCAACTGGTCGCGAAAGCCGAACGCGCCCCCCGACTGGTAGTTGCCGCTGCGCGCCCACAGGCGGCAGGCGATGGTCTGGTAGAGCAGCCAGCCGTTGGCGAGCACGTCGAGCGCGGGCTCGCCCGACTGCACCTGCACGGCGCCGAGCGTGGTGTTCCAGTGCTGCCGAACCTGCGACAGCGCCTCGCGCGCCGCTGCCGCGCCGCGGTAGCGCGCCACGAGCGCCAGTGCGTCGGCCGGGTCGCGCCCGGCGCCGAGGCGGAACACGATCTCGTCACTCTCCCCGGCGGCGAGCGCGAGCGGCACCTGGATCGCGGCGCAGGGATCGTAGCCGGCGCCGAGGCGGCCCGAGAGCCGCGTGCGACGCAGCGCTGCCGGATCGTCCAGTGCGCCGTTGCGGCCGATGAACTCGACGCGATCGCCGGTCACCGAGCGCGTCGGCGAATCGACGTCGAAGAACGCGACGCGGCCGGCGAAATCCGTGTTGTAGGCGTTGCGGGCGAGCAGCGCGCCGCTCGTCTGGTCGGCCTGGGTCGCGACGTGCATCGCGGCGCGCGAGCGCAGGTCGCCGAGCAGCCACTCGACGTAGCCGGTGACCGACAGGCGCCGGTCGCGCCCGGACTCGTTGTGGACCTTCAGCACCGAAAACTTTACCGGCGCGTCGATCGCGACGTAGATCCACAGCTCGCAACGGATACCGTCGCAGCGGCGTTCGAACACGCTGTAGCCGAAGCCGTGGCGTGCGACGCAGGGTTCGGTGCCACGGATCGGCAGCGCGGTCGGCGTCCAGACCCGCCCGCTGTCCTCATCGCGCAGGTAGACGACCTCGGCGCCCGCGTCGCCGACCGGATCGTTCGACCACGGCGTGAGGCGATACTCATGGGCGTTCTCGCTCCAGGTGTAGGCCGAGCCCGACTCGGAGATCACGGTGCCAAGCTGCGGGTTCGCGATCACGTTGGACCACGGCGCCGGCGTCGACTGCCCGGCGGCGAGCGTCACGACGTATTCGCGACCGTCGCGCGTGAAGCCGCCGTTCGCGTTGCGCAGCACGAGGTCGCGCACCGGCGCGGTACCGCCGGCGGGCGCGGCGGCACCGCCCAGCACCGCGGGCAGCCAGCCGCCCGCCTCGACCACGGGCACCAGCGGCGGCGGCAGTCGCAGCTCGCCGGCGCCGCGGCGCGCCAACTGCTCGGCCAGCGTGCCATTGCGATCGAGCAGCACGACGCGAGCCACGGCCTGCATCAGCACCCGGTCCTCCTCGGCGATCTGCTCGCCGGGCCGCACGAAGATGCCGCCGGGGCGGTCGAGCGAGTGCGGCTCGCCGCCGGCGGCGATCAGCCCGAGGATCTGGTCGTTCAGCCGCTGTCGATAGCCGGCCCGGTCCTCGTTCCAGATCACCAGGTCGACCGCGAGTCCCTTGTTGCGCCAGTAGGCGTGCGCCTGCACCACCTCGCGCAGCAGCTCGACATTGTCCGAGTCCTGGATCCGCAGCAGCACGATCGGCAGGTCACCGGAGATCGAATAGCCCCACAGCCCCGACTGCCCGCGGCGGTTGGACAGCATCACCTTCTCGTCGGCGCGCAACGCGCGATTGGCGAAGATGACGTGGCTCGCCAGTCGGCTGAACAGCTGCGTGTCGGCTGCGTTGACCTCCAGCTGCCGCAGCACGACCTGACCGTGGGTCCACGCGAGGTCGAAGACCCGGTCGGCGAGACGACGGTCGCGGTACTTCGAGGCGAGCGCGATGGCGCCGGCGCGCGTCTCGCTGATTCCGGTCACGGCGTCGATCGTCACGCCCTGCTCGGGCTCGAGCACGATCCGCCGGCGGATCGCGATCACCGGATCGAGCACCGAGCCGGTGGTGCCCGACAGCGGACCGGCCTGGCGCATCGCCAGCGGCGCTGCGGTGGTGCCGCCGCGACCGATGAAGCGCGCGCGGTCGGTCTCGAACGACGGCTCGCCCGCGCTCGCGCCGTGAACCGCCAGCAGGTGCACGAGCGTTGGTGGTCGCTCGCCCGCCGAACGCGGTCGTCGCGTGCACAGCAGCGCGTGCGATTCGCCGAGGATCTCGGTCTGCACGAACAGGTTGCTGAAGGCCGGGTGCATGTCGTCGGCGACGGCCGGAGCGAGCACCACTTCGGCGTAGGTGGTGACCTCGATCGTGCGGCGACGGCCGGTCACGTTGACGATCCGCAGGCGGCGCAGCTCGATGTCGTCCTCGGGCGAGACGACGACCTCGAGGTGCGTCTCGAAACCCTGGTCGCGGCGCCGTACCTCGAAGCGGCCCTCGGTGAAGAACGCCTCGTAGTGGTCCGACGGCACCCGCGTCGGCTGGAAGGCCGCAGACCAGCAGGCGCCGCTGCCCTGCACCTCGCGCAGGTAACAGAAACTGCCCCAGTGGTCGCGCGTGCCGTCCTCGCGCCAGCGCGTCACGGCGAGGTCGCGCCAGCGGCTGTAACCGGCGCCGCAGTGGCTCAGCATGACGTGGTAGCGCCCGTTAGACAGCAGCTGCACCTCCGGCACGCGCGTCGCGGCGGTGCGCACCACGCGCGCCGGCATGTCGATCGAGCCCGCGGCGGCGCGGATCTGGTCGAGCGCGACGCGATGTGAGATCGGCGCCACGACTCGCGGCACGCGCTCCTGCAACAGCAGCATCGCCGCCTGGAACAGCGGTTCGGCGGCGAAACGCCGCTGCATCGGCTCGCCGGCGAGCACGCTGACCAGCGACAGCAACGACATGCCCTGATGATGCGCCATGAACGACTGCACGACGGCATGAGTCTGCGCGCGCGCGAGCCGCGACGGCGTGTAGTCGATCGCTTCGTATAAACCGTAAGTGCCGCCGAAGCCGAGTTGCTCGAGGCGCTGCAGGTTGTCGCAGGCGGCCTCGGCATCGACCAGCAGGGCGAGCGCCGTCGCATACGGGGCGATGACCGTGTCGTCGGCGAGGCCGCGCTTGAGGCCGAGGCCCGGCACGCCGAAGGCGCGGTACTGGTAGTTGCCGCCGGCATCGACGGCGTTGTAGCCGGACTCGGAGATGCCCCAGGGCAGGCCGCGCCGCCCGGCATACTCGATCTGGCCGGCGACGGACGCGCGCGCGGTAGCGTCGAGCAGCGTCTCGGGGAAGCTCGGCATCACCAAGCTCGGCATCAGGTACTCGAACATCGAACCGCTCCACGAGATCAGCGAGTAACCGCCTGCGATCGCGGTGAGCGGCCGCCCGAGCGCGAACCACGCGTCCAGGGGCAGGCGCCCGAGCGCGATGCCGACGAACGCGGCGAGCCGCGCTTCCGAGGCGAGCAGATCGTAGAAGCTCGCATCGCGGCGCCGGTCGGCGACGTCGAAGCCGATCGCGAGCAGGTTGCACGACGGGTCGTAGAGGAAATCGAACTCGAAGTCCGCCTGCGCCTCGCATTCGGCCGCCAGTGCCGCGATCTGTTGCAGGCGCTCGCGCGCGGGCGCCGCGCCTTCGGCGCTGAAGGCGTCCGTGGCGGCCAGCTCACGCAGCGTCGGCACTCGGTCGCGGAACGGGGTTGCTGCCTCTTCCGTGCCGGGCTCGGGATTCGCGAGCCAGGGCACGAGCCGGTCGAGGTCGCCGAGCAGGTCGATGCAGTCGGCGTGCAGGCGTCGCAGCCACTGGCCATCGACGAGGGCAGCGCGCGGCGTTGTCGCTTCATCCGGCACCGGCACGAGCGGCAGGTCAGAGCCTGCATCGGAATCGCCCCTGTCGACCACGGGTTGCACCTCGGCAACGGCAACGGCGGCCGCGGCCGCCGCGGACGTGATCGTGACCAGCTCCTGCCGCAGGCCGGGCAGCGTCGTCGGTGGCAGGACGATCGCTGCCGAGATCGCGTGCTGGAGCGCACGCAGCGTCGCGGCGTCGCGCCCGTCGCGCGCCTCGCCGAGTGCGCAGCCCAGCGTGTCGCGCAGGCCCTGGAAGCAGCGCAGCGGCAGGACTGGCCGGTCGGCGAGGCCGAGCAGGCCGGCGCGCAGCGTGAGCAGGTGCCCGGCCAGGTTGCCGCTGTCGACCGTGGAGACATACGCGGGCGGCAGCGGCTGCAGCGACTGCGTGTCGTACCAGTTGTAGAAGTGACCCCGGAAGCGCTCAAGCCGGCGCATGGTCGCCAGCGCATCGCCGCTGCGCTGCAGCACGCGACCGACGCTCGCGTGGCCGAGATCGCAGGCGCCGAGATTCGCGAGCAGCGACAGGCCCATGTTGGTCGGCGAGGTGCGGTGTGCCAGTTTAGGTTGTGGCGTCTCCTGCCAGTTGTCGGGCGGCAACCAGTGATCGGCGGGCCCGACGAAGTCCTCGAAGAACGCCCAGTTGCGGCGTGCGAGCGTGCCCAGGTAGGTGCGCTGCGCCGCGGTCAGCCGTGACGCGGGCACGCCGAGCGGCTGGCCAAGCCACCACGCCAGCAGCGGTGCTGCCGTCCACGCCAGCAACAGTGGCACCGCGGCCGGCATGGCCCCGGGCTGTTGGGTCGAGACCAGCAGCGTGATCGCCGCGGCGAGCGCCGGCGCGCCCGCCATGCGACGCAGCACCCGCGACGCGGCGTGGTCGGCGCCGCCGCGCTGCCCGCGATCCGCCGAGGCGCGCCATTCGAGCAGCCGCTGTTTCGAGACGCCGACCCGCCAGCCGGTACGCAGGATCGCCACCAGGCTCCAGGCCGCGTCGTAGGGCAGGCAGGCAAGCGTGAAGGCGGCCTGGCTGAGCTGCAGCGCGGCCGCATGCGTCGCGTCGACCACGTGATCGCGCCAGCGCACTTCCGTCGCGGGGCGGGCGGCCGCGTCGCTGAACCAGGTCAGCAGCGTCGGCACGACGAACACGCTGACGACCGCACCGCTCCACGCCCAGGCGAGCGCGGATGGCAGCAGCAGCCAGCCGACGACGAACAGCGCCATTACCGCCGTCGACACCAGGCTGCGCCGCAGGTTATCGAACAGCTTCCAGCGCGACAGCGCCGACAAGACGTTTGGAACGCGGCGTCCTTCGGGGCCCGGCACGCGTCGACTGATCCAGGCGCCGACCTGCCAGTCGCCGCGCAACCAGCGGGCGCGACGGGCGACGTCGAGGTCGTAGCGCTCCGGGTAATCCTCGGTCAGTTCGATGTCCGTCACCAGGCCGGAGCGGGCGTGCGCGCCCTCGAGCAGGTCGTGGCTGAGGATGCGGTCCGTCGGCAGCCGGCCCGACAACGCGAGGCGGAACGCGTCGACGTCGTAGATGCCCTTGCCGACGAACGAACCCTCGCCGAAGAGGTCCTGGTAGACGTCGGAGACCGCGCGCGTGTACGGGTCGATGCCGGTCTCGCCCGAGAACATCCGCGCGTAGCGCGAGCGACTCGCGGCTGGCAGGCTCGGCGAGACGCGCGGCTGGAGGATGCCGTAGCCATCGACTACGCGGCGGCGGGCGGCGTCGTAGCGCGGCACGTTGAGCGGATGCGCCATCGTTGCGACCAGACGGCGCGCCACGCCCAGCGGCAGGCTGGTGTCGGTGTCGATCGTGATCACGTAGCGCGTGCCCTGCAGTGCGCCGACGTCGCCGACGACGGTGGTGAATGCGCCGTCCGACTCGTCGCGCAACAGCGCGTTCAGGTTCTCGAGCTTGCCGCGCTTGCGCTCCCAGCCCATCCAGCAGCCCTCGCGCGGGTTCCAGGCACGCGCGCGGTGGAACAGGAAGAAGGGGTCTGCGCCGTCGCGGCCGCGGTAGCGGGCGTTCAGCGCCTCGATGCCGTCGCGGGCGATCTGCACCAGCCGCGCGTCGAGGGGCTGCTGCTCCTCCACGGCATCGCGCAGGTCGGTGAGCAGGCCGAAGGCGAGCGCGCGATCGCGGTTGGCAAGATAGTGCACTTCCAGCGTCTCTAGCAGCGCGGCCGTCGCGGTCTCATCGAGCAGCAGGCTCGGCACTACGACGAGCGTGCGCGCGGAATCCGGGATGCCGTCGCTGAAGTCCATCTTCGGCAGCGGCGTCGGCGTGACGAGGCGACCCGCCAGTCCGTTGACCATGGCGATCGCGAGCTGGCTGCCGGCGATCGCGGCGAGCATGCCGATCAGCGCGAGCGGCCCGACGGCGACCCCCGCCGCGGCGGCGAGCGCGACGAAGGCGGCAACCACCAGCGCCGTGACGAGCAGCAGGCCGCAGAAATATAGCGGCCCGCGCCAGCGATGCGCGGCACGACGCAGCGCCAGCCGCGACCCGGGACGCAGGATCGCGCTCGCCTCGAGCAGCGGCCGTCCGCGACCCACCAGGTACCAGCCGATGTGGCTCTCGCGAGACGATGCGCCGTCGGTGGCCGCGCTCGCCTGTGCCATCCCGAGCGCGAGCCGCGCGATGTCCGATTCGGAGTGCGGGCTGGAACGCGCGATGCCTTCCACCACGTGCCGGTAGTGGTCGCGCGTCTGGAAGTCCATCGCGTCGTAGCAGCCGAGCGGATCCTGGCGCAGCAGCGCATCCACCGGGCTCGCCGCCTCGACGAAGTCGCGCCAGTCGATCTGTCCGAGCAGCCGCAATCCGCCGATCGAGTTGCCGACCGAGACCTGGTCCGCCGCCTGCTGCTGGTTGCCGGCGAGCACCAGCTGATCGATCGTCAGGTGCGCCTCCGTGAGCCACTGTTCGATCCAGGTCACCGGCAGCGCCAGCGACTGGCCGTGCCCCTGCAGTCGGCGGGTCAGTTCCGACACGAAGGGGCTGGTCATCGGCAGCGGCGAACGCGCCATGTCGGCGATCACCAGCACCAGGCTCTTCGGGTCGGCCTCGACAGCGACGAGCATCTTGTCGGCCCAGTCGACCGCGACGTTGCGCTCGCGCCGGCCCGCGGAGATGCGCACCGCGACCCGCCGCAGGTTCTCGATCAGCGCGAGACGCAGCATGATCGGCACGGCCCATAGCTCGCCGAGCTGCAGTTCCTGGCCTTCCTGGTAGGCCGCGACGAAGCGCGCCAGGCTCTCGGCGTCGATCTTCGCGTCGCTGTGCGCGATCGCCTCGAGCGCCAGGTCGTAGACCCGCGGCAGGCCAGCTGAACGGCCGCCGCTGAGGCGCGGCAGCCGGCGGCTGTAGCCCGCGGGCAGGTGCTTGCGCGCGATACGCACCTGCTCCTCGATCAGGTAGTAGTTGTCGAGCAGCCATTCACCGGCGGGCGTGATGCGGTGTCCCGCCGCGATCGCCGTCGTCAGCAGGTTGCAGGCCTCGACGATCACCGCCTCGTTATCGGTCAGGCGCCGCAGCAGCAGGTCCGAACCCACGCCGCGCACGACCCGATGGGTCGAGGCGAGCTGGCGCCCGTGCTGCTCCATCTGGTCCGCATTGAACAGCTCGGAGCGCAGCGGCAATGCTTCGTGACTGGCCGGCTGATCCAGGGGATACGCTCCATGCAGCAAGGTTTGAAAATCCCGGCGCGACGCCGGGCAGCACCCGTCCGTCGGGAAAGGCACGGCGCCAAGGGTCCACGTTCGGCGGGGAAAGATCTGTGCGCTGCCGTCCTTTCGGGTAGCGCCTGCCGCAATGGCTCCATGACGGACGCAACGTTCTTGCGCTGCCAGAATGCGGCGCGCCGGCCGCGGAGATCCACCCATGACGTTCGAGACGATCATAAGCCTGATTTCGCTGGCTTTGCTCGTCGCCATGGTGCCGGCGGTCGAAGCGGGTCGCCGGGTCGGGGTGGCACGGATCGCGCGCGATCCCGACGGGCTCGCGAGCGGCATCGGCGCGGCCGAGGGCGCGATATTCGGGCTGTTCGGACTGCTGCTGGCATTCACGTTCTCGGGCGCGGCAAACCGGTTCGATGCCCGCCGCGACCTGATCACCCAGGAGGCGAACGCCATCGGCACCGCATGGCTGCGGCTCGGCTTGCTGCCCGCCGACGCCCAGCCGCCGCTGCGCGACATGTTCCGGCGCTATCTCGACGCGCGGCTCAGCGCCTACGCTAACGCTGACTCCGAATCGACAGCGATGGCGAAGTACGATGAATCGGTCGCACTGCAGGGCCGGATCTGGGAGAGCGCAACGGCCGCAGTGACGCGACCCGATGTCCGGTCGCAGGTCATCACGCTGCTGATGCCGGCGCTGAACGAAATGTTCGACATCGCCACGACGCGCCTGGTCGCGGTGCGCAATCATCCGCCGCCGGTGGTGTTCGCCTTTCTGTTCCTGATGGCCTTCATCGGGGCATTGCTGGTCGGCTACAACGACGCCGCCAACAAGGGGCGCAGCGTGTTCCACTCCACGCTCTACTGCATCGTCATATTCCTGGCCATGTACGTGATCCTAGATCTCGAGTTCCCAAGGCAGGGCCTGGTGCGGATCGACCGGGCAGACCTGGTGCTGCTCGACCTGCGCAAGTCACCGGACTGATGGCGCTCATGAGGCGGTCGGCGTAGTCCCGACCCGATAGTGACGAACGGCAGGTGGGTGAAGTGCTTCGCCACACCGACGGCGGGGCGCGTCAGGCCGCCCCGAACACGAAGCGGCTGCCGACGTAGGGCCGGATCACGCGCTGCGGCAGCCGCCGCTGCGCCTCGGCGATGAAAGGCTCGCCGGTGCAGTGCATCGGGATCACGTAGTCCGGCGCGATCCTTTCGAGCGCGGCCGCCGTTTCCACGGCCTCGGCCCCGGTGCGGGGCCAGACCAGATGGAAGCCGCCGATGATCGCGTGAACGTGCTGCACCCCCGAGACTTCCTGGGCGCGCCTGATCGCGTTCAGCACGCCGCGGTGGCTGCACGACGATGAAATGACGAGCCCGCGATTCCGGACGACCCAGGCGGTCGCGATCTCGTGACGGAGGTCGTCGGCGACGATCGTCAGTTGCCGCTTGTCCGGATCGAGGTGCGCGCGGTCGCAGCCGACCCCGGGACGCATCAGCGTCGGGTTCACGGTGCGCTCGGAGGTGACGAGCGGGATCCGGCCCGTCGAAAAGGCGTGATCCGCGATGCTGGCCGGCTCCGTCGACGACTCGACCCGCAGGCCGGCGCGCAGCAGCGCTTCCCGGTCGACGCGACCGAAAGGCAGCTGCACGCTGCGGACGAGCGTGTCGCGCGCGCAGAAGATCTCCTCGCCGCCGACGTAGACGGGCGTGTCGGGACGCAGGCGGCGCGCGCCGGAGAGCAGTGCCGGCAGTCCGCCGAAGTGATCGTAGTGACCATGGCTGACGACGAGCGCGTCGAAGGTGGCGGGATCCAGCCCGAGCAGGGAAAGGTTGTTGGCAAGCGCCGCCGGCGTGTAACCGGCATCGACCAGCACGCGTCGCGTCGCGTCGCCGCGGCGCGATTCGGCAAGGATGCTGAACCCGAACTCGGCCGTCAGCGTGCTGTCGGGCGGGCCGGTATCGTTGCCGCGTGGCCCCACGCGCTCGACCACGAGGTCGGGCCGGCGGATGGGCTCGGCAAACGCGAACGTCTGTGCGTCGACCACGATGTGCAGCGTCAGGCGATCCACGGTCGGCACGTCGATTGTGGCATCCGGGGCGGCAGCGCGCGCGTTCAGGGCCAGCAGCGCGAGTCCCGGCAACGCGCCGAGCAATTCACGACGGCGCCGGTCGATGAGGTGATTGCGCGTGGTCGATCCGCTCATGGTCGCTCTCCCGGTCGAAAAAGGTTCACACCTCGCGCGCAGCAAATCGTCCCCGGTACTGGCCGTCGCCTGGCGGCTGGACATATTGCGCCTCCGGCGCGCCCTGCGAACAGGCAGCCCTGCGCTGACGGCCTGTGACCGGGGTCCTGTGCCATTCGATGCAGGGCGTGGCCAGATGCAGGCATGCAGCTGATCCTCAGCGAACGCCGGCTGTTTCGCCTGCACCTCGGCCTCATCGGCGTGCTGGTCGGCGCGCATGGGCTGGTGCATTTCCTGCGTCGCTTCTCCGGCGATCGGGACGTGCACGGGCTATGGCCGCTGTTCAATCTCAACGCCGAGAACAACGTTCCATCGCTGTTCTCGGCGCTGGCGATCCTCGCCGCGGCGGCCTTGCTGTTCACGACGGCCACGGCGGCGCGCCGCAGCGACCGGCCGAACTTCGCGGCCTGGTGCATCCTGGGCGCGGTGTTCACATGGCTCGGCATCGACGAGTCGGTCGGCCTGCACGAGATGCTGAACCGTCCGGTGCGCGATGCGCTGCAGGTTGGCGGACCGCTGTATTTCGCATGGGTGATCCCCTATGCGGTCCTGCTCGGCGTGCTGGTGGCGCTCCTCTGGCGCTTCGTGTTCGGGCTCGATGCACTGACGCGCCGGCGCTTCATCGTCGCCGGCGTCGTCTACGTGACCGGAGCGCTGCTGCTAGAAATGATCGGCGCGCGCATCTGGCTCGCCCAGGGCGCGCAGAGCCGCCTGTACTACATCGAGACCACCGCCGAGGAGTCCCTCGAGATGCTGGGCATCGCGTTGTTCATTCGCGCCATCATTGCTCACCATGGCCGCGAGTTCGATCGCGCGGCCTGAGGCCGTCAGCGGGGTCCGCCGGGCACCCTGGCCACGGCGCCCGTTCTGGCTCTGGCGGCGCATGCGTTTCGGGTAGTATCGGCGGGTTCGCGCCCCCGGTCCCAGGCCGGCGGGCGCCCGTTCGAACAAGACCGGCCCGTCGACGAGGTGGCAATGTCCCTGACGATCGGAATCCCCCGGGAGACCTTCCCGGGCGAGAAGCGTGTGGCCTCCGTTCCGGAGGGTGTCGAGAAGCTCGTGAAGCTCGGTTTCGGGGTCGCCGTGGAGAGCGGCGCCGGTGTCGCCGCCAACTTCGGCGACGACGCCTACCAGGCTGCCGGCGCGCGCATCGTGGCGAGCGCTGCGGAACTGCTCGGCAGCGCGGGCATCGTCTTCAAGGTCCGCGCGCCCGACGTTGAGGAGATCGCGTCGATGCGGCCCGGCACCACGCTGGTGAGCTTCATCTGGCCGGCACAGAACCCCGAGTTGCTGCAGCAGCTCGCCGCGCAGGGCCTGACGGTGCTCGCGATGGATGCCCTGCCGCGCCAGCTGTCGCGCGCGCAGAAGATGGACGCACTGACCTCGATGGCCAGCATCAGCGGGTATCGCGCCATCATCGAGGCCGCCAACGCCTTTGGCCGCTTCTTCAATGGCCAGATGACGGCCGCCGGCAAGATTCCGCCGGCCAAGGTCTTCATCGCCGGCGCCGGCGTGGCCGGCCTGGCCGCGATCGGCACGGCCGCCAACCTCGGCGCGATCGTGCGCGCCAACGACACGCGCCCGGAGGTCGCCGACCAGGTGGTCTCGCTCGGCGGTGAGTTCGTCAAGGTCGACTACGAGGAAGAAGGCTCGGGCGGCGGCGGCTACGCGAAGGTGATGAGCGAGGGCTTTCAGGCCGCGCAGCGCGAGATGTACGCGAAGCAGGCGCGCGAGGTCGACATCATCGTCACGACGGCGCTGATCCCGGGCAAGCCCGCGCCAAAGCTCATCACCGCCGAGATGGTGAAGTCCATGAAGCCCGGCAGCGTCATCGTCGACATGGCGGCCGAGCAGGGCGGCAACTGCGAGCTGACCGTGCCCGGCGAGGCGGTCGTGCGCCACGGCGTCACGATCATCGGCTACACCGATCTTGCCAGCCGCCTCGCCAGGCAGGCGTCGACGCTGTATGGGAACAACCTGCTGCGCCTGACGGAGGAGCTTTGCAAGACCAAGGACGGCACGATCAACGTCAACTTCGAGGACGATGCGATCCGCGGCCTGACGGTAATCAAGGACGGCGCGATCACCTGGCCGGCGCCGCCGCTGAAGCAGCCCGCTGCGCCGGCGAAATCGGCTGCCGCAGCGGCGGTCGTGACGCCCGCGAAGAAGTCGTCGCACGGCCACGGCGGCGCGAGCGAGCCCGCCTCGGTCAAGAGCCTCGCGATCACTTTCGGCGGAGGCGCCGTGCTGTTCTGGCTGGTCGGCGCGTTCGCGCCGGCGGCGTTCCTCGGGCATTTCACCGTGTTCGTGCTCGCCTGCTTCATCGGCTACATGGTCGTCTGGAACGTCACGCCCTCGCTGCACACGCCGCTGATGAGCGTGACCAACGCGATCTCGAGCATCATCGCGGTCGGCGCGCTGGTGCAGGTCGCGCCGCCGCTCGGCGCAGCGACCGCGAATCGGCCCGATGCGCTGATTCTCGGGCTGGCGGTTTTCGCGCTCGCGCTGACGGCCGTCAACATGTTCGGCGGCTTCGCCGTCACGCGTCGCATGCTCGCGATGTTCCGCAAGTAAGGGGTCGCACGGCATGTCCGCGAATCTCGCCACGGCCGCCTACATCGGCGCGTCCATCCTCTTCATCCTGAGCCTCGGCGGCCTCTCGACTCCCGAGACCGCTCGGCGCGGCAACCTCTACGGCATGGTGGGCATGGCGATCGCGGTGCTCGCGACCGTGTTCGGCCCGCGCGTGACCGTGGCCGGCATCCCGTACATCATCGGCGCGTTGCTGCTCGGCGGCTCGATCGGCCTGTACGCCGCGAAGAAAGTGCAGATGACGCAGATGCCGGAGCTCGTCGCTCTGATGCACAGCCTCGTCGGTCTCGCTGCCTGCCTCGTCGGCTTCGCGAGCTACATCGACACCTCGGTCGTCTACGAGGGCGCCGACAAGGCGATCCACGAGGTCGAGATCTACATCGGCATCTTCATCGGCGCCATCACGTTCTCCGGCTCGGTGATCGCGTTCGGCAAGCTGTCCGGGAAGATCGGCGGCAAGCCACTGCTGCTGCCGGCGCGCCACTGGATGAACCTCGCGGGCCTGCTCGCGGTGATCTGGTTCGGCGCCGCGTTCGTGCAGGCGCCCGACGTCGACGCGGGCATGCTGCCGCTGCTGGTGATGACCGTGGTCGCGCTGCTGTTCGGCATCCACATGGTGATGGCGATCGGCGGCGCCGACATGCCCGTGGTCGTGTCGATGCTGAACAGCTATTCCGGCTGGGCCGCGGCCGCGACCGGCTTCATGCTGTCGAACGACCTGCTGATCGTGACCGGCGCGCTGGTCGGGTCCTCGGGCGCGATTCTCTCCTACATTATGTGCCGCGCGATGAACCGCTCCTTCATCAGCGTGATCGCCGGCGGCTTCGGCACCGGTGGCGGCGCAGTGCCGGCGGCTGCGGGCGGCAGCGCGCAGCCCCAGGGCGAGGTGACGGCCGTGAACGCAGCGGAGACCGCGGAGCTGCTGCGCGAGGCGAAGAGCGTCGTCATCGTGCCGGGCTACGGCATGGCGGTCGCGCAGGCGCAGCACACTGTGTACGAGATCACCAAGCTGCTGCGCCATAAGGGCGTCAACGTGCGCTTCGCGATCCACCCGGTCGCGGGCCGCATGCCCGGCCACATGAACGTGCTGCTCGCCGAGGCCAAAGTGCCGTACGACATCGTGCTGGAAATGGACGAGATCAACGACGACCTGCCGGCCACCGACGTCACGATGGTGATCGGCGCGAACGACATCGTGAACCCGGCGGCGCAGGACGACCCGACCAGCCCGATCGCCGGCATGCCGGTGCTCGAAGTCTGGAAGTCGAAGACTTCGATCGTGATGAAGCGTTCGATGGCCTCGGGCTATGCCGGCGTCGACAATCCGCTGTTCTTCAAGGAGAACAACCGGATGCTGTTCGGCGACGCGAAGAAGATGCTCGACGAAGTGCTGGTCATGCTCAAGTCCTGAGCGCCGGGCCGCCTGGGCTCATGAAACGGTTCGCGACCTGCCTCGACGCCGTGCCACGATCGCGCGCCGCGCATTCGATGGTCGCAGACGTCGCCGTGGCGCCCCTGTCCTGCCAGGTGGCCATTGTCGGTGGCGGGCCCGCGGGGCTGATGGCGGCGGAAGTGCTCGCCCGCCGAGGGCTGCGCGTGGAGCTCTTCGATGCGATGCCTTCGGTCGGGCGCAAGTTCCTGCTTGCCGGCAAGGGCGGTCTCAATCTCACGCATGGCGAGGACGCCGAGCGGTTCGTCGCCCGCTACGGCGCCGCCTGCGAGGTGCTGGCGCCGTGGTTGGGTCGCTTCGGCGCCAGGCAGCTGCGCCAGTGGGCCGCCGAGCTCGGCATCGAGACCTTCGTCGGCAGTTCGGGGCGCGTGTTTCCGAAGGAGATGAAGGCCGCGCCACTGCTGCGGCGCTGGTTGCAGCGATTGCGCGCGCAGGGCGTGCGGATCCACACCCGGCATCGCTTCACCGGCTTCGGTGCCGTCGGCCGGGCTACGCGCCGGCCACCGCTGCTGCATTTCGATACGCCTCGAGGTGGCTGCGGCGTCGAGGCCCAGGCCGTGCTGCTGGCGCTCGGCGGCGCGAGCTGGCCGATCCTGGGTTCGGACGGCACATGGGTGTCGACCCTGAGTGCGGCGGGCGTGGCGATCGCGCCGCTGCAACCGGCGAACTGCGGCTTCGACGTGCGGCATCACGGCGCGTCGGGCGAGGTCGTTCCTGGCTGGAGCGAGCACTTCCGTTCGCGCTTCGCGGGCGCTCCGCTCAAGGGGGTCATGCTGCGGTGGCGACAGCCGGACGGATCCGAGGCGGCGCAACTCGGTGAGTTCGTCATCACGGCGAGCGGCGTCGAGGGCAGCCTCGTCTATGCGGCGTCTGCCGGCATCCGCGAGGCGATCGCCGCGGACGGCGAGGCCCTCGTGACGCTCGACCTGCTGCCGCAGCGCGCTGCCGAATGGCTGGCGCAGGCGCTGGCCCGGCCGCGCGGTTCACGTTCGCTTTCGACGCATCTGAAGGCGAGGCTGGGTCTCGAAGGGCTGCGGGTCGCGCTGTTGCATGAGCAACTGTCGCGCGACCTGCTTGCGGATGCCGCACGATTGGCCGCGGCGCTGAAAGCGTTGCCGCTCACGCTCGGCGCACCGCGACCGATCGCCGAAGCGATCAGCACGGCAGGCGGCGTGCGCTTCGCGGCGCTGGACGGGACGCTGATGCTCGCGGCGCTGCCGGGCGTGTTCTGCGCGGGCGAGATGCTCGACTGGGAAGCCCCGACAGGCGGCTACCTGCTGACGGCCTGCTTCTCGACCGGCGTCGCGGCGGCCGAAGGTATCGGGGCGTTTCTCGAGCCTGCGTGAGAACGGCCGTGCGGCCATCCTCACCTCATTTCGGCGGGCCGCCCGGCAGGTCGAACGGATACTGCGGCCGCGCCGGCTTCTCCAGGATCAGGAAAGGCGACGGGAACGCGGTCGCGGTCATGAACTTGCCGAGTTGTGCGCGCACGTCGGGAGAGTTCGCGTCGAACTTCGCCTGCGGCAGGTCGACGTAGGGTTCCTGGCCGTCCGCGCACTCGTTGATCGTGCGGAAGTAGAGGATCGCGCCGGGTGTGTTGGGAAGCGCTGCGCGGAACCTGAAGCCTTCCCAGCGGCCATTCGCCGGCAGCGGCGACTTGGGGTTCTTCCAGATGATCTCGTCGATCGTCTCGTTGATCACCACGCCGCCTTCCATCGTGATCGGCTTCGGCAGCTTGCGCATCTTCGTCTCGATGTCCCAGTCGCGGCTGTAGGCGATGTTGATCCTCGAGACGTTGTCCGGAATCTTGATGCGTACGGCCTGGACCGGGCTGTTCTTGCAGCCGTGATAGACCCGCATTTCGAGGTCCTGCGAGTAGCCAGCCGGTGCGTACATGGAACTGAACGCATCGTGGGCGAACGCGCCCGGCGTCGCGAGAACGACCGCGATTGCCAGCGCCGCCCGGATCGACCATGAAACCTGTCGCATGGAACGCTTCTCCCCGTGTCCCGGTACGTCCGGGTTCTGCCGGCACTGTAGCAGGGCTGCCGCGGCTGATCGACGGGCTGAGCACCGGGTCACAATTCCACCGGGCCCGGCGCGGCCCAGCGCACGCCGAAGGCTTGCGCACTTTGGCTGTCGCCGGCGCTGCCGATACAGCTCGCGATGAACACCGCGCACGCCTCGGGACCCCATGCGGCATCGCTGCTGTGGCGATCGCTGGCGTTCGTGACCTGTGTGCTCGGCACGGTGGTGAGCCTCCTCTGGCTGCACGACGTGCGCGGCGGGTGGGTCGTGTCGACCATCCTCGGCGCACTGGCCTTGCGCGGCATCGCCGATCTCGTCCAGCGGCCGCGGGCCGTGCTGCGCAACTACCCGATCATCGGGCACCTGCGCTACCTGCTCGAGAGCATCCGTCCCGAGATTCGCCAGTACCTGCTCGAGGCCGACGACGAGAAGCTGCCGTTCTCGCGTGCCCAGCGCTCGCTGGTCTACCAGCGTGCGAAGAGCGAGCCGAGCGAGAAGGCCTTCGGTACTCTGGTCGACGTCTATCGGGTCGGACACGAGTTCATCGGCCATTCGATGCATCCGGTGCCGGAGCCTGACCCGGCGGGATTCCGCGTGCTCGTGGGCGGACCCGACTGCACGCAGCCGTACTCCGCCTCGGTCTTCAACATCTCCGCGCTGAGCTTCGGCGCGTTGAGCGCGAACGCGATCCGCGCGCTCAACCGGGGCGCCCGTCAGGGCGGCTTCGCGCACGACACGGGCGAGGGCAGCATCAGCCCCTATCACCTCGAGAACGGTGGCGATCTGGTCTGGGAAATCGGCAGCGGGTATTTCGGCTGCCGCACGGAGAGCGGGCGATTCGACCCGGTGAAGTTCGGGCGCAATGCGCATCTGCCCCAGGTGCGGATGATCGAGATCAAGCTGAGCCAGGGCGCCAAGCCGGGGCATGGCGGCATCCTCCCGGCGCACAAGGTCTCGGCCGAGATCGCGGCCACCCGCGGCGTGCCGCAGGGTGAGGACTGCATCTCGCCGGCGCAGCACAGCGCCTTCGATTCGCCGTGCGGCCTGCTGGCGTTCGTGGCGCAGTTGCGCCAGCTCGCGGGCGGCAAGCCGGTCGGCTTCAAGCTCTGCGTCGGCCATCCGTGGGAATTCATGGCGGTCGTCAAGGCCATGCTCGAGACCGGCATCACGCCGGACTTCATCGTCGTGGACGGCGCGGAGGGCGGCACTGGCGCGGCGCCGCTCGAATTCGCGGACCACGTCGGCATGCCGATGCGCGAAGGCCTGCTGTTCGTGCACAACGCGCTGGTGGGCGCGGGACTGCGCGAGCGCATCCGCATCGGCACCAGCGGCAAGATCGTCAGTGCCTTCGACATCGCCTGCGTGCTGGCGCTCGGTGCCGACTGGGCGAATTCGGCGCGTGGCTTCATGTTCGCGGTCGGCTGCATCCAGTCGCAGAGCTGCCACACCAATCGCTGCCCGACCGGTGTCGCGACCCAGGATCCGCTGCGGCAGCGGGCGCTGGTGCCGCAGGACAAGGCGTTGCGCGTCCGCGCCTTCCACCGGAACACGCTGCTGGCGCTGGCGCAGATGCTCGCCGCCGCCGGCCTCGACCGGCCGGCGGCGTTGCGGCCCCAGCACCTGCAGCGGCGGATCAGCGCGCAGAAGGTGATGCCTTTCTCACGGCTGTATCGCTTCCTCGAGCCCGGCGAATTGCTGCGCACGGGGCACGTGGCCGCCGAGCCGCATGGATCGGCTTGGGCGCATGCGCGGCCGGATTCCTTCCTGGCCGCGCCGCTCGAACTGTCGGGCGAAGCGCTGCTCGAGGACGAGCGTCTCGCCGCGCGCGGGTCAACCTAGCGGCCAACGACGGTCGTTACACCCTCACGCCGGCAACGGATATCCCGTGTGGGTTCAGATACTTGCGCGCATCGACATCGCGCTGAAACGAGTGCTGCCTTTACGCTGGACACGCGCCGTAGTCATGCCGCCGCCGGCCGTGCCGAAAAACTGAGTGAACCGATCGAGGCGCGTAGTCTGGCAATCGTGGCCCATTCCGGTCACGCAGACCCGCTTCCCCCATGGTCAGCCGGGTAAGGAAATTACAGTCGAGCCTGGCCCAACAGGCAGCCGCGGGCGCGGATGCCGATCGCGCCGCAGCGGCCGCCGTTGCGGCATGGCGCAGCATCGACGGCGCGCTGACGCCAATCATCGGCCGCGGCGGCGTCTCGGCGCTGTTCGCACGCAGTCTCTACCTGGCCAGCGCGCAGTATCCGCCTTTGATCAGCGCTCATGACGACGCGCTGCTGTCGGGAGACTTCGCAGCGCTGCCGGCCGTGTACTCCGCATCGAGCGGCGCGGAAGCCGCGGCCGCCCATGGCGCGCTGCTGGTGTGCTTCTGCGGGCTGCTGACCGGGCTGATCGGCGAACCGCTCTCCGACAGGCTGCTGCAGCCTGTCTGGGATACTTTTCATCGCGCGGATTCCGCCGAGGACGACGCATCATGAGCCAGCCACGAGTCACCATCCGGCAGCTGAAAACCGGAGTGCCGGGTCTCGACGAGGTGCTCGGCGGCGGGCTGCCGGAGTTCTCGTTCAATCTGCGGACCGGCGCGCCGGGCAGCGGCAAGACGACATTGGCGAACCAGATGATGTTCGCAATGGCCACGCCGGCGCGTCCGGCGCTCTACTTCACGGTGCTGGGCGAGTCGCCGCTGAAAATGCCGCGCTACCAGCAGCAGTTCGATTTCTTCGACAACGATGCGGGTTCGGGCGACCTGGAGGCGGTCTTCGCGCGCATCGTCGGCGAGGTCAAGGCCTCCGCCCCGGGCATCGTCATCTTCGATTCTTTCCGCTCGATGGTGCTGTCCAGTCGCGAGGAAGCGCACGGATTCCAGGGGCTGCAGTAGTTCATCCAGCGGCTCGGCACGACGATGTCGAGCTGGGAGGCCACGACCTTGCTGCTCGGGGAATATTCGGTCGAACAGGAGCAGAACCCGGTGTTCACCGTCGCGGACGGGTTGATCTGGCTGAGCCAGAGCGTTCATCGCAATTCCATCGTGCGCAAGATGCAGATCGTCAAGATGCGTGGCCAGGCAGTACATCCTGGGATGCACACCTTCAGGATCACCCAGGCCGGCCTGCGCGTGTTCGCGCCGATCGACGTCGCGGTGGCGCCGGTGCCGGCGCGAGTGCCGGAGACGGACTCGACGATCTCGTCGACGGCGACGGCGACGGCGACGGCGACGGCGAAGCCGCGCCTGGGGATGGGCATCCCCGGACTGGACGACATGATGGGCGGCGGTCTGCCGCGCGGATACTCGCTGCTGGTCGCCGGGCCGTCGGGGTCGGGCAAGAGCATCCTCGCCGCGGCGTTCCTCGCCGAGGGCGCTCGCGAGGGCCAGACCGGCGTCATCGCGGCCTTCGAGCAACGCCCGACCCGGTCGCGCGGCCGGGCGATGACCGAGCTGATCGAGAGCGGCTGCGTCGGTGTCGTCGATACCCGCGACGCGACGCTGTCCGTGGACGAGATCTCGACGCTGCTGCTGGCGAGCGCGGGCGTCACCGTCCTGATGACCTCGGAACTGGAGGACCGCTACAACGACCTGCGCTTCAGTCCCTACGGCACCGCCTTCCTGACCGACGCGATCATCGTGCAGCGCTACATCGAGGTCGACAGTCGCCTGCAGCGCGTGCTGGCCGTCGTCAAGGTGCGCGCGAGCCCCCACTCCGACGCACTGCGGCTGTTCCATATTGGCGAAGACGGGATCCTGATCGGCGGCATGTTGACCGAGACCGAGGGCCTGCTCAGTGGCCAGCCGACGCGTCGGTCGCACGCCGACGAAACTGAATCGGGCTGATCGTGGCGCGCTGCCTCATGACAGGGTTGCGGCGGTGACCGAGGGTCCCGACCGGCGCGCGCCGACCGAGTCCGCGCTGACGCTGGCCGTGCTCGATGCGGAGGCGATGCGGGTGCGCGACGAGCTCGCCGCCCTCGGCAACACGCTGGCGACCGTGCGCCGGGAACTCGGGGACGACCGGATTTCACGGCTGCTGGCGGCCAACGAACAACTGGTGCGCGCAGCGCTGCTCGCCGATTCGATTGCCGAGAACGCCCTTGCGAGCCTCGCCGCCCTGACCCATGACAGGCCGCAGACGGTACCGGCGACCGTTGCGCCCGGGTCGCCGCGAACCATGCAACTCGAGGCCGCATTGGCCAGAGCGCGCCGGCACCAGACCCCATTGGCGGTCATCGCGCTCGGACTCGAGACCTCCAGCGACTCCGACGGCCGGCCCGGCCGGGCCGCTGGCGTGCCCGTGATGCAGGCTGCCGTGCGTCGCCTCGAATGCGCGCTGCGTCGGGCCGATACGGTGTCCCTGCAGATCGATGAACCGACGCTACTGCTGACGGTCGAGGTCGCCCATGCCGGCGACACTGCGCTGGTCGCCACCAAGGTGGTGGCGCTGCTCGCCGCACCCCTGCGCGTCGATGGGCATGAGCTGCGGCTTGCGGCGAGTGTCGGCATCGCGGTGTATCCGGCCGATGGCGCGCAGGCCGCGGAACTGCTCCTCCTGGCCGAGGCCGCGAGAGGGCGCGCGGCGCAGCGGACGAGCGGCGGGATCGAGTTTGCCGGCGTGCATCCCGACCGGCCCGATAAGCTGCCGTTCACGTCCGATCTGACACCCGTTGCGCGCCTGCCACCGGCCTGGTCGCTGCAGAACCTGCAGTCAGTCAACGAGCGACTCGTCGTCGCCGCGGTGCAGGCGCAGCAGTCGCAGGCCGATTCGCAGGGCAAGACCCGCGAGTTGCAGGTGCGCTTCCTGGCCATGGTGGCGCACGAACTGCGCCACCCGCTGATGCCGATCCGGACCGCCGCCGAACTGCTGCTGCGGGCGCGGGGGGGCGAGTCGATGCTGCAGCGGCTGCAGGGCGTCATCCAGCGCCAGGTGGCGCAGATGTCGCGGATGGTCGACGACCTGCTCGACACCTCGCGCATCACGTCGGGCAAGTTTCGCCTCGAACGCGCAGCAGTCGATCTTGCGGCCGTCCTCAACTCGGCCCGCGACGCTTGCCAGCCGTCGATCGATTCGCGGTTGCAACACCTCGAGTGGGCAATGGCGCCTGGCCCGATCCTGACCGAAGGCGATGCAGTGCGGCTCGCGCAGGTGTTCTGCAACCTGCTGGATAATGCCTCGAAGTACTCGCCGCGCGGGGGTCGCATCCGGGTTGCCGTCTCGTGTCCCGGCGCGGCAATCGAAGTCGTCGTATCGGACGAGGGGCGCGGCATCTCGGCGACGACGCTGCCCCACATCTTCGACCTGTTCGCCCAGGATCCGCGCACCATCGCGTTCGACAATGGCGGGCTCGGCATCGGTCTCGCCATGGTGCGCGAGCTCGTCGCGGCGCATGGCGGCAGCATCGTGGCGCACAGCGCCGGGGTGGACCGCGGCAGCGCGTTCGTCGTGACCTTGCCGGGAGTTACCGTGGCCGCTGTGGCGTGAATGCAACGACGCGCTCGTCGCGTCCTGGGTCACGCGCCTCGGTACGTTGGCAGACAGACACGGATGCACCGCACGCGCATCCTTGTGGTGTCGCGCGACGTCCTTAGAGCCTCGCGCCCACCCCGCTTGTCCCGGGCCGCCTTTCCTAACTGAGGGTTCCACTATGAAGACGTCCGACTTGATGCGACTGCGCGCCGGGCTGCCCGCCCTTGGCGTCGCTGCGACGCTGCTGCTGCTGGTCGCCTGCGCCAGCGCGCCGGTTGCGGTCGAACAGATGGCCGTCGCCGAAGCCGCGGTGAGGACCGCCAGCAGCAGCAACACCAGTGCGGATGCGCCGCGCGAGCTGCAGGTGGCGACGAGCAAGCTCGCGGCAGCCCGCGAAGCCGCGCAGCGCAAGGACAACGAACGCGCGCGTCAGCTCGCCGAGCAGACCGAGGTGGATGCGCGGGTCGCCGAACTGCACGCGCAGACGGTGCGCTCGCAGCGCGCGGCCGCCGAAACCCAGGACGCGGCGCGCGTGCTGTCCGAAGAAGTCACCCGCAAGTCCGCTCGCTGAGCGGACACAGGACGAGAACATCATGAAAATCCAGACCCTATCGCTGATCGCGCTCGCCGCTACGATGGCGGCGTGCAGTTCCGCACCGGTGCGTAACGACGCGCTCGAACAGGCCCGCAGTCGCCTCCAGGCGGCGCGCGCCAGTACCGAGGTCGCGTCCCTGGCACCCGATGAACTGAAGGCTGCCGGTGACTCGATGCTGTTGGCCGATCAGGCGGCGAAGGCGCGCGCCAATAAGCCGACCGTAGAGCACCTCGCCTACATGGCGTCGCAGCGAGTGGCGATTGCCGAGGAGACAGCTGCGAGTCGTGCTGCGCAGGCGATTACGGCCAGTGCTGCCGCCGAACGCGACAGGATGCGGCTGGCGCTGCGCACCGCCGAGGCGGATGCGGCGCAGCGCGCGCTCAGTGCGTCCGAGCAGGAGAACGCCCGCAAGGCGGCGGAGCTCGCGATGGCGCAACAACGCGGGGACGCGCGCGTCAGCGACCTCGAGGCGCAGCTGCGCGAGTTGAACGCCAAAAAGACCGATCGCGGCATGGTCCTCACGCTCGGCGATGTGCTGTTCGACACCGGCAAGTCGGAGCTGCGGTCGGGCAGCGTCACGAATCTCGCCAAGCTGGCTGAGTTCTTCCGGCGCAACCCCGAGCGCAAGGCGACGATCGAGGGCTACACCGACAGCGTCGGCTCCTCTAGCCTCAACCTGGCGTTGTCGGAACGTCGGGCCAACGCGGTGATGGAAGCGCTGCTTGGCATGGGCGTGACGACGGGCCAGCTCGCCACCCGCGCCTACGGCGCCTCGAAGCCGGTCGCCGACAACGGCACCGCCGCGGGACGCCAGATGAACCGGCGGGTCGAGATCGTGTTCGCGCAGGAGGACGCCGCGGTCGCCACCAACTAGTTCTATCGGCCGGCGGCGCCCCATCCGGGCCGGCCGGCCTGCCTCGTTAAACATCGTTGGGGAGCAACTACAATGAACATCGTCATCTGGTTGATCGTCGGCGGCGTCATCGGCTGGCTCGCCAGCCTCGTCATGAAGACCAGCGGCCAGCAGGGCATCGTGCTGAACGTGGTCGTCGGCGTCGTCGGTGCCTTCATCGGCGGCTACGTCATCAGTCCGCTGATCGGCGGCGGCAATATCAATCAGCAGGACTTCAGCGTCCAATCGCTGGTCGTGTCGTTTCTCGGCTCGGTGCTGCTGCTGGCCGTCGTCGGCCTGCTGCGTCGCGCTACCGCCCGCTGAACGCGGCGCCGGTCTTCCACCGCGGAGGGCGGCGTGGTTGACTGTAGGGAGACGCGTTGCGCCCGGGGTGCAGGATGTTTCCGACGCTGATGGACGAGGTCTCGATGGGGCGGCGGCAGGCCATTTCGGTTCTGCTGGGTTCCGGAATGGGGCTGGGGATGATGGGTGCCAACGCGGCGCCGGTGACCGGAATCCCGGCAATTCCTGCCACCGCTTCGGCGGCACAGTTCGCATCCCCCGGCGCGCTGGACCTCGCCAATCCGGTCGACAATCTGTATGCCTTCGGCAAGATCTGGTCGACCTACGCCGACAAGCCGGCGTTAAGCGCCTTTCACGGGCTGATGTACCTGCGCATCGGCGACCGGCGGATGATGCCGATCTTCGGCTACGTCGGCACTGGCGTGCTGCACGCGAAGTTCGACGCGAAGACCGGCACGCTGATCCGCAAGTCGCGCGAGACCGGCTACTTCACCGATCTGCGCACCGGGGACATCCTGGAGTCGTGGACCAACCCGCTCACCGGCGAGACGGTGCCGGTCTATCACTTCTATAACGACCTGGCGGCGTTCCGGATGCAGGCACCGGACATGCCGGTCTATGCGCTTGGCAAACCGGGCGACTCGCCGACGGTGATGAACGAGGGCACGGTGTTCCCCGGGCCGGACGGCAAGGTGCCACTGCGCCTGCCGTTCCAGCAGCTCGGCGAGGACCACATGATGCTTTCGTGGGACTACACCCACGAATACACCAACCCGGTGACGCCAGAGGGCTGGCCGTCCTATTCGACTGGCCACCGCGTCTCGCCCTCGGAACACTTCACGCTGAACTTCTCGAAGCGCGAACTCGAGGATCGCAGCCTGCCAAGTGCGCGCCACACCTCCGGCTTCTCGCGGCTGTCGCAGCCCTGGCCGTTCATGAAGATGGGCGGGGCGAAGTTCAAGGACGCGGTGGTGTTCGGCCGGATGTTCAGCCACAAGGGTCTCAAGGGCTACGACGAGGTACCGCGAAAGCTGCTCGACTATGTCGAGAGGCACGCGCCGCGCTATCTCGAGATGCCGCCCGGCTGGGACGTGCAGCGTAGCGACCGGCTCGACACCTGGATGGCGTTCTCGCAGGACGTGCCGCCGGAAACTGCGGGCTATCCCTGGAAGAAGCGCGACCTCGCGCCCGAAATCGCGCCGCCGACCGGGCTCGGCGCGCGGATCTATCGCGGCTGAGGACGCCGCCGAGCGCTCCGCATCAGCCACTTCCCGTGCATCTCGCGGTCGGTCAGGTCGAACCGGTAGAAGCGCCTGGAGAGGTCGAGCACCGAGCGCAAGTGAGGGAGAGTACGATGCCTGCGGCCGCAACGCTCCGGGGAGGGCGGGCTTGAATCCACTCCGCTGGTCGCGTGGCGAGGCCGTGTGTTCGCGCGCGCCCGGCGGCACCTTGGCCAACGTGGCGCTGGCCGCGGTGTTGGCCGGATCCGTGGCGGGCGCCGCGCCCGCCGCGGTGACGGCACGGGGCGAAAGCTTCACCGTCGTCGAAGCCAGCATCGCCGACCTGCAGTCCGCGTTGCGCGCCGGCCGCGTCACCTCGCGTGAGCTCGTCACCCAGTACCTCACCCGCATCGCCACGTACGAGAACACGCTGAACGCGACGCTCGCGGTGAATGCCCGCGCGCTCGCCGCGGCCGATGCGCTCGACCGCGAACGCGCCGCCGGGCGGTTGCGCGGTCCGCTGCACGGCATCCCGATCGCACTGAAGGACAACATCCACACCACCGACATGCCGACCACGGCTGGCACCCTGCGCTTCGAGGGCTTCGTGCCGCCGTACGAAGCCACGCTGACCCGGAACCTGCGCGAGGGCGGCGCGATCATCCTCGCCAAGACCGTGATGACCGAGATGGCTAACTGGATGGTGATCCAGATGCCGAACAACTATTCCTCGCTCGGCGGCTATGCGTTCAATCCCTACGACCCGCGTCGCGACCCGCGGCCCGGCTTCGACGACGGCCGTCCGGTGCTGCCGACCGGCAGTTCGTCCTCCGGCGCCGGGACGGCGATGAGTCTCTGGGCCGCGAACGTCGGCACGGAGACGACGGTGTCGATCGTCGGGCCAGCCTCGGCCGCGATGCTCGCGGCGATCAAGCCGACGGTCGGACGCGTCAGCCGCCACGGCATCGTTCCCGTGTCGCTCGACCAGGACACCGCGGGCCCGATGGCGCGCAGCGTCGCGGACGCGGCGGTGCTGCTCGGCGTGCTCGAAGGCCGCGTCCCGGATCCGCAGGATGTGATGACGGCGCGCTGCACTGCGCCGCCGGAGCACGACTACACCCGGTTCCTGCAGCCGCGCGCCTTGCAGGGCGCGCGCATCGGCGTGCCGCGGGCCTGGTTCGTCGACGAGATCGTGCTGCCCGGCGAGTCGAAGCCGAGCGGCGGCATTCCCGCGGACCAGAAGGCCATGATCGACGAGGCCATCGCAATGCTGCGCGCGCAGGGGGCCACGGTCATCGATGGCGCGGATCCGCCGAGCGTCATCGCGCCGGATCCGGAACGCAATGCGATCAAGAAAGGCTCCTGCTCGCAGGTCTCGGGCCGCAAGGGCAGCGACGGCGATTGTTCGGTGGTGCTGAAGTTCGGCTTCAAGCGCGATTTCACGGCCTGGCTCGCGAGCCTCGGCGCCGCGGCGCCGGTGCAGTCGCTGACCGAACTGCGCGAGTGGAATCTCGCCCATGCAGCCGCCGGCGCGCTGAAGTATGGCCAGACCTCGATGGACATCTCCGACGAGCAGGATCCCGATTCCGCGACGGATCGTGCGCGCTATGAGGCCGACCGCCGGCGCGAGCTGCGGCTGGTCGGGCGCGAGGGCGTCGACGCGATCATGAAGCGGCATCGCCTCGACGCGCTGCTGTTCGCCGGCAGCCGCGGCAACGGCTTCCTCGCCAAGCCGGGCTACCCTTCGGTGACGGTGCCGTTCGGCATGGTCGCCAATGGCAGCGGCTTCCCGAGCGGTTTCGCGCCACGGCCGGCGCCGCTCGGCATCACGTTCGGCGGCATGGCCTGTACGGAGCCGCGTCTCATCGCAATTGCCTATGCGTTCGAACAGGTGACGCAGCGGCGTCGGCCGCCGCCGCCCTGATCGCGTCTGCGGGCAGGCCGCGCAGGATCGCGTTCGGCAGGATCGCGTCGTCCCAGTCGGGCCGATTGATCGCGCCGGTGCGCACGATCACGAGGCGCCGCGACGGCACCACGTAGACGCGGTGGCCGCCGCCGCCGTCGAAGAACACCACGTCCTCGGCGAGGTACGGTGCCGAATGCCGCACGCCGACCGGCGTATTGCGGTTGTAGAAGCGCTTGCCGCCGGCGGGCGAGCCGAGCCAGACCTGGAAGCCGTAGTTCGGATTCTTCGGCGACGGCGTCGTCATCGCCTCGATCCACGCCGCCGGCAGGATCTCGCGATTCTCGAAGCGGCCGCGATCGGCGATCATCACGCCGAGCCGCAGCCAGTCGCGCGGCCGCGCGACGAAGTACGAGAACGCGCGCGGCGTGCCGCCGGGCTGGTCCAGCCAGAGCGTGGCATCCTTCGCGCCGAGCGGCTGCCACAGGCGCTCCGACACGAAGTCGGCGTAGCGCCTGCCGGTTGCGCGCTGCAGCACCACCAGCAGCAGCTGCGTATTGGCGCTGTTGTAGTTGAACCCGGCGGCCGGCACCTGGTCGATGCCAAACGCGAGCAGGCGCCCTTGGAGGTCCGGGCCGAGGAAGGTGCGCAGCCCCGGCGCCCAGGGGCTCTGCCGCAGCGCATAGTTGAATCGTTCGTGATGCAATCCGCTCGTCATCTGCAGCAGCTGGCGGATCGTCAGCGTTTCCTTCGCGGTGCCGCGCCATTCGGCGACGTATCTCGCCGCGGCGTCGTCGACCGAGTCGATCGCGCCGTCGGCGATCGCGCGGCCGATCGCGAGAGCCAGCACCGACTTGGCCATCGAGTAGGTTTCGGAGACGTCGTCGGGCCCGCGGCCGTTCCAGTATTTCTCGTACTCGAGCGCGCCGTCGCGCCAGACCAGCAGCGACAGGGACTGCGTCCTGGCGGCGTAGGCTTCGGCCGCCGCGAGCGCATCGGCAGCGATGCCACGTTGTGCTTCGGGTCGGGTCGGCAGTTCGCCGCGGAAGTCGCCAGGCACTTTCTCGGTGAAGTCGAGCCACGCCGGCAGGCTCGTCGGCGTTTGCGCCTGGATCGTCAGCCAGCGCGTCCAGAAGCGCCGTTCGCCGGCCCAGCGCTGGGCCAGGGTCGGCGCGGGCTTCGCGACCGGCGTGCGCGGCGGACTGCCGTGATTCGCGGCGTTCGCGCCGCCGCCGAGCGCACGCAGGATCGTGTTCGGCAGCCGTGCGTTGTCCCACTCGGGCTGGTCGCGCGGCGGGCGCAGGCCGGTGCGCACGATCACGAGTTGCTGCGACGGCACGATGTAGACGATCTGGCCGTTCATGCCATCGAACAGGAACAGGTCGTCGGCGAGGTAGGGCTCGGACTGGAACGCCCCGGGTCTTGGCTGCGCGTTCGAGGGCGAGTCCGGGCGATGGAACAGCCGGCGCTGCGTGTAGGGCTGTCCCAGCCAGGTCATCAGGCCGAAATGCGGGTTGTTCGCCGAAGGCTTGCGCATCTCGTCCAGCCACCAGGCCGGCAACAGCGCGCGCTCGCCCACGCGACCGCCGTTCAGCGTCATCACGCCGATCCGCAGCCAGGTTTCGGGCGGCAGCATCAGGCAGCAGCCGCCATGCGGGAAGCCGCCCTCGCGATTGACCCAGAGCCTGCCGCCCGGCGCGTGCAGAGGTTTCAGGAGCGCGTTGCCGAGATACTGCGCATAGCGCCTGCCGGTGGCGCGCTCGATCAGGTGCGGCATCACGTCGGCCGTGATGTCGCTGTAGTCCCAGGCGCTGCCTGGCTCGAATTCGAATGGCACTTCCTCGAGCAGCACGCGATCCCATTGCGGGTCGAGATAGCGGCGCGAGGGAACGCTCAGCATGCCGCCGCCGCGGAACCACATCAGGCCGCTCGACATCTGCAACACGTTGCGGACAGTGATCGCCGCCTTTGGCGTGCCCTGCCATTCGGTAATGTATTTCGCGACCGGATCGTCGAGCGAGCCGATGTGGCCGGCGTGGATCGCCGCGCCGACCAGCAGGCCGCCGAGCATCTTGTGCAGACTGCGCGAGTTGACTTCGGTGGCGGCATCACCGCCCCAGTAGTCCGCAGACTGCAGCTGGCCGCGGTGCCAGACCAGCAGGCTGCTGGAGCGGTTCTTGGCCGCGTACTCACGCGCGGCCGCGAGCGCCGCTTCGGGCACCAAGCGCTCGGCCTCGGGCGCCACCGGCATGAACCCGTCGTGATCGCCCGCCACGGCTTCCGTCGGCGAGTAGCTGTCGATGTCGCCGCTGCCACCCTTGCTGGAAATCGCGAGATAGCGGCTCCAGTAGACCGGATTCGACCACCATGTCGCGGCAGCGGCCACGGCCAGCCCGACCGCGGCCGCGCCAAGGACGGCCAGCCAGCGAATACGGGGAAGCCGCGACGGCCCGGATGCAACCATTGGCGGCATATGACGGGCAGGGGGATGGCGTCGTCAAGTGCGCGCACCGCGACGGCGCAACCGACGACTGGAGATCATCCGTGCCGCGCGGTACGGTGCGGGTGATCGGGTCTCGCACCGGGCCGGTCCGACTTTCCCCTGAGGCAACCCCCATGGTCCGTGACGAAAACGATCTGGTTCCCCCCACGCCGGCCGAATCCGCCGCCGCCCATCCGTCACGCCGTGATGTGCTTCTCGGTGCATCGGCGCTGGCTGCGACGCCGCTGCTGAGCCTGTGGAACGACCCGGCGGTGGCGGCCACCGTGGGCTACGACCCGTCGATGTCGGTGAACCTCTCGCCCGAGGAGCTCGCGACCCACCGCAACCCGGCGCTGCTGAAGCACCTGTTCACGGCGAAGCCGCTGGTGAACCGCGAGCGCGCCAACGAGATCATGGACAAGCACGGGCTCGATGCGCTGGTCGCGACGGTGCCGAAGAACGTCTACTACCTCTCCAGCCACGACAACGTGTTCTACCATACGGGCATCGAGCACCTGCTGTTCGCCGTGCTGCCGCGCCGCCAGGACGCGCCGCCGGCGCTGATCATCTGGGGCGCGCTGCTCTATCACCTCGACTACCGCCCGACCTGGATGCCGTCGGTGCAGATCTTCACCGCGCCGGCGCCGCTCGAGCGCCTCGCCGGCAGCGGCACGTTGCCGTCCGGGCAGCGTCTCACCGGCAACGAGCCCGCTGAACTGATGCAGGGCGATCCGCCGGCCATGCGCTACAACCGCAACCTGTTGCGCAGAGGCGCGAAGCTCTCCGACCGCGACCGCTTCCAGCTCGCGCTCGCCGCGGAGTTCGCCGACAAGCCGGCCGCCTCGGCGCTGCATGCGCTCAAGCGTGCGATCGTGGCCGCCGGGGTCGCCAAGGGCCGCATCGGTTTCGACGACGCGCGCGTCATCCCGTGGATGCAGGACGTCGGCCTGCCGGACATGAAGGGGGTCGAGGCCTTCGACATCTTCAAGGAAGTGCGGATGGTGAAGTCGGCGAACGAGATCGCGTTGATCCGCGACACTTCGCAGCGCTGCGAGCGGGCGATCAATGCCGCGATCGCCTCGCTGCACGTCGGCCAGGAGATCGCGGCGGTCGAGCTGGAGTACCGACGCAAGTTGGGCGCGCTCGGGGGCAACACCCGCTGGCTGGTCATCAACCAGGACGGCCTGAACTCCGGGCGCATCGAGCGCGACAAGGTCATCAAGATCGACAGCGTCGGGGAGTATCTCGGCTACGTCGGCGACATCGGCCGCTCGATCGTGGTCGGCAACCCGACCGACGAGACCGGGGGCCGCAACGAAGCGAATGCCAAGGCGCTGGCAACGGCCTATCGCACGATCCGTCCCGGCATGCTGTTCGACGAGATCGCGAAGATCACCGGCGATGTCATGAAGCAGGAGGGCTACAACGGCTTCGCCGCCCCCCACAATGTCGGCATGGACCACACCGACCAGCCGAACTCGCTGGCGAACCCGCGCCGCAGGTCCGAGCCGCTGCAGTTCGACGAGGGCAGCGTGTTCACGATCGACATGCCGTATCTCGAGATCGGCTACGGTTCCTCGCACGTCGAGGACATGATGGTCTGCACCAAGGACGGCGCGGTGCCGCTCTCGAGCGGCGACGTCAGCCTGCGGGTTCGCGAGGCCTGAGAGCAGCGCCGCCCGCGCTCAGGCCGAAAGCCGCTCCGCGAGCTCGCGCCCGGCGCGCTCGCCGGATTCCATCGCGGCTTCCATGCCGACTTCCATCTGCCGCAGGTGCTCGCCGGCAAAGTGCAGGCCGTGATAGGGCAGCGCCATCGCGCGGGAGCAGGCCATGCCGCGGCCGGGCACGAACTGGTGGCTGCAGTCGCGCTGGAACGGCGCCAGCTCCCAGGAATGCGCGCCGACGAATTCGAACAGGCCCTTGGTGGAGGGGCGGATCCGCTCGATCTCGGCGATCGCGAAGCGACCGCGCTCGGCTTCCGGCATCGAGCCGGACCGACTTGTCGCTGAACGCGAGCAAGCTCATCAGTTCGCGCGCGCCGTCGGACTCGACCTGCTGACGGATGAGGTTGAACGCGCCGTCGGTCCACATCGAGGCCTCGATGCCGTCCATTTCCCAGTACGGCCTGCGCACGCGCAGCCAGACCTGGCTCTGGTTGCCATAGGGCATGCGGCGCACGGCGTCGGCCTGGTCGCCGCGCAGCGAGGGCGTGATCTCGATCTGCCGCAGCACCGTGAACGGCACCGCCGCCAGCGCGAAGCGCGCATGCACCCGGGTGCCGTCGGCGCAGCGGATCTCGCAGCGATCCTGGCCGAGATCGATCGACATCACGCGCTTGCCGGTGCGCACGCGGCCGTTCAGCGAGGCGACCATCGCGTCGGTCAGGCGCGAGGTGCCGCCGACGACGCGCTGCGAGGTGATGCCGGCGCGTTCATACGCATCCTTGCCGACGAGTTCCTTCGGGTCGATTTTCGACACGCCGACCCTGGCGTTGGTCGCTTCCTGCATCATCCGCAGCACGTTCAGGTCCTCGAGCGGCCGGCCCTGCGATTCGCGGATGATCCGGTGCGCCTCGGGCGAGGCGCCCTGCCGCCGCAGCCACACGGCCAGCGAAATGTCGTAGGCCACGGCTTCCGGCTGCAGCCAGCCGTCGAGCGTCGTGAACGGCGTGCGGCCTTCGACGTAGAAGCCGCCGAGCGCATGCGGCGGGATCGCGCGTTCCGGGCCGACCAGGCGGTTCAGCGGCGAGCCCGCCCAGTCCTTGGCTGCGATCAGCGTGTCGTTGACGACGAACGAATACGGCGCATTGATGTGCGCGCCCGGCCCGAGCTCGACGTTCAGCCGGCGCGCGGTGTCGAGTACGCGCGCATAGCTGCGGCCGATCTGGGCGCCACCGAGGTCGGGTTGCAGGTACCAGCTGTCCTTCGTCAGGCAGCGCCCGCCGGTGCGTCGATCGGCTTCGAGCACGATCACCCTCGCGCCGAGCTCGGTCAGGATCATCGCGCCATTCAGGCCCGCGAGGCCCGCACCGACGATCGCGACGTCGTAGCCGCACTCGGCGCCGAGACTGCGACGCGAAGCGCCGATCGCGGCCGTGCCTGCGCCCCCGGCCAGGAATCTGCGACGGTTCAAGGGCATGGTTGATCTCCGGGAGGTGGGCCAGCGTAAGGCAGCGGGTTCGGCGGCGGCAGTCGCGATCTCGCGGCGTACCGGCAGCCGGGCGGTGCGGCCGATCGGCCGTTAACATTGCGCATGCCCCGTGCCCGCCGCGCCCTGTTGCAGATCCACGTCTGTGTCCTGCTGTGGGCGTTCACAGCGATCCTCGGTCGCCTGATCCCGCTGCCGGCAACGCAGATCGTCGCCTGGCGCCTGCTGCTGGTATTGGCCCTGCTCGCAGTGCTGCCGCGCGTCTGGCGTGCGGCGCGCGAGATGCCCGCGCTGCTGCTCGCGCGCTATGCCGGGATCGGCGTCGTCGTCGCGGCGCATTGGCTCGCGTTCTATGGCGCGATCAAGCTGGCGAACGCCTCCGTGGCGACGATCTGTCTCGCGGTGGCGCCGCTCGCCACCACGTTGTTCGAGCCGTTGATCCACGGTGCGCGCATCCGTCCACGGGACCTCGTGCTCGGCATCGCGGTGATTCCCGGCGTCGTGCTGATCGCCGGCGGCATTCCGAAGGGCATGACGAGCGGGGTCTGGGTCGGCCTGCTGGCGGCGCTGCTCGGCGCGGCCTTCATGTCGCTGAACAAACGCTGGATCGGCGAACGCGACGCGCTCGCGGTGACGGCGATCGAAATGGGTGCGGGCTTGGTCGCGGTGCTCGCGGCGCTCCCCTTGCTGCAGGACGGTGAGGCGTGGCTCGCGCGCCCGGCTGCGCGCGATTTCGGCCTGCTGCTGGTGCTGGCCACGGCCTGCACGATCCTGCCATTCGCGCTGTCGCTGGTCGCGCTGCGGCAGGTGTCGGCCTTCACGATGCAGCTCGCAATCAACCTCGAGCCGATTTATGCGATCGCGATCGCCGCGCTGCTGCTCGGCGAGGCGCACGAGCTCGGCGCCACTTTCTACCTCGGCGCGGCGATCGTGCTCGCCGCGGTGCTCGCCCAGGGCGTGTTCGCCAGGCAGCGCGCCGCTATTCCTCCTTCTGCCGAGTGATGCCCGGCGGCGCATCGCCGCTGCCGTCGTAATCCTTGCGGTTCGTGGCATAGCGCCCGTTCTGCACCTCGAAGATCGCACGGCACCCGTTGCTGACCCAGATCGCCTCGCGCTTCAGCACGCCCCAGGTCCAGCCGCGGATGCAATCGGCATGGCTTTCCTTCTTGACCAAGCGCACCGGTCCGTCGATGTCGACGTTGCAGGCGCCCCAGCGGCCGCCGATCGACTGGCACTTGACCTGAATCGGCGCGCCGCCGCCGCCGGCGTTGCCTCCGCCCCAGCCGCCGCCGTTGCCGCCACCGCCGGTGCGCGCGACGAACACGCCGCGGCAGCCGTTGCGCACGTAGACGCCGCGGCGATCCGATCGCCAGGACTCGCCCTCGACGCAGGGCGCGCGGCTTTCCGTCTTGCGCAGCGTGATGCCGGTGTTGTCGGCGGCGCAGAACTGCTCGCGGCCATCGTTCGAGCGGCATCGCACCTCGACGCTGGAGTCGTTCCAGCCGCTGCCGCCACCGCCACCGGGTGCACGGTAGGCGAACTCACCGCGACAGCCATTGCGGACGTAGACGCCGCGCCCATCGGTGCGCCAGGTGCCGCCCTCGACGCAGGCGCTCGGCCCGAAGCTGCGCACCAGCCGCACCGGCCCGGCGTTGTTCAGCGGACAGAAGTTCTCGCCATTGGGGTTGGAGGCGCAGGTCAGGCGCCGCTCGGCGCTACCGCCGCCATCATTCCACTGTGCCAAAGCCGGGGCCGAGGCCCCGATGGCGCCAGCCAGCAACATGGCAAGCGTCGTCAGCAACGTCGATGACGGGGTGCTTGGGATCACGGCAGGCCTCGAGGGTCGAGCAACGATGTCCCGAGTATACGATCGCCGGCACCCCCCCTACGGGCATGGGTGCGGGTGCGCACCGTACGGGCCGGGTCCTTAGAAGGTCCGCCGGCCCGGTCGGGATGCCCTGACCGGCTGCAGGGCCGCTTTTCGTTTCTTGATACTGCCGGCGGCAGGCGGTCCGTTATCCTTGGGGAATCCGAACCCCGGACGCCGGACCTGCACCTGGGGTGAATCGCGCCCGGGGGACTTCGACCCGTCCACTTCATCACAAATGGAACATCGCATGATCGCTCGATCCCCTGTCCAAGGAAGGCTTCCCGTCGCGCTGCTGCTGGCCCTCGGCGCCACGCTGCTCGCCACCGCCTGCAGCAACAAGCCGAAGGTCGTGGTCGACCCCGAGATCGAGGAGGCCGTGCGCGTGCGCAAGCAGAATTTCAGCGAGATCGGCACGATCGCGAAGAACATCAATGACGCTTTGAAGGCGGGTAACAAGCTGGTCGGTGACCCGACGATCACCTCGTCGGTACAGCAGCTCGGCAATTACGCCCGCGACCAGAAGTTCTGGTTCAAGGCAGGTACGGGCCCCGAGTCGGGCGCCGACACCGACGCCAAGGCGGAGATCTGGACCCAGCCCGACGATTTCGCGAAGAAGTCCGAAGCGCTGATCGAGGCGTCCACCCAGCTGGCCACGGTCTACGCCAGCGGCGATGGGGCGGCGTTCGCGACCCAGTGGAAGGCCGTCGGCAAAACCTGCGAATCCTGCCACGAGTCCTATCGCGTCCCCGACAAGGACGACTGAGCGCGAGCCGACCGCGGTGGCGCAGGGTAGCGAGCTGGTCCGGGCCAAGGTGTGGGACGCGCCGGTGCGCGCGTTCCATTGGCTCGTGCTGCTGGCCGTCGGGCTCTGCTGGTATACGGCCGAGAATCGCGTGATGGACTGGCATCGGCGTAGCGGCTACGTCGTACTGGCGCTGGTGCTGTTCCGTCTCTACTGGGGCTTTGCCGGCAGCAGTACGGCCCGGTTCGCCGGGTTCCTGCGCGGTCCGTCGGCGGTGCGTGAATACCTCGGGGGGCTGCGCGAGCGCGGCACTGCGCCGTTCGTCGGCCACAACCCGCTCGGCGGCTGGAGCGTGATCGCATTGATGCTCGCGCTGATCGTGATGCCACTGCTCGGGCTGTTCGCGGTCGACATCGACGGCGTCGAGTCCGGCCCGCTGTCCTGGTTGCTCAGCTTCAAGGCCGGTCGCCGCGCGGCGCACTGGCACGAGGACGTGTTCGGCGTGCTGCAGGGGCTGGTGGTGCTGCACGTCGCCGCGATCCTCTACTACGCGTTCTGGAAGAAGCAGGAACTGATCGCGCCGATGGTCACCGGCTACCGGCGGATTTCGCGCGACGCGGCCGCGGGCGTGCGGCTGGTCGCCGGCTGGCGTGCGTTGCCGGGATTGCTGGTCGCGACCGTCATCGTGGTCGTCGTGGCGCTCTACAGCCAGAAGATCGCCGCGCTGTTCTAGCCCGCCGATCCGGATGCGCGTGTCTCGCCGGAGGCGCCGTATCCGTGTAACAGTCGCTCCGTCGTTCATGGAACCCGAGAGACAACATGCCTTCGAACGCCGGCTCCGACAAGATTGCGTGCGAACGGATCGATCGTCGTGACCTGCTGACCGGGCTGACCGGGCTGACCGGCGTGGGCGCGGTGCTCGCAGCTGGCCCTGCGGTCGCCGCAGGTGCTCCACCGCGGCGCGACGCGGCGCGCGGCTTGCGCATGGCCTACGCCGACGGGCCGTGGGGCCAGATCCACTATCGGCAAGTCGCGCCCGCGCGTCCCCCGGCGTCTGGCCTGCCGTTGCTCTGCCTGCACGCGAGTCCGCTCTCGAGCCTCGTCTATGACCACTGGCTGCTCGAGATCGGCCGCGACCGCATCGCCGTCGCACCGGACACGCCCGGCTATGGCAGTTCGGCGGCGCCACCGGCGCGGCCCGCGATCGGCGACTACGCGGAGGCGATGCTGCGCTTCATGGACGAGCTGGGCCTTCGCCAGGTCGACGTGATGGGTTATCACACCGGCGCGCTGACCAGCGTCGAGCTCGCGCGGCGCCATCCGGAGCGCGTGCGCCACGTGGTGATGATCTCCGCGCCGATCTTCACGCCTTCGGAGCTCGCGACGCTGGGGGCGAGCTCCGGCACGCCGGTGCCGTCGTTCGAGGTGGCGCTGAGCCGGCTACTGGAAAACTGGCGCCGCGACGGCAAGGGGATGTTCCGCGATGCCACCGAGGATCGCGTGATCGACATGCGGCTCGACAGCCTGCGTCGCTTCCGGACCGCGAGCTGGGGCTTCCAGGCCGCGTTCGACTACGATCTTGCCGCGACGCTGCCGCAGTTGCGCCAGCCGGTGCTGGTGCTGAACCCCGAGGACGATCTCTGGACGATGACGCCGCGCGCCAAACCGCTGCTGAATTCGCGCAGCCGCATCCACGACCTGCCCGGGTGGACCCACGGCCACCTCGACGCGCACACCGCGTCGATGGCGCAGATCGTGCGCGAGTTCGTCGACGCCTGACTCCCGATGCGTGTTCGCCGCAGCGCTAGCGCGCGCCGCGGCGAACACGTCGAGCCGCGTGCTATTGGCCGGCGGGGATCCCGGCCTGCACCAGGTTCACCAGCACGCCGTCGTCGTCCCGGAACATCATCTCCAGCGCTTGCTGCTTCATGTTGGGGCGATCGAGCAGCGACACCGGCGGCGAGACGATCACGTAGCCGGCATCCTTGATCTTCTTCGTCATGCCCCAGATGTCGTTGGTCGGGAAGATCACCGCGAAGTCTCCGATCCGCGTATCCGGCGTCTGCGACGGTTTCGGCTGCCGCTGCACCTGGTTGCCCGAGAGCTGGTAGAGCCCGATGTTGCCGATGCCCGAGTTCCCCGCCATCAGCACCACGGAATGCAACTCGAGATCCTTCGTGCCCATGATGTCGTTGATGCCCTTGCCCTTCCAGGCGTTGTCGAACATCGGCGTCAGGCCGAGGATGTCCCGGTAGAGCTTCAGCGACTTTTCGAGGTCGCGGACGAACAGCGTCGCCCGAGCCATCGGCGCGAGGGCTTGGCCGGGCGCAAACACCGGCGGTGGGCGGGACGGCGCCGGCGTGCCTGGCGGCAACATCGACTTGACCTGCGTGTCGGCGGCCGTCTGGGCGTTGCCGGCGGACGCTGAGAGCAGCGCGAGACCGGCTGCCGCGGCGAACCATGCGTTACGCGTCTTCATGGCTCAGAACCTGTAGCGGCCCGTGACGCCAAAGGTTCGGCGCTCGCCGAGGTAGGCGTTGTACTGGGTGTTCGGCAAGCCGACGATCACACTCGCAACGTACTCCTTGTCGAACAGGTTGCGGGCCCAGAGCTGCACATCGTACTTCTCGCCGATCACGCCGGTGCTCAGGTTGACCAGGGTGCGCGCCGGGATCCACGAGATGTTGACCGCTTCGTTGAACTGCTTGCTTTGGTACGAGACATCCGAGCGGACGTAGTACTGCAGGTCCTGGCCGATGGAGAGCGGCTGCTGCCACTCCGCCGCGACGCTGGCCTGCACCTTGGACTGCCGCTCGGTTTGGTTGCCGCCAATGTCGCCGTTGCGGGCGCAGACCACGTCATCGCAGACCGCGGGTATGCGGCCCCATCGCAGGTCGGAGGTGCCCTGCGCATAGCGCGCGTCGCCGTAATAGAACATGCCGGAGAAATCGAGGTTGTCGGTGGGTGCGTAACCCGCCTCGAGTTCGACACCCGCGGAATGCACGTCGCCGAGATTGCGGATGATCGAGAGCGGCAGCGGCGCGGGGTTGCCGGTGTCCTGCGCGAAGATCTGCACATCGGTCCAGCGGACCAGGAACAGCGTGCCGTTGAGGCGGATGCGGCCGTCGTCGAACGTGTTCTTGCTGCCGATCTCGTAGGTCCAGTTCTGGTCATCCTCGAACGTACGGTTCTGCGGCAAGGTTGCCGCCGCGTTGAAGCCGCCGGACTTCACGCCCTTCGCGGCCGAGGCGAACAGCTTGTTGAGTTCGGTCAGGTTGTATTCGAGGGTCACGCGTGGCGTGAACTGCGAGAACGTGTCCTCGAAGGTCAGGCCGGCGAAGGTATTCAAGCCCGAAGTGCCGGACGTGGGCAGGCTGCCCTGGAACTTCTTCTCGCGCGAATAACGGGCCTCGACACCGAGGCGTCCCCGGCCGTCGAAGAGCTTCATCGAGAATTCGGCAAACGGGGACCAGATCTCTGGTTCGGTCACCGTGCGTGCGAGGATCGCGTAGACCGAGAAGGTTGCCGGGTTGTTGACATCCACCGCCGCCGTCGGCACCGCAGTCAGCTGCGGCAGCGCGGCGAAATTCGCCGTGCTGTAGTCGGTGGTCTTGGTGTAGAAGACGCCGACCCCGCCGCTGAACCGGCCTTCGTTGTCGAACGACAGGCGCATCTCATGCGAGCGTGACTTGAAGTCGCCCAGCGGGGCGTTCTCGAACACGCACAGGCCCGCGAGGAAGAACGTGCAGCCGGGCAAGGTGTCCTTGTAGCCGAGCGACTTGGTTTCGGCCTTGATGTCGCCGTACAGGTAGTCGAGGGCCAGCGCGTCGTTGATTTTCCAGCTCATCGAGGCCCGGATGAAGTCCGCATCGAGCTGGCGGGCATAGCCGCGCGGATCGACGGGGATGTTGCGCACCGGCACCTCGCCACAGTACAGGCGGAACCAGCGGCCGCCGCCGCCGAGACCCGAGCCCGTGGGTCGCACATTCGGATTGAACTGCCCGCAGTTCAGCAGCTGGCTATCCGCGTTGAGCTCCGCGAACCAGTTCTCGGCGCGGTGTTCCTCGTTGTAGTCGTAGTTGTAGTAGGCCAGATCGAACACCAGGCCTTCCTTGGGCTCGAACTGGACCGCGCCGCTGAGCACTGTCTTGCGGTGGCCGCCGAGCGTCTTGTTCGTGCCCTGGCTGAAGCTGATGTCGGCAAAGGGATGCGTGTTGGGCCACGTGCCATCGAACTCGGAGTAGTCGGCGCTGGCGCGCACGCGCAGGCGTTCCGGGATGATGGCTCCGGAGACCGATGCCGCGCCGTCGTAGCGTTCGTGGTTGCCCGCGGTGATGGTCGCATCCGCGCCCCAATCTTCGGTCGGTTGCTTCGAGACGTAATTGACGGCGCCCATGAACGCATTGCGGCCGTAGCGCGCGCTCTGCGGCCCCTTGACGACCTCGATTCGCTCGATGTTGCCGAATCCGAGGTTGGTGAAGTAGTTGCGCGGCAGGTAGACGCCGTCGAAGAAGAAAGACACGTTCTGCTCGAGCCCACCTCCGGCCACCTGATTGGCGCCGCGGATCACCGGCGCAGTGGCGCCGCCGCCGCCGAAGTCCTGGAAGCTGAAGCCCGGGGTAAAGCGGGCAATGTCCTTCATGTCCTGGATATTGCTCTTGGCCATGTCGGCCGCGGTGAATGCGGTGACCGAGAGAGGGATCTCCTGCAAGGACTCCTCGCGCCTGCGGGCGGTGACGACCACCTCTTCGAGTCCGGCGCGAGGCGCATCGGAGTTCTGGGTGATGCCGGAGGTCGGTGCCAGTGCCATGGACAGGGCAGCCATGGATGCTGCGTAAGTTTTCACCATGCGAATGTCCCCTGGGTTTTTTTGATGTAGATCGGGCTCGATCGTCGGCAGTGCTTCCTGTTTTTCTTATGCGCGCGGGACCCTTATATACCCGTCTGACGCCCGCGCGCTCAAAATTGTGCTTCGCCATCGCAGCCGGCCCCTCCCGGTGATACCGCCGCCAGGCTGGGCGGCGTGCAAGCGCGGCCCATCAATGCTGGTAACGGCTAGCCCGCATTTCTCGTAGCCAGGCAGATTTTTCGCAGCGTGTAGGTCAGCAGCAGTGAGCGGGCTGCGACAGGGCACGTGGTGGTGCTTTGTTGGCGGGGAAGCCTGTTTCAGCAAAGCGGGCGTGCCGCCTGGCGATCGGAAGGCGGTTCGGCGATTGCGGGGTCACGTCTCTGGTTCGTTGGGTGCGGCTTAGCGCGCCGCAGCGCGTGCATCAGCACATAGGCAGCCGGGGCGAGTCACAGCCGCAGCTGATTGGCACGGAACGTCGCGGTGGAGAGCCGGTCGGCGAAGAGATGCAGCCGCGCCTCCTTGATGCGGTTCTCGCACCCCCCGCGGGCGCAGTACAGATCCTCATACAACTCGCGCGCCGGGAACTGCTCTGCTGAGAGACTGCTCACGAGGAAGCGCGGGTTGGCCTTGGTGGCGGTGTATTCGGCCTTGCCGATGACCCGACGCGGCCGGCTCCAGCTGCTGCGGGTGCGGTAGAGCAGTTCCTTGAAGCGCCGCGCCGGACGTTGCAGCTGCGCAGACTGCACCGCCGCGGCATGCGACTCGGCGCAGAGCGTGCGGATTTGCGCGATGATCCGTTGCACTTCCTCGGTGGCGCCGGCGGCCCCATCCATCTTCGCGCGGCGCAACTTCGCGCACAGCAGATGCTCACCGCAGAAGATATACAGCGGCAGATAGCAGTACCCGCCGTAGTAGCCGTGGAAGAACCGACCCTCCTGCCGCCCATGCAGCGGATCGTCGGTCGCATCCAGATCGAGCACGATCCGCGCCGGTGCCTCGCGGTGCGACTCCAGGAACAGCTCCACCCACAGCCCCTCGATGGCCTCAGCGTCGGGGCGGATCTTGTGATAACGGTCAGGGACCTGCGCAGAGTGCAGTTCCAGCCGGTTCAGCGTGCTCTTGCCCGCGAGCGCCGCGCAGTCGGTGCGCCGCTTCGGCGACAACTTCCCGAGCAGCGCCTGGAACACCGCATCGTGGCCGTCGCGAAAGCATCCCGCCAGCCGATCGATCAGGCCGATCGCCGCGTCCGCGCGCCCCAGCAGCAGCGCCCCGGCGTTCGAACTGACCCTGCCGCCATCAAACTCCGCCACCACCCGGCGGCCCTCGACAGCGGCAAACTCCAACTGTTCGGCGCTACACTGTGTCGGCACCGGGTCTCTCCCGTGCGTCGTGATAACTCGTTCTCGCACAACAAGTTTCACCCACTCGTAGACCCGGTACACTCATTAGATTTGAGAAATCCGGGCTAGACTTGCTGGCGCCGATCCAGCGAACGCACGAGGCGACAAAGCGCAGTGATGCAGACCCCGATCCTGATCGTCGGCGGCGGGCCGGTCGGCCTGGCCCTGGGCATCGAACTCGCGCATCGCGGCCAGCCGGCACTGCTGGTCGAGGAGCGCACCGGTCCCAGCGCGCATCCGAAAGCCACGCTGCTCGGTTCGCGCTCGATGGAGCTTTTCCGCCGCTGGGGGCTCGACGAGAAGGTCTTCGCGGCTGCGGTGCCCAACGACCATCCGTACTACATCATCTTCACCACCCGGCTCGCGGGACAGGAACTGCACCGCTTCCGTTCGCCCTCGATCGACGAAGGCCGGCATCGTGATCCTGCGGCGCTGGCGCGGTTCCGGGAACTGCAGTGGTCGCCGTATTCCAAGACCCAGATCGGGCAGCAGTCGCTCGAGCCGGTGCTGGTCGAGCATGCGCGCGGGCTGAGTGGGCTGGAGATGCGCCATGGCTGGCGCTTCGAGGGCTTCGAGCAGCAGGGCGATCACGTCGAGGCGCGGATCGTAGAGTCCGCGACGGGCCGTCGCGAGATCGTGCGCAGCCAGTACCTGGTGGCCTGCGACGGCGGCAGCGGCGAGATCCGCCGCCAGCTCGGCATCCGGCGCAACGGCCGCGGCCGCATGCGCGCCAACGTCAGCTTCTTCTTCCGCAGCCGCGACTTCCTGCAGGTGCACGGTCTCGGCGTCGCGAACCTCTATTTCGTCTTCACGCCGGACAGCTTCGGCGTGTTCACCGCGATCGACGGCGTGGAGCTCTGGAACTACCAGTACTACTTTCTCGATCCGACCAAGGCGACCGAGGACCTCGACGCGCGGCAGATCCTGCATCGCGCCGTCGGCAAGCCGTTCGAGTTCGAGCTGCTGCAGACCATGCACTGGCACCATCACCAGTCCGTCGCCCGCACCTGGCGCAGCGGCCGCGTGTTCCTCGCCGGCGATGCCGCGCACCTGTTCGCGCCGACCGGCGGCGTCGGCATGAACACCGGCATCGGCGATGCGGTCGATCTCGGCTGGAAGCTCGATGCGGTGCTGCGTGGCTGGGGCGGGCAGGCGCTGCTCGACAGCTATGAGATCGAGCGCAAGCCGATCGCGATCCGCAACAGCCTGATCTCGGCCACCAACTCCGACAAGATCGACATGGTGATGGACGAGACGCCCGCGAACATCACCGAGCCGGGGCTCGAGGGCGAGGCGGCGCGCGCGCTGCTGGCGCGCAAGATCAAGTGGCTGGCGCGCCAGTTCAACAGTGCCGGCACGCATCTGGGATATCGCTACGTCGATTCGACGGTGATCGTCGGCGACGGCACCCAGGAGCCGCCGGACGATCCGCTGCAGGTCGTGCCCTCGACCTGGCCGGGCTCGCGGGCGCCGCATGCCTGGATGGCCGACGGGCGCTCGACGCTCGACCTGCTGGCGCGCGACGCAGTGCTGCTGCGCTTCGGTGAGCCGCAGCCGGGCGATGCACGGATACTCGACGCGGCCGCGGCCGTGCAGATGCCGCTGCAACTGCGGGAGCTTCGCGACCCCGCGATCGCCCGGCTCTACGAGACGCGGCTGGTGCTGGTGCGCCCGGACGGGCACGTGGCCTGGCGCGGCGAGACGGCGCCCGAAGACGCGGCCGCGCTGATCGACCGGGTCCGCGGTCGCTGACCGCGGACGCGCAGGCGCTTGGTGTTCCCAGCCGAGACGCAGCGCCTGCCCGTCGTCACGCGCCGCCGGGGGAGGGACCTGCCGCCGCCGTCGCGATCGCTCCTGCTGCCGGTGTTGCTGGCACTGGCGTTCGTCGTCGTCCTCACGTTGCCCGGTTGCGGGCGTGGCGCCGCGGCCGGCGCTCCCGCGTCGATCCGCATCGCCGTTCCAACGGTGCCACCGGCGATCGGCAATCCCTACCAGGGCGTGACGATCCCGACGACTGCCGCGCTGCAGCTGATCTTCGACACGGTGACGACGCTCGATGCTGCCGGCGGGCCGGCGCCGGGCCTCGCGGTGTCGTGGCGGCAGCTCGATCCACGCACCTGGGAATACCAACTGCGTGCCGGTGTCGTCTTCAGCAACGGCGAGCCGCTGACGGCCGAGGCGCTGGTCGAGTCGGTCCGGCACATGAAGTCCAGGCGTGGCCGGGCGGAGACGATCGGCAGCATGCTGGCGCAGATCGAATCGGTCGAGTCTATCGACGCGCTCACGGTGCGCCTGCATCTCGGCGAGGCCGATCCGCTGCTGCCCCTGCACACGACCGTCTGGCGTGTCCCGGCGCCCGCGCACTGGCGGACGCTGAAGCTGCCGGCCGGCGCCCGCAACGCCCTCGGAACGGGTCCCTACACGTTGGCAGGGCGGCAGGAGGGACGCCTCGTGCTGCAGGCCAACCCGCGTTCCTGGCGCAAGGCTTCGGCGCCCGTGATCGAACTGCTGATGATTCCCGATGCGACCGCGCGGCTGCAGGCCTTCGTCTCGGGCGCCGTCGACCTCGCGATGGTGCTGTCGCTCGACAACAAGGCCGCGGCCGAGCGCAACGGCGGGCGGCTGCATACCCGCCTGACGCCGCAGGTGGACTTCATCGCCTTCCAGACCGAGCGGCGCCCCGACAGCGCGCTGCAGGACGCGCGCGTGCGCCGTGCGCTGAACATGGCGGTCGATCGCCGCGTGCTGACGCAGTACGTGCTCGGCGGCGCGATCGAACCGGCGAGCCAGCTCAACGTGCCGGGGGCTTTCGGCTACGACCCCGGCCTCGTGCCACTGCCCTACGATCCCGCAGCCGCACGTAGCCTTCTGGCCGAGGCCGGCCATGCGGGCGGCCTTAGCCTGAAGATGATCGTCACGACCGGTGAGGTGGCCGGCGATACCGTCTATCTGCAGCAGATCGGCGCCGACCTGAAGAAAGTCGGCGTCGAGGTCGAGATCCGCACGCGCCCCTCGGCGCGACAGCTGCAGGAGATCTTCTCGGGCACGCTGCGCGGCGACCTGTTCAGCTTCAACACCCGAGGGAACGATCCGCTGAACGACTACCGCCACCGCGCCTGCATGGACGGCTCCACCGCGCGGTTGCCCTTCCACTGCGAAGCGGCGCTGACCGCGATCCTGAAGGCCGCGGCGACTGAACTCGACGTGGAGCGGCGCAAGACCCACTACGCCGCGATCGCGCGCTACGAACGCGATCATCCACCGGGCATCCTGCTGTGGCAGCGTCCCGACTTCGATGCGGTCTCGTCGCGGATCGAGGGCTACGCTCCCGTCGGCGACAACCTGCGGCTAGAGCGGTTACAGCGGAGCGACCCGTGATGCGCGTGCTGCTGCCACAGCTGCGGAAGCTCCTGCTGTTGCTGTTCACGATCAGCACGG
>Ga0163144_10000761_pt1 | contig 75969 bp, 83 predicted proteins | sample OliLak19BULKMAT1_FD_123175 | JGI IMG/M metagenome (GOLD analysis project Ga0163144, IMG submission 123175) | Freshwater microbial mat bacterial communities from Lake Vanda, McMurdo Dry Valleys, Antarctica - Oligotrophic Lake LV.19.BULKMAT1 | ecosystem: Environmental > Aquatic > Freshwater >... | reverse complement strand
TTTTAGTACTGTAGCCTCACTTCTATTTCCTGCTGCATCTATGCTTGTTATGGTTACTGTGTATTCTCCATCTTGGCACTCTGTGTCATGCTGAGCTTGTCGAAGCACGAGCTCATCACTCACCCCTAACCCTCTCTCAAGAGAGGGGGAGCAAATACTTGGATCGTCCTTTTGTGTTCCTATCGGTATTGCTATGCTTGTTTTGCCGTTTGAGTCTGCTCTTGTTGTGAGATTCCTGACTGAATCAGGAACGACATTGTTTGGACCTTTTACTAGGACCTCTGCATCGCTTAGTCTTTCTACTGTTAGTTTTAATTCTTTGGTTAGTTGGTTTGTGCTTGCCTTGTCGTAGCTTTGCGTAGACGGGTAGATTTGTTCTTGAGCTTGGATAGGACTACTTGCGTATAGGGGGAACGATGTGATGAGTAGTAAAGATAGTAATGAATAGCTAACTGTTTTCTTGATTCTAATTTCTATATTCAATATTCTTGTTCGTATTGGAGATTATATCGACTTTGTTACTCATTTGTCAACAAAATCGGACACAGTTCTGATCAAAAAATGTGAGTTGGGTGGGATTTGAACCCACGACCAATTGCTTAAAAGGCAACTGCTCTACCGCTGAGCTACCAACCCATTGGAATAATTAAAAATGAACAATTATTAATTAACAATCAAGCTCAGAAAGTTTTAACCTCAATCTACAGATCTCTGATTATTTACTCATTAATCAGCTGGTTAGAATTATATCATTAACTATAAGTCTTGAAAATACGTAATAAAACTATCCATTATATATATTCAATATAGCAATTATCAACATCCCTATTATGAAATATTCAAGAAAATCCTCTGCTTTTAATTTATGTTCTAAATATTGATTCACAAAGATAATATAGGTCTGCATCATTAAAGTTACAATAAACGATACAGCCATTACCGAAAGTTCAGTATTATTAAATAGAAACAAAGATAGAACCACAATTGCTATAAATACCACACAATTAATAAATGCTTTTGGTGAGTGTGCATGCCTAAAAATTACTAAAATAGATAAAACACCGATGGCTACTCCAAAAAGAATTAAACTAGTCTTAAAATCTATAATCTCGGAGGCTTTTAAGTTAGCTATTATATTAACCCATAGAAAAGTTAGGATTATAGTTATTAAATCGTAAACAAAATTAGTAGCTTTATTAATAGAAAATAGATTTTTGTAGTATGAATGAATATTTTCAAAAAGAACTAAAAACATAAAAAAAGCCAATAATATAATCACAAAATAAATTGAAGGTTGATTGTTGAAATAAGTGAAAAATAGGAGTCCAAAAAAAAGTGCAGATGGTAAAAAGAGATGATGCGCTAATTGAATAGATTTATGGCTTTCAAAATCGTACTTTGCATGAGATTTGTTTTTGTGAAAATCGTGATAATGCTCAGCGGTTGTATAAAGTTCAAAAAGCACTATTACATATAGAATAATTCCTGAAAGAAAATAAAAATTTCTAGGAGAAGACTCTAAAATAGTAAAGGAAATTAAAAATCCAAAAGCTAAAATTATTGAATAAATTAACGACCGTTTATCTTTTTTAAATATATCTATATATAGGTTCATGTATTTAATCCTTGCATAATATTTCCAGAAAATCCACCAATACTTATTACCAAGAACAGAACAACAAAAATCCCCATGTATACATGGGATTTTCGTCTAACAACGCCTATCATATGTGTTTTAGATAGCACAATAAAATCTATTGTAAATAGTCCTATTAGATATAATACAAATAACAAAGGTAAAATTTGCCTAATTCCGTAGTCTCCAATCCTATCCAAGAACATTTCTGGCACATTTAAATCTACCGCTGCTTCATTTATTTCTGTTGTTGAAGTTAAATTATCTGTAGATGTTTTTACAGCAAAAATTTCGGATGTTGGAATAAAAAATTGTTGGCTATTTTCAAAAAAGTCTTTTACTGTAAATAGAACGTTATTAACTTTATTAATTTCTGTTTTATCTAATAGAACACTCCAGAACATTTGATCGTCTCTGTTAACTTGATAATTAAGTATATTTGCAGATACATCTTTTACATCTGCGGAAGTTTTAAACTTTACTAAGAATTTCTCTGGCGTTAATCGAATTACTTGAATAGTATCTTTATTTACTGAAGGTAAGTTGCCATCTACTATAACGTTCATTGGTGTCGTTTCGGATAGGACTTGTCCCTCTAAATTTAATAATTTTGCTTGAACTTTATAGCTTCCATCTGCAGCATCCTTTGAAGATCTAAATGTATAGTTAATTCCAGGTGCATTAATTTTTCCATCCTCTATATCGTTAATGCTAAGAGAAATTTGTTGTCCAATAGGTTCTGCCTTTCCAGTTATTTCTATAGATCTGGAGTTAATATATTGACCTTCAGTTAAATTATCTATAGTTATGTATGGTCCACTTGTAGGCTTATTATTCTCTGTTTCTGCAACAGCAACATCTGGAAAATTAACAGGCTGACTAGGCTCTATTATTGTTGCTGAGCTAAATGCGGTCCCAAAATGAACTGTTACTAATAAATTGTTTGGTTTGCCTTGATAATATCCATAGGCAAATCCAAATCCTACCTCTCTATAATTTTCATTTAAAATATTCGCTCTGTGGGTAGGGCTATTCATCCATGCTGAAACTATAGAATCTATGTTGTCGAATCCTTCAGCTAAATTTTCTCCAGCAAATTGATAGTTATATCCAGATTCTAAGAAAAAGTCCCAAGGAGATTTATCCGGAGGGCAATAATGTGCCCAACAATCGATTGCTATCATTGTTGAAGCTTTGCTTCCAGCAGACGAATTTAAAGATGTATTTAATGTTAGAGGAGCTAATCCGCTAACTGATCGCTGGGCATTGTGAGCATTGAGCAGATCTTGAGGCGTAATATCTGCGCCTACTTTTAGAACGCCAGCTTGTCCTAGAAAAATATTGAATCCAAAAATCACCAAAACGTAAATCAATAAAGCATTTCTATGGAGAAGGCGTGGTGTATGATTGTTTTTTTGATTTGGAATGAATAAGTTTTTTAACACATTTTCAAAATTCTTCTATTCATCATATTATAAATTTAAGAATTAAGAAACTTATCCCGTTATCTTAATTCACTTAATCTTCCAACACCTAAGTTCACTCCAAAATCGTCTATTTCGACCATGAATTTTTTGATTCTATTTCCCCAGTTAATACATTCATCTTGTGGGCCGCAAAATTTCTTCTCCATCAAACTAGGATCTATTAAATACTCATTTCCATATTGATTCACTAAAACGTCGGTTGCTATATCTATGTGCTGTTCAAAACTAGGAAAACGCATTCTGTTTACTCCTGCCCCACCCCATCCCATGCAATTATGCATTTCTGCAGAATTATGATATTTACATAGATCGGTTTCGTGCCTTGCGATAGCAGGAATTGTTAAACAATCTTTTGGAGCTCCATATTTATCGCACGCTTCTACAAACGCTGAAGCATGTCCATATAAAGGGGAATTTCTAGATTTGAAATATTGATCCAATACAAAAGTTCTCTTATCTACTAATTTTGCATTAGATCTAACATCGTCGTTATTGTTTAATGGTAGTAAAGTAGATTCTCCCAAGACTTGAGCATCTTCAAAAGGATCTGCTGCGTTTAAATCTGTAGCTAAATTAGGAGAAGATTTTTCTACGTAATACTCAAATTTATCCTTAACAACTGTAACTCCTGTGAGCAACATAATAGTTGTGACGGTGAATAAAATTACTCCTATATATAGTCTTTTAAAAAACAAAAAATAAACTAAATCTTTTATAGTTAATCGATCAAGTTTTAAATCTGCTTTAATCTTTTGCCGTATTATCTTTCCGAGATATCTTTTTTTTACTGAGCCAATATTTTTCGACATTTAAATTTTGGATTCTTAACCATTGTATATATATTACGCAAAAATGTAAAAACCATTTAATTATGAATATAAATTTGCAGTAAGCCACAGGAAGTACTCTAGAATTCTGAACAAACTTAATATAATATTGTGATACAATGAACGTTGTACCAAAATCTATATGAACGATGAATACAACAAGAGGGTAATAGAAATCGGCCGAAAGATAGAGCCCGACGATAGACGCTTTGATGAGTATTATTCAAAAAAGGTAGATACTTCCAAACGCAAATCTCGCGTTAAAGCAGTTTCCAATGTAGCTGAAAATGTTAATGAAACCTTCAATTTCGCTAAAAGAAGGCTTGTTTCTAGGCTTTATTGGGGGAGAGGTAACTATTATAAGAATCTAACTCATGTAATTATGATTAGCATGACGTTGATAGCAGCACTTACTGGAATTGCCTTGAGATTCAATGTTCAAGCAGAAAATAGCCTTTCTTCAAGCGATACAATATTGGGAACCGACGATTTACTTCAACAAGGTGGTTCTATTGAAACTGTTCTACCACAAGAGGTATCAGCTTCCGCAGTAGGATTGAATATTAGAACTCAAAAATATATAGTTGAAGAGGGTGAAACTTTGCAATCTATTGCAGAAGAATACGATATTAGTGCAGATACAATCAGATGGGCTTCTGAAGATGTGCCTGAACTATTTTTTTCTGATAGAGTTCAAGCAGGTTGGGAACTAACAATTCCGGATATTGACGGTGTTTTGCATAAAGTTCAACCAGGGGAGACAATAGATAAAATTATTGCCCAGACTTACTCTGCTAACGATGAGGCTAATAGATTCAATATTATTGAATTTAATAATTTACAACCACCATACGATTTAATATCTGGACAAGATATCTTTATACCAGATGGTAATTTAAGAAGAATAGGACCAGAAGGGACAATAGATGAAATCCCAAGAGGAATATTTAGCGATCCTCTATCTCATCCGGAATGTAATGGGTATGCACTTTCTAGAGGATTTACTGATTATCATAATGGGTTGGATTTGGCATGGTGGAAAGGTTGTCCTATTTCATCAGTTGCTAACGGAGTTGTAGAATATGCAGGATGGGCAAGTGCTGGACAAGGATATATGGTTAGAATTGATCATGGAGGTGGTATTAAAACTGAATATTTTCACGGTAATGGTGAATATTGGGTAAGAACAGGAGATAGAGTTACTCAAGGACAGCAAATTATGGGAATGGGATCGACAGGTTATAGTACAGGAACTCACTTGCATATTATTTTGTGGAAAGATGGGTATGCTGTAGACCCAGACCCTTATATACCTCATAATTAGCAACTAACAACATATTTTCCTTTTTGGTCATTCCTACGAAGGTTGAAATCTATTACTTATATGATTATCACTTAAAGTAGCTCCGCAGCTAATTGCTAGATCTTGAATCTAATATCTTGTATTCTATATTGAGTAATCAACTTAAATGAAGGTTTCATCTCGTACAAAAAAGATAAAAATATATGGGTTTATTTTGTTTGTTGTTATAACAACTACTCTGCTTTGGTATTTGGGAAATAAACCAGATTTTTCTAATTTAAACAAATCGTCCATCTTAACTTATGCAGGGCAATTAACAGCCCTTGTAGGAATAATTTTCATGTCTGTGAATTACATTCTTGCTGCTCGATATAAATTTATAGAAAATTCTTATGCAGGATTGGATAAAATATATAGATTGCATATGTTCTTTGGTATAGGCTCATATACTTTAATATTACTTCATCCCATATTTTTGGCAGCAAGGTTTTTAGATGAAGGCACTCGTTTTGCTTCTTTTTTTATTCCATATTTAGATAACAGCTTTGCTAAGAATTTGGGGATTGCAGCCTTTTGGATATTTACCTTGTTAATTTTTTCTGCTGGACTAAGAAAACTGCCTTATCATATTTGGAAGTTAACGCATAGTTTTCTGGGGATTCCTATTTTGCTAGGAGGTTTCCACGCAATATTAGCTGAATCTACTACTAAGAATTTTGAGCCAATGACTGTGTGGATTGGGTTCTGGGTTCTTTGGGGATTTGCAGCATACATTTATAAAGTTTTTCTATACGACTACCTGGGTCCAGTTTACAAATATGTAATTACAGAAATAACACAAACTTCAGAGTTGTTTGAGGTATACATGAAACCTGTGCGGAAGAAATTGAATTTCTTACCTGGACAATTTGCTTTTATAAAATTTAAAAATTCAGGTATTTTTCCAGAGTCTCATCCATATACAATGTCGTCTACTCCAAATGAAGATAGATTGGAATTTTCAATTAAAAAATTAGGAGATTGGTCTAATAGTTTGGGGCTTTTAAAAGTTGGAGATTCAGTTAAAGTTTCAGGTCCTCATGGGCATTTCTGTAGACCACATTTAAGAAATTGTTCAAAACAAGTTTGGATTGGTGGAGGGATTGGAATAACTCCCTTTTTAAGTATGGGCAGAGCTGAGGCTATAAATCCAAGTTGCGACAAAATATTTCTAATTTACTCAGACGACAATAAAGAACAAGCTATTTTTCAAGAAACTGTAGAAACTTTTAGCCATTTTGCAAAAAATTTAACAGTAATAAATCATTTAACTTTGGAACAAGGATATTTGAATGCAGATGAGATAGAAAAGTGGGTTGGAGGTTTAGAAGATACTATCTTTTTACTATGCGGGCCTTCAGCTATGACGAATGCTTTAAAAGCACAATTTATTGCTAAAGGAGTAAAAGATACAGATATTATTTTTGAATATTTTAATTTTAAATAGCTGATAGCTTCGAGGTTATAGGGTTTAGTTGATTGTTTCTTATTCGAAGTTGAAATCATTCTAGATATTAGAAATTACACATCTTCTTATTTGGGATTGTAGAGAATAAGTTCCTTTGGCTGGATAAGAATCAGTTAATTTATAAACAACAAGAACAAGGTCCTTACTTTTTTTTGTGATACAACTAAATCTTTAAATGAATTTATCTTCATCTATAACCTAGAACCTATTACCTTCTTTATTAACTTGCCAGACAGGGATTCGAACCCCGATACACAGTTCCAGAAACTGTAGTCCTACCATTAGACGATCTGGCAATAAACAAAACAAATTCTTAAATACTCTTTCATCCTACTCCAGATATTTCACAACTTTGTTGTTCAAACGAAACTAAGTTTTTTTAAATCGAAAATAAAAATGCAAAATCACAACTATAAATTCAAAAGTGTTTTATAGCTAAGAATTTTTGACTTTTTAGTTTTGCGTTTTGAATTATAGAATATCTGAGTACAAATAATTATCAAATTTTATAACAACACAACAATAAGCGTGAATAATATTATCACATAGGCATATCGAATTACAGTACCTGTTGTTAAAGATTTATCTAGAAATTGTTGAAAAGCTGCAAGTAGAATATAGAAGAAAAGCATGAAGTATGTAGAATAAAACATAATACTAACTTCTAAGCCGCCAATGAATTTAGAAGCTAAAAATATTAATGACATAATGCTTCCTATTATTAATGAAGCCATTCTATATTTAAAATTGACAAATTCGAGCTTTGCAAAATTTAAAACTGAAAGTGAAAATACTGTAGTAAATACTACAAGCAACATGAAAGATAAATTCCCTGTGTCTTTATTTATATAATATTTAAATATTCCTGCCACTAAGAATACAATATAGAGTTTGTATAAATCAGAAGAAAAATGTGGATTAAATACTGTAATTATTCTATTAGAAAACACTTTACTCAAGTGTTTAAATATAATAAACAATAATAAAAAGTTTGTTATAAGTACTATTAGAAATTCATAAGAATAGTTTATTAATCCAAAAATATGTACAAGAAAAGTTGCAGTTAAAGGTAAGAAAACAATATCTAAAAAATATAACAATCGAGTTTTTTTATTGTCTAGTTCTCGAAAAAAAAGTAAATCGTGGTGATTCTCTAGAGACATTAAGATAATTTCAATCACAAAAAGTATAATAGCAGCTCCTAAGAACACATAAGAATTTCTATATGTTTCCCACTTAACCAATTCATTCACAGAAAGAAATAGAGCTAAGTTAATTGTTAGTGAATAAAAAGCAGGTCTAAAATTTTTATTAAAAAAAGAGTTCATATTCATTTGCTGTTTATTGTTTTGCCTGTCACTACAATTGTAGTATTGCGATTAACTTTAATAACTAGTAAAATTTGCTCGATCTGTATAAATATACATCATAATGTTTGCTGTATCTATACTGAATAATTTAATTAATATTACTATAGTATATGAAAAAAGTCTTATTAGCATTCAAATCCAATGCTAAGCCTTTAGAAATTAAAGTTCCAGGAATAGGTCCTAAAATGAATTTTTTCGATAGAATTTTAGAATTTGCTGATTTTACTAAAACTGCTATTTTCTTTATTTTATTAATGCTTTTCCCTTTTAGCTATTTATTCTTTGAAAGCTTAGGATTTGAGACTTCCGTATTTCTGAGCGTGTTAATAGGCTGTATTTTCGCATTCGGACTTTACGGATTACAAATTGCTCTTGCGTTTAAAAAAAGATTTATAGATCCCAAGGGTCTTTTTTATGTTTTAGTTTTTGGGCTTTTAACTACTACTGCTGCTGTTTTAATAACACCGGCCAATGCTGCCAATACTTTTGGTACAACTGGATTAAGTTCAGTGAGAGGAATCTCTGGTTTGGCAGTAATAAGTTTTCTCGGAATTTATTATTTGGTTAATTTACTAATTAGGAACGAATCTTTAGCTAAATTGAGTTTATATAGTTTGGTTACTGGAGTTGTTTCATACTGTGTATATATTTTAATTGTGGGTATTCCTGAGGCAAATATTTTAGTACTAATAACCCTACTTCCCTATCTATTATTGGCACTTTTAACTGAAAAAAATAATTTAGTAAAAATAACTCTTTTAATAGGTGCTATTTTGTATGGCTATATTATTTTTGAAAATATAGTTGTTAGTGATGGATTATTTGTCTTGTTATTGATTTCTTTTGTTGTTAGTACAGTTTTAACTGTTCTATTTTTTAAAGATAAGGAGAAAACAGTAACAACAGCGTTCTCTTCTATCAAACCATCAAAATTCCAATTTGATATATCCAGTATAGTTAATTTCATTTTTAACTATGTCTTTTCACTTTTAAAATTTGTTTCTATTTTCACTTTTTTAATTCTTTTAGTGCTAACTATTTATTCATTTACTAAAGATAAAGACTCAATTGATGTCTTTGAAAATACATCAACCTCTTATGAAGCAATTTGGAAAGAAGTAAAAGCAGCGCCTGGATCTGAATTAAAATTACTTTCTAATAGCGATATTGAAGTACCAGCCTGGGCAATAGGAAAGGGAACAGTGGAAGCGAATTTGGGGTATCCACTTTTTGCTAATGTTCTTTTAGGACAAGGATTAATTGGAATAGCCGCATATCTTCTATTAGTTCTGTTTTCTTTTATTTATGCAATTAAATCTTTATTCGACAAAAAAGATAAATATACTTTTACTTACAATTTCAATGTTATAAATTCATTTGTAGTATTAGTAATTGGAATATATAGCTTCTTCTTCTATCCTGGAATCTTTATGTTATACACCTGGTGGTTAGCATTTTCATTCATAATTGCTAACTATACATTAAGTCCAGTTATTAAAGAGTTTAGCAAAGCTCAAAGTATAAACTTTAGAGGAAGAAGTACAAAAGCAGTAGGAATGGCTTTAAGGCTCGTGTTAGGATTGACTTTACTTGCTCTCTCATTTATCTTTATTTATAGTCTTTTAAACTTGCGGGGAGATTTAATTTGATCCAAGCAAAGACAATAAATTTTAGTTATAGCTAAATCAAAACGAAATGATGTTTTTATCAAATAAGATAATTATAAAAACATCAGTGAGTTTTATGATTTAGCAGTATGGCAGCAAAAGCAAATGTAAAATAATATGACATTTGGGTTTGCGGGAGCTATACCTAATGATAATGAGTATACGCAAAGTTGTAGTTCCTATTTTTATTCTTCTGATTGTAATTTTCGGTGGTTTGTCTGTTTATTTTGGTTTAGAACTTGGAGGGCCCAAAGACGATCAAATTGCAGATTCAACCTGCGCAAATTCTGGTGAATCTTGTAGCAATTCTGTTTGCTGTGGAGGCTTATTTTGCAGCAGTTCTACTAATACCTGTGTTAGCTCAACTCAACAGTCAACAACGGGCACGGGCTCAACAACAGGCACAGGTTCTACCACAGGCACTACAGCACAAGTTACAACTGGAACGGGGACTTCGTCCACTACAGGTTCAACAGTGAATAATTCTTGTACAACAAATGCAGAGTGTGAGTCTAGTGAATTTTGTTCGGTGAATACTTGTGTTAATAAACTTTCCAATAATTCTAGTTGTAGTTCAAATGCGGAGTGCTCTAGTGGTAATTGCGTAGATAATTTATGTATTTCGATGACACCTGCTCCGGTTGAAGTAACTCCTGCAAGTAATACACAATGTTTAGGCCTTACTAAAAATGGTCCTTCCTCTGTAGGAATTGGAGCTGAAAATGTAATTGTTTATACCTTAAAATATCAAAGTACAAGTGAGGTTAATCCTTTACCAAATGTAGCTTTGGCTGTGGAAGGTAATAGAGGAAGAGATTACTACGTAAAAAATTCAAACATAGTAAAACCAGCACTTATTTCTGGTAATCCTAGCTATAACTCTGTAACAGATACGTGGACATATATTTTTGTTTGGGAATCTGCAGATTCAACAGGAACAGTAACTACTCCGGTTGCAGCAGGAGATTTTACAGCCAATATATTAGAAGATTACACAGATTTAACTTCACAAATAGATTTGCCAGCATGCGCACAAACTTTTGATGTTTCTGTTGCAGGAGGGGAAGAACCTATTTTTGTTGTAACTGCATCTGCTGCAGAAATTTGTGAAAGTTCTGGTAATTCTAAAACAACATTTACAATAAATATTAAAAATTTTGGAGTAGTCGATGGAATAATAGATAGACTAATTTCTGAGATAGATACAGATATTGTTAATTTACAAATTTCGCCTCTTTCTATAACACCTTCAACCGGAACGTTTACATCTGGATCTATAACTTGGGCAGGTACAGAAGCAGAGAGAACATTTACTCCAGGGCAAAGTAAAGCATATACATTTAGCATTACAATCCCAAAAAATAATTTAACTAGTTTTCAAACATCTGGTATAGATGTAGATTCTACTGTTCAATACGACACAGAAACTCAGACAGACAGTTCATATACAATTGAGCAAAATTCTCAAGTTAAATGCACAGCACCTGCTACAGTAGTAGTAACACAAATCCCTACAACTGGTATTTTTGATAACTCAAAAGGATTTTTTCTTGGGGGTATACTGTTAATATTTGCTGGTTTAATAATATTTAGATATTCTGTGGGCAAAGAATATTTCTTAAATTTATTTAATGGAGTTTATAAAAAATCCAAATTTGTAACATTTGAAGAAAAAGTTATAAGAGATAAAGAACTTTAGGCATTATTCATTCTTAATTTTTAATTAATAAAAAATGTTCATATCAATTTTATGGGTTGTACTTAGATCTATTGTAATACCCTATCTAGCATTTGAAGTTTTAAGAGATACGGCTTTGGGAGATAAAGGTGCATTGTTGGCTGTCGGAATTGCACTATTTATTTCAACTGCAATATCTCTATTTTGGAATGCAATTAAAATTATCGGGAATACTCTACTTTTAAGAGGTCACGCTATTATAGTTTTGCTTCTTAAAGTTACAATTCAAGTTTTAGCGCTCTTATCTATTTGGGGATACTATCTAAAGGAGTACACAGATGTTTTAGATGGAGTTGTAACTTAGGTTTGAGGGATTAGGGGTTAGTGATTAGGGAGTAGAAGGTTAAAGTAAATAATAATCCATCAAAATATTACGATATTTGGATATAAAGATATTTTCGTATCGTTTTTAGTATCCAAGTATCTTAATATTCCTATATTATTTTAAAGTCACTAACTTTGTCCCTTCATTATTTACATATATCTTGTAGTATAATAACTAGATATGAAGACTACCTATATTAAAGATTTGCTGAAAAATTTAATAATTTCAGATGAGACTTTTGCTATTGTCGAATGTTCCAAATCTGAAGATAAAAATGGAAAAACTTACTATAGTTTAATTCTGGGAGATAAAACAGGGAAAATTGGAGCTAAAATCTGGTCCGATACTCTTCCTAAAATAAATCCAAAAGCTCTAAAAGAAGGTGTAATAGTTAAAATTTCTGCTAAAACAGATGAGTTCAAAGGAACACTTCAATTGAACATTATGACTCTAGAAAGAGTGGATGAGGAGGCTTTAGACGACTATATGAATTCAAGCGAATTCTCACCAGACGACATGATGCAGGAATTAAAAGAAGAGATTAAAAGCATAAAAGATAAATCAATAAAATCTGTTGTTGAAGATATTCTTAACGATGAAGAAATTAGTAAAAGGCTTAAATATTGGCCAGCCGCAAATACAATTCATCACGATTTTAGATCTGGTTTGCTTCAACATGTTTTAGAAATGTTTTGTGTAGCTAAAGGTTTGGAACGATTTTACCCAGATGTGAACTTTGATATTTTAAAAGCTGGGATAATTCTCCACGATTTAGGAAAGATTTATGAAATGGATGGAAACAATTTGTCTATTCCATACACTAAAGAAGGAACTTTACTGGGGCATATCTATATGGGTTCTAGGCTTTTTGAGAAATTTGCTAAAGACAAGCTGAATGGAGATGTTTATTTGCATATTTTACATTTAATACTTTCGCATCACGGAACGCATGCTTACGGCTCCCCTGTACTACCAGCTACTGTAGAGGCTATAATGCTTACATATATAGATAATGTTTCAGCTAAATCTAGGACTGCAGATTCTGTTAGAAAGTCAATTTCAGATGAAGAAGAGTTTAGTAAAAGAGTTTTATGGTTAGAAAATGCAAAGATCTGGAAATTTACAAATCTGTTGAATAACGATATCGAATCTGGAAAAGATGATTCGCATGCTAAAGATCAGATAAGCCTCGTATAAATTTCTGAATGACTGAATATCTAAATAACTGAATTTTAGGTATTTAGTAATTTAGGTATTTAGTTATTTTGATATGCGTTTATTTATAGGAATTTTTCCACCAAAAGAAATATTAGATCAATTAAGAGATACTATAAGGAAATACAACAAGTTTAAAAGACATATTGTACCCTATCCTATCGACCAACTTCATATAACTTTAAAACATTTAGGGCCTCAAATTTCTTTTGAAAGTAGAGATAAATTAGTAGAAAAGTTTAAATCCTTCGAAGGTAATTTTGGTAAACCTGAAATTAAAATTAAAAATGTTCAATGGGGTTTTAAAAAAGAAGATTTCCCTAAATATCTGCATGCTAAGGTTGAAGATTCTAAAGATCTTTTGGCAACAGCAAATGTATTCCATGAGATTGTGAAAGATTTAAGACTGGAAGATACAGTTAGATGGAAAAATAAATTTAGTAATAGTTTCCATATAACTTTAGCTAAATTAAGAAGCACATCTACAAGGAGTGCTTCTGTTCAAGTTCGAAAATTTACTAGAGAGCTTTTACCCAAAGAATTCCCGCCTTTTATAGCCACAGAAGTTTACTTAGTTGAATCTATTCCTAACTATGGACAAAGACCGCAGTATAGGAAGCTCGAAAGTTTTAAACTATAAAACTTTCAAATTCGAAATACGAAATACTAAATCCTAAACAATATTAAAACTCAAATTTATTAATGTTTAAAACATTTGGATTTAATAATTTGAATTTGTTTCGAATTTCTTGCTTATAGTTTTGTGTTTAGATAAAAATGATTAATCATTTTTACTTACAATTTTGCTGGTTCGAATATACCCGTTCTTATTTCTTCCATTTGAAGCATTTTGAAGCATTTTTTCTCTAGAAATTTTAGACTTTTTTACGATATCTTCGTGTAAAATCTCACCTTTGTAGTTTTTAAGATTATGTTCTACAGGAATTTCTTCAACGTTGCACTCCTCTATTTTAGAAATATATCCTAAAATGTTATTAAATTCATTTTCAAATCTCTCCAATTCTGAATCTGAAAATCTAAGCTTAGATAAAGAAGCTATATGTTTAATTTGTTCTTTTGTTACTTTAGACATACATAATTTTATCATAAATCGCCGCGGGTCAACCAATACTAGTCAAATGAAATGATCCTGTGGTTATGATAAACTTCAAAAATGCGTAAAAATAAAACAAAAAAGAAGCCTTCGTTTAAAAGATTCATTTGCTATTTGTAATAATAGGATTGGCATTATTCTTTGCTCCAAATCTATATGTAAAAACTCAAGAAGAGAAAGTAAATGAACTTAACATTTTAAGAAGAGATTTAGACTTTGAACTAGTTCAAACTGATATTTTGAGCTCTTTAAATCCGATTGATTTACCTAATAAATTTAATACTGCTCTGGGTTTACGTCATGAACTAAGCAAAATAGATGATTATAAAGATCAGAAACAAAAAATTATTGACTCATTCGATTCACAAGTAAATTCTTATCTTTCTGAAATTTCGAAATATTCAAAATATTTAAAATCACCTAATCTAAATATTAGTACAGACAATGTTACATTCGAAGATAAGAAAGATCCTGAAAGTTTTTTAAAAGAAGTTAAAGTGAAATTTAGAGATGAAATTGATTTTTATAACGACATAAATCGAGATAAGATCTACTATCAAGTAGATCCAGACGACTATATAGCTAGCCAAGCTCTTGAATCTAAAGTAGGACAACTTTTTGTTTTTTCTGGACTATCAACCAATTTATCGAATACAGAAGTTGATTATTTTGAAAGAAATAATTCAGGAGGAATTGTTTTACTTAGCAATAATGTTGAAAATGAAAGTCAACTTATTGAATATGCGAATGAAATCCAAGGATTTAGCCATAAAGTTCCGTTTTTTGTTGCGGTGGACCAAGAAGGTGGATTAGTTAAAAGAATTTACTGGGATGAAACGTTGTCACAAATTGAGCTAAATGAATCTTCATTAGCTGAGATTTGCTCTGAATACCAGAAACGAGATGAATTACTTGCTAGTTTGGGAATCAACTGGAATTTTGGATTAGTTGCAGATGTAACATCCGATTCTTCTTCTTTTATTTTTGAAAGAACATTCGGTTCTGATTATTTCCAAACTGCGGAAAAAATTAAAAAAGCAGATGAATGTACAAGTAAAACTTTAACTACTTTAAAGCATTATCCAGGCCATGGAGCAACAAATTTAGATACGCATTTAGGCCTTGCAGATATTACTAAATCTGAGGAGTTTTGGGAAAATGAAGATGCAATACCTTTTGTAGAAAATTTGGGTGCCGATTCAATTATGATCGGTCATTTGGTTTTAGAATGGCTAGATTCAGAAAATCCTGCATCACTTTCTACGAAAGTTCAAGATCATCTGGGAAACGAGTTAAATTACCAAGGATTAATAGTTTCAGACGATTTATTTATGTTGGAAAGTGCTGGGTACTCGACCCAAGAGATTATAGAGCAAGCACTTCAAACAGAAATTAATGTGTTTTTATATTCGTACAATACGAACTCTGCAAATGAAATTTTAAATTATGCAATTGAAGCTGTACGGTCTGGCAAAATTCCTGAAGAAAAGATTAATGGTAAAATTAAAAGAATAATAGCTGCAAAAAACAAAATAATTGCCAGTTATCCAGAATATATTCCATATAATTTCGCTTACTAATGAAATATAAAAAATTGAGTTTCGTTATTCCAGCGTATAACGAAGAAAAAACAATTGAGCAAATCATTGAAAAGATTATAGATTTGAAAATCTTGCAAGAGAAAGAAGTTGTTATTGTTAATGATTTTTCTGCAGATAAAACATCTCAAATCTTAAAGAAATACTCTAAGAAAAAGAATTTTATAATTATAAATAACGAAAAGAATTTAGGGAAAAGTCAAAGTGTTAAGAAAGGACTAATTAAAACATCGGGAGATTTGATTGTGATACAAGATGCAGATTTAGAATATGAACCAGAAAATTTAATTGATTTTGTAGAATTATTTGAAGAAAAAGATTTAGATTTAGTATATGGAAATAGGTTTAATGGTAAAAACAAAGTAATGTATTGGAAAAACTGGTTTGGCAATAAATCTTTAAGCTTCTTGTCTTCATTATTTACATATCCACGTTCAGGAATTTGGACAAACGATATGGAAGTTTGCTATAAAATGTCTAAAGGAGAAATCTTTAGAGATATTGCTAATTCATTAGTGTCAAAAACACATTTTGGATTAGAACCTGAATTAACTGCAAGATTTTCAAAATATAGATCTGAAAATAAAAAACTCAAATTTGCAGAGTTAAAAATTGATTATAATCCCAGGAGTTTTGAAGAAGGGAAGAAAATAAATGCTTTAAAAGACGGAATTAAAGCTATATTAGAAATATTAAGATTTAACATAATTAGCAGATAGCAATTCTCTACTCTATTTCAAATATCAAAACTTTATCCTCAATATTTTCTATAACTTCCCGATTTTGTAGAACATCCTCTCTCGTAATACCTGTAATACTTTCACCCCAAGATTCAGTCCAAACATAAACACCAGGAGCACCATTATCGTATTGAAATTTATAGAATATAGTACTCATTTGTAAATCCCTGTCTGAATAGTAAATAACTTCTGGCCTATCTGTATATAAATAAATATCTTCATTATAGTTTTCTTTAATATATTCGCCTGCTTCTTTAAATTCTGGTTCAAAAGTAATCCATTTTGAACTCAAAGGACCTAATGCAAGAAAGTGAGCAGCCAATGTCAGAATAAGTATTGTAATGAAACTTAGAATTGCAAAGGAGTGGAAGTTTTTGTTCTTTATTCTTTGTAGAGCAAAATCTATACACAAGCAGCTAAATATAATTGCGAAAGGCATAACAGAAATTAGATATCGCATTAATCCGGCAGATCCAAATTGACCAATAACCCAAAAATACATTTGTGTGAAAGTAAATCCAGAAAATAATATAAAAGCCATGAGTAGTTCTTTCATGTATTCCAACTTTCTAAATCGCTTAATGAATATAAAAAATGAAGCTACAAAAAGCACCATAATTAAAGGTTCTTGAAGAAGTAATCTTTTAGGGAAATCTAACCATGAGCCATAGCCATATTGTCCAGCCACAGTTGGATATCCATTATCGAAGATAAAGAATAGTCTTCCTGTATCTAAAAATCCTATAAAATTCCAGATTAAAACAGGCAGTAATGTCAGAATCCAACAAACAATCAAATACTTCACAAATTTATTAGTCAAGACTTTTAAAACCCCAGCCAGAGGCGGGCCAGCCTCTGGCTGGGAACTATGCTTTAAATAACTTAAGATTCCAAATTTATAAATAAGCCATAAATTGTAAATCCCTACAAAAAATAAACCTTCAATTCTTCCTAAGACAGAAAGTCCAAAGAATATAGATGCTAAAGAAAATTTCTCCTTAATTATAAAGTAAAATCCTAAAACTAAAGTTAAAGTAAATATAGGTTCCGTTAAAGCAGTTATAGAAGATTTGAAAAGTAGGAAACTAAAAAGAGTTGCTATTAAAGCAAATAATCCTACAGATTCATTTTTATAAATTTGTTTTGCAATTTTATAAACTAAAAAAGCTATAAAACTAAATATTAAAAGATTAATAATTTGAATTCCTAAAAAGTTATCCAGGTCAAATAGTTTTACAGGAATACCAAGTATATATGAATAAAGCGGCTTAGACCAAACATGAATTCCTATATCTAAATTATGTGGAAAGTTTGAATAAACAGTTTTTAACTCTAAGAAATGTTGGTATGAATCTGGTTCCCAATCTTTATTTCCAATTTGAAAAACAATTAAATAAAGTTTGAAAAAGAAAGTTATCAAAATCGTGAAAATAGCTATTTGTTTACCTTCAATCTTGATCATTAGGTATTATATCCTGAAATAAGTTCGGGATGACACAATAATCATTGCCATAAGCACAGAAAATCCCTCTTTTGAAAGAGGGATTTTCTTATTACTTACAACTTAAAACTTATTCAAGTGTTACTTTCTCTTTCCAACTAGGAATGTAGCTTTCCATAATTCCAATTTTATCCAATTCTTTGTCCATAATTTCTGAACGTTCTGGTTCAGCATGAATCATGAAAACTTTCTTAAGTTTATTCGATTTGAATCTTTGTACCCAATTTATGTAATCGTTAGTATCTCCATGTGCAGAGAATCCATGTAAATGATGAATTTTTGCATGAACAGGAACCTTTGTTTTCCCAATAATCACTTCTTTTGCGCCATCAACTAATTCTCTTCCTAATGTTCCTTCAGCTTGATAACCAACAAATACAACACTGTTTCGTTTATTTCTTAAACCAAAACTTAAATGATCAACAATTCTTCCGCCGTCTGCCATTCCACTTCCGGCGACAATAATTTGTTTATTCATTCTATGTAGTTTGGTTGATTGCTTATATTTCTTAATATACTGCAAATTTGGGAAATCAAAAGGATTATCTTCTCTTGTTTGCATTGCAGTAGTATAAATATAAGAAACTTTTTGTGCTAATGGACTATCTAAAGAAACTGGCACTTCGTTAGCTATTCGTCCTTGTTTTTTTGCAGATTTTAAATCATTCAAAATTTCTTGAGTTCTTTGTACTGCAAAACAAGGGATATAAACATTTCCTCCTCTAGCCATTGTCTCGTTAATAATTTGAATCATCTCGGTAATTGAATCCTCTCTTTTAGGGTGAATTTGTCCACCATACAAAGATTCCATTAGAATATAATCTGGTTCAGCTTTGTAGTCTAAATCGAAAGAAGGAATTAGATGTTCTTTTGTTCTTCCAATATCTCCAGAAAATATAATTTTTCTTGGTTCATTTCCATTTTCAATATCTGCCTCTATACTAGCAGCACCTAAAATGTGACCAGATCTAATATATTTAATATTTATTCCTTCTGCAGGATTAAATACATCTTCGTAACTTACAGCACTGAACAAATTTATTGTTTCTTCAGCATCCGCAGTATTGTAAACAAGACCTACAACTTTTGTGTATTTCCCATAGAAATTTCCAGATTTGTAGTTGTTTTCCTGAATCTTTGCAGAATCCATTAAAAGCAACGATGTAATTCTAATTGAATCCGATGTAGCAAAAATTTTGCCTCTAAACCCATGTTTATAAAGCTTAGGTAGCATTCCACTATGATCTATATGAGCATGTGTAAGTAGTACGAAGTCGACTTCTGCAGGATTATATTCATAATCTTCCAGATTTCTATATTCCACGTCTTCACCTTGGAACATTCCACAGTCTACTATAAATGTAGCTTTGTCTGTTTTAACTAGATAATTTGAACCTGTTACGGTTTTGGCAGCGCCATGAAACTCTATTTCTATCATTTTTTTATTGATGTAAAAACTAAATATATAGCAAGAAGAGGCCCGTTTCAAAAACCAGTTCAAGCTTGCTGCTGAACCGATTAATCACATTTTGATGAGCTAAATGACCATCTAAATGGGATTAATGCTAATAGGTTCTAGCAGCATAAATATTATAACATAATTTATAAAGCAACTATATTGCTTTATAAACTTAAAGGTCAAAATCAAAATGCAAAATCACAAGTCAAAAGTAAAAAGCTAAGCAAATATCCAATATCCCTATACTTTTGTTAATAGTATAATTACTCAATTAATTGAAAAAATTGAAATACAGCATATCCAAAAAAGAGATAGAGAAAGTGGTAAAAGCTGGAACTAGAGTTAATGGCATGTATTTCGATATAAAAGTTTTAATCGACGAAGATTTAGAATTTCCTAAATTTAGTGTTGTTGTTTCTAAAAAAATAAGCAAAAAAGCTGTTGTTAGAAACAGAATTAAGAGAATTACAAGAGAAGCATTTAGAAATATAATGAAGGAAATTCCTATGCAAAATGGATTTTATCTATTTCTAGTTAAAAATCCAGATTTATACAAAATGAAAACTCAAGATGTTGAAGAGTTAATAAAGAAACAAATTTAATCTCTATTTTCTAATCTCTTATTTCCGATTTGGCATATACGCTAAATTCCCTCCCAGTAAAGTTCGTATATCTGTAATATTATGGCGGGCCATTGCAATTCTATCCAAACCAAATCCGAATGCGTATCCTTGCCATTTTTCTGTATCTAATCCTGCCATCTTCATAATATTTGGATGAATAATTCCTGCTCCTGCAATTTCAATCCAACCTCTGTGTTTACAAATAACGCATCCTTCGCCATTACAATTAAAGCATTTTATATCTGGACCTAATCCAGGTTCTACTTCTGGATAATATTTATTTCTATATCTAGTTTCTACATCTTCACCTAAAACTTCTTTAAGAACATATTCAATAGTAGAAATTAATTCAACCATACTCACTTTTTCTTGCACACAAACTAGTTGGTATTGGTGAAAAGTAAAGTGGTTACTTTTATTTACTTTTTCGTTTCTATAAACCCTTCCTGGCATTACAATTTTATATGGTGGCACCAAAGTTTCTAAAGCATGAGCCTCTATTGAAGAAGTTTGAGTCCTTAACAAAATATTAGGCTCTTTAATGTAAATACTATCTTGTAAATCTAATGCTGGATGATCTTCTGGCACATTGCATCTTTTGAAATTATATTCGTAAGTTTCAATCTCTGGACCATCGTATACGCTGTACCCTATTCTACTCATTACTTTGTTCAATTCATTTATAGTTTCTGTTAAGGGATGTAAATGACCAATTTTTGGTTTTTTAAAATCTAATTCTTGTTTAGATTTAGATAGGTATTGAGATTTCTCTTGTTCTAAAAGTTCAGCTTTCTTGTTATTAATCATTTCATCTATTTCGTTTCTCTGTTTATTTAATTCCAAACCTTTGGTTTTTCTTTCTTCTACTGGTAAATTTTTAATATCCTTTAGATTTTGAGTAATTATTCCGTTTTTACCTAAATACTCTCTCCAAAGATTAGTAAGATCTTCTTCTGAAGTTGCAGCAGATATCTTTTGTTGTAAATCTGATTTATTTTCAGAAACAGGTTCAGATGAAGTAGTAGATGGTTTTATTTCTGTTTTTAATATTGAATCTGCAACTTTTTGTTGTTCTTGTTCAACTGTGAGGTGTCTCTCCGACTGCTCATTAACAATTTCTAAGGGCTTGCAGTCACTTTTCTGGTCGCTTAGCACTGTTTGCTCGCTCACCTCGATGTGCTCAGTTTTGATGTCAGATTGATTGTTAACTGCTGATTTCTCATTGTTCATTCCCAACTGATAATTAATCGTAGTCATTCCATCTTTAGTTTCTATCGACACAATAGTTATGCCTGGAATTTCTCCAGCATTTTTAACAATTGTTCCACCGTCTGCAACAGATCCCACACCTTCCATAGTTAACATTCGCAAAGGTTTATCTGCAGGAAGCCCTGGTTGAAGATAAATAGATTTTTTGCTCAACTCAACAATATTTACAAATTCCCAAGAGAAATTTACCTTGTTTGCTATTGTTTCGTTAACTTTATTTTGAAGCTCTTCTTTAATATCGTTTATAAGAAAACCTTTGTAGACTATAAATGGCTTCTTTCCATGATCTCCTTTTTGTGGAGAAAGTGTGCCTGGACTTAATCCCAATTGAAAAACTGCAAAATCTATAACATGTCCAGCTGAATGAATAAGCATATTTCTGTATCTTCTCTCCCAATTTATTGTTCCTTTAACGTTATCTCCTACTTGAATTGAATGAGTGGTCTTGACATAATGCCAAACTTCTCCATTTTGTAGCAAAACTTGGTAAACATCTCCTTTCGTTCCATCTGAAAATTCAAGGGTGCCTTGGTCTGTGGGTTGTCCTCCTCCCATTGGATAAAAAACTGTTTTATTTAGAATTAGTTTAACTTCGCTGTCTTTAACAACCTCAAAATCCACTATCTGGCTTTCAAGTTCTTTTAAATATGGATCTATTAGATAAGCTAATTCTGTTTTCATGGCTTAATTTTATTACATTATCTATCTTTTTCATATACGTACTTAAGAAAATGGTAAAATCGGGCAAATCATTTGCATTAATCGAAGTTACAGATAAAAATCTTTCAGAGGAAGATAAACTAGAAAGAATTTATACAAATCCAAAAGATAGATATTCTTTTATTGGATTTACTATTGCAACGGGATTATCCTTTGGTTATCTAGTTTTAGGGGATGGAAATTTTAACATCCCTGTTGGCACATCGATGGTTTTCACCTTTCCTGGTTTTGTACTTTATGGCTATGAGCTTACTGAAAAATGGCTTTATAATCTCAGTGTAGATAAGTTTAATGAAGATAAATTCGAACCATAAATACCTTGCATAAAAAAGTATTATTGATGATAAGATTTGTATATGTCCACTTTCGAACAAGAATTTCAAAAATTGAACCCTCAACAACGCAAAGCTGTTGAAACCATTGAAGGACCAGTTATGGTGGTTGCTGGACCTGGTACTGGAAAAACTCAAATGTTGGCGCTGCGCATTGCAAATATTCTTAAAACTACAGACGCACAAGCAGATAATATTCTTTGTATAACTTTTACCGAAGCAGGTGCAAAAGCAATGCGGCAGCGCCTAATCAAGATAATTGGTCGAGAAGCGTACAAAGTTAATATCAATACCTTCCACGGATTTGCCAACGAAGTAATTCAAACTTTTCCAGAAAAATTTGAATTTAAAAAGGAAGCTCGTCAACTGGACGATTTAAATAAACTTAAAATTATAAAAGGGATAATTGAAGACTTTGAAGACACAACTATAAAACAAAAACTAGTTCCTTTTGGAGATAAATATTCAAAAAAAGGAGATATTATTTCTGCAATTGGGAATTTAAAAAAAGAAGCTATTAGTCCAGATCAACTTAGAATTAAAAATGAAAAATTAAAAGATGATCATCTGGCAAATCAAAAATTGAATAGAAAAGGCATGCCTACTGCAGATTGGAAAAGAAAAGCAGAAAAGTTTTTGGTTGTAGATGAATTGGCAGTGATTTATGAAATGTATCAAAAAGCTTTAGAGCAAGAGTCTTTTTACGATTTTGAAGATATGATTCTGTTTGTAATTAATAAATTGGAAGAAGATGAAGAATTGCTTTCGTATTTTCAAGAAAGATATTTGTATATTCATGTAGATGAATACCAAGACACAAATGGTAGTCAAAACAGATTGTTAAATTTATTAACTAATTTCGATTCAACTCCAAATATTTTTGTTGTTGGAGACGACGACCAAGCAATATATAGGTTTCAAGGTGCAAGTTTAGAAAACATTCTCTTTTTTGGCAAAAGCTACACAAATGTTCAAACTATTCCTACACCGTTGAACTATAGATCTACTCAGGTTATTTTAGATATTGCAGATTCTTTAATTCAAAATAATTCTTCGCGTTTAGTAAATTATCAAAAAGAATTAGAAAAAAGATTGCGTGCTCACAAACCAGAAATTGCATCAAAGGCAGAAGTTTTAGAATTTAATACTTCAGACGAAGAAAATTTATTCATTGCTAAAGAAATTAAAAGATTACACGAAAAAGGAGTTGATTATAGCGAGATTGCTGTAATTTATAGAAAGAATTTTCATTCAGAAGATATAAATGAAACTTTAAGTAAGTTTGGAGTTCCTACATATATAGATTCTTCGAAAACTTTTTTAGACAATACAATAATTAAACAATTTATTAATTTATTAAAAACAATAAATTTATTCGATAAAAACATCGATTCTACCTTGTATGAAGTTATGCTTTATGAATTTTTTAACATCAGAACAGTTTCTGTATATAAATTGGTACGATTCGCAAGGCAAAATAAATTGTCGTTAATTGAGATTTTGATAGATTTACAAGAAGACGATAGACAATCGACAATGGACGATCAAACGCAGATGGAGTTATCGTCTACAGTCAATCGTCAATCGTCAATCTCAAAAGAAATTAAAGAAGTAGTTGGAAGTGATGGATTTAATTCCATAAAAAATTTTGCCGCAAATCTTTTAAGATGGCATAAAATGGAAAAAAATATTCCTATTCATAGATTTTTAGAAATTGTAATTAATGAAAGTGGTTTGTTGGAGTGGCTAACACGACAAGAGAAACAAGAAATAAGAGATAAGAAAAAAGAAGGGCAACAAGACGTAAATATCTCAAATTCTAAATTCCAGATTCTAGATTCTAACTTTGAAGATTTAATTAATTTAAATTCATTCTTTAATTTTGTAAAAGACCAATATGTATATTCAGATGATAAGAAATTGCAAGATTTATTAAACGATATTGAAATTATTTATGCGGATAATATAAAACTTCCAGTTCAGAAAATAAAAAAAAGCGTTGAAGCAGTTAATCTCCTTACTGCACATAGTAGTAAAGGGTTAGAATTCGAATATGTGTTTATTGCTAAATCTGCAGAGAAAAATTGGGGAGGAAACAAAAGGAATAGAGATTTACTACCTAAAGAAATATATTCAGTTTCTGTTGAAGGTATTGCAGATAAAGATTTAACTTTGGAAGATGAAAGAAGGCTGTTTTTTGTTGCAATAACTAGAGCTAAGCTGAAAGTATATTTTACATATGCAAATGAATATGTAGAAAATGGGCAAAAATCTTCAATTGTACCTTCCAGATTTATTGCAGAAATAGATCCAAAACATATTGAATTTAAATCTAAAGAACAAACACAAAATTTTGTTTCTGAAAACGATATTGAAAGTTTAAAAACTAAATTAACATATGTTAGAAAACCTACCTACGACTCAGAAGAAAAGGATTTTTTGTTAGAGCAAATTGCAAATTTGAAAATGACTCCATCTTCTTTGAATAAATATTTAGAATCTCCAGAAGAATTTAAATTAGAAATTTTAGTTAAATATCCAAAGGCTAAAACTAAAGAAGAAGCGTTGGGTACATCTGTTCACTTTGCGTTGGAGAAATATAATAGATCTTTAATTTTGTATTCTGGAGAGAAACTTTCTTCAGAAACATTCATTAAAGAATTTGAAGAATGCTTGCATAAAGAATTTTATGGAGATGAAGATTACGAAAAAACTCTAGAAGAAGGAAGAAGACTTTTAAAAAATTATTATGACCAGGTTTTGTTGACCGATCCAAGTATTCCAAATGAAATAGAATATAATTTTTACACCCACAATGTATTTTTAAATTCAGATAAAACAGACCCAATACCTCTGAATGGTCGAATAGATAAATTAACTATAACAAATGCAGATTTAAATGAAGTCTGTGTTACAGACTATAAAACCTCTACTCCACATACAGAAAAGGAAATTAAAGATATTGAAGGAAAATATAAAGCTAAAGAATGGAGGCAATTAGTTTTCTATAAGCTTTTAGGAGATTTAGATACTAATTTTAGACCAAATAAGTCCAGCAAGTTTCCAAAGTACAATATTCAAGAATGCGAAATTGACTATATAAAACCAAATCAAAGTAAAAAATTTGTAAAGAGAAGATTTACTATTTTAAATAGCGACGTGGATCAGCTTAAAGAGTTAATTGAGGAAGTTATGATTAGAATTAGGAATTTAGAATTTCCACCAGAATGCGAATTATTGTAATACATATTTCAGATTTTCTTCTGCGACATAAATCTCTTGACAGTTTCCATAATTCAGTGACAAAATGCGAATGAATTTTTAACTTTTTATGGGACCCGACGATAGACATACGGATGGCATTGATGATGATACTGAAATCCCTTTTCATAAATCTGAAACAAAAAAACCCAATACGTCATAAGAAACACTTAGCTGGATAGCCATAATGAGACGAGAAGCCTTTAAGACTGGTGTATATGACGAATTAAAATTATTAACAGCGCAATATAATGAACTTTTTATTGTACTTAAAGATATTGATCCAGATTTCCTTGATCTTAAATATGAAAACTTTACTTCTCTTCCTTTGGATCAACTGTTTAAACTGCCAAATTCTAAAACATTCTGGGAATTGTTAGATATTGAAAAATACAGTGTGATAACGGGGATTTGCATGCCTGTTGTTTGTTTTCACAATAGAGGATTAGTGCACAGAGATATTAGACCAGATAATTATCGGGCAATTAAAATTAATGGGAACTGGGAGATTAGGTTAGGAGATTTTGAATTTGCGTCAAAAGTTGGATTTTCACAAGGAGCAATACAAAATTATTATTCCGATTTTGGGAATCAAAAATCGTTTCTTTCTCAATATATAGTTAGCAAACTAGCAGATATTTATTCATTAGGTTTCTTATTTTTTGGACTTATAGTAACAAATTTTAATATGGATTTAGGTTTATATACTGTTGGAACACATTTTGAAGAAGTTGAAACCAAGTTAGACGAATTTGGAAATGTTAATTTAAAGAACGTTATCTTAAAAGCCATACATCCAGTAAAAAATAATAGATTTATTTCAGTTACAGAATTTATGTTTGAATTATGCAAAGCTTTGAATCTATAGAGTATTTTTAATTAACATTAATGCTTTTTCTAACAATTCTTTATTCCCCTCTATATAAAACCAAGTACTCGCACCAGATGGGTGGGGTAAAGGGATTATCTTAATTTTTGTATTAGTTAATTCATAAGGATCTAATTCAAACTCCTTTCCTATATATTCATTCATATTTATTTTTCTAAGCTTGTTTTGGTCGTATCCATATATACAATATTCAATTGAAAGCTTTCCAATTGGAATTACTAAATCTGGTTTAAAATCTTCTATAGTTTGTTTTAAATTATCTCTGTTTCCAGAAATCTGGGAATGTGTTGGAGCAAAATGACCTTGCTTATTTGAACCTGGAAATTTGTTGTAGATTGCAGTGAAGCCAAGCAGAACACTTTGCGTTGAAGCGTTGATTATAAGGTTCTTTGATGTTCTCGGCTTTTCAAAGGAGGCTTCGTACCAGGCATCCCAAATTGCTCTTTTGTTGGAAATTTGGAAATTAGATAAACCTATTTCTTCAAACCATCTATAGAGTTTTGTTCTTCCAAAAGGCATTTCCGGATCTGCTTTTGGAGGCGCTTGCCCCACACAAAGTATTCGCTTCATAGCTTATTATATCACCTATTCAAGGAGTGTAATTGTCGCCTCTGAGTGATGACATATGGTATAATTATATATGGATCCTGAACAATAACACATACAAAAATAGCCCAAAGTTTTATTCGTTTAAGAGAGGACCTGTTCGATAATGGTACATATGCCGACTTTATTAATGCGGTAAATTCTTATGAGGGTGATGTGCCTTTTGTAAAATTAATAGAGGTTTTTGATACAGAAACAAAACGAGGAATAGTTAAATCGTTAAAGTATTATAACATTGCAGGAGCTGAAAACCTTAAGAAGGGTCTAATTAGTTCGGGAATATCGGGAGTTGCACCTATTCTTATGCAAATGGCCCATACTATAGATTCACTACATTTATTAGGTTACGCCCATGAAGATATAGATTTTCTGAATTTTTTAACTAAAAACAACAAAATTTATTTAGCAGATTTTGAAACTGTTAAAAGATTAGGAGATATAGTTAATGTTACTCATGTAATGAATCCTAAATATGGGGCACCAGATTTAATTATTGAAGACAGTACAAGAATTGTAGATGGATTAGCAGATATATATTCTTTTTTTTCTAGTATGTGCAGAAATCTTATATAATATTGATAAAGCGGAATTCTACTTACTAAAATATACTAAATTTGGCAATCATCCGTTAAACTCTATTGCTAAAAGGGCGATGGATGATAATCCTAGTGAACGATACAAAACTGCTTTAGAAGTAGTTGAAGCTATAGTTGCAATTTATACAATAGGGGAGGAAATTTAATCCTTTTTCCCGATCAATTTATTCAATTCTTCGTAAATTTCTTTAGCATGATTATCTGGTTTAACATCTTCCCAAACTTTAACAATATTCCCATCCGGATTTACTAAAAATGTGGTTCTTAAAGTTCCTATAAACTTTTTACCAAACATACTCTTCTCTGCCCAAACACCAAATGCATCTTGAAGTTTAGTTTCTGGATCTGAAAGTAATTCAAAATTCAACTTGTGGTTCTCAATAAATTTATTATGAGATTTCACGTTATCTTTGCTAATACCTATAATTTTAGCTCCTAATTCTTCAATGTCTTTATTAAAATCTCTAAAACTGCATGCTTCTTTTGTACAACCAGGTGTATCGTCCTTTGGGTAAAAGTAAATAACTAAGTAGTTTCCTAAATATTTAGAGAGAGTTACTTCTTCTCCAATTAAATTGTGAACTTTAACATCTGTAGGCATGGAATCTCCGGCTTGTAGCATAAAAGGGTTTTAAGAGGTATTAATTTATTATATCAGTTATGGAATCACTCACCCTAACTCCTGCCTACCGGACAGGCAGGCTCTCTCAAGAGAGGGGATTTAAACAAAGTTCTCTACTTAGTAGAGCTGGTTATCCAACGGGGACTAACTGTATAATCTATCTATGAATAATGTCCAAATTACAGATGTAAGTCCAATTATTGCAAAAGCTTTTATAGATTTAGAAGAGCAAAATATAATAGTAAATTTTATGATTGGATATTTTAGAAATTACGTAGTTGTTACAGGTAAACCTAATGAATTTTCCTTTAAACAGTGCATCGACAATATAAGTAAAGAACTTTCTGCACCTGTTAAAAAGAATCTTAGTGGTGAAGAGATAACAGAAGATTTGAAAAAGAAGATTAAAACCTGGATGGACAGCCAGACAGAGTTTGAGCTAAAGGTTGCAAAGGAGATTGTCAATTTCGTGTAAGAACTCGGTAAAGAAGTCTTGGAATTTATATTAAAAAAATATATTATGTAATATATTCTTTTTGGATTCTATATGACCGATACAATAGATCTATCTTTGCAAAATGGTGCAATGACAATAGGAAATATAAGATCAGATATCGAAAGGGTTGCACAGGAGTTTGGTTTAAAAGAATAAGAATGTGTAAATTTTGATTTGTAATTAAAGCGCCCCGCGTCTCGGGGCGCTTTTTTATTATTATTAATTCCTTCTATATCTCACAAGTTCAAACACTATTTCAATTATTTAGTATATTATATAAGAAATGAGAGATTACGATAAAAAAGAAAATTATTAACTTCAATGCTTTAGTAAATTTCATTTTGGTTTTGCTTTTTTCTTTTCTATTATTATTTCTACTCACTCCCCACATTAGGAAAAGTTTTCTTGAATAGTGCAATTGCATCGTTAATAATCACATTTGCTTCGTTTATCCCGTGCCAACCTTCAACTACAACTTTTTGGTCTGTTTGACCTTTATACTTAAATTGTAAATCTTTATATCTTTCAAAAAACCATGCAATTTCATCTTTTTGGTGTTCTGTAATATCTTCAATTGATTTAATATGTTTATACCTAATATCGTCTACTGGAACAGCTAAAATTTTGTCGTCTTTTTCTCCACCATCATTAAACATCATAACTCCAATAGGTCGTACAGAAATTAAACATCCTGGAAATGTTGGGTAGGTTACCATGCACATAACGTCTAGTAAATCTTGGTCTTCGTCCCAAGTTTGTGGAATTGCTCCGTATTCAATTGGATATGGCAATTTCTCAAATAAAACTCGGTCTAATTTTATTAATCCAGTATTTGTATGAAATTCATATTTATTTATAGACCCCATTGGTGTTTCTACAAGCATGTTTATTTCGTTTGGTGCATTATCTCCAACTGGTAATTGGAATAATGGATTAATTTGGAACGCGTATTGTTTATCTGGTAAATTTGCTATGTCGGCCACTGTACAAAATTAAAATGTATTTTAATTTTGAAATCCCAAATACCAAGCATCAAATTACAAAAATTTAGAGCTTAGTATCGTTATCTCATCTGTTGAGATTGTATCATAGCTTATAAGCTAATTACACTCCTCACTTAGTAATATCGAATGTCTAAATGACTTAACACAAATCAGATTTTTAGTTATTCAGTTATTTAGGTATTTAGTGATTTCTATATATTTAGTATACTAATTTAAGATGAGAGATTTTGAAAAAAAGAAAAAATTACTTACAATTATTGCACTAGTAAATTTTGTATTGGTGCTTTTGTTTTCATTCTTAATTTTGTTTCTAGATAAGAAGTCGAACGAAGGATTTATTAATGTTTCTAGAAGCGAAATGCTTCTAAGTTTTTACGATAATGCGAGTACTCCTCTAAGTTCTACGTATCCATACAACGAAATTTTAGAAATTCAAGATCGAAACTTTATCTTGATCCCCGTAAGTGGAGTAAGTGTTTTGGGCTACAATGCACAGGTTGAATTCGACGAAAATTATGGATTATTTTTAGATAGCGGGGAGGTATTTATAGCTACAGATAGTAATTTGAATATTTTTATACACGACAAGCGTATAGAAGTTTTGGCTGGAACAGAAATTTTTGTTGATATTGAAAATGAAAGAATTTATGTAATAAGCGGAAATGTTCTTACTTTCGATAGAGTGCTAGGGAAGGAGTTGGAGGTTTTAACTTGGGAAATAGATAGTTTTAATACATCTTTATTTGAATTTGAAGAATTTAAAGAAAATCTAAATCTTCTTAGAATCTTCTATTTTATGTACGATTTGAATGAAGTACCAGAAAATTTGAGTTCATACACTCCAGAAAACCAGCTTTACCAAGGAGAGGAATGATTAGTAATAATGAACTTTAATCTTTTGAATTTGGCGCATGAGGTTTGGTACTTACTAATGCAGCTCTTTTGAATTTGGTGCTTATTATGTTTATCCATTATGCTTAAATAACACAACATCTCCATCGTTCATAATATAAGTTTTACCTTCTAATCTAACTTTTCCTTTTTCTTTTGCTTTTACCCAACCTCCGCATTCAACAAAATCTGCCCAGCTTACAATATCTGCTGCAATAAAATTATTCATAATATCTGTGTGAATAGCTCCTGCAGCTTGCTGTGCGTTCTCCTCTCTTTTTATTGTCCATGCTCTACTTTCTTTAGGTCCTGAAGTGAAATACGAAATTAAACCTAATGTTGAATATGCTTCCCAAGTTAAAATATCTAATCCGCTTTTTTCAATTCCAAGTTCTACCATGAATTCTTTTCGTTCATCGTCGTCCATAACAGCTAGTTCTGCTTCTGTTTTAACATCCATAGGAATTACTGTTGCATTTTCTCCAGCTGCTTCTTTTACTATCTTTTTGCTTTCTTCAAATTCATTTTCATGAGAATTTGCCAAATAGATTACAGGTTTATCTGTAAGTAAGAATAGAGTTTTTCTTTCTTCTTTAACTTCATCTGTTTCAGTCATTTGAAAATCTTTTGCAAGGTTTCCATCAGACATAAATGCTTGTAGTTTAGTGAAGAATTCAAGAACATGAGCTAGTTTTGGATTTGCTCTTGCTCGAGAACCGAGAGCTTTAATTTTTGCTTCTACGCTTTCTAAATCTTTCAAAATTAATTCTGTGTTGATTAATTCAATATCTCTTTTGGCATCTACTGAATTTTCTACATGTGTAATATTGTCGTTTTTAAAAGTTCTAACTACATGAACAATTGCAGATACTTCTCTAATATTTGCTAAGAATTTGTTACCTAATCCTTGTCCTTCTGCTGCACCTTTAACAATTCCAGCTATATCTACAAATTCCACAACTGCGGGAATTACTTTTTCTGGTTTTTCAACTTCTGCAATTTTAGTAAGTCGTTCATCATACACTGGAACAATTCCATGGTTAGGATCGATAGTGGCAAAGGGATAGTTTTCAGCTAAAACAGACTGTTTGGTTAGAGCGTTAAATAAAGTAGATTTTCCAACGTTTGGCAAGCCAACAATTCCAAGAGATAAATTCATAAACTTAGCTTATAGCAGATAGCGAATAGCTTATAGCTTTAAAATGTAACTAGGAATTATAGCAGTAATATACCTAAGACATAAAACTTAAAACCTAAAAAAGAGTTATAATCACTTATGAATAAAAAGTTCGACGATGAATTTAAGAAAAGAATTTATTCCATAGTACTACAAATAATCAAAATTGCAGACAATAAGAAGTTTAATTTTGTATCAGAAGTTTTACTCAAACAATTAATTCGTTCTTCGACCAGTATCTTAGCGAACTTTATTGAAGGTAAATCTGCTAGTTCTAAAAAGGATTTTATTAATTATCTTCACCATAGTCTGAAATCTACTAATGAGTCTAAAGTTTGGGTGAGTCTTTTAACTGATTCTGATAGAATTTCTAAAGAAGAGTCAAATAGTATTCAAAAGGAATTAGGTGAGTTTTCAAAAATCTTTGCATCAAGTTTAATAACTTTAAAGAGCAAATGATTTTTATTTTTTATTTTTTATGTTTTAAGTAAATGATTGTTCGAAATCCTAACCAAAGAGTTGCTGTTTTAGTGGATGTGCAAAATTTATACTATTCTGCAAAAAATTTATTTGGTGCTAAAGTGAATTTTAAAAGTTTATTGGATATTTGTGTTCAAGGGAGAACTTTAACGAGAGCTGTTGCCTATGTTATTAATGCAGATTTAGAAGGTGAAAGTAATGAATTCTTCGATGCAGTAAATAATGCAGGTTTCGAAACAAAAGAAAAACCTCTACAAACTTTTTATGGAGGTGCTAAAAAAGGAGATTGGGATGTAGGTATTGCTATGGATGCAGTTAGACTTGGCGCAAAGGTAGATTCAATTGTACTTTGCACTGGAGATGGAGACTTTAAACCAGTTGTGAACTATTTACAGCAAGCAAGCGGATGTTTAGTTGAAGTTGTAGCATTCAAAAAAACTGCAAACAACGAACTAATGGAATTAGCAGACGATTTTACAGATATAGAAGAACAAAAGAGCAAATTATTGTTTAAGTCTAGACGGTAAGTTAGTAAATAATAATTAATTTCTAAGTCAAGATCCACCTCTTATGGAGGAGGTGTTGTTTAAATAATTTACATTAAGAATATCCAAATTTCATATCTCGTTAACATTAATAAAATATAATTTCTTAGTTAATTAACTTTTATGACAGATCAAATTGATATTCAAAGTACATCCCAAGGAGATCATTTTTTGGATCTGCTTTAGTGTATGGGGTTTTTCTTTCTGAAGTTGCAAATGGAAATGTACAATTGATTGTCAAGCAGAGCAAGAAGGTGAATTTCATACTTTTGAAGAATTGTTTTCGCAAGCCAATCTTTCTTTAACTGCAGACCAATTAAGTGATTTACATACAGAGTATCCCGAACCTTGGATGGCCGAAGCACTTTATAGTCTTAATCTACCTTCTCAAACTATTCAAGAATTAATTATAGCTAAACCATGGTTTCCTAGATATTCTGGTTTAGAAAGTTGGAGGAATGAAGGAGTGTTAAAGGATAAATTTTTAAACGATGTAATATATCCACTGTTAGCAAGTTTACCTACTCCAGAGTTACTTATAAATACTACAGATGAAATAGATGGATTAATTGATGAAGGAAAACTTTCCGTAGTAAGTACTGGTCAAATTCAGAATCTTGTTTCTAGCTCTGCTGAAGTTGTTGTTAATACTGATATAGTTCCTCATGTCGAAGATTTGTTTTCAGAATTGGAAAGTGCAGAATTAGCTCATATATTTTGGATAACAGACGATGCGAGGTCACAACATCATAATAATTTGTTAAGTGCTATGAACTACCCTGCACCAAGACATGATTCGGATATTATTAATCCTTCTGCTAGTGTAAGAACTATAACCGTAGCAGTGGTTGGGTACGCAGATGATATTGAAACTCCCTATGGAAGACTAGTGGATAATATTATACAAAATAGTGAAGCATATGAACTCTTGCAAGCTGAAGTTGATGCGGATCAGACTCTCTACCCTACTTTAGAATTATTAATTGAAAGAGGAATTGTTACTGACGAAGAGATAATAAAAGCTTTTAATTGTTAAAAGATTCTGAAGGGATTATGTATGAACTTACTGGATATTATTCAGTAGACGATGTTGATGACCAAGGTACGCATATCCTTTTACCTATAGAAAATTTCAATCCTGTTTTTGTTAAATACTACCCACAAGCAGTTGAAGGGTAATTTTTTAAGGATAAAGAAGGAGTCACAGATATGTCATTGTTTTCCGTAGTAGGATATTAAATAATTGTGTATGGACAATGGAGATATGTTTAACGATCTATTAGATGGATTACTGAATCCGGGTTTATCTCAAGAAGAGAGAAGCTTGATTTTAGCTACAGTAGCTAGTCAATATAATTTTGATATGCGGCAACAAATGGCTTCAAGAGGTTCTAATATCTTTCTTACAGACATTGCAGATACCACTGTTCCTAATCTACCTGCGGATGAAGGAAAACTTGAAGACGTAGATTTAGACGTATTAGAGGCCGTATTAGGTAAAGAAGCAGATCTAGTGAGAGACTTTTTTTTTTACATTAAGTACAACTCAAAAAGAACTATAAATTCACACTCTTTAACTTCTCAATCTCCTCACCGAGCATTTCGATGTATAGGGCGTATCCAATTTTTGATATGTGACCGTGTTGTTCCCCTCCCAATAGATTTCCTGCACCACGCAGTTCTAAATCTTTAGAGGCTATTTTAAATCCTGCACCTAGGTCTTGATTGTCCACCAATGTTTGTAGTCTGTCCACAAAAGGCCGTGCAGTTTTTGGTCTAGTTATTACATCGTAATTCTCTTTAACTTGTACTTCAGATTTTTTAACTTTTGGAGCCATTAAATAGCAAAAAGCTTTTTTTGAGCTACGACCAACTCTTCCTCTAAGTTGATACAGCTGAGAAAGTCCAAAAGTATGTGCATCGTGGATAATTATTGTGTTTACATTTGGTAAATCCAAGCCATTTTCAACAATGGATGTGCAAAGTAAAATATCGTACTTTTCTAAATAGAAATTAGAAATTTTTGTGTCTAATTCTTCTGCATTCATTTGTCCATGCGCAACTTCAATTCTTAAATTAGGAATCATTTCTAACAATTTACTTTTTATTCCAGTTATAGACGCAATTCTATTGTGAATAAAATATACCTGCCCTCCTCTATTCATTTCTTCGATTATTGCATTTGCTGCCATGCTCCAATCTTCATAAATTATTTCAGTTTCAATGCTTTGCCTTCCTTCTGGTGGAGTTGTAATTATAGAAATATCTTGAATAGAAGATAGAGCTAAACTTAAAGTTCTAGGAATTGGCGTGGCACTTACGGAAAGTACGTGCGTGCCGTAGTTAATTTTCTTAATTTTTTCTTTTTGTTTAACTCCAAAACGTTGCTCTTCGTCTACAACCAAAAGTTGAAGATTATTTAAATTTATATCTGAACTTAGTAGTCTGTGAGTGCCAATTAAAATATCCACTTTACCATTATTCGTTTTCTCTACAATTTCTCTATTTTTGCTTGGAGAATGAAACCTAGAAACAAATTCGATGTTGGGGCTATCAAGCTTCTTGCTGAAAGCAGATAGCTGAACGCTATTAAATCTCTCCTTAAATACTTTATAGTGTTGAGCGACTAAAACAGTAGTAGGCGCCAATATTAATACTTGCCCTCCATTTTCTACAACTTTAAATGCAGCTCTCATAATAACTTCAGTTTTTCCAAATCCAACGTCTCCCACAAGCAATCTATTCATTGGTTTGTTTTTTTGTAAATCGCTAATAACTTCGTTAATAGAAGTAATTTGGTCTTTTGTTTCAATATGTTTAAAATTATTTTCAAATTCTAAATATTCTTTTGAATCTTCTTTGTAGACTCCTTTTGCTTTGCTTAATTCTCTTTTTGCAAAATGTTCAATTAGCTCTTTTGCAGAAATATAAACCGAAGCCCTAACTTTCGCTTTAAGAGCTTGCCATGAACCTTTTCCTAATCGTGTCAATTGAGGATCCATTCCTTCAGATCCTAAATATTTTGTAATTTTGTTAATTTGCGTTAGTGGCACGTAGAGTTCGTCGTTTTCAGCAAATTGTATGTGAAGGTAGTCGCTAGTTAGATAATCGACAGTTTGCTGGATTAATCCATTATATATACCCACTCCATAATCTTCGTGTACTACATAGTTTCCCATCTCAATTTCACCTTCAAATGCTCTTAAAAGTTTTTTTATTCTACTGGAGCCAATAGATTTATCTTGAGATTTATTTAAATAGATAGTTCCAAAGATCTCTTTGTCTGTTAAAAATGCAATCTTTAATTCATTTGAGATGAAGCCTGCTGAAAGGGAGTTTAGTATTTCAGCTCCTATCACTCTCCCTAACCCTCTCTCAAGAGAGGGAATAGTGCCAGATCCTCCTCTTGAGAGGAGGTCAGGAGGAGTGATGTTCCTTAATCTATATTTTTCAAGCCATTCAGGTAGGTCTCTAGAATGAATTGTTTTAACCAAAATTGAGAATTTTTCTCTTTCTAATCTTTCAATTTCGTTTTGAAGAATTTTAAAGTTAGAAAAATATAATCCTGGAAATTTAAAGTCTGTATTAATGAAATTTCGAGGTTCTAAATTATAAGTTTTAAGTGATTCTGGTGGTTTCTGTGTGAAGATTATCTTCTGTATTTCTGTTTTGGAATTATCGTCAATTATCTTAACTTCCTCTATATCGTGCTGCCCTTCTGGTAGGTGTTCTGTAATTAATATCGAATCTAGATTTATTAACTTTTTATTAATTAGTTTGTCGTAAATATATATGCTTTCACAATCTTCGCCAAAAAATTCTATTCTAATAGGATTGTCGTATCCAATTGGCCAAAGACTAATAATATCTCCTTTAATACTAAAGTCTAGAACATTTTCAACAATATCTACTCGTTTAAATTCCTTTAATTCTGTAACTCTAAATTCATCTAGAATATTGGGATTTTTTGGAAAGGAACGAATTTGTGAAAGTTTGGTTAACAAACCGGAGAATTTAATGTCTTCTTTTCTTAGTTCAACTATAGATTCAATTGTTTCCAAAATCCCTTCTGAAAAGTTAATTCCATAAACAATTCTACCCTCTGTTAGAAAAAGAGGGTGTGTATGCGGCAATGTTTTAATAATCTTAATTTTCGGCACTTTTAATTATACTATACCCATGATATAACTCGTAAATTTTGTTAATTATGGAAGATAAGAAAGATAAGGAAGGTAAGGGAGATAAAACATTTTTGGGTACGAAATTAGAGCTTGCTCCTAGTATGAATCTAGAAGAAGTGCTGGCTTCTATTTCTAATGAATTTGGATTAGAAGCTGATTCGGTCAAGAGATTTCTAGTGTCTACAGGTCAAATTATTGAAACAGAAATAAGTCCCCAGAGTGCTGAAGCTGCAATTAAATACTTACCAACTGAAATAGATTCAACTTTAAATGTACGCATATTTCTAACAGAAATGCATGAAAAATCTCACAACAGACTTTTTCATCAAATAGACGATCATTTTGTGAAAATTTGGGGCCGATTATCTATAGATTATAATTATTTACCAGAAAATTATGCATCTATGACAATTGGTGAGTTACTTCGTCTTCAAAATGAAATTGACGGATTTACTAAATTTTATAGAATAGGAGAAGCTAAAAGTTCTATTATAGATGCAATTGTTGAAAGAGTAGATTTATCTAATAAACTTGAAGCCATTGAAGAAGCTTAATTTCTTTGGTCAAAGCAGGTTTTGACCCTACTTCTAAACTATTCACTAAAAACTGTAACCTACAACCTTGAGAGTTCTACATCACCTTCTTCAACCATTGCCCAGTGTAGCTTTCTGGTGTGTTTATTACTTCTTCTGGTGTGCCTTGGGCAATAATGTATCCTCCTTTTTCTCCACCTTCTGGTCCTAAATCTATAATCCAATCTGCAGTTTTAATCACATCCAAATTATGCTCAATCACAAGTACTGTATTTCCTTTTGCCACTAGTCCGTGTAAAACAATCAAAAGTTTTCGAACATCTTCAAAATGTAGTCCAGTTGTTGGTTCATCTAGAATATAAATTGTTTTTCCTGTGGATCTTTTAGAAAGCTCAGAAGAAAGTTTTACTCTTTGAGATTCTCCTCCAGAAAGTGTTGTAGCAGCTTGCCCTAATCTAATATATCCCAATCCCACATCGTCTAAAGTTTGCATTTTTGAAAAAATTTGTGGGACATTTTGGAAAAATTCTAAAGATTCTTCAACAGTCATATTTAAAACTTGTGCAATATTTTTCCCTTTGTAGTCTATTTGTAGAGTTTCTCTATTGTATCTTTCTCCCTTGCAAATCTCGCAAGATATATATACATCTGGCAAGAATTGCATAGAAATCTGAATTACTCCAGCTCCTTGGCATTTTTCGCACCTACCTCCTTTTACATTAAAACTAAATCTTCCAGCTTTATATCCTCTAGATTTTGCCTCTTTTGTTTGAGTAAATAGTTCTCGGATTGCATTAAATACACCTGTATATGTTGCTGGGTTCGATCTTGGGGTTCTACCAATTGGAGATTGGTCTATATCTACAACTTTATCTATATGTTCAATCCCTCGCAATTCTTTATATTCACCTGGATTTGCTTTGCTGCCATAGATATGTTTAGCCAAAGCTTTGTAAAGAACATCGTTTACCATTGAAGATTTACCAGATCCGGAAACTCCTGTAACACAAACTAATTTACCAAAAGGAATTTCTAAATCGAAACCTTTTAAATTGTTATGCTTAATATTAGTCATAACTAAGTTTTCGCCAACAGGAGATTTATACGTGCTATTTGCTTGTTTTTCTAAAGCTTTAAGATTTTCTAATTCTTTTTGTATGGAATCTCTAGTAATTTTTTTTCTACCAGAAATATATTGAGCAGTTAAGCAATCGTCGTTATCAAATTTCTTTAATTCCTCCGGCGTACCAGTAAATACAACTTTTCCACCATGCTCACCAGCTCTAGGTCCAATATCTATTACATAATCTGAATGTGCAATCGTATCTTCATCGTGCTCAACTACAATAACTGTATTTCCAATATCTCTTAGCCTTTCTAAAGTTTCGATTAATCGCTCGTTATCTCTTTGATGAAGTCCGATTGAAGGTTCATCTAAAACATATAAAACTCCAGTTAATCCTGTTCCAATTTGAGAAGCTAATCTAATTCTTTGAGATTCTCCTCCAGAAAGTGTTCGGGCTGTTCGATTTAAAGTTAAATAGTCTAGCCCAACAGAAACTAAAAAGTTTAGTCTTGTTGAGATTTCTTTAAATATTTGTTTACCAATTTCCCTTTCTTGGTTAGACAAAATATCGTCTTCTAAATCTATAGGGTCGAATGTGAAAAGGTTGTACATAATGGACGTTAGACGTTGGTCGATTGACGATGAAGCTTGACCATCGTCATTTAAGCCCTCTATCCACTCTTTCGCATCTAAAATGCTCATATTCCCTACATCTACAATATTTACTCCATGAATTGTTACAGCTAAAATTTCCTTCTTTAGTCTAAAACCTTTGCATTCTGGACATTCTTTTTCTACCATATACTGTTCAATTTCACTTCTTATGTAGTCGGATTCAGTTTCTAAATATCTACGTTGTAAGTTAGGAATTACTCCTTCGAATCGCGAATTCCATGTGTTGTTTTTCCCTTCGTTATTTACAAATTTAACTGAATATTTTTTCTCTCCAGTCCCATAAAATATAGTTTGAAAATGTTCTGGAGTTAATTCGCCAATAGGCTTTCTTAAATCTATTTTATATTCTTTTGCAACTACATCTATTAAGCTCATTAAATACGAATCTCCGTTTTCTATAATTCTAGTCCAGGGATAAATTCCACCTTCCATAATTGTTAACCGAGGATTATAGATGTTGCTAGGATCCACTTCTTTTATTGCACCTAATCCGTTACAAATAGGACAAGCACCAAAAGGTGAATTGAATGAAAATGAATGTGGTTCAACTTCTGGAAATGAATCTCCTGTTTCTGGATCTACTAATTTTTCTGAAAAGAATAGATCTCCAGTTTGATTTAACTTTAAATTACTAGGAGCATCTGCCACTTGATCTGGTAAATGTACTAAAACTTCTCCTTCGCCTAAATTAATTCCTAGTTCAATAGAATCTGTTAATCTTTTTACAAAAGTTTCGTCTGATTTACTATCTACTTTTACAACCAAACGATCTATTACTAGTTCTATATTATGTTTTACGTATCTATCCAATTTTATTTCTTCATCGAGACTATAAACTTTGCCATCTACTCGAACACGTACATATCCTTGAGCTAAAAATCTGGAGAATAGTTCTTCGTATGTTCCTTTTCTATTTTTAATAAGAGGTGAAAGGACGATTATTTTTAAGTCATCTGGTTCTGATTCTTTTTTATTGTCCTTGACCTCACCTTGTGCTTGTCCAAGAAGAAGAGGGAGGCTAAGCACTCTATCTACAATTTGTTGAACTGTTTGTTTTTCTAACCTTCTTCCAGAAACTGGACTTCTTGGATGACCAACACGTGCAAATAAAAGTCTTAAATAGTCGTATATTTCTGTAACTGTTCCAACTGTAGAACGAGGATTGTGTCCAGTAGATTTTTGATCTATCGATATTGCAGGTTGCAAACCTTCTATTAAATCTACATCTGGTTTCTCCATCAGACCTAAAAATTGCCTAGCATATGCAGAAAGAGATTCCACGTAGCGCCTCTGACCTTCTGCATAAATAGTATCGAAAGCTAAAGAAGACTTTCCAGATCCAGACAAACCTGTAATTACAGAAAGACTATCTTTAGGTATATCTACGTTTATGTTCTTTAGGTTATGGGTTCTAGCCCCTCTAATTTTTATATATTCACCTTTAAAGTTGCTCAAAATAGCGGAAGTCCTAAACCTATAATTATACCAGGAGTATACCCGAATTAGTAATTAGTACCATTATTGTTAAAATTCTATAGGAATAACAAAGTAATTATCTATATCCGATTGTTATTTTTATTTAATTAATCATTCCTGTAAAATAACTTGATTAAACCATCTTATGAAAATTAATAAAGCAATTATTACAGCTGCTGGTTTCGGTTCACGATTCCTCCCTATAACAAAAACTATTCCTAAAGAAATGCTGCCTATTGGAGATAAGCCAATAATTCATCATATCGTTAAAGAATGTGCAGATGCTGGGCTCTCGGAAATTATTATTGTAGCAGCGCCAGAAGATGTTCGTACATTTGAAGATTATTTTTATGGTCATGGAGAGAATATTAAGAGATTAATGTATAGACAAGGGAAAATAGATAGGTGGAAGAAAGTTGAAGAGATATTTTCTTTGCCTTTGGTTACAGTAATTCCAGAAGATAGAACTATTCCATATGGAAACGGAAGACCAATTTTAAGTGCTAGAGATTTAGTTAAAGATGAAGATGGGTTTATAGTTTGCTGGGGAGACGATTTAGTTTTATCTGAAGTAAGTGGAGTTAAGCAACTGGTAGATTTTGCAACAGGCAGTACTTACGATGCTGTTATAGGTATTCAAGAGGTATCTTCTGAGGATATTTTAAAATATTCTTCTGTAAAAATAGCTGAAGGAACAGAGGATAAAGTTGAATATATGATAGAAAAGCCAAATCCAGGAGAAGCTCCCACTAATTTAGCTTCCTATGGAAGATATGTTTTAACTAATAAAATTTACGAACATTTAACTTCTGAATCTACAGGAAAAGACGGTGAAGTCTGGCTTCCCGATGCTATAGCAAAAGTAGTTCAAAATGGAGATGTTCGGTGTAAAATAATTGATGGTGTTTGGTACACAACTGGAGATCCAGCAAACTATTTATCTGCTCAAAATGCCTACTTTAATAAATACAAATAAAAAAAAGTTTTTGAGTTTATTAGAAAACAATAAATTACTATTCAATTTATTTTGTGTATTCTTAATTATCCTTGTTTTCTTAAACAATGCGTATTTCCTTTCTTATGGAATGAATATCATTCTTATAATAGCTTTGGTATTGGCTATTTTAAGAAAAGATGGATTCATATTAATGAAAGATTGGTCTTTGCCATTAGCACTCTTTTATTTCTACGAAGTTTCTAGAGGATATGCGTACAAAGTTGCAGATTTTATTGGAATAGAACCTTTAGTTAAAGAACTTATTTGGGTTGAATCGCACTTGTTTTTCTTCTTAGACGAAATTCCAACTGTTACCCTGCAACATTTAGCAGATCCTGTTCTACAATCTCCAAAATGGTTCGACTATACCCTATTCCTATTCTATGGAATATTTTTCTGGTATTGGATATGGACTGGATTACTATTTTGGTTAAAGAAAAGAGAATATTTTAAAAGGTATATATATGGATTATTTGTTTTTTCTATTCTATGCGTTGTTTTTTTTACGATTCTTCCAACTGCACCGCCTTGGTATGCTTCGGAAATTGGAGAAATTCCATTTGTAGAAAGAGTTTTATGGAAATTCGAATATATTGAAGGGTTGCAAATTAATAATGTACAAGAATATGGAAGGAACGATTTTGCTGCTCTGCCCTCTCTTCATGTAGGGTGGGCAGTGTTTGCTACAGCATTTCTAGTGAAGGCTTTTGGAAGTAAAATGTATGTTGCTTGGATTCTTCCTATTGGAATTGCAATAGCAACTTGGTATGGAGCAGAACACTACGTTATAGATTCAATGGTTGGAGGAGTTCTAGCATATATTGCTTTTAATATTTCTGTAAACTTTCAAAATATTAAAAAAAGTTTTCAAAGGATAAAAAACAATAGATCTTTAAATTCAATTTGAATAGTAATGTTATAGGAATTTTATTCCTCAATTTCTACCCCATTCCAAAATGCTACGTAATTTGAAAAATCTTCACCAACTTTTTCTACAGATCCATCTTTTGGAATTGGGTAATACCAAGCTGCGTTTTCATTAATTTCCCCATCAACTTCTAGATTATAATAGCTGGCTTCTCCTTTCCAAGGGCAAATAGTATGGTGGTCGCTTGATTTAAAAAACTCTTTTTTAATAGAGTCTAAAGGAAAATAGTGGTTTCCTTCTATAACTATAGTTTTACTACTTTCCGCAATAGTTTTTCCATTCCAAACTGCTTTCATATTTTTACTTATTTAATATTTGTATTTCTAACAGTATAGCAACTTTATAGCCTATAATAATACATAAAACTAAATGTTATAATTTTTTTTAACACCATTCTGCATGTCTAATTCATATTTTTATAGAGATTTAAGCGAGCAAAATAATTTTTTGGATATTACTAACCCCGAAGCTTTTGTAGATTTCGATGAAACTTGGATTGTAGTTGCTTCGGATATTAAAGGTTCTACAATAGCTATTGAAGCGGGAAAGTATAAAGAGGTTAATACAATAGCAGCAAGTTCAATAGTTTGTTTACTAAATTTAAATAAAGAATTAGATATTCCTTTTGTATTTGGTGGAGATGGTAGTGCAGTATTAATCCCTCCAAATATGTTGCTACAAGCTAAGGCATCTATGCTTGCGCTCCAAGAGATGTCTATGAAAAGCTTTGGGCTTGAGCTTAGAATTGGATTTGTACCTATAAAAGACATTGTTGAAGGTGGTTTTAAAGTTAAAGTTTGTAAATTTAAAGTTTCAGATAATTATGTTCAGGCAATATTTAGTGGAGGTGGATTAGTTTACGCAGAAAGTTTAATAAAAAATCCAGAAACTGCAGATAAATATTCATATGTTGAAAAGGAAATTGTTCCAAATGCAGATTTCTCCGGATTGGAATGTAGATGGCAAGATATTCGCAGTAAACATGGAGAAACCCTAAGTGTAATTGTAAAAGCCATGGGAAAAGAGGAGTTTGCAGAAAACGAAATATACATGGATGTAATTGGAAATATCGAGAAAATATATGGTGAAAAAAAACAGAGGCATCCTATACAGTATGAAAATTTGAATTTAAGTATAGATCCTAAGAGATTAAATGTAGAAACCAAAGTTAGAACATACGCAAAGAGTGTAGGGTTAAAACTTAACTACTCTATTTCTCTTTTTTATAAGACGTTTTTTGCAAAAATCTTTTTAGCTACTGGAATTAATTATGGAGATACAGATTTTAAAAAACTAAAAGACGATGTGATTAGGGCAACAGATTCTGAAAAATTTGACGATATCTTAAGAATGGTTATTTCTGGGAATCATAAACAACGTATGGAACTAGAAGAATATTTTGAGAAAATGTATCGAGAAAAGAAATTGGCATATGGCATTCATTTTACAGATAGAGCTTTACTAACATGTTTGGTATTCGAAAGAGGTGGAAAAGAGGTTCACTTTGTAGATGCGGCAGATGGAGGGTATGCGCTAGCTGCGAAGGGATATAAGGAAAGGGTAAAGAATTTATCACCTAAAACTTAAAACCTAAAACTTAAAACCAGGTCTCCCTTCCTTGTCATGCTGAATTTATTTCAGCATCTAGATTCCTCCCTTCCTGACTGTAGGCAGGTCTTTGCTGAAGATGAGATAAAAACATATATTTAAATAATTTTTTCGGAGAAGTTGCCAGCTCTTGTCACTTTTGTGATATAATGTGTGTATACATATATTTCATATGATCGACAAAGATTTTTCAGAATCTGGAGAAAAGATCAGCTAGATGAGATGTATAAGAATCATACAGGTATTTTTACTTTTGGCTTCATTGCTATTTTATGTGCACTTTTCATCGGTTCAATGGGAAATGGAAGTGGTCAAAGCGATACTAGATACTATGGTAACCAATCGGATTCCTCAAATAATCCAACTAATATGACATTACAAAATTCAGCAGCTTTTAATCCAATGGAGATTAACACTTTAGAAGGTTTGAATGAATATGCTCTAGGATTTGTGATTTCTGGTTCCTTAATTTCCTATGGTACGAATTGCATTACCTCATTTAGTGAATATAAAGCAGGAATGGGAGTCTTAAATAAGCCTCAATTGACTACAGAAGATTTATGGCAAGCCTTTGGGCATTTTCAACAAGCACATGCACTAACTCCGCTGCAAAGTGGGACAGCTTAATCCAGATTAATTTTAGGTGATTCATTAGGTGTTAGTCAGCCGCAAGGAATTATCTTACCGGAAGATAATTCACTATCCTCTAATCGTTGCTGGGAAAGTTAATTTTTATAAACTGTTAGTATTTAAGAAAAAGCTACTAGCCATCCTCATTCTCCAACACAATCATTTTTAATCCAATTGAAGATAAATCCCCCGATACAGCTTCATCTAAATTTAAAGTATCCAAAAAGCTAAATATTCCTTTTCTTTTTGCAGAAATTAAATGTTCAATTAACCTAGCTGGTTCTCCGTTACTTTCATCATAAGAAATTATTATTATTTTACGATCAACTCCTAGCTCTTCAGCCCTTTGAAAAAAAAATAGGCAACTTTTTAATAACTTCATGTACGCCACAATAAGCGCCATCATTCCTGTCAAGTATATGCAAATTGTTAGATCCATCTTTTTTAAGAATCTTGATAGCTTCAATAACCTCTGGGCTTCTGAAGGCTCCACCAAGACATACAGATAAAATTAATGAATCATCTAATAAATTTGATAAGTATCCATTAAGATCCTTACTATCTTCAAAATACAGTGCATTGCCAGTGTAGGTAGTATCACCTGGTTTATTACAAAGCATTTTAATCTTAGACACTTCGTCAATATTCGTAACAAACATTTGAACTATTTCACTTGCTGGAGTATTTTCACTCATATCCGATATATAATTAATTAATCTTTAATTTGCTCCTCTTCTACATTCCTATTCACAAAATCTTCTGAAGTTATATATAGGGTAAAGAAAATTACAGTTGTTAAGATTAAAACACAAATTAAAACGTAAAACATCATATAGCTATATCCATGAGTTTCTTTTGTTTGTTCGAATGGCTGGTTTTCTTCATCCATAAATAAATTCTATCTTTTTGCTTTTAAACTTACAAGATTAAGTTCGGAATTTAATCTTATGAATAGTTTAAGGCCATTTATACAATAAATTTTCCAATTTTCATTTACCTTTGATTCTATATTCAAACTGTCTTCACATCTTAAATCTATATTAAGAGTGTAGTTAATTTATTTTTTAGTCATTTTTTTATGAGACAAACTACATCAGTAAATAAAGATTCAAAAAGCGATACTGTAAAAGTTACCTTTGAAGATATTAAAACTAAATTCAAAGGTATAAAGTACAATTACAGCAATAGCCTTCCTAAGTACGAAGGAGACTATAAAAAACTTAGATATAGGCTAAAACAGCTTATGTATGAATAGAAAAAGATCTAAAGATCTAGAGTTATAGGAAGGTCCCGATAAGTCGGGACCTTCGAAATTAGAAATTATTAATTCAAATAACAATTAGCCAATAACAAATAACCACGCCAGATGCTGGACACCTATGTTGGGAAATAACATCTCAATATCATCATTCTTCTTCTATTCCAAAACCTTCAATTTCTGTTATCATAGCTTAGTTTAATTTTTAAATCACGTTATGAATAAAATCATAATCGCTGTGGTAGGATTAGTTTTCCTAGTTGCAGCAGCTATTGGTGGATTTTTTATATTCACCGAAGTTCTTTCCGGTCCTAAAGAGTTAAAAAGTGAAGATGACCAAGCAGAATTAGTTCAAAATGTTGTAGCAGATTTTTCTGCACAAGAAACTTCTTATCGAATGGAGGTTGTTGGAGAATCTGCAGAAGATTCATATTCAATTGAATACGATGCAGAGGCAGAACTTCTTTACACTAAATTAGGAGATGGTGCAGATGCATATGAATTTTATTACAGTGGAGATGGAACATCTTATACAAACTATGGTGGAACATGGTACAAAATGGAGGGTGAAGAAGGTGAAGATGCTAATATATTCGGAAGTTTTGCTGAAGATTTAGAAACGGAATTCGACGATTTTAACGAAGATTTTGATTATAAAGGTTTAGTAGATTGTCCAGAAGAATATGAATCTGGAGGTGAGTGTCATTTGTTTGAATATGTGGGGGAAGAAGAAAATAATGCAGGCAATATATACATAGATGCTGAAAACGATAGATTTGCAGCATTTGAATACCCGGTTGAAGGAGAAACACAACTAATGGTTATAAATTACGAAGATATAAATTTAGAACTTCCAGAAGAAGCTAAAAATGCAAAAGATTTCTCTAGTTTATATGAAGGATTGGGAGGTTTACCTACAGATTTAGGTGAAGACGAAGGTTCTTTAGACGATCTTAATTTAGAAGATTTAGGATTGGAAGATTTGAATCTTGAAGACTTAGGAATTGAGCAATAAATTGAAAGAATAGGTAATAAAGAAGGCTCTTGATAAATCAAGAGCCTTCTTGCTAATTAATATAATTTTATAAAATATGGAAAACGAAACAAATGTAGAAAATCAGACGACAACTACAGAAAGTTCAGCTGCTGCAGTGCCTAGTGTTGAATCGAAATCTAGTTCAAAAATAGTATTTCTAGTATTAGGAATATTTTTTCTTTGTGTTTTAGCAGCCGGGGTAATTGGAGCTTTTATATATGTCCGCTCTACGGAAGTTAAAGAGTTGAATGAGAATACTGCTAAAGAATTTCTAGAAGAATTTACAGAATTGAATGTAGAAGATGAATCCTATAGATTAACTATGAATTTGGGAAGAGGACAAGAAGTTATTAGTGAATTTGATTCTGAAAATGGAATATTACATAGCAAATATAGTTCTGAGCGTGTAGAAGAAGAGCTTGAATATTATGTAGATAGCAAAAATAATGTTGTTTACTCTTTAGTTGGAGGTGAATGGACTAAATCTTCAGATGAAGGGATGTCAGATAGCTTTACTGGAGGTAATTTTTTAACTTTACTTTATGGTGGTAGCGATTCAGATTTAATTAGTAACTTAGATTATGTTGGAATTGTAGAGTGCAAGGAGACAAAGAAATGTTATGAATTTATGGATAATTCTTCTGAAGAAGTTGACACTAAATTTAGATTCGATCCTAAATCCCATAGAATTTTAGAACTAGAGTCTAGATCAGATGAAATTTACACTGCTTTTTTTGAGTACGATAACATTAACTTAGAACTACCAGAAGAAACTAAAGATGCTATTGAAATTGATAACGCTGCAGTTTTTGGAGATACAAATAATACAAAAAGAAGTGCAGATGTAAACATTATATTAAATGCAGTAACACAATACATATCAGAAACAGGAAATTCTATTGAAGATTTTGGAACAATTGTAAAATGTTCTGAAGGAGCAGATATCATTGGAACATTTGGGGTAGATTTAGCACCTATATTAGTAGATTCCTATATTTTAGAAATTCCATCAGACCCTTCTTTAGAATCTACTAGTACTGAAGATAGTGGGTATGGAATATGTTTAACAGATGGAGGTCAAGTTGAGATTAGTGCGCCAAATGCAGAAAATGAAGAAACTATTTCTGTAAGAAGATAGATAGTAATAAATTTATATAAAAAGCGGCCCTCGACATAATCGAGGGCCGCTTTAGTTAGATCTAATAGCTTACACCATCATAAATTTGATAGCTTCGCTTATTTTTCTTAGCACAGGTTTTTTTCTTCTTTCTAAAATTTTTGAGTAATCGTATCCTGTTAAAGACATGGTTAAAATAATTAACAATTAAAAATAGCAATTAATAATTAAGCATCCAGCTCCAGATAGCTATCATTTAGATTCTAAGCTGCTGGGTTCTCTAGCACTGCAATAACTTTTCCATTAATAAACCCTTCTATATCGTTTCTGAGATAGATAGGGGTATGTTTTGGATTGCTCGATTCTGGATATAAAATTACAGCATTCTTAGACCGTTTAAACGTTTTTAGAGTGGCTGAATTGTCTATAACTGCCAAAACAACATCTCCGTCTTTTATGTTTGTATTTTTTTGAACTACAACATAGTTTTTATCGAGTAAAGGAACTTTATTTATAGAACGCATATTCATTGAATCTCCTTTTATTATTAATCCAAATTTGTCTTGGTTATCTTTAATAAACTGAGCATCTACATGAATAGAGCCTATAATTTCCTCCTCGGCAAATACTAACGGTGTACCTGCATTTGCATATCCTAAAATAGGTATACTTAAGGTGGAAGTACTAGAATTATCCATAACTTTTATACCTCTAGTTCCACCCATTCTATAGATAAAACCTTTTTTATCTAAAGCTTCTAAGTGCTTCACAACACCTCTCTTAGTCTTTATACCAAGGTGAATTTGCAATTCGCTAAGAGTAGGCGATTGACCATATTCACTAATATGGTTTTTTATTAACTCTAGAATTTGTTGCTGTCTTTCTGTTATAAATTTAGACATACTCTTTATTTAAATAAGTATACTTAATGGTATACATGGTATACCAAACTTGTCAAACAAAATCTCCAGAATTCTCCGGAGATTTTGTTATCTTCTTACTAAGTAAGTTTTACCTGTTGTTATTCAACTGTAATTGTGCCTTCCATACCCAATTGCCTGTGGTTGCTTACGCTACAGTAGTAGGTATATTCAGTTCCAGGTTCTGCATCTGCTGGTATTTCTACAATTACAATTTTAGTTCCGTTTACAAGGCCAGAATCTACATCTAATTCGTCTATTACAAAATCGTGGCTACCAGATTTATTAACAAATTCAATTGTTAAAGTCTGTCCGGGAGCTGCTGTTATATTTTCTGGAGTATAAGCAAAGTTTTTAGCTTCAATAGTAAAATCTACTTCAGCAGTAGGTTCCTCTTCTTCGTCTGTAGAGGGTGTGGTTGTAGTAGTAGATTCTTTTTTCTCTGTGATTTCTTCTGTTTTGTCTTCACGTTCATCCTCATTGTCCATCATAGAAAAAACTAAGAGTCCTCCAAACACTAGCACAGCTACTGCGAAAACACCTAAAAGCATAGATTTGTTCATAAAATTTTTATAACTGTATTAAGTATACTAGATTTAGAATCCAGAATCCAGAATCCAGAATCTAGAATATAGGATTTAGGCAAGGTTTAAATCTAAAGATCATTTATCGAATCTCTTGTATCTTGTATCTTATTTCTTGTATCCTAATTTAAGTAATAAGATATTTGTTTTATAAAATAACATGTTGTTGATGATCCCATTCTTCTTGCTAGGTTTAATTATTTCGTTTCCTCTAACGAATATAGTCGTAAACAAAAAACTTCTTAGTAAAAAGAAGCAAAAACTTAAAACTCTAATAAATAAAATCTTTTTTGTGCATGGAAAAGAGCTATCTGCTCAGTTGTTAATTAGTTTTTCAATAGGTATTTTTTTTGCAGTTACAAGTTTATTAATTATAAATTCAGATAATAGTTTATTGCCTAAAGTATTAATTATTAATACTATTTTGTTTACACTTATATTCCTTATTTATTTGTCCATATACGACATTAAATTTTACGAAGTAGACGAGATTCCGTCTTTGATACTCATTGTTTTTCTTGTAATTTTAAATCTTATTTTAGCCCTATTTAATAATGAATTAACTTTATGGGTTAATAAAGAATTTAATGCAATGAATAATTTGATTGCAGGAATTGGTGCATGGGTATTCATTTTTCTTATTGTTGTGCTAACTAAAGGAAAAGGAATGGGAGGGGGAGATATTCGTATTGCAGGGATTATGGGACTAATTTTAGGAATTCCTGGAGTAATTTATGCTTTCTATTTAGCAATATTTTCTGCAGCATTTTTTGGAATTGCTTTTGGACTATCTTTAGGAAAGATCCATGGTTTAAAAATTCCTTTTCTTCCGTTTATGATAGTGGCTACGATCATAGTCTTTTTTCTTGAAGGGTTTGTAGATATAAATCTATTTCCATCGCTGTATTAGTAATTAGTAAGCGGTAAGTAGGTCAGTAACTCAGTAACTCAGTAAATCAGAGAATGAAGATAACAAGTCTTTAGTTACTGGTTATTTGTTATTAGAGAATTTAAGGCTATATCCTTATTTGTAATGCTTACTTACTAGCAAAGTAAAGCTCCGCTCATTGTTAATTGTTAATTTTTAATTACTAATTAAGGAAGACCAAGGTTTTCCTACAGTACTTTGTATGGAGTAAATGAAGTGTCTAGTCTTTTAGTTTCTGAATAAGCGAATTCTCCAAATGTGCTTGTTATTAGAATGCTTTTTATTGTTACACTTTCGTTGGAAACTGTATATGTGCAACTCCCGTCTGTAGCCGTTATCGTTCCGGTACCTGTGAAGGTTGGTGTATTTTTTATATTTAATAAACTTTCTTCAAAACAAGAACTTGCTCTTATTTTTGCCAAGGTAAGTCCGTTATAGTCTTTTGTAGCAAACGCTAAATCTATACTAGTTAGAATTAGTGTAATTCCAGAAAATAATAGCAAAGATGAAATAACTATTACTGTTGTTAGTGCGATACTTCCTTTCATAATGTGTAAAGTGATTCCATGCTTTCAAAGAGATCTGTTTTTTTATTATATGCTAAGTCTATAATTACTTTAACAGCAACCGTCGTCCCTTCGGCATTGGTTACTGGTTCGAGATTAAATCTCGAAATAATATGCTCAGGCTTTGTTAAAAAAAATAAAGTACCATTTTTATTAAATTGAAGCCTTTGGTTTACTATATTATACTCGTAGAATGCACCACCAGTAGTGGTTAATCGCAGCTTTCCACTGTTGTTACTGAATGTAGTTTGCCCAGTGTCAATTGAATCTGCTACAACAAAAGAATCTTTTAAATGCTGGTCTAAATAAATAACATTTTTCTGAATTTCGTTTCTTTGGTCTGCAAATCTATTGAATTCAGTTATTGCAAAAACATATTCTAGAATTGTTACAAAGAACATTCCAAACAAAGAAAGATAAAGCAAAGTTTCGATTAGTGTTATTCCTTTCTTTTTTTTCTTATCTATTTTATTCATGGTTCTTGGTAACTTAATTTTATTTCTTGTAGCAATGGAGTGCTTACTGTATCGGATGTCAATAGAGCTTGATACTGAATGTATCGATCGTTTAAAGATGCTGCAGGCAAATAATCATTCCCACTAACTGTAAAATATGTAGAAGCAGTTCCATCTGGACCGTACCATGGTTGTGCAGTTAGATCGGAGGTGCTGCCAGATCTCATTTGGAATCTTAAAGATGTTCCTGTTGGAACTGTAGCAATCCATTCTAAGAGATAATAAACCATGTTGGTTTTAGTTGTATCGAAAACAGAAGATAAATATGTCCCGGAACTCACATATCCAACGCCGTTAGCATCTCCACCTCCTTGTCCACCTTTTATTACTTTAAACTCTGTAGTTGCATCGTTAGAAATTACATAAGAATATACATTTCCGCTTGCTTCATTCACAGATGCGACCCCATTTAACCCAGAGTCTATATTCATACCTCCACATCGCACTGGAGCAGTTTCAGTTGCTACATTTACTACTTGATACTCTTCTCCTCCGCTTCCAACTAAAATAGCTTTATTATCGATTACTGTTAGACCCTTAACACTCATACCATTCGATTCATAAGAAGCTATAGTAGGTCTACTTCCCGATTTAGATGTGGTGTTAATAATAAAAAATTCTCTCTGTGTAGTAGAACTATTTGTTCCTATGTATACTCTATTTCCATCTGCGCTTACAAATAAATCCGAAGCTGCTTGCCCATTTATATCTGCCCATGCTACTCTAGACATTGAAGCTGGATTGGATACATTGTAAATTTCCATTTCATTTGTTGCGCCAGCAATTGAAACATATGCATAGCTACCAATAACCACTATATCAGTTCCAGTGCCACTTAAAGTTACAGTTCCTAATTGTGCTCTAGAGCCAGCGGTACTTGTTAGGTTAAAGGTTCTTAATTTATTGCCTTGTGTCATATATCCTACATTATCTACAACATAAACTGCTTCTGCATCTGTACTACCAGAAGCACCAAACCACCCAACCTTAGTAAAATTGTTTGTTGAAATATCTATAATCACCACTTCTTCCGCGTTGTTATCAGTAGCTAAATATCCGTAAGTTGGATCTCCAAATATTCCATTTGCTTTATACCCATCAAAAGTATCTAAAACATTCACAACTGGAGGATTTGTATCTGTTATCGTTACACTTGTGAAAGTATAACTGGATGAATTTGCACCTGTACCTGCATAGGCTTTTCCTGGAGTTGCCGCAATAGATTGCGCCACACCTTGTCCAGGTAAATCGTATGAAGTTAAGCTTTGAAGTGGATTACACCAATTATTGTAAAGTGCAGAAGCTAATCGTATTTCCCCACCTGAATTATTCACTACAACTGTATCTGTTCCTGTGGTGCCACTTGTAAAATCTGCTTGTGTTGTTTCTTTCCAAGTTAGAGTTTCCCAATCGTTAATTAAAGTTGAAGATTGAATAGAATTGGAGTTCCCTGTTATATCTGTCCAAGAGCCTGTAAATGCAATCTCTCGGGTTCTTAAATCTCTTGTCCCCCCAACTTCAACAATCGCTCCGAAACCATCTCTATTTATATAATCTATTACAAAGCTAATTGTTATGTCGTTTTTTATCGTTACACCATCAACTATGTCGTATTTATCTGTTGCAGGGTTGTATGCCATATGTTTTGGCCCTGTGGCAGTATTATCTACTACATAATTCCAAAGTTCAGCTTTATTTAAACTTAAAGCATTAACGGTTTCTTGAATAAAAAGTGTTGCGGCAATGCGTTTTCTACTATTTTGCGAAGCTCTTAAAGCATCTACTGCGAAAAAAGATACACTAGAAAAAATTAGCATGAAGAATCCAATTGCAATTAAAATTTCAATTAGACTGAAGCCTTTTTTATTCGTTTTGTAGTTTAATTTGAGCATACAACAATTTACCAAATATCAGAATGGATATAAATTACAAATAACAAACTACAAATATCAAACAATAATTCAATTATGAAGTTTAAATATTAAACACCTGAATATTGGAATTTGTTTGAAATTTGATGTTTGAGATTTTGGGTTTCAATTTTATAGTTTATAATTACTAATTAGGCCTTCTGAATTTATATCTAATGCAAATGAATTAAATGCATCTGATAAAACAATTGTTCCACTTGCTGTAGGTCTGAATCCACCTGCTGTAAATTTTATTTCGTTTCCTCCTCCCGTTAAGTTTATTTGAGAAATAGAAACATCTGATTGAAGAATGGTGGGTTCTGTAACTTCGGCTGTTGCAAAACTTTCTCCAATATATAAAGTGTATTTATCTGATTCAAAATACACACCATAAGATTTACTGTTTTTGCTTGCATACGCATTTTGTTGGTACAAGAATATTGCAGAATTCATATCTCTAACAGTTTGTTGCAAATTCGTTTGCTTTATTTGATTAATAGTTATTGGCATTGCCACCAAAGAAACCGAGCCTATTATGCCCATTACTACTAACATTTCTAATAAAGTGAATCCTCTTAGTTTTTTCATCCTGTAGGGCTTGCCGATGAATTAATACTGCCTGTAAATTGGTATATTGGACCAATAATAATTAATGCTAAAAAGCCAATCATTGCACCAATGAAAATTAACAAAATTGGTTCTAGCAATTGAGTTAAATTATTACTCATTTCTTCAACTTCATTCGCATGGTAGTCGTATAAATACGTTAAGTTATCTTGAAGTGTACCTGTTTTTTCTCCAACCTCTATCATTTTTACGTATGTTGCAGGAAATAGGTTTTTATATTTGGCTAAAGCATCTGCTAAATTTTTACCACTCTTTACATCTTCATGTAGTGTTATTAAAGCTTTTTTATAAATTGAATTTCCTATAGTTTCTGAAGCGATATTCAATGAATTTGCTAAAGGAATACCACTTTCCAAAAGAATACTAACTGTTCGAGAGAAAGTTGCAAGAATGTTGTTTTGATTTAGTTTTTTTATTACAGGAAAATTTAAACCAAGAATATCCTTAAATCTTTTTCCAGGTTTAGTTTTTAGGAAAAGCATTAATCCTATAATGAAACCTAATATTCCTAATCCTAAAAATGTTGAATTTGTTCTTATGAAACTTGAAAATTTTAAAATACTTACTGTAAACGGTGGAATATTTTCGAAAGATTTAAATAATTCTTCTAATTTTGGCAAAATAAAGAATATAACACCTAGCATTTCTACAACTGTCATTGTAAAAACTATTCCCGGATAGATTAGGGCACTCTTCACTTTTTTATTTAAATCGTTAGCTTTTCTTAAATATTCTGCTAGAAATATTAAATTCTTTTCTAATGTTCCTCCTTGTTCACCAACATTTACCATGGATGTAACAATACCTGTAAATATTTTTGGATGTTGTTTCATAGAATCGCTTAGATTCATTCCACCTTCTATACTTATTGCAATTTCTTGATAAGCTTTTTTTAGTCTTGCATCTACTGTTTGTTCAGCAAGAACACCTATAGACTCTGAAAGCGACAGTCCAGATTTTAGCATTAAGGATAAATGTCTTATTGAGAGTGCTATATTTAAGCCAGAAACACTTCCAAAACTTATGTTTATATTGAAAGATTTTTTTTTCTCCTTTTTTACTTGCGGATTTTCTTTTGGAACTACTTCTTTTTCAGCCATTATTCTTTAAGAGCAGTAACCCTCATTAGTTCAGATAAACTTAATATTCCATCTATTAATTTTCCAACTCCATCTTCAACTATTAGAATCAATCCTTGCTCTCTAGCTTTGGTATAAATTTTATCTGTACTATGATCTTCCATAATAATTTTTCTTAGATCTTCAGTAATTTCCAAAACTTCATAAAGTCCAATTCTGCCTTTGAAACCTGTGTTTCCACATTCTGTACAAGCACTTTCTTTGAAGAATTTCTGATCCTTAGGTAATAGTTTAGATATATCGGGTCTGAATCGTAGAAGTTCTTGGTATTCAGGATCCGTTAAAGTAGTTTCTTTTTTACACTTTTCGCAAAGTTTTCTGCAAAGTCTTTGAGCAATAACAACATTCAAAGTGCTTGCAACTAAATAAGGTTCTACTCCTAAATCTATTAACCTTGGAATGGTGGTGACTGCATCGTTAGTGTGAATAGTAGAAAGCACTAAATGGCCTGTCATTGCGGAATTTATTGCTATTTCTGCAGTTTCTGGATCTCGAATTTCTCCAATCATAATCACATCTGGATCTTGTCTTAAGATCGATCGTAAACCTTTCTCGAAAGTTAAACCTGCTTTTGGATTAATGTGTATTTGATTTACACCTTCAATTTCGTATTCAACTGGATCTTCAATTGTTGTTATATTAATATCTCGGGAATTTACGGATTGTAGTATTGCATAGAGAGTTGTTGTTTTCCCTGAACCAGTTGGTCCAGATGTAAATATCGAGCCATAAGGTTTCATATAACTTTTTTTTACAATTTCCAATTCTTTATCTTTTAAACCTAAATCTTCTAATGAAAATGAGCGACCTTTTTGACTTAATAGTCGAACAACCACTTTTTCTCCTTTTGCGGTAGGTAATATTGAAATACGTGTGTCTAAATTTTCTCCTGAAAATTCAAAACGAATTCTTCCATCTTGAGGAGCGAAATGCTCATCTGTTCTTAACTTTGCGTTTACTTTAATTTTAAATATTAGTGTTTGTTCGTATTTTTTATCTATTGTATAAATATCTCTTAAAATTCCATCTATTCTATATCTTACTAGAACTGCTCCTTCTCTTGGTTCTATATGGATATCTGAAGCTTTTCTGTTTAGAGCACCTACAACAATATCGTTTAAAATACCTGTAACGCCTTTTTCTTCTTTCATTATACTAGGTTTTTCTTTTGGAGCTTCGTCTTGATGTTGAAGTGAACTGGTACCATAATCAGGCTCTTCAGTGGTAGGGTCAGTTGATTCAGGAACTTGGGGTTCCACCTGGATTTCTTTTTGTTCTAAATCTGTAGATAACATTTCAACTAAAAAATATACTAAAACGGATGCAATAGCAATGGGTGTTAATCTCCAAAACTCTTATGTAAACAAACAGGGTCCCGCATTTGCGGGACCCTGAAAAGAATTAGTCGATTACTATCTTCTTACAGAAATTACAGCACCATTTTCTGCATTAGGAGCATTAACTTGTACTCTACCTCCTGTAGTAACACAAAGATCGTATCCTGTGTCTGCAGCAGTTCCTCCAGATGGATCTGTAGGGATTGCAATTAAGTATTCGTCTACCAGCAATGTTTCTAAATTAATATTTCCTACACCAGTTCCTACGTTAGATGTTCCAACTCCGCAAACTGCAAGTGTACCAAAATCTCCAATAGCATTACCTTGTTCAGATGTATACTGTGTAACAGCATTTAGAATTTGTGTTACGTCTGAACTTCTTTGTGTGTTTCTTGTATCCGCAAAGTTTTTTGCAGGATTAATAGCAATAATTGTAATAGCAGCTAATATAGCGATTAAAGCAACTACTACTAAGATTTCTATAAGGGTGAATCCTTTCGTATTTCTGACTGATTTAGTCATTAATAAAATATATAAAAAATAAATATATGACTTCTCACTACAGTTAATATATATAGGGTGTTTTGTGATGTCAATAGTTTAAACAGAAATTAGAAAATTGAAATTAGAAATGAGATAAAGCAACAGGGTAAAGAAATCCGTAGTTTTGATTGCACATCTAATCTTTAGAAGTAAATTTTATTGAAAGAAATTAATGCAGGTAGCTTCTAGCAGCAAGAAGCTAGTCGTTAATCACTAATTTCAGCTTCCAAATGTAAATGCATTTGCTTCAATTCCTTCCTCAAAAATTATTTCTAGAGTTCCTTGTTTTATTAATTCACTTCCATTTACTAATTCATATAACTTATGATCTTCAACAGTTATTTCTCCAATTTCAGAAACATCTTTTCCTAAATTTTTAAGTTCTCCATTAACTTTAATTTGTATTTTCTTAGGGTTTTCACTACCCAAAACCAAATATACATTTTTAGCAGTGAATCTTATTTTTACGATAGATTCATTGGACTTTGAAGTTACTTTTTCATTATCCATTATCCACTTTCCGCCTAAGCTCCAACTATCATTTCTTAAATCTTGAGATAAAGAAAAATCGACAATCTCGTTTTCTATTAATTCATTCAAATTTGCAAATTGATCTATCCTTTCAAATCCCAAATATGTTTCAGGTGTTTGACTACGTGTAATAGGAACCTCTACATCTAAATCAGATTTGATATCGTCTAAACCAAGCAATTGCTGAATAATCATCTCGCTATTATCGTATTCGCCTTCGCCAAAATGTGTGTGAACTACATTGCCTTCTCTATCTATAAAATAGTGAGCAGGCCAATATCTATTTTCGTAGGCTCTCCAAGTTTTAAAGTCGTTATCTAAAGCTACAGGGTATTCAACACCAAAATCATTTACTGCTTTTTTTACATTTTCTGGTAATTTTTCAAATGCAAATTCTGGTGCATGTACTCCTATTACAACTAAGCCCTCATCTTTGTACTTTTCATACCATCCATTGATAAAAGGGATAGAGCGAATACAATTTATGCAAGAATATGTCCAAAAATCTATTAGTACTACTTGGCCCTTTAGAGATTCTAAAGTCAGAGGTTCTGAATTAATCCATGTTTCTATTCCTCTAATTTCTGGTGCTTTGTAGGGATTGGAGATATTTGGTTTTACTTCCATACGGTCTGTGTCTTCTTTTTCTAAAGAATTAAAAAGTATAAATACAAAAGATGCAAATATTAAAATGAATCCTCCAGATAGGATTAAAGCTATTTTTTCTTTATTCATTTTTCTTGGAAATCTCTAAGTAAATCTAATTCTATCCGAGTTATATTAAAATCGTTAGAATTTAATATTGCAACTTCTAGTTTTTTATCTAATCCAAAAATAATCATTAACCCAACTAAAATGAATATTAATCCTAATACTCTTTTAAACAAGCCTTTGGGGTTAGCAGCCCACTTAAATTTATTAATAATTTGTTGTCCAAATACAGAGATAGCTAACAAAACTAATGCAAGTCCTAATGTGTATGCAAGTAAATTAATAAATCCAATTGCAAAGTTATTAGGTAGAACTGTAGCTAGCACTAATGCATAAGTAGGGCTGCAACTTGAAAAAACTGGACCTAAAGCAAAGCCTGTTAGTGCATCTCCGGCATATCCTGAATTTTGGCTTGCTTCGTTTAATAAATTACCACTTTTAGTGGAAAGCTTGAGACGAACAGAAATGAAATCCCATATTTCTGGCAGTAATGTTATTAAACCAAGAAAAATAAGAATGAATCCAGATAAATATTTCCAAAATGATTGATCTACACTAATTAGTATAGTGCTAGCTTTTAGTAATAATGTAAAAAGAATTATTGAAATAGACAAAGAAAGAATAATTATTAATGGTCTTTTTAAATTGTTTCCTGATTTTAAACTACCACCTAAAATTATAGGTAGTAAAGTAAACACACATGGTGCAAGAACCGTTAATACACCACCAATAAACGATAAAGGCAAATATTCCATGATTAGAAAGACTAAATAACTAAATTAACTGAATGACTAAACTTTCAACTGATACTAATATATATAGCAGCAATAACTCCTAATATCGATGCCCATCAAAAAATTAATAATTTATATCAAATAACTTATTTCTAACCTAACTCAGCTAATAGCTCTTCTAACGAATAGCTGTTATTCCATTTCTTAATTAAGTTTCCATCAGCATCTACTTGAACCAATGTGTGTTGATAAGTAACTCCATACTTCTGTTGTAAATCTATTTCTTCTTGCGTTGCATTGCTTGCGTTATCATATTTCACTTCCAAAATTGTTAACTCCGATGGAATATTTTGTGATTTACTATTTATGTCTTGCTTTAAAATTTTACAAGTAGGACACCAATCAGCTGCAAAAAAAAGTACAACATTCCCTGTATTAGCATTAACTAATTTTGAAGAATCGTATCTTTCGAAGATTCCAATTTGACTTTTCTCTGTTTCATCTTTCAGCATAGTATCGTTTTCCATCTTGGAATCATCTTTCTTCATTGTATCTTTCTCCATTGTTGTGTCTTCATCTTTCGTTACATCTACCGTTTTGTCTTCCATTATTTGCCCGTCTGATTTTTCCATGGATTCTTTTGACTTTGTAGTCTCGGCGTTATTTCTATAAATAAAGAAAACTACTACAATTATCGATAATACTGTTAAAGTTATTGCAACTGAAGAAGCTATTTTTTTATTCATATAAGAAAAAATAATATTTATATAGTTTTAGTTATAATCTTAATTTGCAAAAAAGTCAAATAAACTTTACTTTTTATGCCTAAGAAAATTTATTGTTATTGCTCTAGAAACTATTAATATAAGTAAAATTAAATATTCAATATTGAATTTGTAATTCACATTAAAAATATTATTTAATATTAAACTTAAAATAATACTAAATCCAGTAACGATAACAGATATCCTGCTTGCTAAATAGTTATGTAACAGATCCCTTTCGTCCAGAGGATTACCTGTCCATGTAGCGATTAAAAATATTGAAGCAATTATTAAACTTGAGATTAATACCATTCTTTGAAAACTGTCTGGCATGATAAAGCCAAAAGGATTTAACTCTAATATTAGAAATCCAGTGGCTAAGAAAGCAAAAATGTTTTCTATTTTATTTATTTTCATATTTAAATATATCTTCAAGTTTTAATTTAAAGTAGTTGCTTATTTTTAAACTTAATAACAAAGATGGTATATAATTCCCTTTTTCAATAGCAATAATTGTTTGTCTAGATACGCCTAAAACATCTGCAAGGTCCTCTTGGGTTATTCCTTGCGCTTTTCTAAGTTGATATACTATATTAACTATTTTTTCTTCTGTTTTTTTTGTTTTAATGTTAAACATACTTTACATTTTACCACTATATTGAGTATATGTCTTATATTTAATATCATTAATAAGTGGAAATAAAATTTCTAAATAAAAATAAGGAAGATATAGTACTTTCAAAGAGGGGTAAACTAGCAGTTAGTCGAAGAGTAAAAAAGGTAATTTTTATTCTGTTAGGAATTTTGTTGTTTTCTTCGGTTTTTTCAGCAGTTGCTTTTGCCAGATATCAGCAAGGATGTACTTATCAAAGAGCTATAACTTCAGAATTACTAATTAATACTTCGGACCGAGATATTTGTCCAAATGTATTAGATTTGAAAAAAATTTCGCAAATAGCAATTAATGCTCTTAATCCTAATTTTTTGTCTGGAATTGAAGTTAATGGAGACTTCGATTTAGTAGCAAGCGAATTTAAAATAGACGAGACCTGCGACGATCCACTGAACCCAGTTTGCTTAGTTAAGTCTTCTGGAGATGAATTAGCACAAACAGATGCTGGATATACAAATTTACTGCTTGTTGGGTTAGATACTAGGGCAAATGGTGGATCATTAAACACAGATACAATTATGGTTATTACTTTAAATAATAATAATAACGAAATCTTATTTACCTCTTTTCCCAGAGATTTATTAGTGGATTACGAAAGAATTAACGGAGGTAAAGTTCAGTACAAAATAAATGGAGTTTATTCAATAGATGGAGACGTTGGATTAAACTATACGGTTGAGCAAATTATTGGTCAACCTATTCACTATTACGCATATATAGATTTAGGATTATTTATAGAAATAATAGATGAATTGGGCACTATAAAGATTAATTTAGATGATCCTTTTGGTGATTTGTATCCATGCGATGAAGTTCCTTCTGGGGTTCCATGTTCAAGTAATTTCGAGAACTATGGGTACTTTACTTATCCTGCAGGATTAAATGAATTTGATAGTTTAGACGCATTAATTTATTCAAGATCACGTCAGTTATCTTCAGATTACGAAAGAGCAACAAGGCAACAAAATCTTCTTAAAGCAGTTTTGAAAAATGTTTTAGAAAGTGAAGGTTCTATTAAAGATAAAGTTAATAATTACGTAGGCTTGTACAATTTATTTAGAGGAGAAGTAAATACTAATATTGAATTGAAAGATGCAGGTGCAATGTTTAGTTTGTTGGAAAATTTAAATTCCGAAGCGGGACAAATGGTTACAGATCCAAATTTAGGAAATTCATATGCTAGGTTTGTTCAAGATTTAGGAGTTGTTGAAGGTGCAGGCTACTCTATTCAATTTGTAGATAGAACATACGAAGATTTTCAAAATTATAGAAGAATAATTTTAGAAAATTTAGAACTGTTTAGTGAAAAACCAAAAATTTTAATAAGAAAGCAAGTAGATTTTACAGATGAAAATTTGTCTTTGCTAAATCTTTTGGCTACAGAACAATTCATAGAGTTAAGAGTTGAGAATGTGAATACTATAGAAGAAACTAGAATTTACGATTTTTCTGAAGGAGACAAAAATAAAAGTTATAGTAAGTTAATTGAATTGTTTCCATTTCTTTCTGAAAGGGATCCAGAGTTAGACAATATGCGTAAGAGTGAATTTGGAGAAGATATACTAATCCACTTAGGAATTTAAAACTTAAAAGTCAAAATTCAAAAATCAAAAGTTTTAACTTTTTACTTGTGCTTTTGAATTTCGGATTTTTTACTTTTGAATTAATTTAAAGTAAGTTTGGAACAATTCGGAACCGTTGTTTAAGTACTCTGAAGTGCTATCTACCTTTATGCTATTGAATTTGCTTGCTAATGTTTTATCGCTGCATTCTTCATTTTCATATTTGCTCAAAGTACAGAGTTTCTTCACAGGGGATTGCCAGTAGTAGCTTGTATTTGAATTTAGTACATCGTCGAATGCTTGGATATGGTAATTCAGATTTAAAAGGTTCAGAATTTCTTTACTGTCTAGACCAGATTTTATGGAAATAGAAGATGCAAGAGTATCTGCATTTCTAGCTATTTCTGTAAGGTTATTAATTTCTTCTTCCGGTATATCTAACGATTCAAAATCGAAATCTAGTAATAGTTCAACTTCTTCTTTTTGAGTTTCTAATTCTTTAGTAATAAATGTATTGAACACATCCGATTTTGAATCGTTAGAAACAGCAAAATATACAAAAATATATTTCAATTCACTGTAAGAAAGTATAGAGTCGCAATCTTCATTCTCTTCAACATCTTCCAATGCTAATAGTACCTTTTCGGTTTTTTCAATATCTGCTTTTAAATCTAAAAATAAATTTGAGCTGGTTTTAACAATTTCATTTTCTGCTAATCTGTATTTCGCACAATCGCTATTAACATCGTTCAGTCTATTAATGTAGCTATTTAGATCTTTCAAATGAGAATCTAAGTTTTCCTCCTTACGAGTAAAAGAGGTAGAGAGTTGTTTATAATAATAAAAAGCATCGCCTGGGCCAGATATAGAAATGGAATAAAGAAATATTAGAAAGCAAATAAGAATTATTGCAGGGAAAATTACTTTCTTTTTGTATACTATTCTTTTTATGGTAGCAAAACGCATCTTCATATTTTTAGTATAAATTAAAGATTACAAATATGAAATTAATTCTTTATATGAATGTAGGTATAAAAGTAATAAAATAAGACTAATTACTAAATTAAATTGTGATAGAAAAACTAAATATTAAGGTTTTATTAGGAATTTTTGCCATTTCTTTCATTACATTTGTTTCTGTTGTTGTAATAACTGTAGGGAAGAATAATACAGATTCCATTGTTACACCCGAAATGCCTACAGAAGTATTAGAAGACCCAGAAATTATAACTGAAGTTGTGGTAGACGGATTGAACCACCCTTGGGATTTAGATTTCTTGAACAAAGATATTATGTTCTACACAGAAAGAACTGGTCATATTAGTGGCTTTAATTTATTAACAAAAGAAAAGTGGTTAATTACCAAACCAGACGACGTTTTTGTTTTTGGAGAAGCTGGAATGATGGGAATTGAAGTAGATAGAGACTTTGATAATAATAAATACATATTTACATGTTTCAATACAACCATCGAAGGACCAATAGAAGTTCATGTTGCAAGGTGGAAGCTTTCTGATGATATGAAGAATGTACTCGAAAGAAAAGATATTATTCCAGATTTACCATCTAACAAAACAGGAAGACATTCGGGTTGTAGAATGGAAATGGATAAGAATTTCCATTTATGGATTGGAACTGGAGATACTGCAACAGACGGTTCAATTCCTCAGTATCCGCAAAGTTTGGGAGGCAAAATTTTAAGAGTAGATAGAGGTGGAAAAGGTGTTTCTGGTAATTTAGCAGGAGAATTTGACAACAGAATATTCAGTTATGGACATAGAAATATTCAAGGTATGATAGTTTTCGATGAAGCTGTAAATGGGAATTATGGATATTCTGCAGAACATGGTCCCGGAAAAGACGATGAAATTAACGAAATAAGGCAAGGTAATTTTGGATGGGATCCAATTCCTGGTTACAACGAAGAAGTTGATATGACAGATTTAGAAAAATATCCAGATGCAATAGAAGCAGTTTGGGAGTCTGGAGATCCAACTGTTGCAATTTCTGGAATTGAATTATTAAAAGGAGAACAATGGAAAGGTTGGGAAGGATCATTTTTAGCAGCACTTTTGAAAGATCAACAAGTTAGGCTAATTAAATTTGAAGAGAATGGAGATATTAGAGAAGAGAAAGTGGTAGATGTCGATAAAAGGTTAAGGGCAATGGTTCAAGGACCAGATGGAAATATATATTTCTCTACAGATAACAATGGGAATGTCGACCAAATATATAGGATAGTACCCAAATAACAGTTAGCTTATAGCAAATAGCTTATAGCTAATTAGTAATTAACAATTGATAATTGACAACGAAAAACTCAAATTAATTGCAACCAATTTCCAATCTCATAATTTTATTATTTGCTCATATTCTTTTTTTCTAATATCTAATAACCAATAACAAGTTCTCTTTCTTTACTATCTTTTTACACTTCTTAAATACGTATTAAATATTTGTTATGTAAAGTAATAATAGTAATTAATTTATTACTTTATTACTATGATAGGACAAGACTTTGCAAAAAAATTAGATTGGGGGAGAAAAGGTTTCTTAACTAGAATTAAAGAAGATATTGCATTAAGAGTAAACAATGCAGCAAGAGTAAAAATAAGAAATAAATACTTTCAATATTAGTTATAAAAGAGCGTCCCGAATATCAGGACGCTCTTTTCTCCAAGTAAATCCTTTTTAGAACTTATCTGGATATTGTTCAGCAATTGCACCAGCTAATGTATTAGCAAACATACTCATGTGAACTGCACCTTCTCTCTGTAAATTATAAGCTTTGGTAAAGTCTCCTTCAGCATATGCATCAACAGAAGCTTTTAATTCAAGAACATGGTCTGTTATTTCAGCTTTTACATCTTCTTCTTTTAAATTAGGATTAGCATTAGCAAAAAAAGCAGAAGCAGATCCTATGTATCCCATAAGATTATCAACAGCTTTTTGTTGTCCAGCTGCATCTTTAGCTTTTGTTGCAACTGTGTAGTCCACAAAAAATCCTATATGATCTCTCCAATTAGCTAGGAATGCAGTTTTTGCATCTTCACCGTATACGCTTCCAATTGCATCTGCGATTTCAACAGAATTTTCATCTAAAGAAGCTGCGATTTCTTCAAAATCTGCATGGCCATCGAAACCAGATCTTGTTGCATGAAGAGCTAAGTATACATGCTCACTTAGTAAACCCTGCAATGAAGATCTTAGTTCATGTTCAGCTTCGGAATGTGAGGCCTCATCATTGCTGAAAGATTTGTCATCTTTCTCTGAATCTTTTGCCATTGTAACGCTATCTTTCTGCTCGTTCTTTTCTTTGTTTTCACCAATAACCACACCTCCTCCTATTCCTATAACTAAAGCAACTAGAAATGTAGCAGCTACCATTAGCATGCTTTGTGAACTGTTCTTTTCCATCGAATAAAACTAAAAAATAAATTAGTTATATAATATAACTAATTTGAGTATAAGAGATTAGACTTCCATTGTAAAGCTCCATTGTGAAGAGTTTGTAAAATTTCTTAAAAATTCTAATTAAAGTTATGTGATATAATCACTTATGGATTTAAATATCTACAAAGCAGCTTTTTTGCAAACAACATCTTATCGAATTCTACGCGAATCCGTTAACTCTATATTAGAAAAATATAACTTAAGTGTTTTTCATTGGGGAATATTAGGAACAGTTTCGAAATTAAAAACTCCTACTCCATTAGATATATCTAAGCATCTTGGAATAAGTAAGCCAAATATTACTATAGGACTTCAAATGTTATTAGAAAATAAATTTGTTAAAGTAACTTTAAACGAAAAAGATAGACGTTCGAAAAATATCGAATTAACTCCGCTTGCACAATTATTAATACCTAAGTTGGAAGAAGAAATTACTAAAAATATGAAAATGCTTCTTTCAGATTTAACAGATGAAGAATTACAAGTCTATTTTAAGGTTTTGAGTGTATTAATTAGGAACGGGGAAAAGTTGTCCAAGCTAGTTCAATACAATAAAAGATGATCTTCAAATTTATATACATGTTTGTGTCATATCCTCCTCTAAGATAGGAAGATACAACTAAACCAGTAATTTATTTATAGACTTGTCTTGAGTATCGAAAATTATGAATGTAGATTCTCCAGATGGATAGCCTTGAATTGTACCAGGATTTATTAAAATTGTATTTCCTATTTTATCTTCTCTGTATTCGTGAGTGTGTCCGTGGATGCAAAGGTCGTAATCTCCCGATTTTGCTGCTAGTTCTACAAATTTAGGATAGTGATTCATGAAAATCTTTATTCCATCAATCTTATCTTCGTAAAAATCTCCACACATTTCAAAATTTTCCAATGCATCAATTTTTCTAACTATTCCTACTCTTTCCATCTCATTATTTCCCCAAACAAAGTTTACTTTGCCTTTGAATTTGCGTAAAACAATTATTCCTGTTGGTGCTATAAGGTCTCCAGCAAATAGTAAAACTTCACATTTTTCATCGTTAGCTCTCTCAACAGCTTCCTCTAACTTAGCCCAATTATCGTGGCTATCCGACATTATTGCTAATTTCATATAATTAATTATTTAATTTGTAAATTTTCTCTTTCTCCATCCCTCCAAGAAGTTATTAATACGCAATTATACTAAATTCATTCTAAAAATGAACTAGGAAAGAGCTTGTAATTTGACATATTCTAATTTACATGACATTTTAATGTAGATTATTATTATAAATTGAAAAATTCAAACTTAAGACTTAAATATATTCGAATTCTTTTCGGAGCACTGTTAGTTACTATCGTATTGTCAGGTATTGGACTCTATCAAAGGGGATTGCAAGATACTTCTGTTTTCGATGAAATTGACGAACAATGCGATCATGAATGCGAGATTGGGGATACTGTTTGTCAAGAAGGAGATACTGGATTTAGTTGTGAATGTATTGCAGGAGGTCCAACTCAAATTTGTCCTAATGGCAGACGAGTTTTTAGATGTGATACTCCAGATAGTTCTTGTGGAGTTCCTCCAAGTGGTACAACCGCAACAGGAGCTATAGATGGCGGAGGCGGTCCTGTATGTTCTGGAGAAAATAATAATTCTACTTGTACAAGAATACAACCTGGAGGTAGATGCGTTGGCTTTGCTGGAACTTGTCAACTATCTTCAGCCCCATCTTGCGCTTGTATTCCAGATTCAGAAATCTTGCCAGTCGGAAGTTTTTGTACAGGAAGTGAACAATGTGCAAGTGGCAATTGTGTAGATAATAGATGTGTTGCTGCTGGGTTTATAGCACCTCCAGAAATACTTGAATGTGGAGATGATATTTCTAATTGTCCAGATGGTTTTGTTTGTACAGCAGGAGAATGCATAGAAGAGGAAGAAGAACCAGCTGCTGGTATTGGAGAGCCAGCACCAGAGTCTGAAGAAACTACTTCATCTGTAGTTCAGCCAGAACAAAGCATACCAGAAACACCAACAGCTGCAGAAAGAAATGATTGCCAAAGTAATTCAGATTGCAATCCAGGTTTAAATAAAAATGTTAATATATGTATATCTTCTTCAACTGGTAAAAAATGTGCAGCAAATCCATCTTGTCCAAATAGTAAAGATGTTTGTTGTGGAGAACCAAATGGAAAACAAGTTCCAGGTAGTCCAAACTACGACTGTGTTAACGGATATGCTCAATTTAATGGTAGCAAAGTAGCAGAAAATGATTATTGTTATGGCCAACAGTGTAAAGAAGGGCTAGTGTGTGCACCAACAACTACCGGATTTAGATGTTTACCTACTCCTCAAGAAGTTAAATTAGCTGGAATAGGAGATGCATGTGACGCTAAAAATGTATGTGCTGCAGGAGTTTCTTGTACAAAAGGTATTTGTACTAAGCCTATAGTGCAGTCTTCTGTAACTTGTAAAGATAATTCTGAATGTTCGAATGAATTTATTTGTGATTTAAATTCTTCAACATGCGTTCAAGATGTTAACAAACCAGTTCAACACCCTACTCTATTGAATTTTATTAATTCAATATCAAATTTAATTAATACAATAATTTCTCCAGATTCAATCTTAAAACCTATAAATTTAATTCTTGAAAGACTTGTTAGTGGAGCAAAAGAGGTTTCAAATGTTCCTAAAGAGGAATTTGGAGCTCAAGAATCTATAAAAAGCGACGATGAAAAATTTGATGAAATAGAAGGGATAGATTTAGGAGGATGTGTTGATATTAATTTGTTTCCTGAAGCTCTAAGGCCATATATACCAACAACAGACGATTGCCCTGCCGGTACAACTTCAATGGCTTTTACAGTGAACAGAGTCGATTTAGGTAGTATGGATTTTGCCTGTGGAGATGGTTCTGCTTCTTTGGGAAATATGTTGGAATGTTTGGGTGAATTTGCTTGTCCTGTAGCTGGTTGTAATACAACAATGTTAGTTAATAATCTTAATCCATTTAATACGCAGCGTTGTGCAACAGATACAAACCAAGGCTATTCGCCAGAATTAGATTGTAGAACTTTTGGAAACGATTTAACAGCTAGTGCTGGAAGTTCAGTTGTATCTGCAAATAATTCTGTAGTAGTTGCTATGGGTGCAGATGCAGATGGGCTAGGTAATCATTTAGTTGTTACCAGAACACCTACTCCAATTGCAGTTAGTTCTAGTGGAGAAGATTTATATTTCTTCTGCACTTATGGACATGCACAGAGTTTTACGCCAGGTTTAACAGTAGGTCAAACTGTAAGCGCTGGGCAACAGATTGCACAAGTAGGTAGTGAGGGAAATTCTACTAATGCTCATTTGGATTTCGCTTGTACGTTAGCTCCTTTAGGATTTGTTTTAGAAGGAGATTTAGATGAAGATGGTTTATCTACAGATATAGATTTCGATACTTCCGATAGAGCTTGGATAAATATGTTGCCTATTCTAACAATAGTGGCTAAAAATTAATTTGTAATTATCCTTTCCTCTCCTAAAACTGTAACTTTATTATTTTCAACTATCAAAGCTTCGCCATTTTTCAATAAATATAATTTATTGCCTGAAAACTTTTTCTTTATATCATCATGTAAAATATCTTCGTAGTGTGGGTAGATTTCAAAATCTACAAATCCTAAACCAGGGATTACTGAAGCGCCAGGTTCTTCTTCGCCTAAATACCAATCCGTGATAGTTTGTTTGGTACAAGTTATCATACTCCCTACACTTGAGCCTACGTATAATGTTCCATTATCTAATATACTTTTGAGGCGTTTATCTAGTTGACATCTTCTAATCCAGTAAAGTAAATAGCTTGCCGCTCCACCAGCGAACCAGACAATATCTTTTCCTTGAATTAAATCCACAACACTTTCATTTCTATAATCTTCCAATTGAACCAAAGTTATATTAGCTCCTAAAGTCTGAACTAGATTCCAAGATCCACCTTCTTTCCAACTTCCCCAAGTTTCACCATTAGCAGCAGTAGGAATGTACGCAATAGTTTTATCTTCAAACCCTCCAATATTGTCTTCTAGTGCTTGTATTGAATTAGGATGTTTTGCTTCAGATGCTAAAAATAGTTTCATAGTTAACCTAATAGTTTAATTTGATTATAATATTCTTTTTCGAGTCTTTTATCGAAAGTTAAAAGTTCTGCTTTATGTTTGAATGCTAGATATAAGATTGTTGCATCGATTGTTCCAATTTTGTTCTCAATTTTGTCTACGAATAATTTAAAATCGTTAATATCCGATTTATTTATATTTATAATACTATTTGCAAGTTTTTCAGTGTTATTAAAAATCGTGGTTCTTGTATTTTCTTTAAAGGGATTAAAAGCAAGCTCAATCATAACTAATACGGGAACTATAATTGAAATATCCGCCGGAAGAGTACTTGTTTTGGTTTGAGCGTTTTTATAATTTGAATCTTTCTCGTTGAAAAGAGAAATTGCAAAACTTGTGTCAATTAGGTATTTCTTCATCTCTTCTCTTTCTGAAGTAAGCTGCACTATCTGTAATTGTTGGGTCGGATATAACTTTGTCTTTTACTCTATCCCATAAAGTTTTTTCCTTTTTTCCTTTTTTGGAATTTCTTTTAGGTGCGTTCTCTGCAATCCATTTATCGTAACTAATCATTACAGCTTTAGGTTGGTCGTGGACGTAGAGAATTAAATCGTCTTCTCCTTTGCTCGCTAAGTCTAAGACTTTTTTGGTTTTCGTTTTTAAATCTGTAGATTGTATTCTTCTTGTCATGGGATAATATTTAGTACCTAAATTTTACAGAAAATTAGTACCTTTTTCAAATTTGTAATGATTATTAAATAAACTTTAAAACTAAATTAGTTACTTCATCTTCCTTGCCTACAAATGTATGAGCAGCGCCTGGAATTAAATTGAATTCAGAATCTTTTATATTTTTCTTTAATATTTCTCCAATTTCATTTCCATCTTTATTAAATTCTTTCATATATAAAAATTCATCCAGATCTCCTACTATAGTTGTTACTGGTATGTTTATTTGGTTTAAAATTGGGAAATTATAGTCTTTTCTATAGAAATCGAACATACAACCAAAGTCATCTTGCTTATACGAAGAATAGTAAGTTCTATAAGTCATTGGGAAATCGTCGAAGGTATTGGGAATTCTTTCTAATTCTTTTCCTTCTTTAATTTTTTGCTCTGCGATCTTCAAATGCTCTTTCCACTCCCCTTTAGTTTTCTTTTCTACATATGAATTTTTGTCGAAAGGAGCTAATAAAATTAGCTTGGTGACTCTATCTTTATACTCACCTTCAAACAAATACCTAACACTTTTAATAGTTCCTAAAGAATGGCCCATCAAAATTATTTTCCGATATCCTTGTTCTACAAGAAATTTAATCCAACCTGAAATATCTAAGTGCGAATCTTCAATCTTTTCAAAAAATGAACCTATATATTCTTCTTCTGCTCTATTGCTTTTAATTATCTCAGTTTGTATTCCTGTTCCTCTAGTTTGCGCCAGAACAAAAGCTTTTTGCCAATCTTGTAGAGCTTGCCCAATTGTATGAATAAATTTGTGAGTATAAAAATCTCCAGTAAACCCATGTATAAAGATAATTGCTTCCGAATTTTTATCGCCGTCTGAGTAAATTCCATTCAAAATGAAGTCGTCTTTTGTTGTTGTTTGGACTAATTGAACGTTATTAATCATTTAAAAAGTTGCGTATATAAATAAAATTATTAAACCGAAAAAGATAATTGATGAAAGTATCAGAGAAATTATATGGATTGTGTTATATCCCCATTTATTCGCAAATATCATATTTACAATTTTGAAAACAGGCTTGTATATTAAATTCAATATCAAAACGACTATAGGTTTAAGAATAATTTTTAATAATATTCCCCATATGACCTTTAATTACTTTATCTTCAAAATCTTGCCTAGATAACCACATCATCTCTTCAACGCTATCGTCTGGATTGATAATTAATTCACCTCCATATTCTTTTACTAGATAAAATTTCATATTTACCAGGATTTCCTGCCGCTTCTTCAACATCTGTTTCTATTAAAAATTCAGCTCCTTTAGTCTCAATTCCTGCTTCTTCTTTTAATTCTCTTTTTAAACATTCAATTTCACTTTCTCCCTCTTCAATCTTTCCTCCAGGACAAGTCCAAACAGTTTTACCCTTATTTCTAAATATCCAAAGCTCACCTTTTTCATTCAAAATTAATCCTGAGATTTTTATTTTGATATCTTTTCCTTCTGAATTCATGGAATTGCTTTAATTGAATAATTTTAACAGAAATAACACCTCCCTGCCCTCCTCTTTAAAGAGGAGGTGAATTATGATTGTGAGAAGTAATACTCCCAGGCTGGAACTTCGAGTGTGAAAAGTTTTTCTGGTGTGTTCTCCAGCATTTCTTTAACCTCCAAAGCTTTCATCCAAAGAACATTTTTAACTTCATCTTCTTGTGCCTTTAATTCACCTTCCTCAGCTTCACATAGGAATATAAAACCTATCCATGGATATCCTTTGTTTAATTGTTGAACACAGCAAAAGGGTCTAAACCCAAATGAACCATCTACTTTTTTTGGCGAATGAATTTGAGTTTGATTATCGTTAATAATCGATTTAAGTTTTAGTCCAGTTTCTTCTAATATCTCTCTTTCTAACGCATCGTATATATTTTCATATCCTACATCTAAAATACCTGCTGGAAATTCTAAAGTGCCACTGTAAAACGGATCCCTATCTGGTTTCCAGCGTGTTTGCATTAAAACTTCTTTTTCTCCTTTCTTTTCTCGTTGAATGATTCCTCCAACAAACGGAAATAAAAGCTTGCGTGTTTCGTAGAAATTTATAGCGTCATTTTTGCTCATATGTTAATTACTAACAACATCTTCCAAACTTCTTGCGTGAAGTTTTATTTCGGTTCCTTTTTCTCTTTCTAATTTAATTACTGGATTTGGTTTATCAGTTGCTTTTCCTACAGGCATAGATTTACTAACTTTATTGAGTTTTTGTTCTAATTCAGTTAAGTTTTCAATTCCAAAATGTTCAAAAATATTAGCTTCTAATTCTTCTAGCGTATTTGCGTTTCCTGGAATAATAAATTCTACATGTTCCCACATATCATTGGGTAACCCTTTCTCTGCTTCTGGGAAGGGTAACTCCAAAACATCCACTTTTTGATCCAAGACTTTTATAGAAGTCGATAATTTTATTGAGTAGATCATTCTGCCTTTGAACTCAGCATTGCTAAGAATCTTTCCTCCTAAGTTTAAAATTTCATCTAATAAAGCTTGAGCTTGGTCATCTTCTAAAAGTTGTATACATATGTGGTCAATTGTTAGTTTTTCCATATTTTTCAATCCCAATTCCTCAAGTTCGGAAAGAAATTTCTTCAATCTTTCTTCAAATTCTGGAATTTGGTTTAGATAGTATTCTAAATTGTTCATTTAAATTATTTTTAATTGTTTATTATATTCTTTTTCAAGTTTTTTATAGAAAGTTAGGAGTTGTGCTTTGTATTCAATGCTTGTGTAAAGAATAATAGAATCGTTTGCTTTAAATTAAAATTTCTAGAAATTACAAATTTAAAAAACTTGTTTAGCTCGGAAACTTTGAATTCAGATATTGAAGTTGCCAATTCTCTTGCTAATGCAAAAATCTTTTGTTTTCTATCTGGGCTTGCCTTAAGCATGAACAATTCAGCAAATACTATTGAAGGAACAATAATTATTGAATTGTTAAATAATTTTTCTACAATTCTTATAGCTTCAATATGATTTGAATCGTTATTGCTAAACAATGAGCTTATGAAACTTATATCTAATATATATATATTTCTTTAGGATTCATCTCTCATTTTTCTAATTACTTTTGTACTATCTGGTATTCCAGGCAAATCTCCTGTTAAATGTTTAACTTTGTCCCATAAAGTTTTCCCGCCTTTTTTAATCTTTGGTTTATTTTGTTTCACCCATTTGATTGATACCCTTCTACTAGGCTCAGGGTGACACCTTGTGACGATGCTATGACATTTGTTGGTTGTCCGTTGATTAATATCTCTGTTCCTTCTTCTCCTGTTAGATCTATGCAAAGATTAGCTCCACATATGTATATTTCTGATACTTCTGGTGTGTTTGGAGCTATTGTATCTCTTATTATCTTTATTACAGTCGATTCACTTCTGTTTCCTGCTGCATCTATGCTTGTTATTTGTACTGTGTATTCTCCGTCCTCACAGTTGTCATCCCTGGCTTGATCAGGGATCTCTTGATTATAAGATCCTGAAATGAATTCAGGATGACAAAGATTTGGATTATCTACTTTCGTTCCTAGAGGTATTGTTATGTTTGCTTTTCCATTACTATCTGCTCTAGTTCTGAGATTCTTGACTGAATCAGGAATGACATCATTTGGTCCTTTTACAACAACTTCAACATCGCTTAGTTTTTCTACTGTTAGTTTTAATTCTTTGGTTAGTTGGTTTGTGCTTGCCTTGTCGTAGCTTTGCGTAGACTGGTGGGTAATTTCTTCTGCTTGGATTTTAGAAGGGGTGAAGTATGGAATTGTTGTTATTACTAGTATGAATATTAGTAAGATTTTTGTAAACTTCATCGCTTAATGTCTAGATCTTCACAGGATTATAGCTGTTTTAGGAGTTTGTTTCATTTTCTTACTAGCTAAAAAGGCTTCACATTAAAATCTATTTCTAAAGTGGACATTATCTGATCCATAGCATCCACAACTTCATTCTCTCCTATGTTGTTTCTATCTGGTATTAAGGCTGGATCAATTAAATAGGTGAATGTGTATCCTATGTTGTTGTTGACGTACCAGACGGTCCACTCAGAGAGATCATCAAAACCTTTCTTGATAGCATAGTTTTTTAAGAATAAAATAGATAAATTATATTTATTAAAATATGTATAAGAATTATTTACACTATTAAGTCGTATCATCTTTAATGAACTAAATTCTTTATCGAAATATTTACTATTTAAATATTCTCTTTTTGTCAAAGATATACTTCCAGGATCATTGTTATATTCTTCAAATTTTATTTGTAGAAAATTCTGTTCTTGACTATCATATAAGTTTATACAATTACTTACATAATTTGGATTTAAAGAGCAATTCGTGTTGCCTTCCTGAACAACCCAATCTTCTGGGTATTTAAAACTAATTCCCAATTTTCCATTTATATATACATTCCAGTCTTTTGTAATTTCTGTATTCCCTACAATCTCCTCAGGTTCTTTTTTTTCTTCAGGATTTTCAATAACTGCTTCTGGCATTTTTTCTGTATCTTCTTTTTCAGTTCTTTGTAACATGTAAATTATGAACATCAAAGCTAAAAGGAATAGTAAAGCTAGACTTAACAAAACTGCCCGCTTTTTTAATATGTTTCTTAATTTAGTCATTTTACAAAATAATAATTAATACCTTTTTGTTCTAACATAAAAATTACCTTCTCCACCCATATATCCAAAGTAATGTTCTAATTGTGGATCTACAACAGCTCCATTTTCATATAATTCAAAATGTAAGTGCCTTCCATCGCAGTCACCTGTACAACCCATTGTAAATATAAAGTCTCCTTTATTTAAAATTTGGTCTTTCGCCACCAGATAATCCCAGCCGTGTATATAGCGTGTTGTATAAACTTCATCGTGTTCAATATCTATTATATTTGCTCTTTGGAGGTCCTCAAATGTTTTTTTCACCTTCCCTCCAGCCACAGAATTAATCTTACAAGGAGCTTCGTTGTTAACAGCTCTTATATCAACTCCAATATGATATGGATATCTGTTAGCTCGATCTCCAAAATCATCATCTCCTTCTGGACCACTCCACACTCTATCGGCTTCCTTGCAACTTTCATCATAAGCCAGAGGGTGCACAGCAGATTGTAAGAAGGTCGGGGTAGGATCAACAACCACCTCATTA
>Ga0163144_10000760_pt1 | contig 76015 bp, 37 predicted proteins | sample OliLak19BULKMAT1_FD_123175 | JGI IMG/M metagenome (GOLD analysis project Ga0163144, IMG submission 123175) | Freshwater microbial mat bacterial communities from Lake Vanda, McMurdo Dry Valleys, Antarctica - Oligotrophic Lake LV.19.BULKMAT1 | ecosystem: Environmental > Aquatic > Freshwater >... | reverse complement strand
GCGATCGAGCGGGGCTCGGCCGTCAAGGTCTCCAAGCCTTCGGCTCCGAAGGCGAGAAGCATGGCTTCTTCGACGCGGGTTGTGGCGCCGTCGAATTCCCTGAGGTAGTCGGGGATGGATTTGGGTTGGGCGGCAAGAGTGGGAACCGCCGCCGGGCGCGCTGATTGCATTTCGACGTCGGCGATTGGCGTGCCGTCCGGTGCGGAAACGGCCAGCCTCGCTCCGTTTTGACGTACGACCGCGGCCTGTTCCGCGAACGCGTAAGGAACGAGCATGCCGCTTGCCCATCGAATACGCGAAAGGAAGCCAGACTCGGCGGCGGCGCTTTCACGGACACGCTCGGCGTTCGGAGGGTTCGCTGGAAGCGTGATACCCGCCTTCTCGAGGAAACGCTCGGCCGGAGAGGCGGCGGCGAACGTGGTTTCACGCCCGCGGCCGCCCGCGCGCGCGGCGCCTGTTTCCCCGGCGGCGAGCGCTTCGATCGCCGATGCGGGGGCGGGTCTATCCGCCGGCGCGTCGGCCTGAGCGGACGATGCGGAATCCGCTGCCGCCAGCCGCGCCCCCGATGACGCGAAAACCCGGTCGCGCGACTCAGGATAGCGTTCCCGTAGCGCTTTCTGATTGAGGGGAAGGAAGGCATCCATGGCAGATCGGAAAATGGCGGCCGCCCGGTCGCGGGGAAGCTTTTCGAAAGACGCGGCGAACACTTTTAGGGCGTCGAGCTCGTCCCCTTCTTTCAACCGGTCCGCCTCCGCCGCTATTTCAGGGAACTCGCCCCGGGACGAAAGCGCGAGATCCGCCACGAGAACAAGTGCGATCCGCATCGCTTCGTAGTACTCGTAATTGAAGGCTTCTTTCGGAGACCGCCCCGCGACGGGAACCCGGAGTTTATCCAGATCCGCCGCGACCGATTCGTTGAAAATCGCGTTCTCGGCGGGGTTGAATAAAAATTGTGCCATCTGGGAGACGACCTCACGTTCGCGGGCCATCGAGAAACCCGCCGCTTCGTCCCGGTGGTTGTGCGCGAACTCGTGCGCGAGCGACGCCGTGAAGAACGCCGCATTTCGGCGGATCCTCGCTTCGTCGCCAGACTGGAGCGCCTGGAGAAGGGGCAACACCTCGTTGACGGAGCTCGCCCGGATTCCCAGAGAAGCGCCCGCCTCGAGTCCGAATCCGCTACTGCCTTCGACGACGAGGCTCCAGCGCACGTCTTGCCAATCGTAGGCTTGCACGGTCTCCCGGAAGGCTTCGACGAAGACCGCGTTCACGGCCTCGATCGCGGCGGGGTTGCGCAATTCAGGTTCGGTGATTGGCTTGTGCACACCGTCGTCCACTTCGAACGCCCAGCCCAAATGGAGGTTCCGCTCTTTTCCCGCGCGGTTGGCCATGCGGTAAACGACGGCCGTGTTTCGTGGATCATTGAGGAAATTCACGCGGCTGATCGATTTTCCTTCCCAGCGAGCCAGTGCCGCGTTCCGCCGGTCAGGATCGTCGAGACGCACCGGCGCGGCCGGGCCGGGAACTTCCGGCACCGCTTTTTCCACGGCCACTTCGTACGAACGGATCGCCAGGTACGCAAGCCCTCTGAGTGCGTTGTCTTCCGTGGGATCGATCCGGATCGCTTCTATTTGGGTGACGACGACGGCGGCAGCTTGCCCGACCTCGGCGAGGGTTGTCAGCGCGTGTTTTCGCTCATCGATCGGCTTCGATTTATCCGCCGCGACCGCCAGAAGCTCCTTCGGATCGGCTACACGGGCACCGGAGATATCGAGACGCTCGTCGAGCTCACGGTTCGTCTGGGCCCACTCCACTTCAGCGGTTTTCGTCGGAGCCCCCGCAAACCGAAGCGCGGCGATCGCCGGCGCACTGCCGAATTTGGACAGCCAGAGAAGATGCCGCGCCGCTTCGGCGTCGCCGGAATAGAGCCCACTCTGCAGTCGGGGCAGCTCTTCGGCCTTTTCGGCGTCCGCCCGGAGCAACAGCTCGACGAGCCGCGAATAGACCGCGGCGATCGCCTGGATATCGCCGATGAATCGCAGGGTAAGCTCTACGGGGGCCTCACCCTCCTCAGGAAGCTCCCTTTCATGTTCTTTTTCCGAGTCGCGGACCTTCGCCCGGAACTCCTGGACGAGCTGCGTCATGACCCGAGCTTTTTCGGAATCACCCGGCTTATTGAGAATCGCTCTGCGATTGAGCGAGTTATTGGCCAAGCCCAGATAATAACGGGCCCTAAGCCCGAGGAGCTCATAGTCTCCGGGTTCGCCGGGAAGACCGTAGAGATCGCGGGCCTTCTCCCATTCGACTCCCTTAAGCGCGGTCACGGCGACGGCGGTCGCGCTATAGACCGTCTCAAATTCTTGTATCCTGGCGTAGATCTCGCTGTGACCTTCTACGACCACGCCGAGACGCGCGTAAACCTCTTCGAGCCTGGCCTTTGTCTGCTCGTCGTCGGCGTCTTCCTTATCCACGTAAAGGCGATCGAGGGCTTCGATGTAAAGCGGCGCAAGCGTATGGTTTCGTCCGAGCGCGGAGTACAGCGCCGCGCGGATCGTATTCCGGAGCTCGCGGCCTGACCGCGCGTCGCGGTAGGCGTCGAGCAGGGCGGACAGCGCTTCGTCGACCGCGGGCGAGCGCTCGTACAACTTCAAGTCCAGCGCCTCGGGCGTCGCGGCAGTCACGCGCGCGGCCAAATCCTCGGCGGCAGTTTTCCAGGCCGCGGGGTCCGGAGCTGTCCGCAGCGCTCCGACGGACGCGCGCAGACTATCGGGGGTTACCGGCGTCCCGTTCGGATCGGCCATTCGCGCGGCCCGCGCGATTTCCGCGGCCTTAAACGACGCATAAAGTTTTTCCAGGTCGGCCAGTAATTCGCCGATGCCGTATGCCGGCGCGGCGTCGTTTTCCTGCGCTAACACCAACGCTTTTTTGGCCTGCAGACCGAATTCTTCGAGAGCTAGTCTCCGGATAAGCGACTCGCGCCCGTCTCGACCGGCAGACTGGTTCGCGGCGAAGACGATCTGTTCCAGCAAGCTCACGAGCGCGCGCACGTCCCGGTTCAACGAACCTTTTCCTCGCCCGCTCACGCTGGTTCCTATCTGATGCAGCTCCCCCTTCACCAGGTCCTCTTCGCCGCGGGTCGCGTCCCCTAAGATCGCCGAGATGCCGAAATCCACGATCGTCGCCCTGCCCGTGACCGGATTTACAAAAACTTCCCTGTCCTTCAGGTCTCGATGGGCAATTCCGGCGGCATGGAGCCGGGCGATCGCCCGCGCGGCGGCCAGATGAGCGCCGAGCGCCTCGTCCTCCCCGATGCTTCCTTTGCTCAATTCGAATAAGGTCAGCTCGAATCGTTTTCCCTCCGCGCGGCTGGTAATCATGTACGGGCGACCTTTCATAGTGGGATCCCCGAGCCGCATCGCGTCGACGTCGGTGAGCACTCCATAGCCCTTGAATACGGGGATGAACGGCGCCACGGAGGGAAACTCTCGGCGCACCCGGTCGAGAAAGATCGCCTCGCGGCGCACCTCCCCGATCTTAAGAATGTCGATGGGACCTCCGGATACGGGGGTCGCTACGAAGAACCGATAGGCGCTTTCTTCCGTCTTTCCCGTGAAACTGTAGGCCGAGAAATCCGCGGCCGGTAGAGCGCTCACGTCGAGCGCGGCCGCATATTCCTTCTTGCGCCGAGCAATACGGGCGCTGATGTCCGTAGCGAAGAGTCCCAGTATAGGCGCGACCAAGCCGAGTGCTGCTTTCAGAGCGTCGCGGCGCCCCGTCCCTTGCTCCGCAGAAACCAAATCGGACAGCCGTGCCTGAGCCGCTCGTGCGGCCTTGAAATCTTCGCCCGCGTACCGGCTCTCGAGGAAATCGAGAATTTCCGCCGCCTGCGCATCGAGATGCCCCTCCGAAGAGAGCGCCTGTCGCGCGGACGTAAAAGCGTTTTTCACCTTTCCTGAAAAATCCTCGTCCGCCATCCGCGCTCCAGCAGGCTTGTTGTCGAGCGACCCCAGCGCCGCGACGAGGTTCGCCACGTTCGGGACGTAAGCGGTGTCGGACAAGCTTCCGATCTCGAGCCCCTTAGCGTAGATCACCTGTTTGCCGTCCGCGGCATCGATCCGCAGATCCAGTTCTCGCAGCGTGACCGAAGCCCGCTTGTTCTTTCCGTTTCCGTCCTTCGCGGGGCGCAGAGTAAGAAGGTATTTGATCGCATTCTCCGCCTTGGAGGAGATCATCTCCCCGAGGTCGTGCTCGAAGCGCTCGGTCGGGAAAAACTGCAGGAGCTCGATCTCCCGGCTGAGCCACTCGGCCGCGATCACCGGCGTCCAATCGGCGTTTTTGACAAGCGTCGCGCGTTCGTTCTGGGGGAAAAGCTCGAAATCGCCGAGCGATTCCAGAAGCACAGGGTCCGTCTGGCTCAATTTTTCTGCCGCCTGGTCTGCGCTCAACACCCCTTCTGGCACGGCCCGCCGCACGCGGCTGGCGCGCGCCATCAGGCTGGTTTTGGAAAAAGGATTGATCGGGAGGGTGGTCGCGAGGTTGTCATCGGTAGCCTGCTCGGGCGCGACATAGGGTCGCGTGAGACCGAAATCGAGCAGGATGAGCCGCTTGATCGCTTCACGTCCCGAGGGGTCTTTTTCGACTTCCACGTTGAAGTTGCTGATTCGGTCGTCGAAGATGTACTGTCCCGTGCTCGCGATCATCAGACTCTGGAGCTCCCTGAACTTTTCGGCCGTCTGCCGGAGGCGATCGAGCCGCTCCTGTGGCGTCGCGCCCCCAAAAATCCATTTTTCGGCTTCGGGAATCGCGTCGAAGTCGATGAATTCCATGAGGATCGCTGGGTCCTTCGTATCGCCCTCTTTCCAGTCGGCTCCGAACGCTTCGACGAGAACCGGCAGGAACTTGCGAAGCTCCGCCGTCTTCTCGCCCCCCTTCATGATGGTCTCGGCGAACGCGACCGTCTCTTGGATGCCCGTCGCGGCGTTCCGGCGATCGGCCTCGGTGTACAGTCCCGTCATGTACGCTCCGCCAGGAAGCTTGAGCGCGTGGGGTTTCCCGTTCTTGTATACTTTCACGACGTCTCCGAAGCCGCCGGCTTTGATGAACCCTGCGTAGACGAGGGTCGGATCGAGGACGCGCACGCGGGCGCGGTACGAGGCGTCGTCCTTGATCGTCTTGAGTCCTTCCTCGACCCTGCCGATGCGCAGCGCTTCCAGCACCGCCGCGATCTCCGCCGGCGTTCTCGGCGAGCGGCCGGCCGAATCCGAATAAGACGCGAGGGACGTCAAAGCGCGCAGGATCGCGAGCGCTTCGGATCCGACGTACGGATTAATGAAGCGATTCGAGTCCCCTTCGAACTGAAAAAGCTGGCTCGAACGCGCGTAGGCTCCATAATCGTCGATTTGGCCGGCGATTCCCTCGCGCAGTTTTTCGATGAGGAAGTCGTCGGAAGCGTTCTTGATCTCGTCGAGACTGAGGAGCGGCCGGCCCTCGGCGTCGAACATCCGGTCGAGCGTCCGTGAGAAGAGCTCGAAATTGTCCCAGCCGGTCAGGTAGACCGCGCGTGCGAGCACGCTCTCGAAGATGGCCCGGCCTTCCTTATCGAGCACGCCGCCGGTTTCCACTCCCTTGAACGTGATCGCCATGCGCGCTCCGGACGCAAGGCCCGCGAGAGCGCGGCCGGATAGAAAATCCGCGGGCGGCTCGGCGCCCGCGGCCGCCCGCGCGCGCGCGTAGCGGACGAACGTGGCGGATTCCCGCTCCAGACCGAACATCCGGACGAGCTCATGCGAGACGATCCCGTCGGACGACTTCGGCCGCAGTTCCCCGGAAAGGATGATGAAGGGCAGTGCGTCCCGGAGCGGGATCTCGCGGAGCGCGCCCCAGCCCGGCAATTCTCGGGAATACAGGCGGCCCATTTCCCTCCAGTATTTCTCGAGCGATTCGAGCACGAGGTCCGCGGCGGGTCCATAAGGACGCTCGGCCGTCTTCGGTGCGGATACTTCCCTCTCGCCGAGTGCGTCGAGTTGGCTCATGATGTAGCGCTTGTGAAGCTTCGTCTGCGCGAAATTCCCGTAGCGCTCGTTGATCACCCGGTCGATGTTGGCGGCCAGCGGCGCGTCGGCCTCGAACGGAAAGGCGAAATCGAGACTGACGGGTTGCTCGAGCATCCGGCGGGCCCGCTCGTCCAGTTCGACGAGCGTCTCCGCGTAGATCGTGTTGAACGTGCGTCCGTCAAGCTCCGCGATCGGACGGGCCGCTTCTTCGGCGAAGCGATCCCTAAAGGTGGCTTCGGTCAGCCTTTCCGCGTCGAGACCGGCGAGACGTGTCAGCACGTCCACAAGCGCCCGCTCGAAGCTTTCGTTAACGGCGAACATCGTCTGCACCGACGAATCGGCGGCGAGCACGTTCAACGCGCGGAAAGGCAGGAGCGGAGAATCCAAGTTGCCCGTATCGAGCTGGTTCATTTTGGGCAGGGTTCCGACGTCCGAAAACGTCGTGTCGGGCTTCGCCCGGAGGATCGATCCGATCAAGCCGCCTTTAAGACCCCCGACGGCGCCCTGATCTGTATCCGTCCAAAGCTCATACGCAAGGCGCGCGAGCGCGGGGGCGATCGCGTCGAAATGATGGATGTAGTTGCGCGCGTTCGACATCGTCCCGGCGCCCAGCTTGCCCGCGGCGGCGCGTGCGAGGATGGTTCGGAAGGTTTCGTAGATATCGTCCGGCTCGATGGCGGCGGCGTCGGCCGAAAGAAGATCGAGGCCGATCTCACGCAGCGCGTGCGCGAGGAACCGGAAATCGGTCACGTCGGCACCGTTGGCGATGTCGACGAGCGCCGCGGCGACCGCGTCGCGTTTCTCGGGTTTTACGGACGCTGGGAACGGGCCGACCCAATCGATCGAGTCCGCCATGCGCGCACCGGCCGAGACCGCTTCGAGACGGGCACGCCTCGGCACGTCGATCACCGCGATCCTTGCCAGACCCTCCTGACCGATGGCGCCTTTTTTGCCGAGAACCGATTCCTCGAGCGCCGCGCGGAAATGGCGGCCGAAACTCTGACGGACGAAGGTTTTGGCTTCGGGAGACATGTCTCCGAACGTGAACGGTCGCCCGGCGTCGTCCTTCCCGAGAGTCACGAGGGCGGTGTAGGCCCGGTATAAAGCGTCTCCCGCGCCGCGTTTGTCACTCAGGAATGCGGATACGTTCAGCCCCCCCGTCAGACCGAGGTCGTCGGCGATCGCTTGGGGGTCGAGCGTTTCGAGGGTATCGAGTATCTCCGAAAGTATGAGGACGCGCATCGCGTCCGGAGCGGCCGCGTCGGAATGCTGCACGGCGAGACGGCGGATTTCGTCGCCGCCGAAATCCAGCCGCAGAATCCCGAAGAGTTCGCCGGTGCCGCCGTAACGCGCGGTGTCCGCGACAAGTCCGCGCCGGCCCGCTTTTCCGAGGAGTGTCTGATAGGCGCCTTGAGCGACCCGCGCGAAACGAAGCGCAGCGGAGAAGGTCTCCCGCGGATCGCCTTCCGCCGTTTTGGCCGCCAGGACGTCTTTCGCAAGCTTGAGATCGGCGAGCTCTTCGCGGATTTCGGGAGCGAGCGAAGGATCAGCCGTCGCCGAGGCCGCGTTCCACCGGGCGACGTCGACATCGAACGGAGCGCCGTTCGATGTGAGCCAGTCGGCGATGCCCGCACGGAACTCCTTATCGAGAGTTTCAATAGCTTTCTGAGGAGCAGCCTCGGGAGCGGTGGCTTCTCGCCCGTCGAAGGCGGTGAAAAGGGGCCCCAGCGTATTGGCGATAAAGTTGATTCGGCGTTCCTTATATTTGACCGCCTCGGCGCGCGGCTTCACGTCGGTCTCGAGAATCGCCAGGAGCGCCTCGAACTGCGCTTTCGTTTCCGCGTCGGCCGGGATGCGATTGATCCCGTCGTAATACGCAATGCTGATATTGTAGATCGCGTCCCTGCGCGGATTCTCGAAAGCCAGGTACGCGTCGACGAGCTTCCGCATGACCTCGGCGTCCGGGCGGCCTTCCAGATAACCGGCCGCGAACGTGCGAATCTCCACGCGCTGCGCCGCGTCCGACATACGTGCGCCGGAATAAATCACGCGGTCGAAGTCGGCCACCACCGCGCGGCCGCCGACCAATTTGACGTCGGACGCCCGCAGCGGGCCGCCCTGGACGCCCGAGCTTTCGGCCGCGGTACGTGCGCGGTCGAGTTCACGGTCCGCAGCGTAAGAACCTTTCTGTTGGATAAGGAGTCCCACCGGCCTGTCGGCTTCGCTGGAAAAACCTTCCGCGTAAACGAACGGCGCGAAACCCGGGATGGAGAGAAGGTCGAATCCTCCAATTTGCTTGGTGAGTGCTTTTTCTCCTTTGGCCAGACGTCCCATTTCGGCCGCTTGAGCCTCGAAGAAAAAACGGGAATCGGTCAAGCCGGGCGAAAGTTTCGTTATTTTGAAAACAAGATCGGGCTGCGATTTCAATTCGAAGGTGTCCCAGGTCGCTCCGGAGTCAACGAGGGAGACGTCCCCTCCGTCGGCGCGCGCGATGGCGTCGATGATCGCCTGTGCCCGCGCTGCGTCCTTCACGTACGCGTCCTTCTTCGGAAGCCACGCGCTCAAGTTGCGCGGGGTGAGCGGAGGAATGTCCGCGGTGTCGTATTCGACGTCCCCATCTTCGGTGAGCGGCACGGCGGCGTCCGGAGCTACAACGATGCGGCCACCCGACAGGCCGATCTTTTGGGTCGCCGCGAGGTCGGCGAGGCGATAGCCGAACCCGCGTAGGTAGTTGTCCACGGCGAGCGGCTCGACGACGGCGAGCGGCTGAATTCCCCTCTCCACGTGATAAGAGATCATTTGGCGTCCCGCGGCCGTCGAAACGGGCAACTTTCCCCGCTCGATAATAGACGGCTCGAACGATTCGTGCTCGACCTCTTCGTCCGAGTTGAAGATTCGGAGGATGTCGCCGCTCTCGAGCTCCACGGCTACCGACTCCGAACCGTATTTCAGCACCCGCAAGGCTTTCGCCGAGTAGGTGCGGAACGCCTGCGCGTACAGACCGAACGGATGACGAAGTTCGGCCGACGCGATTTCGACCGCGAATTCACGCAGCACGTCCGCGACGGGGCGAGGCTCCTGCTCTTCGGCCGATTCGCGGTCCACCGCTTCCCGAGCGAGCGCCTCCGCCGACATGCGAGCGCCGGATGGGGCCATGAAGAGCCGCTGTCCGTCCTGCAGAGCCGTGCGCTGCTGGCCCGGGCGCGTCACTTGCGTGCCGTTCGTGGATCCCACGTCCCGGAAGACGTAATTTCCGCCCTCGAGAGCAATCTCGAAATGATTCTTTGAAATTCCGTTCGCGGCGAACGCGCCGGTCGTCGCGCGGCCGGTGCGAAGCGGCCGGCCGACCTGCACCTCGAAAAAGGAAACCATCGCCGCGTTCGGATCGTTGGCCCGTTCGGGGAAGCTCAGCCGCTGGCCGTCGGGTGAAATGAGCTCGATAACCTCCGCTCTCCGTCCGGTCGCGGCGTCGACCGTTCTCTCCACGCGACGCACCGAGAATTCGACGACCCCCGCGACCCGGAAGACGTTCGCGTCGAGCTTCGCCACGACCTTCGCCGGCACTGGAAGAAGCGGGGGCGTGTTCACGATTTTGGACGCGTCGAACTTTACATAAGCATACCGGTCACCCTGAGCAAAACGGGGAGCTCCTGTATTTTTATTTGTCTGCGTGTAGAAGCGGCGCAGGAGCTCGCGGGCGGCCTCGCGGATCTTGGGAATCGGAATACTGTCTCGGTTGCCGCGGTTCAAAAGCCTCTCCCTCAGCTTGATTCCCTCTTTGACGGTGTAGGGGCGTGGCCGTCCGTCGAGGAGGCCGCTCTCGATGAGGTCTCTCAAGATACGGTGCCCTCCCCCCTGATGCTCTTCCATCATGCGCGTTCCGAACGTCTGATCGGCGCGCGCGGGTGCCCGCTTCCTATTTTTCTCGGCGACGGCGTCTCGTGCACCCTGGATGGCAAGCTCGGCCACTTCCCCGAAAAGAAAATCGATAATTTGCTTGGCGTCACCTTCGTTGTCGGGCAAATTCGCGGATTGGACGAGATAAGAGCTGTATTCGGTTTCCCAAGGTTCCATGCGCGCGATATCGCCGAACAGCGTCTGGAAATTATGGTGCATCTCGTGCTCGGCGACGGAGATGGCCAGAGGAGTGTCGCGTTTCACCCACTTGTCGTGAAGAACGTACACTTCATCCACCAATGTCCGGCCGCCCTGGAACCCGCCGAGCATGTTCGTCCCCCAAGGATGGAACGGCTGCACAAAAACCGCGCGTTCGAATTGAGGGAACGCTGCCGCGAGTGCGGGGTCACCGATCGCAGAAACCGGAAGATACTGTTCGACGGTTCCCAAAAGCACCGAACCGTAACCGGATCCCGATTTGTGAACGAAAAAGGTGACGTCGAAATATTTGAAAAAAACGCGCAGGCGCTCGGAGGCTCCGTTGAAAGTACCGTAATCGGAGTCCGGATTCGTGACGACTTCCAGCGCCTTCTGCACCTCGGCGTCCGCGCCGAGCGTCTCGAGGTAAACCCGCATCACGTCGATGGCGTCGGCCGAACGCGCTCGGTACGCGCGTGCGCTGATATCGTCGTAAGCGAGCCCTCCCCTCGCGAGGGGTTCCGCATATTTCGAGAAGAGCGACCCGAAGTTCGCGGCGAGCGAACGTTCGGTTTGCGTTGCCGCGCCGCGTGGCGCGATCTGGGGCCGGAACACGGCCGGGCCGGTTCCGTTTGTGGAGGACGCCCGTATGCCGCGAGCTTTGTCCACGTAGCCATCGCGCACGAAAACTTTGTTGTCGATGAGCCAAACCTCCGCGTGGGACCTCGAGAGCCGCGTGTTGTCTATCGCTTTGGCGAAAAGCCCGGCAAAAAAGCCCTCACGGCCCACGATGAGAGGCTTCGAGGGGTCGATGGTGGAGGGCAGGGTGATACGTGGGCGGGAATCTTCTCCGGCCGAAGAATCGTCCGTGGTCTCGTCGAGCAAGCTCGCCTTCCAGCCGTCCTCGTCTCGGTAGAACGCGACGCGCGAGGATCCGAAGCGGATTTCCGCCGTCTTTCCCCTGCCTCGGAGGTCGAATTCGTAGATTTGTTCGGGATCCTCGGTGTTGAACTCGGAAACGGCAGCGGCGTCTTTCTTCGGTATCCGGCGAAACTCGTCCTGACGGCGCTGGAGTGCGCCCAGCGCCTCGATGCTCGCCGCGATGACGCGTTCGATCTGCGGCCGGTTGGGGGCGGGAACCAGGCCGAACGCAGGCACGACGCCCGTACCCCTGCTACTCAAAGTCACGGTTAAGACCACCGCATATTCGTCGGCCGCTACGGCGGGGGCCTCGACGGAAAACCTGCGGATCGCTCCGCGTGAGTCGGTGATCGCGTGTATTTGGCGGGCCCCCAAACCCTCATCCTGCGGAAAAAGCGCGTAGATCTGGGGGCCGTCCAAAACGAAACCGTTCGCTTCGGCGATCGCCGCTTCCACGACCTTTCGTTCGGCTTCCTCGCGGAGTTTCCGTTCGGCGGCCGCGGCCTTGCGGACTTTCTCCGCGCTCGGTCGCAGGGGGATCCACCGGTCGTTCCGAAACGTCTCGGCGTCCATGGACGTTTCGTTCGAGCCCTCGGCGTTCAACCAAAACGTGCCGTCCCCCATCGCCAGGAGCGTGAACTGACGCGAGGATACGCTTTGACCTCCGATCACGACATCATTTTTTTTCGTCCGCCCGAAGGTCAGCGCGCCTGCGAACGTAAACGGGATCTTCCGACGCTCGATCAGAATTCCGTCGGACTCCACGCCGATCTCGACCTTGCGATCGCCGATGTAGAAAGCATCGCCGAGTTCGCGCTCCCGCTCCTTCTCTAAGGCTCTCAGCCGCTCGTAGCCTTTTCCCCCGAATCCGAATTCTTCCTTCACGAGAGGCGTAATGCCTATTTTCCCGTCGAGATCGCGTGAGAAAAAGACTCCGTTTTCGACGAACGAGGCGCCTCGCGGAAACTGCTTCGGGACCACCGCGTGGCGGGCGTCGTCCTTCTTTGCGTCGACCACGATCACCCCGTCTTGGTCGTCGTAGGCCACGATGCGCCATATCGGTTCGAACGGCCGGGCGGCATTGTAGACATTCACTTCCGCTCCGCTTCGCACGCGGAGAAGAGTCGTCTGCCCGGGCTCTATTGGAGGCTCGACCGCCGGCTGGATGCGGGCAAGCGGCCTTTCCGGAGGAGTCGCCCCCCCGAGTGTTTTCTCGAGAATATCAAGTTTGTTCGGAGCCGCGTCCACCCCGAGAAGCGACGCCAGTTCGTAGGTAACCCGCAGAAGTTCCGCGCGCTGCGGACCGGTCGTCCGGTCCGACAAAAGGGGGCGGGCTTCGCGAAGATAAGCTGACGTCAAGTATTCGAAAAGTTCCCGTTCGCTCCGCTGAGTCTCCAGCGCAGGCGTAAGAACCGGCGCCCGGCCGACGGCCCAGTAAACTTCCGCCCGCTCGAGCATGTCCGTGAGGCTCTGTCCTTTGTCGATCCGGAGGAAGTCGGGAACGCGGCTTACGATCTGCTCGGCCGCTTTGCGCGCCGCGGTGCGGTCACCCGAGGCGACGTGCCTGCGGTAATCCTTCAGGAGACGGTCGAAGACGGAGGGCACTTCCGCCATGCGGGCGCCCGCTGGTGCGTCGAACCCGCGGAACGCGGTTCCGTGTGTCATAAAGGTCTGGCGGCCCGCGTTGTTTTTAAGGTAGCCGGCGATACGCTCCTGGACCGGACCACTCCAGTCGGGCGCCAAGAGTCCTTCGGGCGCATAGGCGTCGAGCGTACGAGCGTCCACCGTGCCGGGCACTTCGACGATGCGGTCGCGAAACGCCGGGGGCACTCCGCTCTGGATCGCCTGGAAATAGGCCGAAGGCACGAACACCGCTTCGATCTCGCCGGGCACGCGGTCGAGAAACCCGAGGATTTGGGTCGTGGATCCCGTCGGAGAATCCAAGCCGTCCGCTTTTTTACGGAGGTCGAGAGAGCTTTCAGAAGTGCGTAGAAGAAAAATGGCTCCCGCCGCCAGGCGCCCGTTCAGCACTTCGGCCGAATGGGCGGCGAGCTCTTCTTCGAGCACCGGGAAATCCCGTTCCGCGAGAATGGTCGCCGGGCTTTTCGCCTCGGCCCCGGCCAGAAGCGCCCGCGTCATGTTCGCGGCTTCACGCGCGATACGCGCTTCACGCGCCGCGGGTTCTTCGGCGGGAATTTCTTCGAACGTGCGTGCGACGACTTCGGCGCCCATTCCGAGTTCCGCGTAGCGGTCCGCGTCCATGCGCTTGCGGTCGGAGCTTCCTTCGAGGACGACGCCGATCCGCTCGGCACCTAGGGGGCCGAGCAGTCCGTTCTCGAGGATAGACGAAACGCGCGTCACGGCGTCCGCCGTCGGGTTCGCCACGCGCGCGCCCGATAGGCCTTCCAGCGCCGCGCGGACTTCCGCGATCTTCGCGTCGATTTCCGCGGTCACGGCGACGAAACGCAGAGGAATCGCTTCCGAGTACGCTCTGAACGTGACGTCGTCGAAACGGCCGGTAACGAAAGCGCGTTCAGCCTCGAGGTTGACCGCACCCGGTGTGCTTTTCCGGATTTCCGCTTCAATTTCGCTCCGAAGCCTGGACACGTATCCCTCGCGTTCCTCCTGCTGATTCAGGAGCGCCCGGCGCAGATCCCTTAATTTCGTTTCGACCACCTGAAGATCCGCCCTGTCGGCGAAGGCGTTGAAGCGGAGGAGAATTCCTGCGAGCTCATCTCTTTTCTTGTCGATCCTTCGATCCTCGGCGGCGAGGCTTTCTTTCACATCCAGCAACATACTCCGCGGAATCATCTGCAAATAACCCGTCCGCGTGACCTGCATCCACTGCTTCTGGATGTCTTCCCACTCCGCGATGGCCATATTGAGATCCGACGCCAGCCGGAGACGCTCGGCGCTGAGCCGATCGCCGTACTCGGTTCCTTCGACGCGGTTCATGAGACGACGGTAATCCGCATCGCGGTCTCCCATCACGTAACGGTTCAGAGCCACTTTCAGCCGCTTGAGAACGGCGTCGACGACCGAGACGTCGCCGATCCGGACGGTTCCCATGTTCGACGTGATTTGGATCGGCGAGTTTTCCTTCATGAAGAAACGGATTTCTTCGATATCCGGGTCTTTCGCATCGCCTACGAGCGGAGCTTCGCGGTGGGTTTCGATCACGGAATTGACGTAAGCCGCGGCCGCGCGGGCGGCCCCCAAAGTCTCGACGGCGTAACGGTTCTGATAGCGCATTTCTCCGTACGGCACGGCGCTTGCGTTCCTGAGGAAGGCTTCTCCGGGTTCGATGCCGAGTTCCGCACGGAGACGCTTTTCGAAAATTTCACGGGCCGTGCGCGTCCGCTCAAGGAGGCTCCCGGAAGCCGGCGCGAGCGCCGAAAGCGCCGGCAGAGTCGGAAGGATTTTTTCCGTCGCCTCGGAGAGGGTCGGGGTGTTCCGTCCCTTCCCGACCCATAACTTGACGTTCGCGCGGGACGTCACTCCCCGCTCGAGAAGAAGGAGATCGAGAAGGATCGCAGCGGCCAGCCCGCGCTTTTCTTCGGCTTCCGCCTCGCCGAAAAGAACGAGATTCGTTTCGAGCCTTTCGAAATTTGCGTAAAGATCCTCCATCGAATTCAGGTCGTAAAAGCCGCGCGCCGCATTCACCGGCTCGACGTCTTTTTTGAGGAATTTAAACGCTCGCTCTTTCTCCTTCTCGAACGCCATGCGCGCGCCCGCGGTGAAATATTTCTCGGTTCCCGGCCGTTTTTTCCCGGTGACGATGTAATAAATGCCCGCCTTGCGCCGCTCGACGTCGAAGTCTTCGCTGAATATCCTCCACACGCCGCCGGCGTCGGGAAAAGCCAGGCGCTTCTCACCCGCTTCTTCCACGAACATGAAATTATCCAACCGCATGTCGTTGGCTTCCAGGTTCATGTCGGACAATCCCCGCACGAACGCGTCGGCCATCGCCCAAAGCTCGTCGTCGTTGAAACGGCCTTCTTTATAAGCCTTGTCCGGAGCGACCCCCGGAATCTCGTCCTCGAGGATCGCATCCGCGCGCATGGGTCTGGGGATTTCGCTTAGTTCCTCCATGCGGGTGAGATCGATTCCGCTCACTTCCGGCATCGCCAGAAGCTCGGCGAAACCCGTACGCCGGTAAGCACCGTCTTGCACGCGGTAGACGGCCCGAGCGGTCGGGAGGAACCGGTTTGGCCCATTTTTTTGAGCAACCGCGCCGATCATCGCCGCGTCGACACTGACGCTTAGGCGCCCTTTACCGACCTTAAGGACGAGGTCGCGTCCGGGAAAAGCGGGATCGGAAACGGCAATCACGAAGCCGGAGGTCCCGACCCCAAGGAGCGAAGTACTTCCATCGACGGTCCGGGCGCCGGGACGCGCGCGGAGAACGAGATTCGGGTCCACGCGGTCCACGAGCCACTTAAGAAGGGCGTCTCCGCGCAAAGGCGGGAGTTTTCTAATGTCGATACGGACTTCCGCGTCGGTCATGCGGGCCCCTTGAGCCGATTCGGAGGTCGCCTTGGGCGCCGCTTCGGGTTTTTCCGCCGCCACCTTCAGCTCGTCTGCGATGAACGATTCGTAAGCGCTTTCCGCGAGCGACATCGCCTCGCGCGCGCGGGCGATCGCGTCCTCCTTGTCCCGGGAGGCTTCGAAAGCGCTTTCGTAGGCGATCGCCAGGAGCGGCTTGTTTTTATTGTCCGCCAGGACGCGCTCGATGTTCTCGAAGGTTTTCGGCGCCCCCTTCAGCTGGAATTGGAGTTCCGCACCAAGCGCCCGGCGCACGCCGTCGCTGGATTTCGTGGGCAGCTTGACGTCGTCCAGCATCGCCAGGGACTTGTAGCCGGAACGGGACTCTCCCTGCACCGTACGCACGGCGGACGCCTGCTTGATGAAGGGATCGAGGAGGAGTTTCTCGTACTTCTGCTGATTCGTTTCGGCGGTGACGATCGGCGTGAGGACGGCGAACGAATAACCACGGGCCGCAAAAAGTTTCTTGAGATGAGACGTGTGATAACCGCCCGTGATCAGAACGGCGGTCTTCTGCCCTTCCGAACGCAGCGCTTTCTCGGTGTTTTCCAGGAAAGCGAAGTCGCGCTTCTGGACCGAATCGTAAAAATCCTCGAGCGCCGTCTTGCCGTTTTCGAGCACCGGCGTCTGCGGGACGATCTGCTCGAAATAGCCGAGCGCCGCGAGTTTCGCGTTCATGAAAGAGAGGTAGGCGACCGTCGAGAAATCGGGCTCGTTTGCGAGGAACGACTGAAATTCGTCGGCGCTCATGCGGATGTTGTACGCGTTGAGGAGGAGCGACGTGTAGCGATCAATCGCGCGCACGCGGCGCTGATCCGGCGATCCGAGAGCGTCGAGATAGATCGCATCTTCCACTGCCCGGAGCTCGTCAAGGGTCTTGTCCAGATCGACCTCCGAAAAACGGCGAAGATAGCCGAGATAACCCTCAAGCTGGGAATAGCGGCCGAGAGACACGCCCTTTTCTCCGGCGATCGCCCATACTTTTTGAAGGTAAGCGTACTGGGAGAGTTTGGCGTCCTTCAACCGGCGCATCTTTTCGGTCTCGGCGCGAAGTTCGTTCGAAGCGCCCCGCGTGACGAGCTCGTCCACGAGAGCCGCCTGCTCGAGATTTGCGCGGTCGAAATCGATCCGGCCTTCGCTCTCCTGCAGTTCGACGATGGCCTTTACGTTCGGATAAGCGGAAAGGTCGGCACGGCGCGTTCCCGCGAGTTCGACGAGCGCCTTAAAGGACGCTTCCCCTCCGTCACCGGCCGCGGTTTTCCGCTTCTCGTACTCGAGGAGATCTTCCGTGTACTGATTTTTTTTGAGCGTCTCGAGAGCCGAGCGTACCCGGCCGAGATATTCCAGGATCTCGCGGCGTTGGAGCGCGAGCTTAGAGTAATTCTCGACGCTCCGTTTGTAGAGCGCGATGTCTTCGACGCCGACGATCTTCATCGGGTGCTCGGACACGAGGTTCAAGTATTCCTCGCCCGAGATGAGGCCCTGAACGAGATATTTTTTTGCGACCGTCTTCCAGATTTTCTTCGGAGCGAGTTTGCGGAACGGCGTGAGCGAGCAGTCGCTCGAACCGCCTTCGGAAAGAATGAGTTTCAGATCGTACTTGCCGAGGAGATAGTCGAGGGCACCCGCCAGATTTTGCTGGCCCGAAAGATTCGAATGCGCATCCTGGATATGAATGATGAGGCGCTCGCCGTCACCGTGATGGATTTCTTTAAGCGACGCGAACTCGACGGGCGATTCGAACCGCGAAGGCTCGCGCGCAAGAATTTCCTGCGGGATCCGCACGCCAACGAGCGGCAGCGGATCGACGGGCGCGGCCTGCGCGCATTCGGCCGCTAAGAAAGCGGCGGCCAAAGCGGTGGCCGTGATTTTGACAGCGAGGGTGTTCTTCGCGCGCGTCATATTTATAGGGATTTTCTCTCTATGCAATTCTTACTGAAAGTATACATTACTAACTATTAATATCAAGTTTTAATAAGTTAAGCATGACTATTTTAAGTCTATTTATGGAAAGGAGTTAGGTAAGTTCTGAGGAGAAAAAGAGGAAAAACGGGGCTCAGAGGACTCCCAGGCGAGCCCCGTGAAAAACGTACTGCTGGACGTAACCCGCGCTCGTCCCCCACCGCCGGCGCGCGAAGCGGCCGACCACATCCTCCGAAACGCGGCGATTGCGGAAATAAAGCTTCCGCATCGCGCGGAGAATCCAGACGTCGACGGGAAACGATTCCATTTTCTGGAAACCGTAGAGCAAGACGCAGTCCGCCACCTTCGGACCGATTCCGGGAAACGCAATGACGCGTTGCCGCGCCTCGTCGTAGGATGATTCGCGGATCGCATCGAGAGAACCCGGATTCGCCGCGACGAAAAGGGCGCTTCTTTGGAGGAACGGCGCGCGGTAACCGAGTCCGAATTCGCGCAGCGTGCGTTCGTGGCACCGCGCCACCTGCGCGGCGGTCGGGAAAGCGTGCGTGCCGGGATTCAGCCGCGACGAGAGCGTGCGCCAGATGAGCTGGATCCGCTTCACGTTGTTGTTGGAGGAGAGGATGAAGCAGGCCAGCGCTTCCCAAGAATCCTGGCGGATGAGCCGGAGGCCGCGAAAGGCATCGAGCGCAGGGCGGAGCGGCGGCTCGGCCTCGAGCGCCACGTAAATCCCGGAAAGATCGCGCCGGAGGTCAAAAAAATCCTCGATCTCCCCTCGGGACGGTAGCGAGGGACCCTCGACGACGATCATCTTCCCCGCCTGCCGGATCGACGCCTCGCGGCCTTTCAGTCGACCGCGGAACGAGCCGTCCGCCTGCCGCGCAAAACCGAATACCTGCCCGGATTCGAGCGTCGCCTGTAGATTGAAGTCGGATGCCTCGAGAATCATCGGGCGATCATAACACGAAAAAAGAAAGGGCGGGGAGTCTCCTCCCCGCCCTTCGACGCCCTATTACGGACTTTGAACTTAAGAGCAGCCCATCGAGTTTCCGCAGTTCAGACACTTGTAGCAGGCGCCGTTGCGCACCGTGACGTGGCCGCACGAGGAACAGAACGGCGCGTCGCCCATCATCTTGCCGAGGTGTCCGCTCAGCACGTTGCCGTCGCCGGCCGCGGGCTTGAACTCGACCGTGGTGGCACCGCCGGCTTCGGCCGCCGGAGCTGCCGCTGCCTTCGGGGTCACGCGCGTCTTGCGGATCGACGGAGGGAGCGTCACGTCGGTCGACGCGCCCATCGGAGGAACCTGCACGAGATCGGTGCGCCCCAGGTACTCCATTGCGAGGAGCCGGAATATGTAATCGACGATCGACGTCGCGAACTTGATGTTCGGGTGGTCCACCGGGCCCGACGGCTCGAAACGCGTGAACGTGAACACGTCCACGTATTCCTGGAGCGGCACGCCGTACTGGAGGCCGAGCGAGACCGCGATCGCGAAGCAGTTCATCATGCTGCGGTAGGCCGCGCCTTCCTTGTGCATGTCGATGAACATCTCGCCCATCTGGCCGTCCGCGTACTCTCCCGTGCGGACGTACACCTTGTGGCCGCCGATACGCGCTTCCTGCGTAATACCGGCGCGCTTCTTCGGCAGGCGCTTGCGCTCAGGGAGCGCTTCGGCGGCTTCGGCTTCCTTCTTCACGCCGGAAGACGACGTCGAGTTGAGCGGCTGCGAGAGCTTGCATCCGTCGCGGTAGAGAGCCACGGCTTTCAAACCCAGCTTCCAGCCTTCGACGTAGATTTTCTCGATGTCCTCGACCGTGACCTCGTTCGGCAGGTTGACCGTCTTCGAGATCGCGCCCGAAATGAACGGCTGGGCGGCCGCCATCATGCGCACGTGGCCCATCGGCGCGATGAAGCGCTTGCCGTACTTGCCGCATTTGTTCGCGCAGTCGAACACGGGCAGGTGTTCGGTCTTGATGCCGGGAGCGCCTTCGACCGTCATGCGGCCGCAGATCACGTCGTCGGCTTCGTTGATCTGTTTCTCGCTGAAGCCGAGCGCCTCGAGCATGTTGAAGCCGGGCTGATTGTACTGCTCGTCCTTGAAGCCGAGGCGTTTCATCGCCTCTTCGCCGAGGGCCCACTTATTGAACCCGAGCGCGAGACTGAATACACCGGCGAGTTTTTGCTCGATCTTCTCGAGATCCTCGTCCGTGAAGCCGCGCTCCTTCAGCGTCGCCGAGTTGATATGCGGCGCGCCTTCGAGCGTGAGCGTTCCCGTGACGTAGGTGATGATGTCGCGCACCTGGTCTTCGCGGTAGCCGAGGTTCACGAGAGCGCGCGTGACCGACTGGTTCACGATCTTGAAGTAGCCGCCGCCAGCCAGTTTCTTGAACTTGACCAGCGAGAAATCGGGCTCGATACCCGTCGTGTCGCAGTCCATGAGAAGGCCGATCGTGCCGGTAGGCGCGATGACGGTCGACTGGGCATTACGCACGCCGTACTTCTCGCAGAGGCGCACGGTCTCATCCCAGTCTTCGCGAGCCGCCTTGTAGATCTCGGTCGGGCAGAGCTTCTCGTTGATCTGGTACGCCGCGTCGCGGTGCTTCCTCATGACGCGGTTCGTCGGCTCGACGTTCGCTTCGTAACCCGGGAAAGCGCCCTTGTGCTTGGCGATCTCGGCGGACGTGCGGTACGCGTGGCCGGTCGTGACCGCGGTGATGGCGGAGCAGATCGCGTACGCGCGCTCGGACTCGTACGGGATGCCCTTGACCATCAGCATTGTGCCGAGGTTCGCGTAGCCGAGACCCAACGGACGGTAGTCGTGGCTGTTCTTGGCGATCTCTTCCGTGGGATACGACGAGTAGTCGACGAGGATTTCCTGCGCCGTGATGAAGAGGCGGCAGGCGTGACGATAACCCTCGACGTCGAACGTGCCGTCGTCGTTCAGGAACTTCATGAGGTTGATCGACGCGAGGTTGCAGGCGGAGTTATCGAGGAACATGTACTCCGAGCAGGGGTTCGACGCGTGGATCTTGTCGGTGTTAGCCGACGTGTGCCAGTCATTGATCGTGGTGTCGAACTGGACACCCGGATCGGCGCACGCCCAGGCGGCGTAGGCGATCTGGTGCATCAGGTCGCGAGCTTCGAGCGTGTCGACCGGCTGGCCAGTCGTGCGCGCCTTCGTCTGCCACTGTCCGCCCTCGAGGTACGCCTTCATGAAGTCGTCCGAGATACGGACCGAGTTGTTGGAGTTCTGACCGCCGACGGTGCGGTAGGCTTCGCCGTTGAAGTCGGAGGGATAACCGGCCGCGATGAGCGCCGCGACCTTCTTCTCTTCGCGGAGCTTCCAATTGATGAAATCCACGATTTCCGGATGATCCATGTCGAGGCAGACCATCTTCGCCGCGCGGCGGGTCGTGCCGCCCGACTTCGTGGCGCCCGCGCCGCGGTCGAGCACTTCGAGGAACGACATGAGGCCCGACGACGTGCCGCCACCGGAAAGCTTCTCCTGGCGTCCGCGAATGCGCGAGAAATTCGTACCCGTGCCCGAACCGAACTTGAAGAGACGCGCCTCGTTCTTCACGAGGTCGAAGATGGACATCAGATCGTCCTCGACCTTCTGGATGAAGCACGCGGAACACTGCGGGTGGGTGTAGGAATCCTTGGTGATGAAGGTCTGGCTGCGCTTCAGATCGAAGAAGTAGCTGCCGCCGTCGCCGGACTTGATCCCGTAGGCTTCAGCCAGGCCGCAGTTGAACCAGACGGGCGAGTTGAACGCGCCCTTCTGGGTGACGAGAAGATGCGAAAGCTCCTGCTCGAACGTCTCGGCGTCTTCGGTCGAGCGGAAATAACCGCCGTACTCTTCCCCGGCCTTGCGTATCGCCTTGGCGATGCGGCGCACGACCTGCTTCACGCTGACTTCCGAACCGGTTTCGGGAACGCCGGCCTTACGGAAGTACTTGGAAACCACGATGTCCGTCGCCAGCTGCGACCACGCCTTCGGAATCTCGGCGTTCTCCATCTTGAACACCGTCGAACCGTCGGTGTTCGAAATCGTGGAGCTGCGTTTCTCATAAGGAAGAACCTCGACCGCGTCGACGCCGGGCTTGGTGTACCGACGTTCGAATTTAAGGCCTGCGCCCGAAACCGGGGGTTGTCCGTTGACCGCGGCGCCCTTGACCTTGGGAGCGTTCTGCATGCTGGTGTTCTCCTGTGAATTGCTGACTACGTGACCGGCGAAGTTCCGATAGAGTATTTAAAAAATCTTTTTCTTGCCTGAGACGAAAAAACGGAGTATCGTTTGGGTCTGCCTCGCGATACTTCCGCCGTGAATAGTTTTCCTCGTTGCTCTGAGAGTATAAAACCGGTCTTGTGGTCCGTCAAGCGATTATTTCATAAAAACCACAAAATATTGTGTTTTTTAACATCTTTAAGTTTTTTCGAATGTTTCAGTCGTATTACGCGAGCGATAGACGTCTAAGAGTCGCTGTGTTAAAATAAACAAAACCAAGGAGGATGCATGGCCCTATCGGATTGGTATTCCAATCTTCAGTTTTTCCTGCGCTGGCTGCACGTTTTTTTCGGTATCATTTGGATCGGACATCTTTACTTTTTCAATTTCGTAAACGTTCCTCTCCAAGGAGCGTTGGACGACGCCACGAAGAAGCTCGTGAACCCGAAACTTCTCCCCCGCGCTCTCTGGTGGTTCCGCTGGGGCGCGATGGTGACGTTCATTTCCGGCTGGCTTCTTTTCACGCTCGTCTACATGTACTCGCCGGACGCCGGGTTCGGTCCGTCGTCGCTCTTCTCCGACGGAGAAGGCATCTCTTCCCGCGCTATTTGGATCCTCTTCGGGATGACGCTCGGCACGATCATGTGGTTCAACGTCTGGTTCATCATCTGGCCGGCGCAGAAGGCGATGCTTCAAGGCAAGGTGCCGGCGGATCAGCTTCCGGCCACCCGTAAAAAAGCGCTTCTGGCCTCCCGCATCAATACGTACCTCTCGGCTCCGCTGCTTTTCGCGATGCTGGCGCCGCAGAGCTACGGCGCGGTGAGCCCCCTGACGCTCGTCATCGTCAGCGCGATCGGCGCCGTGTCGATCTGGCATCTGATCAAGGCTTCGGGCAAAGTCGGCACCGGAGTTTAAGAGAAGCGCTTTAAGTAAAAAAAGGGCCGCCCTCTTCACGGAGGGCGGCCCTTTCGTTTTCTTAAAAGTTCACGCGGCCGCGAAAGAGAAATTTGCGTTCTGCGTGCCCTGCGCCGCCACCGTGACGGTCGCGGTCTTCGTGCCCAGCTTCTCGTGCCACGCTTCGATCGTGTACGTGCCCGCCGGCAGGCCTTTTAGCTCGTACGCGCCGTCCTTGCCGCTCACCGCGTGATAGGGATGCGGCACCACGCCGACGTACCCGATCATCCAGGGATGCACGTCGCACTTCAGCTGCACCATAATCTCCGCCGCGTCGAACTTGCGCGTCTGTTTCATCCCCTTGAACGGCAAGCCGAGATTGAAGCCCTTGTTCGCTTTCGCGTAGGAGTGGATATTGTGGAGCGTGGCGTCGTCGTTTACGTATTCGATCGACTGACCGGTCATGGCGCCGGCCACGTGAGGCACGTAGATGCAGTTCGTGTTGCCGATGCGAACGGGTTCGGCGGGAACGTCGAACCGGTAGCCTTCCAACCCTTCCTTCACGTAGACGAACACGTTCGCGAGGCCGCCGCCGTCTCCGACGACGAGCTCCTCGGAAGCGATCGAGCCGCCCTCGTGGAGCGCCGCGCATTCAGGGTTTCCTTGTACCGAAATCTTCTTGGGAACCGCCACCGCGCCCTGAAAAGTGGCTTTGCCCGTCACCGAACCGGCCTGCGCCGCATCCACCGTCTTCGTCCCCGCGACCGCCGAAGCCGCCGCAGCGGCCGTTTCCGCGTCCGGAGCCGTCTCCGTCTTCTTTTCGCCGCATCCGGCCATCGTCAAAGCCAAAAATAGAACCGCAAACGCTCGTCTCATCATAGCTCCTTGGTTTTCATATTGTATCGTACTGAGGATTGAGGAAATTCTTTTGGCCATGATATCCAAGCTCTCTTTAGGCTGGGACCGCATTTGGACCCCCCTGGTGCGTCGAGAGGATAGAGCTATTCGACGACGATTGTAAGAATGAGGTCGCCCGGATGCTGGCAGGTGGGGCAATCCCGGCCCCGGCGCGCGAGGCGGAGTTTTTTTCCGGAAGGAGTGCCCGCCGGAAGCTTAACCGTAATCTTGTGTCCTTGGTTGTCGGTGAAGCTCAGGTCGCCCCCCTCGGAGGCGCGCTTCCTGGAAATTTTGAGAGTGGCTGTGACGTCCGAAGAGACTTCTTTCGAAGGCGCTTCTTCTTCCGCGCCGCCCGCACCGCCGAAAAGGTCGCCGAAGATATCGAAGGGCCCCGTGGAACCGCCCCGCACGCGTCCGCCGCGGCCGCCCTGTGCTCCTCGGAAGGCCCGCATAAGGTCTTCGTAATTGAACCCTTGAGCCCCTTGAAAACCGCCGCCCGGATGGGCGCCGCCCTGGCCGGGGGAACCCGAGAAGCCGGACCTCTTGAAAGCGTCGTATTCTCCGCGCTTCTTCGCGTCCGAAAGCACGTAATACGCTTCGGAGATTTCCTTAAAGCGCTCTTCGGCGGCTTTGTTTCCGAGATTGGCGTCGGGATGATGCTTCTTCGCCAAGTCGCGATAGGCGCGCTTGATCTCGGCCTCGGCCGCGCCCTCGCGGACTCCGAGAACCTTGTAGTAATCCTTTTGAGCCATGCTTAGAGCCGGGGGTCGTCCGGCGAGAGTCTCTCGTCGGCTTCTCGGAAATCTTCGATGAACTGCTGGATGGAAACGTTGGCGTCGTAAATCTTGCGCACGGAGGGCTCCACGCGGCAGAACGTCTCGACGAGGTCCGGATCGAGGTGGTTCCCCGAAAGCGAGCGGATGTGCGCCTGCGCCTGCTCGAAAGTCCAGGCCTCCTTGTAGCAGCGCTTCGACACGATCGCGTCGAACACGTCGACGAGAGCCACGATACGCCCGAAGATCGGAATGTCTTTTCCTTTAAGGCCGTACGGATAACCGGTGCCGTCGAACTTCTCGTGGTGAGAGATCGCGATCGAAGCGACCGCGCGAAGGAGCGGCGATTTGGAATTGTGGAACATCCGCCAGCCGATCGTCGGATGCGTCCGCATGACGTCCCATTCCTCCGGAGTGAGTTTGCCTGGCTTTTGGAGGATGCGGTCGGGGATACCGATCTTCCCGATGTCGTGCATCGGGCTCGCGTAGCGAATGAGCTCGACGTCGTCGGCGGAAAGACCCGCCGCGGCGCCGAGCTCGGATGCATAGTCGCTGATCCGGAGGATGTGGTTGCCGGTCTCGGGATCCTTGTACTCGGCCGCGATGGCCAGATTCAGGATCAGTTCGACCTGCGACTCGCGGATCGTCTTATTGACTTGTTCCAAATCCTCGTAAGCCCGTTTCAGCTTCTCGAGGTCGATGTCGCTAGGGCCCGACGGCAGAGGCTTCGGAGCGCCGCGCTTTTCTTCGCGCTCGCCGCGTTCCGATCCCCTTCCCCGTCCGGGGATGTAAGCCATTTACCGGGCCGAAGCCGCAGCTTTCTTGACTTGGACCTTGTCGCGCCCGCCGTAACGGGAGAACCAGGGCTTCGCGCCGCCGTCCAGGACCTTGTTCAGCGCCTCGATATTCTTCACGCCGCGGTCCCTAAGCCACGCTTCGAGCGCGGCTTTGCCTTCCTTGGCGTACACGGGGATGCCGTCTTTCCAAGTGGCGCGGCCGCAGAGCACGCCCGCGAAATCAACGCCGGCTTCGATCGCCAGCTGGAGGTTTTCGCGGAAGATCTCGTCCGATACGCCGGCCGAGAGATAGATGAACGGCTTCGTCGTGCACTTGTCCTGGCGCTTAAAGATGGCCTTCGCCTCTTCCCAACCGTAGGCTTTCGAACCCTTGAACGCTTTCGAGCCCTCGAGATACTTCACGTCGATCGGAATCTCGACCTTGAGGACGTCCACCTTGTACTTGTCCTTGCCGAACTCTTCCATCGACTTGATGACGATCTCGGGCTTGAGCTTCGCGTATTCGAGCGTGTCGGTGGTGTCGGACTTCGGGTCGTACCCGACGAACTCGAGGAAGAACGCCACGTCGGCCTCTTCGCACTCCTTGCCGATGCGCTCCATGATCTGGTGCTTCTTCTCGTTCACCTGCGGGTCCTCGAACGGGCTGTAATAAAGGAGGACCTTCACGCAGTCGCCGCCGAGCTCTTTAATCTTGCGGGCGGAGAGCCCTTCGATGAAATCGGGGATGCGGCCGGGACCGGACGCGTCGTAGCCGGTCTTCTCGTACGCGAGAAGAAGGCCCGCGTTCTTCGCGCGGCGGCGGGCGGCTTCGAGGCCGAACTCGGGATCGAGCAGGATGGCGCTGGCGTGGGGAGTCAGGACCTCCACGACCGCGACCTTGAACTCGGACATCATGGCCGGCGTGATTTCATTGTCCGAAACGCCCTTGGCCTTGGCGATCGACTTCTGGAGAGAGCCGCGTTGATCCATGGCGGCGGCGGTGATGACGCCCTTCTCGTTAGAGACGGCCTCGAGACATTTGAGCTTGCCTTCGGTGATCGTGACCACTGTTCGACTCCTGCTTTGTTATGGGTGGTTAACGGACGTAAGCCAATATTCTACAAGAAATTCCGGCCTTGGCAACCCTTTAGACGCTGAAGCGGAAGTGCATGATGTCGCCGTCCTGGACGACGTATTCCTTGCCTTCGAGGCGGAACTTGCCGGCTTCCTTCATCTTCTGCTCGCCTCCCAGCTTCACGAAATCGTCGTAGGCCATGACCTCGGCGCGGATGAAGCCTTTTTCGAAATCCGAGTGGATCTTTCCGGCGGCCTGCGGGGCGGTGTTGCCCTTCTCAAACGTCCAGGCGCGGTTTTCGGTCTCGCCGACGGTAAAGAAGGTCTGGAGAGCCAGCAGCTTATGCCCTTCGCGCGCCAAGCGGTCGAGGCCGGATTCCTCGAGGCTCATGGCCTTCAGGAACTCATCACGCTCGTCGCCTTCTAAGCGGGAAATCTCCTCCTCGATCTTGCCGCTGATCGTGATCATAGCGGAACCCTCGGCCGCCGCGTGCTTGCGCACGGCCTGCACGTGCGCGTTGTCGGGCTTTCCGAGATCCTCTTCCGCGACGTTCGCCACGTAAAGGATCGGCTTGTCGGTCAAAAGGCGCACCTCCTTGACGAGCGCGCGCTCTTCGGGCGTCACGGACACCGTCCGGGCCGGCTTTCCTTCGTTCAGCGTCTTTTCGTACCGTTCGACGAGCGTCATGGCCGCCTTCGCGGTCTTATCGCCAGCGCGCGCGCCTTTGTCGAGCCGCGCTTTGAACTTCGCGAGCGTGTCCATGTCCTTCAGGATGAGCTCAGTGAGGATAACCTCGACGTCGGCGAGCGGATCGACCTTTCCCGCCACGTGGATCACGTCTCCGCCTTCGAAGCAGCGCACCACCTCGAGGATCGCGTCGACCTCGGCGATGTGCGTCAGGAACTGGTTCCCGAGCCCTTCGCCCTGGCTCGCGCCCTTCACGATGCCCGCGATGTCGACGATCTCGACCGACGTCGGAACCACCTTCTTCGCCGGAACGAGCGTGGTGAGCACCTGAAGACGCGGATCGGGAACGGCCACGATACCGACGTTCGGGTCGATCGTCGCGAACGGATAGTTCGCGGCGAGCGCCGAGCTGCGCGTGAGCGCGTTGAAGATCGTGGATTTGCCCACGTTCGGAAGACCGACGATGCCGCACTTGAAACCCATCTAATGAACCCCCCTGGTCGCGGCCCCTCGGGCCGGCAATACGAATTCCCTGAAAACGTCCGCGCCGGTGCCCCGCTCGGGGAAATTACTCTTGGCGGACGCAAGGATCTTCGTGAATTGAGTCTCGAGATCTTTCGCCGTGTACGGCCGCGCGAGCTCGAGCGCGCGCAGCGCGAATTGCATCACTTTCACCGGCTCGATGCCGGAAATATCGTCGAAGAACCAGCCGCAGCTCGTGTACATGAACATCGCGAACTTCTCGGCTTCCAGCAAATTCCAAAGCGCCCCGCCCTCTTCGGCCGTGAGCGCGCGTTTCGCATTCCGGGAAAGGAGCTTCTTCCGGGTCTCCTTCGTGTCATCGAGCATCACCCACACATAGTCGTTGCGGGCCTCCCACGGGTCCTTCAGGAACTTCCCCGTCTCCGCTTCGAAGGCACCGTCGACGGCCTTCTTGAGAAGATCGAACGCCTCCCGCAGCGGGCCGCGCCATTTCTGGTTCCAGCCGGCTTCGTGGCGCATCCGGCATCCGCAGTCCGATCGCCAGCGCTCGACGCCGTGCGCGCAGCTCCAGGAGCTGAGCTCATGGATATCAGCCTCCCAAAAAGAACCGACGCGGTCGAGAAACGCCGCGTAATTCGTAATGCGGGCGAGCTTGTGCGCCTCGATCTTCTTCACCGCGTACGCGAGGGCCATCTCGCCGAATTTATGATGATGGCCGAAGCTTTCCCCGTCCGTCGCCGTGGAAACGAGCTGTTCGCGGTCGCGGTGACCGTACGAGGAGAGCATTCTCTGCGCGAACTGGTCGCCGTTGTTGAGAAGGCCCTGGAACGCAATCGCGCGCGAGATAGGGGCGTCGTAGAAGAACACGTGGAACTGGCGGCCGCCGTTCAAGAGAACCCGGTACGCGTGTTTCGGATCGACGCTTTCGTTGTGGATGTGTTGCCAGCGCGCGTTGAAGCCGACGTGTCGGACGCGCTTGGCCTGGTGCGGCGCAAGGACCGTGAAAAGGACGCCGTGGTCGGCGAGGATCTCGAGCGTGCGCCGATCGACGGCGGTTTCGGCGAGCCACATGCCTTCCGGCTTCCGGCCGTAATGGAACTCGAAGTCCCGTACGCCCCAGACCACCTGCGTAATTTTATCGCGGTCGGAGGCTAGCGGCATAATGACGTGATTGTAGCTTTGGGCCATCGCGTTGCCGTGTCCGCCGTGCCACCCGCAGCTATCTTTATCCGCCTGCACGATCGCCTTGTACGTGGCGGGGTCCTTCCGGCGCATCCACGAAAGGAGCGTCGGACCGATATCGAAGCTGACTTTCCTGAAATTGTTCACGCGCTCGGCGACCTCGCCCTTCGAGTTCAGGATCGCCGCGGAAGCGTTGGCCGCGTAGCATTCCTTGGCGATCCGCTCGTTCCAATCGTGGAACGGCGCGGCCGATTCTTCGAGGTCGACTTCGCCGGTCCAGGGATTCTCGCGCGGAGGCTGATAAAAATGCCCGTGGATGCAGACGTGTTTTTTCATCGGCCCATTGTATCACTTTTCTCGTGGTCCCACGAGAGAGGCGGGCGCTGCATCCGGCCCGCCCGGCAGACGCGCGCGGCACCGAGCCGTCGGAGCGGCGCTGCGAGAAGACGGCGGAACGAAGGAGGTCCTTCGACGGCAACGACCTGGAGCTTTCCGCGGTAGCGGGACAGCGCCTTGAGGAGGTCTTTCACGTTCCGGAACGCGCGGACCGGCGCGTCCGCGCTCAAAGTCTCCCCTTTGGCCGCACGGATCCGTTCGCGGCCTTGGGCCGCCCGAAGACGCAAGGCACGCGCGAACGAAGGTTTTACGCCTCGAAGTTTTTCCGTTTCGACCCGGATCGCCGCCGCGAACGCGCGCGGCGACGTTTTGCCGCCCTCCTCGGCGAAGAAGACGTCCGGAGACATGCATCCCCGGCGGTCCACCATCCAGGCGTCGTAGGCGGCCGCGCGCGCCGCGCGGTTCCCGAGCGCCTCCTTCGCGAACACCGCGACGCTCACCCGGTGGCCGTAGCCCAAAAAGACGGCTTTTTTCGACGCGTGGCGACGGAGGTGCCGGACCGTCTCGTCGCTTCCATACACAATCACGAGCGCCGCTTTGGGCGCGAACTCGAGCGCGCGCCGGTGAGAGGAAAAAACGGAGACCGCGCCCGCGAGAGAGGCGTCGTGGGCGCGCAGCGATTCGAGATAGACCCTGAGAAGGCCCGCGTCTCGCTTCGAGACCTTCACCGCGTTCGCGGAACGCGCGAGAAGCCCGAGCGTCACGCTCGTGACGCCGGGGTTCGGCACGTTGGCGGGAAGGACATGAAGAACGAGCTTGCCTCCGGCCTTCCCGAACGGGCCCGGAGGGCGGCTCAAGAGCGCAAGGAGCTTCGCCCCGGTCATTTCTGAAAAAAGCCCGTCGAGGAGCGCCTCGCCCATCGCACCCGGAAATTCTTCGCGCATCGCCCGGAGCGCTTTTTTTCGGTAGGGATAGCGCGGATCGAGCCAGCGGGACGAAAGCACTCCGAGCGACCGCGCGACCGACCGCGCGGATCGCTTCTCCGGAAACCGCGCGTCAACCACGGATCAGCGCCTCATAGGCGAGAGAGCACCCGCGCGAGGCCGCACCCGGCGCCCGCCCGAGAAGCTCGAATCCACTTTCCGACGCGCGGCCCAAATCCTCCGTCTCGACCACGGCCACGGAGCCGCGGTTCGCGAGATCGCAATGCCGTAAAAGGCCGGGCCGGCCCTTCCGGGCTTCCCTACCGGTCGCCGGGTCGACGACGAGCGTGCGCATCCAAGCGGGGCCGCGGAAGAAGCGTGCACCCTTCCGTCCGGCCATCGCGTCGTAGAACTGACTCGAAAGTTCAGTCATTCCGTATTCACTCACGCAGAATTCCGCGGGGATCCCCAGGCGTTTCGCTACGCCGGCGTAGAGGGAACGCTTCGAAACCGCGCGCGCGCGGCCCTTGAACCCGCCGGTTTCCATGAGACGGCTGCCGCGCGGAAGGCGGAACGAAATCCGCGCGGCGGTGAGCCGGTCGAGAAACGCTTTAAGCGCAAACGCGGTCGTGAGGACCGCGACCGGCTTCTTATCGGCGCGGAGATCTTCCACGAGTCTCTCGAAGAGAATGTCGTCCTTCTTCACGTAGAACTTTCCGCGTGGGCGCGACAGGGCGCGGTTTACGACTCCCATCATGTGGCTGAGTGAGGAGTACGGCGCCTCTTCGGGCGACGCGGTGAGGAAAAAGAAGCGGCACGAGGCGCCGTCCGGAAGGAGGTGCCGGCGGAACGCGGGAAGAAGCGCGGCCTCGTACAACGCGAGCGTGTCGAAAAAATGCGCGCCACGGGCTCCCGACGTGGTGCCGCTCGTGCGGAAAACCCGCACCGCCTTCGTTTTGGGAAACGACGCAAGGACAAGCTCCTTGAAACCGGCGACGGGCATCGCCGGGACGGCTTTCCAAGAGCCGACCGAACCCGGCTCCTTGCCGTCGGCGATCGATAAACGCCTGTAAAAAGGATTCCGTTCGAACTGGTAGGCGAAGAGATCGAGCGCGAGAGCCTCGAACTCCGCTTCGGGCGCCCGGTCCGCTAAAGCGTACCGCCGGATAAACGAAAGGATGCGGCGGTCGAGCGCCGCCGCGGCGGTCACTTCTTCGCGAACGCGTCCGCGAGCGCGGCTTCGAGCGCCTGCCAGGACTTCCGGTCCGCTTCCGCGTCGTAGGCCATGCCCTTCGAAGGGTCGTTCCCAGCCGACTTTACGGTGAAACTGTGCACCGCGCCCGGATACGATTCGAGGACGTAATCGACGTTCGCGTCCTTCATTTCTTTTTCGAGGGCGGCCACTTCTTCGCCCGGTACGAATTTGTCGTCGGCGCCGTGGAAGATGAGCACCTTCGCCTTCACGTTTCCGGCGGCCGCGGGGCTCGGCGTTCCGAGCGAACCGTGGAAGCTCGCGACGAGCTTCACATCCGCGCCGCCGCGTGCGAGCTCGAGTACGGTTGTCCCGCCGAAGCAATAACCGATCGCCGCGATCTTCGACGCGTCGACGAAGGGATGCTCCTTCAGGACATCGAGGCCCGCGTTCACGCGCGCGCGCATCAAATTGCGGTCGTTTTTATAGATCCCGGCGAGTTTGCCGGCTTCCTCGTGGCTCTCGGGACGTACGCCCTTGCCGTACATGTCGACCGCGAAAGCGACGTAGCCCAAAGCGGCGAGCTGCTTGGCACGCTCCTCGACGTAGGGCCCGGGCCCCTTCCATTCGTGCACCACGATCACGCCGGGACGCTTCGCTTCTCCCGCCGCGTCATCGTAGGCAAGGAACCCCTCGAGCACGGCGTCTCCGTGGCGGTATTCCACGGTTTCGGTGACGACGGCGGCATGGGCCGCGGGCGCCAGAAAAACGAGCGCAGCGACGGCGATTATAAAAGTGTTTTTCATGACCGGTCTCCTTTGGATTTTTCGACGATCCTCTCGAACCGCGGCAGCTCTTTGCCTTCCAAGCGCACGGTCTCGAGGAACATCTCTTTCGGGCGCACCCAGAGCGCACCCAGCCTGTTCTTGTAGAGCGCCTTGTAGAGAACGAGTTCCTCGAGCGTCTCCGAGTGGCGCACGACGCCGAGCACCTCGTAAAGTTGGCCCTTGTAATGCCTGTACTTCCCAGGCGCCACCGCGCGCGAGCGCGCAAGGATCTTGTGTCGGGTCACGCTTTTTTCCGGAGCGCGTCGAGCGCGGCGCGCGCCGCGGGTTCGTCCTCGTAGACGCACGCGGCGAGGATCTGCGAGAGGGGCACTCCGTAAAGATTGGGGTCGCGGCGGAGCTTCGCGTGGATTTGGCTGTAATATTCGTGCGGCTGGCGCATCGGCTCGACGCCGCTTTGGACGAGCACGGCCATCGACTTCAGGATCTCGTCCTGCCTCTGGTAGCCGGACATCTCGAGCCATTCGATGCCGGTGGCTTCCCGCACGGTGCGCGCGCGTTCGGTGGGCGCCGCGAAGGAACAGGTCGCCGGGAAAACCGCGGCGAGAAGGACAAACGCCGGCACGAGCCGGCGGAAAACGAAAAGGGACGGCAAAGGGTTTGTTATACCCCTTTTTCGGACGCGGATTTGAGGATTCGGTCGAAAACCCCGATGCAGTGCGCGATGTCGCGTTCCGTGATCACGAACGGAGGCGTGAGAGAAAGCACGTTGTGGTCGGGACCGGAGCCCAGGAGGACGATTCCATTCCGGAGCGCTTCTTCGACGACGAACCGGGTTTTGGCGGTCGCTGGAAGCGCCTGAACGGGCCTTCTGCTCTTTTTATCCTTCATCGCGTAAGACGAAAGCGGCTCCACGAGCTCGATGCCGATCATGAGGCCGGAGCCGCGCACGTCGCCGATCACGGCGTGTTTCGTTTTCAGACCGTGAAGCTCACGGCGGAAGAATTCGCCGAGTGCACGCGAACGCTCGACGAGCTTCCCCTCTTCGATACGACGGATCGTGGCCAGCGCCGCGGCGCAGCCTGTGGGATGACCGAGATACGTGCTCGTGTGGACCGCGTCGCCGGTCGACGCGCCCCACGAGTGCATCACCCGGGGCGTGCCCACGCAGGCTGAAATCGGGAACCCGTTCGCCATCCCCTTGCCGAGGCAAAGAAGGTCCGGAACGACCGACGATTTCTCGACGGCGAACATCGCACCCGTACGACCGAAGCCCGTGAGCACTTCGTCCGCGATGAGGAGAACGCCGTTCGCGTCGCAGAACGCGCGGAGGTCCTTCAGGAAATTTGCCGGAGGCACGCGTACGCCCCCACGGCCCTGGATTGGCTCGACGAGGACCGCGCCCACCGGGTGCGCGCCTTTTTTCGCGGCCGCGTACAGCTTTTCGACCGCTTTCATCGCGGTTTCGGATGCCTTCGAGCCGTAAAGGCGCGGGTCTGGAAAGGGCGCGTGGCGCACGTGCTTGCCGAGCTGTTTCTCGAAGGGTTTTTTGAAGTCCTGCCGGTGCGTGGCTTGGAGCGCGCCGTAACCCAGCCCGTGGTAGGCGCCGTCGAAGGCGATCACGCCGCTTTTTTTCGTGTGAACGACCGCGGTCTTGAGGGCCGTCTCGACCGCTTCGGATCCGGTCGAAGAGAAGATGGTTTGCCCGAGATTCCCGGGCGTGATCTCGGCAAGTTTCTTCGCGAGCTCGACCTTCACCTCGTTCGGATGCACGTCGCCCATCCCGTGCATCATCTCACGGGACTGGTTCCACATCGCCTCCGCGACAGCCTTGTCGGAGTGGCCGATGCCCGACACCGCGAAACAGCTCGAGAGATCGAGATAGCGGTTGCCGTCGACGTCGTAGAGATTCGCGCCTTTCGAGCGGGAGAAGAAGATCGGAAAAGCGCCGCCGACGTAGGTGATCTGCGGGCATTCGTAGCGGCGGAGCGTCTCGGCGAGCTTTAAGGACTTCGGACCCGGGAGCGTCTTCGTGTGAATTTTGGGGAGCTGGTTCTCCGGAACCGTGTCTTTCTTACGTTTGGCGAAGAAGCGGAAAAGCTTGGGTTTCGGGAGGAGCCCCTTCACCTTTTAAGCGTGTTCCCCGCTCGCCTCGAGCCAGCGCTCGGCGTCCAGCGCGGCCATGCAGCCGGAGCCGGCCGCGGTGATCGCCTGGCGGTACTTCACGTCCTGCACGTCGCCGCAGGCGAAAACGCCGGGGACGCTCGTATGCGTGCCGTCGTGCACGACCACGTAACCTTTGGCGTCGAGAGCGATCTGTCCTTTAAAAACTTCGGAGTTCGGGGTGTGGCCGATGGCCATGAAAACGCCGTCGGTGCGGCGCTCCGTCTTATCGCCGGTCTTCAGATTCCTCAGGACCACGCCCGTCACTTTCCGGGCCGAGGGGTCCTTGATCTCGTCGATGGTGGAATCCCAGACGAAATCGATTTTTTTGTTGGAGAACGCACGGTCCTGCATGATCTTCGAGGCGCGCAGCGCGTCGCGGCGGTGAACTATGGTCACCTTCGTCGCGAACTTCGTGAGGAACGTCGCTTCTTCGACGGCGGAATCACCGCCGCCAACGACCATGACTTCCTTCCCCTTGAAAAAGAACCCGTCGCACGTCGCGCACGCGGAGACACCGAAACCCTGGAGCGCCTTCTCGGAAGGAATGCCGAGCCAGTTGGCGGACGCTCCAGTGGCGATCACGACGGTGCGGCCGAAATAATCTTTTCCTTCGGACGTCACCTTGAACGGCCGTTTAGAGAAATCGACCGACGTCACGTCCTGCTGGATGAGCTCGGTGCCGAAGCGCGCGGCCTGCTTGCGGAAAAGTTCCATCATCTCGGGGCCTTGGATGCCCTCGGGAAACCCGGGAAAATTTTCGACCTCGGTCGTGAGCATGAGCTGGCCGCCGGGCTGGCCGCCCTTGGACATGCCTTCGAAGAGAAGTGGCTTCATATTCGCGCGCGCGGCGTAAATGGCGGCCGTGAATCCGGCGGGACCGGAGCCGATGATAATGAGGTTGCGTGCGTCGTTCATCGCGATCTCTTCTCCTTAAGCAAAAACCCCGCTCTTTGCGTAAAGAGCGGGGTTTTCATGAAAACGGTTTCGGTTAGCCGTCGCTGCCGATGGCTTCGACCGGGCAGCCTTCCTTGGCTTCCTTGCAAAGGGCTTCTTCTTCGGGTGTGGAGGCCTGCTTCTTCACGAAAGAATAGCCGCCGCTCTGATTGCGGTCGAAATTGGCCGGGGCGGTCTGACGGCAAAGGTCGCAGTCGATGCACTGCGTATCGACGTAAAAAGCGCCGCCTGTGTTATCCGGATACTTGTTCTCTTTATTCGCCATGAAATTCCTCCTGAACTTTTTTCAGCTTAGCAAGAAAGTCCGCGTGTGTCAACGGAACGTTCGTATCGGGCTCTACTTGGGGGATACTTTAACCAAAAGCGGCAGGTATTTCGCCCACTCGCCTAGAACTTTCTTCCCGAGGGCGCTCCCGGTGAGCCGGACGTGGGTCTCGATGAGCGACCTGACCTTGTGCTCGTCCTCGGGTATAAGTGGCCGCTCGGTTCTGACGAGTTCCTTGTTGAGCCGCGAATCGAATTTGCCGTCGAGGTCGAGCGTGTACGCCATGCCGCCGGTCATGCCGGCCGCGAAGTTCTTACCGGTCGTGCCGAGCACGACGACGATCCCGCCCGTCATGTATTCGCAGCCGTGGTCGCCCACGCCCTCGACGACGGCGGTTCCGCCGGAGTTGCGGACGCAGAAACGCTCGCCCGCGCGGCCGGCCGCGTAGAGACGCCCGTCGGTGGCGCCGTACATCACGGTGTTGCCGATGATCGAATTCTCGGAAGGCTCGAACGACACGCCTTCGTTCGGACGAACGACAATCTCGCCGCCGGAGAGACCCTTGCCGACGTAGTCGTTGCACTCGCCCACGATCGTGAAACGCAGGCCCTTGGCCAGGAAAGCTCCGAAGCTCTGGCCGGCGCTTCCCGAGAAGCGGCACTCGACCGCGTGGCCCGGAAGACCTCTCAGCGCGTAACGTTTGGCGACTTCGCCCGACAGGCGCGCCCCGACGGTGCGGTCGACGTTTCGTATTTTGAATTCGAGGGTCGCGTTTTCCTTTTTGTCGAGGAACGGGACGGCCTTCGCCCAGACGTCGTCGTCGAGAGGTTTGTCGTTGGGCCAGTCGTTGCGATCGACGACGCAGCGCTTGGGCTTCGAGCCATTCGGATCGACCTGCGCGAGAATATCCGTGAAATCGATGAGGTTCGCCTTCGGATGAGACTCAGGATACAGAATCTCGAGAAGGTCCACGCGGCCGATCGCTTCGTCGAGATTCTTGAGGCCGAGATCCGCGAGGATCCAGCGCACTTCCTCGGCGACGCCGGTGAGGTAGTTCACGAACTGGTCGGGAGTACCGGTGAACTTCGCGCGGAGCTTCGGATCCTGTGTCGCGACGCCGACCGGGCACGTGTTCAGGTGGCACTGGCGGACCATCACGCAGCCCACGGCCACGACCGCGGCGGTGCCGAATCCGTATTCCTCGGCGCCGAGAATCGCGGCGATCACGATGTCGCGGCCAGTTTTGAGCCCCCCATCCGCGCGGAGCTTCACCTTGCCGCGGAGGTTGTTGAGGACGAGCACCTGCTGGGCTTCGGCCAGACCGATCTCCCAGGGGCTACCCGCGTATTTGATCGACGAAAGCGGCGACGCGCCGGTGCCGCCGTCGTGTCCCGAGATAAGAACGATGTCCGCATGGGCCTTCACGCAACCCGCGGCGACGGTGCCCACGCCGGACTCGGAGACGAGCTTCACGCAGACCTTCGCGCCCGGGTTCACGCGCTTCAAGTCATAGATGAGCTGGGAAAGATCTTCGATCGAATAGATGTCGTGGTGCGGCGGCGGAGAGATCAGCGTGACTCCCGGAACCGAGTGGCGGATGCGCGCGATTTCTTCCGAAACCTTGTGGCCGGGAAGCTGGCCGCCCTCACCGGGCTTGGCCCCTTGAGCCATCTTGATCTCGAATTCGTCGCACTGGACGAGATATTCGACGGTCACGCCGAAGCGTCCGGAGGCGATCTGCTTGATCTTTGAATGCGGGTCGTCGCCGTTCGGAAGGAGCTTGTAGCGCGAAGGGTCTTCCCCGCCTTCGCCGCTCGAACCCTTGCCGCCGATGCGGTTCATCGCTATCGAAAGCGCCTCGTGGGCCTCGCGCGAGAGCGCGCCGTGGGAAATGCCCGACATGCGGAAGCGCTTGCGGATCTCGACCGCGGATTCGACGCCGTCGATCGGGATCGTGTTATCGATTTTGCGGAAACGGAAAAGGTCGCGGATGGCGGTGGGCTGCCGGTGGTTCACCGCATCGGCGAAGCGCACGTACTCGTCGAGCTTGCCCGACTTCACGTACGCGTGCAGGGTTTTCACGACCTCGGGGTTGAACGCGTGGAACTCGCCGACCGAGCGGTAGCGGTACACGCCGGCTTCGACGAGCTCGAGCGGCTTGGCTTCGGAGGGTTTGAACGCCTGATGGTGGAATGCGGCGACGTCGGCCGCGATCTCGGTGTAGCCGATGCCGCCGATGCGCGAGGACGTTCCGCCGAACGCGTGGTCGATCAGCGTGCGGCTCACGCCGACCGCCTCGAAAATCTGCGCGCCGCGGTAGCTCGCGATGCAGGAGATACCCATTTTGGACATGATCTTGAGCTGGCCGTCCAGGAGCGCTTTTTTGTAGTTCGCCACCGCGCCCTCGGGCGTCTGGTTCGGGATTTTCCCCGTCACCGCGAGCTCGCGGACGGTCTCGAGCGCAAGGTACGGGCAGATCGCGGTCGCGCCGTAGCCGATCAGGGTCGCCATGTGGTGCACCTCGCGCGCCTCGGCCGTCTCGACGACGATGTTGCAGCGCATGCGAAGGCCCTTCACGATCAAATGGTTCTGCACCGCGCCGACGGCCAGAAGCATCGGGATCTGCGCGTTCTTCGCGTCGACGCCCTTGTCCGAGAGGATGAGGACGGATTTCCCCGCGAGCACGGCGCGCTCGGCTTCCTCGCAAAGGTGAAGCACACCCTCCTCGAGCCGCGTCCCGAGAACGGAAGAAGCGGAAGTCGACGCGTCGGCCGGAGCCTCCGCGTGCGTGCCGCTAGGCTTGGGAGACGTGTCTTCGGAGACGTCGAAAAGCGCCGAGAGCGTGATCGCGCGGAAAGGGTCCTGATCGAGGCGTCGCAGGGTCTCGAGCTCGTGCTCGGAGAGGACGTGCGACGACAGGCGCATCATCTTCGCGTGTTCGGGCGTTTCTTCCAAAATGTTCTTCTGGGGACCGAGCGACGTCGTGAGCGAAAAAACGAGCGATTCGCGCAAGTGGTCGATCGGCGGATTCGTAACTTGGGCGAAGAGCTGGCGGAAATACGTATAAAGGAGGCGCGGCTTGATCGAAAGGATCGAAAGCGGAGTGTCGTCGCCCATGGAACCGACCGGTTCCTTGCCGTCGCGGCCCATCGGCTGGAGGACCATCGCAAGGTCTTCCTGGGTGTAATTGAAGGCCACGCGCAGCTGCGTGAGATCGGCTTCTTTCACTTCGGCGCCGCCCGCGATCCTTCCGGCCGCGAGCGATTCGAAAGAGACCGCGTGCGCCTTCACCCATTCGCCGTAGGGCTTGCGCTGGGCGTAACGCGCCTTGATCTCGTCGTTCTTGTAGATTTTTCCTTCGACCGTGTCGATGGCGATCATCGTGCCGGGGCCGAGGCGGCCTTTTTCGACGACGTTCATGTCGTCGATCTCGATGAGACCCACTTCGGAGCCCATGATCACGCGGCCGTCCTTCGTCACGACGTAGCGCGCCGGGCGCAGGCCGTTGCGGTCGAGTGCGGCGCCGACCATGCGTCCGTCGGAGAACGTGAGGGCGGCGGGACCGTCCCACGGCTCGGAGAAGCAGGAATGGTACTCGTAGAACGCCTTCACGTCCGCGTCGATCGAAGAAGCTTTCTCCCACGCTTCGGGAACCATCATCATGACGGAGTGGAGCAGGTCGCGGCCGGACTGGTAATAAAGTTCCATCACGTTGTCGAGCGCGGCGGAATCGGATCCGCCGGGCTGGATCACCGGAACGAGGCTCGCAATCTTCTTCCCCCACACCGGTGACTGGAGCGCGGCTTCGCGGGCCTTCGTCCAGTTCTTGTTGCCTTGAAGTGTGTTGATCTCGCCGTTGTGGCCGAGCAGGCGGAACGGCTGAGCGAGGTACCAGTTGGGGAATGTGTTCGTCGAGTAGCGCTGGTGGAACACCGCGAGCGCCGTCTCGAAGAACGGGTTCGAAAGATCCTCGTAGAATTTGTCGAGTTGGGTCGCGACGAAGAGGCCCTTGTAGACGATGGTCTTCGAGGAAAAGGACGGGATGTAGAAGCCATCGATGTTGTCGCGCTCGGCGCGCTGCTCGATCTCGCGGCGCACGAGATAAAGGATGCGTTCGAAATCCTCCGGCTTCACCTTCGAGCCGCGCTTGACCATGATCTGCTCGATGTCGGGCTGGGTGTGGAGCGCCTGATCGCCGAGCACCGAGTCGTTCACGGGAACGTTGCGCCAGCCGAGGATGTCGAGGCCGTTGCGGAGCGTGACTTCCTCGACGATCGTGCGGCCCTTTTCGCGGGCGCCATAGAAACCCTGCTTCGGGAAGAAGATCATGCCGACGGCGAGGTCCTCGTCCTTGGCGAGTTTCTTGCCCAGGCGCTCGATTTCGCGGCGGAATATCTTATGCGGAAGCTGCGTGAGGATGCCCGCGCCGTCGCCGGTCTTCGCGTCGGCGCTAACGGCGCCGCGGTGCGTGAGATTGATGACGGAGCGGATCGCGTCCTTCAGGATCTCGTGCGAGCGCTTGCCGGCGACGTCGACAATGAAGCCGGTGCCGCAGGAGTCCCTCTCGAAGGCGGGGTCGTACAGCGGATATTGGGAGTTCTTCTTCAACTGCAAGCGCTTCCTTCCTTTTATAGAAGATGGATAACCGGGAGATTTTACACGAGGGGTCCCTGTTTGGCAAGGATGGGGAACCGCCGGGTCCGGGGTTTACCGGAAAGCGGCAGCCGGGTACAATGGCGGCATGCGGATTTCAGGAAAATACCCGCCCGCTCTGAGGGGCGCCGTGGTTCTCGCCACGGACGCGCGACGGCCTGCGTGGCCGGCGACTGGATGCGTCGCGTGAGAACTTGGGACGAAACCGCGCGGCGCCGCGCCGCCTGGGTTCTCTGCGGGATGGCGGCCGTCGTGCCTTCGGTCGTCGCCTTCTGCGTGCTTCCGGCGATCCCCACGAATGACGCACCCAACTACCTCGCGCTCATGCGCACGTATCCCCCGGTTCCGCCCGGGGCGGAGGAGACGGTCACCCTCGTGCAGCCGCCGGGCTATCCGCTCTTTCTCGACGCCCTCGCGGCCGTAGCGGGACTGCGGCACCTGCCCGCCGCGGCCGCGGTCGCACAGCAGATATTGAGCGCTTTGAGCGTCGTCCTTCTCTACAGAACGGGGCTTCGCCTCGGTCGCCGCGGCGCGGGACTCGCGGCCGCGGTCGCTTACGGGCTTTACGTTCCACGGCTTTTGTACGGCCAGGCTTTCATGGCGGAAACTCTTTTCACGTTCCTCCTTCTTCTGGCGGCGTGGTGCGCATCCCGGCCGAGCGTTAAAAACGCGGCGTGCGCGGGCTTCGCGGTGGGCGCGGCGATGCTGGTCAAATTTTTAGGGGCGCCTCTCGTCCTCCTCGTAGCGCTCGGCATGGATTCGCGGAAGAAAACCGCGGCGTTCCTCGTCCCGGCGGCCTTCTGCGTCGCCGCGCTTGCCGCGCACGGCGCCGTGTCGGACGGCCCGCACAGGACACGGTCGAGCCTCGGGCGTCATCTCGCGGATCACGCGTACGCGGCAGCTCCCGCCGGCGTCGACGATCCGGGCGTGCGAATCGTCCGCGCCGCGCTCGCTGAAACGGACCGTCCGCACCGCTTTCCGGGTCCATGGTGGGATTACTGGCATGCATTGAAAGACGGCCGCTCACCTCTGGAAGCGGACCGGCTTCTTCTCCGAGCTTCCATAGCGACCGCCACCGCCGACCCGGCGGCGTGGATCGTGCGTTCGTGGAAACACTTTAAGGAGAACGCGGTCACGGACGAACGGCGTTACCGCTGGGAGGAAGGAGTGTACGAAGACCGCGCACTCGGGGATTTCCTCGCGGGACGGGAACCCGTTCCCGCGTACGCGGCGTGCGAAGCCGGCGAAGAGTACCCGCGGATGGCGCGGACACTGGGTTTTTACGAAGCTCCGGACCGGCTGGGCCGCTTCGGACGCGAATGGCTCGCATTTTGGGACCGTCCCCTCTTTCGCTTTCGCGGGAACGGGTGGGGAATTCTTTTTGCGGTTTCTTTCGCGTGGGGGGCTTTTTTCGCGGGCGCTTGGAGGCCGGTCGTTTGGGCGTCGCTCGGAATGCACGCGTTCGCGGCCGTGATCGAAATGAGCGTTCCGCGCTATTCTGAGCCGCTCGTTCCGGTCGCGCTTTTGACGCTCACGCTCGCCGCGGCCGCCGCGAGCGAAAAACTTCAGGGCTTGAGGACGATCTTTCCGAAGTTCTGACGCGCTTCCATGCGCCGATGCGCGTCAGCGGCTTCTTCGAGCGGAAACACGCGGTCGACGACCGGAGAGACGACCCCGCGTTCCACGAGTTCGATCACGCGGTACAACTCCGCCATGCTTCCCATGTACGAACCGATCAGCGAAAGCTGCTTCGAATAAAGGAACCGGATCTCGACTTCCGCCTTTGGGCCGGACGTTGCGCCGCACGTCACCATGCGGCCGCCGCGCGCCAGACACTTCAAGTTGCCGGGCCACGTTTCGGGCCCGATGTGCTCGAACACGACGTCCACCCCCCGTCCTCCCGTGAGACGCTTGGCCTCCTCCGCGAAATCCAGGGTCTTGTAGAGAATCACCTCGTCCGCGCCCAGCTTTTTTGCGCGTGCGGCCTTTCCCGGATCTCCCACCGTCGTAAGCACCGTCGCGCCCAGAAACTTCGCGATCTGAATCGCGAGGCTGCCGATTCCCGACCCGGCTGCGTGCACGAGGACGGTTTCTCCGGCGCGGACGTTCGCGCGTGAAACGAGCATGTGGTAGGCGGTGAGGCCCGCGAGCGGAAGCGAGGCCCACTCCTCGTCGGACAGCTTGGACGACACGGGGATCACGAAACGTTCGTGGACGGCGACTTTTTCGGCGTAACCGCCGTCGGTCTGAAGGCCAAGGATTTGAAAATCGGGAGAGAAGCTGTCACGGCCTTCGAGCGCTTCGGGTCCGAGCGGCGCCTGGCCCGGCGAGACGACCACGCGCTCGCCTTTTTTGAAGCGCTTCACACCCGGACCGAAATCGAGCACGACGCCGCAGACGTCGGAACCCGGAATGTGCGGGAGAGGAATCCGGACTCCGGGAAGACCCTGGCGCACCCAGATGTCCAGGTGGTTCAGCGCGCACGCTTTCACGCCGATAAGCACTTCGTCCGGCGACGGAACGGGGTCTTTGAACCCGCCGTGCTTCAGGACTTCCGGGCCGCCGTGCTCCTCGAAGAAGACGGCTTTCACGGAAGTTTAGAGATAGCTTTTGACGAACTCGACGAAGAGCCGCACGCCGACGCCAGTCGAGCCGACCGCGAAGAGAGGCTTCGGGCTGTCCGCCCAGGCCGTGCCGGCGACGTCCAGGTGCGCCCAGCTCTTCGTGTGGTCGGCAAATTCCTTCAGGAACATGCCGGCCGTGATCGTACCCGCGTACTTTTTCGAGATGTTTTGGATGTCGGCGTACGTGGCGCGGATCGATTCGAAATACTCGTCCCAAAGCGGGAGCTCCCAGAGGCGCTCCCCCGTGCGGTTGCCCGCGTCGATCAGACGGCGGACGAGCTCGGGGTCCGTGCCCATGACCGCGCTGCAGACGTCGTTGAACGTGACGGCCGCGGCGCCCGTCAGCGTGGCGATGTCGACGATTGCGCGGGGCTCGTAGCGCTTCGCGTACGCGAGCGCGTCGGCCAGAATCAGGCGTCCTTCGGCGTCGGTGTTCAGCACCTCCACGGTCTTCCCGTTCATGATCGTGAGGATGTCGCCGGGACGCTGGGCGGTCGGCCCGGGCATGTTCTCGACGACCGGGCAAAGGCCGACGACCGGGACGTTCAGCTTCAGGTTCGCGATCGCCTTCATCGCGCCGATCACGGCGGCCGCGCCGCTCATGTCGTACCGCATCTTGTCCATGTCGCCGGCCGGTTTGATCGAGATGCCACCGGTGTCGAACGTGACACCTTTGCCGACAAGAACGATCGGGCGCGCCGACGACTTCACGCGGTTCTCGAGCACGATGAACTGCGGCGGGAACGAGCTCCCCTGCGAAACGCCCATCACGCCGCCCATCTTGAGGCGCTTAATCTCTTCCTTGCCGAGGATCTTGCACGAAAGGCCGTTCTTGGAGGCCATTTCGCGGGCGGCCTGCGCCAAACGCACGGGTGTCATGAAATTCGCGGGTTCGTTCGCGAGCGTGCGCGTGAAATTGACGGCGTCGGAGACGGCTTCGGCCTCAGCGATCGCTTCGCGGAGGCGCGATTCGGCCGCGGGCGACGCGATCTCCACGGCGTCGGGCTTGAAGGCCGGCGCGGGCTTCGATTTGTACTTTTCGAATTTGTAATCGGAGAGACGCACGCCCTCGACGACCGCGCGCGCGGCGTCGGACATCGTTAGGCCGCGCGAGAGCGCCTCGAGTTCGACGCGAACGACCGGAACGCGGAGGCCTTTCGCCTGGCCGAGGAAACGGGCTGCGACGCGGCGCACCTTCTCGAGCGTGTGCTTGTCGTCTTTACCGAGCCCCGCGAAATAATAGGAGGTCTTTTCCGTCGAAACGAGGAGGCTGTCTCCGGGCTTGCCTTCGAAACGCTTCTCTTTCATTTCCCTTCGAACACGTTCGCGGAAGGCCGTTTCGAGCTTGATGCCGGCGGAGAGTTCCTTGTCTCCTTGGAACACGCCGACACACATGAGACCCGCTTTCGAAGCGCCCTTGGGCGCGAGGACGATCTTCACGACTTGCCCGCGATCCGGCGCGATTCCACTTCGAGGCGGACCTTCAGGGAGCCGTTCCGGGGCTTCGGGAGGCTTTCGACGAGCGCGAGCGCGCTGTCGCGCGAGATGGCACGCGGAAAGTCCAGGCGGATGGAGACGTCGTGCGAAATCTTGACGCCGCGCTTTTTGAGCGCGACGAGCGTGCGGCCGAAATCCTTCGCGTCCATGGAATCGCCCTTCAGAACAAGCTCGAGGCTTTTGATCCCCTTCGTGTCCTTCAGGCGTCCCGCGAACTCATTCTTCACTTGGGACGGCGAAGCGTGGTTTTCGCTTTCGAGAAAATTCGTCATTGTCGGCTCCTAGGTTGGGAGATCGGCCGGTCCGTCGCGAAGATTATAATATAAACGGAAGGCACGGCACAAGCGCGCCGGGGGCCGTCGGGACGGCTTTTTTAAGCGGACGAGCGGACCGAACGCCACATGGCTTCGGCGGCGCGCAGAAGCGTCTGGAGCGGGATGCGGGCAACGACAGGCAGGCGGAAGCCGTGGAGCACGAACGTCTCGAGGTCCGTGCGGCCCTCGAGAAGCTCGAGGAAGGCGGACGCGTCGGCGATCTTCCGCTCGGCGCGCGAGTTGTAGTATTCCAGCAGGCCGGGCGCGAACCCTTCGGAAGCGACGCGGGCCGTATCCACGCGGCGCGCGGCGGAATCGTATTGGGCGCCGAACGAGACCGCGGCGGAATGCGCGGCGAGGAACGCATCGGTCCAGCCGAGCAGCGAGCGCTCGTCGAGACCGGCCGCGGAGAAAAGGAACGTGCGCGCGTCTCGCTGTGGCAACGCGCGGGCGGCCGACGCGTCGACGTAGCGCATCACGACGCCATCGAACACGACGGGTACGGCGCCGATCGAGGCGACCGGGGCCCCGAGCGACGCTTCCGCCGCGGCCAGCGCCGTTTCGAGCGACTGACGGCGCGGGGCGTCGAGCGCTTCGAGTCCGCCGAGGAAGAACGAATCATTCTTGAAAGCGGTGCGGCGGCGCGTATCGAGGATCTGGCGGACGAGAATTTCCTTCTGCGCGTCGAATTCGAGCGGATCGGCCAGGCGCGCGAGGAACCCGACGGGCAGCTCGTGCGCGACGGGAGCGGCGGCGAGAACCGGCGGAACGGCCGTCTCGGCAGACGCAGCGGAAGCGCGAAGGAGCGCGACCGCGCCTTCTCCGGCAAGCGCGCGGGCGGCTTCGCGCCGGGGTTTGTCGGCACTCCGGAGCTCGGCCAGGCGCGCATCGGGATTCTCTGCGCGGACCGCGACCTCGCCGGTGGCGGCGAATACGACGGACACGGCCTTCGCCCGCCCCCCGTCCGCCTCAACCTCCAAACGGAACACCGGTGCTTCGGCTCCGAACGCGACCGCGAACGAGCGGCCTTCGTTGCCGCGGTAAAGCTCGAGCGCGAACGCCTCGAGCGCTTCGGCTTCCGCGGGCGTGAAACGGGGCGGGCGCGCTGCGGCGATCGTCTTGGAGGACATGGATGCGGGTTGATCTTCCGACAAACGCGCGCCGGCGTCCTGGACAGCCGCCAGCCGCGCGCCGGAGTGTCCGGCGGCGGCCGCCCGGACCGCCCGGCCGCTGTCGCGTGCGGCCAAAATTCTTTGGATCGCCAGCACGTCGATGGCCGTGCGCCAATCGGTCTTCTTGGCGATTCGCATGGCGTTGACGTCGACCACCGCCTGAGTGAGCTTTCCTTTCAACATCTCGACGACCATCTCGGCGGGCCATTTCTGGTTCAGCCTGTTCTGCTGCCATTCGAAATAGGACGTCGCCACCCCGCCAGCGTTCGCCAGCGAGTCGGGAATCACGAGCGTTCCTCCTTGCAAAAGCATATCGTACGCCTCGTTCGTGACGGCGCCGTTGGCTCCCTCGATCACGATCTCGGCCTGAAGCTTGGCGGCATTTTGAGCGGTAATGCTGTTTTCCTTCGCGCACGCGTAAAACACGAACGTCGGAAGCTCGAGGAACTCATCTTTCGAGACGAGGCGCGCATCGGGAATCGCGTGACCCGGGGCTCCGTCGTTCAGCTGCGCGAATTGGCCTGGCGTTTTTAGCAGCTGGCGCAGGGCCTCGATGTCCTCGAGCGAGAAGCCTCTTTCCAGGTAAACAACGCCGCTTCGCTCGGCGATCGCCTGCACCCTAACACCGTCCTTGATCGCCTCGAGCGCCGCCTGGAGACCGACGCCGCCGAGCCCCTCAATCTTAGCCGTCTCGCCCTGCAGTTTTTTCGAGCTGCCGAACTCGAGACTCGCGAGCGCTTTTAGGACATGGTGAACGCCGAAACCCGTGGACTCCGGACGGAAGTTCGAGCCGCCGTTTTCAATCGTCTTCGCCGTGAACGTGCCGACGGCGGCCGAAAGCCCCGCCAGCGGCGAGTCTTCCTCGATCGGCGTGCCGGCGTCCCGCAGGCCGGCGAGGTAGGAAGTGACGGCTTGGAGGTGGCGCGTCTGCACGAGTGTCTGCATGTCCTTGCCGCGCGCCGCTTCGTCGACGTCGTCGAGGAGCCTCTGAAGGTCGGCCGGATATTTCGCGAAGTCGCCGCCCAACCGGGCGCGGCGGAGAAAGTGCTTCAGGTATTCGTCCTCGCAGATATCCATGTCCCAGGAACCGCTGCCCAAGTCCGGCGCCGGGATGTCCGTGTACGGCCCGATGAGACCCGCTTCGGAAAGCTTTAGCGTCAGATCGCGAAGCACGGAAGCCCGAAGACGCCGTGAAGTTTCTTCGTCGAGCCCTTCGTTGAAATCGCGAAGCACGAATTGCCCCGGCTCGGGCTCCTCGACGTCGGCAAAGAGGACGACGCCCTTCGCGCCGCCGTACGGAAGGTCCGCAACCGCGCCTTTCACCGTCATCAGAAACGCGAGCGGCTTGACTTCTCCGTCCCCCACCCAGCGCCTCAAGAAATATCTCAGCTCGTGAAGGTTCATCCTCTTTTTCAGCTCGTCGAACTTCGGCAGGAACGCTTCGCGGTCCGCCTGCAGGGTCGATTTGAAGACGAACCGCTGACCGCCCTTGCCGGGTCCTCGCGCCGTGTTGTGCACTTCGCGGATCGCCAGCAGGCTCACCTGCGCCCCCAAGACGTTGACGATCATTTCGGGCTGGAAGTGGCTCTCGAAGCTTCGGAGATACGTCTCGTCCTGGGCCGTGAAATTTCCGACTTCGATCGCCCTTTCGAGGCGGCTTTGCGCCGGCGTGACCGACTTGGTTTCGTGGGTCCGCCCGAACACGCTATGCCAGAACGGATTCTGGTAAGCGGGATCGAGCTTCAGCGTGACAAAATTCCGGGGTCGTATGCCCAGTTCATTCACGCGGTCGCGGATCGACTGCGCGAGTGCGGCCACCTCGCGCACCTGCACGGCGGACAAGGTGCCGGCGGCCGGCGTTTTCGGCCGGGCTCCCGGAGGAAGGAGCTCGTCCAAGCCGTGACGGCGGAGCTGCTGGCGCGTCAGGAGACCCAGGAGACCCGACTCGAAAAAGTGGCTGTGCGCCTGCCAGGAGCGTCCGAGCGAGGTGTGTTTGAACGAATGAAAAACCGCGTCGCCTCCGTACAGGGCGCTGAGCATCGAGTCGATGTGTGCGTATTTATCGGCGCCTTTATGATACCGGTCCTTCAGCTTCGGGAAATGACGCAGGATCCGGCGTGCCGCCTCGATTTCCTGACGCGCGCGTTCCCGTGCCCGCCGGAGCTCGGACGAATCACCGGCCATGCGCGCGCCGGTCGTTCTGAGGAGAGCGTCGATCTTGTCGCGCAGCGGCCCGTCGTCCTCCAGAAGCGCCTGAACCAGAGACGGAGCCAAACCGAAGTCCTTTTGCGCGCGCGGAAGTTCTTCTTCCGCCTTCCGGATAACCTTGTCTCCGAGCAGTTTGATCGTGCTCGCATACGCAGGCTGGTTTTTCACGCCCCCCGTGCGCATGGCTTCGCTCTCCTTCTCGATCTGCTCCAGGAGGCTGAACGTCTCGCTCATGATGCCCTGGAGACGCTCGAGCGCGCGGCGGCCGTTCGGCGTCTCTGCCAGCTTCTCAAGCTCTTTTAAGGGAGTCAGCTGCGCGCCCGCAGCGTCGGAGGCGCGGCGGATCGTCTCGTGATAGCCGCGCCGCACCGCGCGGAGCGCCTCGGCGCCGGCCTGGCGGTACTGCGAAGCGGTTTTCGCCCAACGCACGTTCACGTAGCCGTCGACGGTCCACTCCCCCGAATCCGTCCGGCGGAGATGACCGGGCAGCTTCGCGATGCCGCCTTTGAGGGACGCGTCGAAATCCGCCGGAAAGAGCCTGCGGACTTGCGGTTCGAGCGATACGCGCGGCGCGACGTCGGCCGGCACGGTCCCGAGCGTAAGCGCATCGGATTCGGCGAGCGCGTACAGGAAAAGACTAAGCTGCTGGTATCCGGCGGAAAAGATCAGCGGACGCCCGTCGATCGCCACGCCTTCCACGGTGTAAGTGACGCGGTCCCCCGCGATTTGAATGGAGGTGTAACGGTCGTCGCGCTCGATCCGACGGTAGACTTCCCATTCGATTCCGTCGTCGTCGGCCTGCCGGCCCACGCGGTGGAAATATTCGCGGACGTCTCCGATCGTGTCGCCGATGTAATCCGGAGCCTCCCATTCGTCGACGGCGGGCAATACGCGCCAAAGCGCCGCGTCCGCCAGCGCTTCGGGCAGAGAAACGGCCGCGGCGGCTCGCGCGTCGAGACGCGCTTTGTCTACGAGTTGAACCGGCCAATAACCGCCCGTGCCGCGTACGCGGTCGAGCTGCGTCGCGCCTGCTGCCGTGAGCCAGCGCGGCTCTTCGGAAGCCGTCACGGTGGGCGAGACAGCGATCGAGATCCCTTGAACCAAAGCGGTGCGCGTCCGTTCGCTTTCGCTGAGGAGACCGGCGGGTTTCACGGTCATACGGTCGTAGAAACGGGCGCCGGCATCGAAATTGTGCAGCGTCACCACCTGATTGGTCTTTCCCGTGACGACGGACTCCGGCTCCCCGAGCACGCGAACCCGGCCCTGCCCCAAAGATTCGAGCACGACACGGTTCGTGCGGTCGAATTCGTCGACGAACGCCACGAAGCGCCTCTCGGCCACACGGTCATAGTAGAGCCGAACCGGATATTTGCGGTCGGCGTAAATCCTGGAGATCATGAAATTCATGCCGCCAAGGTTCACCTGTTCCTGGGCGAGGGGCTCGGTGAGTTGGGGGTTCAGGTCCGCGTGGTTCTCGAGCAGAGCGAACACCGCCGCTTCGCGGGCGGCCCCGGACGCCGGCAGGCCGTGCAGACGGTCGAGGAAACGGCGGCCCGCCGGATAGGATTCGAAGAACGGGATCGACCTCGACGGCGACGGCTCGGACTCGCCCGCTTCGTCCAGCGCGGTCACTTGAAGGTCCGACGTTTCGAGCGTGACGTCGTTCTCGATGTAGGCGGCTTTCAGCGCGCGCCCCTTCTCCGCATACGACAATTCGAGACGGAAGCCTCGCTCGGCGTCGGTCTTAGCGTAAAAACGGACGATCCCTGCGCGGGCGCTCGTCTTGTCGACGAGCACACGCGGCGCGGTGTACCAGACCATCCCCTGATTGAATTGCTCGCCCAGCAGATCGAAATACGCGCGCGAAGAAAGGATCCCCTCGGCAGCGGGTACCTCCGACTGGTGCGCGCGATTGAAGAGCGCGCGGTGAGTGCGGAGCGCGGGCGTTTCGCGGATGTCGAAAACGACGGTGGGCTGGGGGGTTTTGAGCGCCTCGGCAATCTCGGACGGATAAACGAACCGATTTTCCGACGCGGCCTTATCGAGGAAAGCGGCGATCGCGGCGCGATCCGATGCGATCTTTGCGTGGGCGCGGACCGCGATTGCCCGCATGCGGAGGCCGCTGTGCTCCCAGAGAGCGGCATCCGCGTAAATGTCATTTTGAACGATTTTCAATAAGCGCGCGTCGAACGCGCGGGTCGCGGCGGACGCGAATTCCTGAGCGAGCTCGCGCACGGAGAGCGTCCGCGATCCGGCGAGCGCGCGGTCCAGGATGCCGCGCAGAGTCGCGCGGTCCGCCGCGGCCTGCTCCGAGGTCCTGGACGTCAGCCGCGCACCGGAAGGCGCGTGACCGCTCTCCGAAAGCTTTTGCTTGATGCGGCGCGCGAGGGCTTCGTACGCACGGCTCTCGTCGCTGAACGTGTTGACGTCGGACGCCATGCGAAGGAGGTTGGCTTCCAGCGCGACGAGCTTGCGCGTGGTTTCGTCGAGACCCAGGCGGTCCAGCTTGCGCCGGGATGTGTCGAACGGGTCGTCGGGGTTCTCCGGGAGTGCGAGTCGCTGTGACAACGTTTCGAGGTCGAAAAGCGCAGCTTCGACAACCGATGCCGTCGCATCCGCGCCGGACATGCGGCCCCCTGCCGCGTTCCGCTGGATTTCAGCGAGGAACGCATCGACCCGGACACGCTGGGCGTCCGTGAGGAAGTAGGCTTCGTTGCGTCCTGCGGAAACGACCGCGAGCGTTTCGCCTTGCGAAACCTGAGGATTCTTCCAAGCGGCGAGTAAAATCTTCTCCCCGTACCCTTCGCCGCCGGGCACCTTCGAGCGGAAGATACGGGAGTTCGTGCCAAAGCTGATTCGGCGGACGTACACGAGCGCGTCGGCGGGTTTGCGGTCCCCGATCGAATCGCGCTCGGCCTCGAGGGCGGCGAGGACCTCCTCCTCGGGAGTTTTCGGTAGCGCGGCGTCCTTGTCCGCACCCGAGTCGTCCCTCAGGAAAGAACGTGGGCGGTAATCGGGGACCTCCGGCACGAATTCGCGGAGAATATCGAGCGCGCGGCGGGCGTAGCCCAGGTCGTCGACGGTCATGCCTTCGACGGCTTGCTCCACGCGGGCGCGCAATCCGAGAAGCCAACCTTCGCGGATTGCCGTGCCGTCGTCCATTTCGTAAGGAATGACTTCCGGTCCGCCGAGAAGGTGGGAGACCTTCATGAGATAGTGGACATACAGAATGATCTTCGCCGGCTTGTTTTCCGTCCCCGTGCGGCGAAGGATAATCGGGGCGTCGTAGAAGAAGACCGGGGGTTCCCCCGTCTCCTGTCTGAACTCGGAAATCAGGCCGTCGGTGGCCGCGAGGATCTGGGCGGCAAGCTCGCGCTCTCTCGGCTCGTTCGAACGCAGGGCCGCGCGCAGACCGCTTTCGTCGAACGTGCTGCGGGTGAGGGTCTCGGCGTAATTCACACTGTGAAGCCACCCGGAACCTCGGCGCATATGCGCCGCAAGCGCCGCGCCTTTGTCATTGGCGGAGACGCGGCCGGCCAGGGCAAGGACCGCCGCGGCGTTGTGGGTATTCGAGGGACGGTCGATCTCGGCGGTGCGCGCGTCAATCGTGTCCTTCAATACCCTCTCAACGAAGTCGTAGGCGGCCTCGTCTTCCGCGACCCAACGCGCCAGGAGCTGAGTCGCCCAGTCTGGCTCTCCATAGAAGACCGTGTCCGATGACGGCAGAAGAAGGGATACGTCCACAGGGCTGAGCGGTTCACCCGCCCGAATCAAAGCCGTCCGCGACGCCTTCAGAAGCGGCGAGTTTCCAGATCTCATACCGCGGCGCGCGATCGCCGGCAGACGCGGATCCGACGGCGCGATCGTGGAGAGTGCCTCCATCCACGAGGCGCTGATTTCTAAACTCGGGAACGCCTCGCCCGCGGCGACGGCGGCCACGAGGGCGTCCGGAACGGCCGTTCCGGCCCACGGCCGCTCGGAGATTTTTTTCGCGGCGAAGTCCACGGTCCAGACATTATCCTGCGCTCCGACGATCGCGGCGACGACGGAAGCCTCGGAGCGCGCGTCCGTTCTGCGCGAATGCGCGATTCCGGCGGCCGCGTACAGAGCGGTTACGGCGTGCGGCCCATTGGCGAGACGGTCAAGGACATCCAACGCGGCCTCGCTCCGTTCGGCTAACTCGCCGAGCGCGACGGCGGCTGCTTGGCGAACCCGAAGGTACTCGGCATCCCTTGCGAAAACTGCTTCGAGGACCCGTAAGTTCGGCGGGGCATCGTTTCCCGAACGGCCGAGCGCATGCAAGGACTCCGCTCGAATCACGTCGTCAAAGGGCGACTGCGTCAAACGCCGCAGCTCGGCGAGCGTCTCTTCGTCGGAAGCCCGCATCGCCGCGAGCGCGCGGAGCGCCGCGGCCTGGGGAGGGGCTTCCGGGCCTGGAGCCGGCGGTTCCGCTAGGACGGCCCGTACGCGTGCCACGACAGCCGCGTTGTCCCGCGGCGCATGACGTCCCATCGCCGGGAGGACAGCTGTGCGCATTTCGGGACGCACGAGTTGGGCGGCCAATGTTTCCAACGTGGCGTCCCCAATCTTATCCAAGAGCGCGATCTCGGCCGCCGCGCGCTGCGCGACCGCGTCCGATACGTCGAACAAAAGAGCCGCGAGCAGGGATTCCCGGGCCGCATCGGAAGGAACGAGCGCCGCGTAGGCCCGGATCGCACGCACGCGAACGAACGGGGCTAAGCTTGTGTCTTCCGCGACAGCTCGCAGGGAATCTAGCGCCGCGGCCTCGAGAGGACCCATCCACTGGAGCGCGTAGAAAGGCGGCAGCTCGAAATTCGTCGCGTTCGGGGCGTACCCAGGATCGGCCAGTGTGCGCACGAGAATTCCCGCGAGCTCGGAAGCGGCCTCCGGATCACGCCGGGAGGTGGCTGCCAGGCGCCAAGCGGCCGCGTACGCCCAGCGGACGTCCGGCGTACCGACCGCGCGGAGCGCCAGAAGATCCTCCGCGGAGAACCGCGCACCCGAAAGAACGGTATCCCAATCTTCCGGGACACGGTAAAGATGAAGGAAGAGCCCACCCATGCGGTCGGAGATCGTTTCTTCCCGGACGAGCAAGCGGCGAAGCACTGGATAATCATCCTGTTCAGCGATGAGCTGGGTCGCGGTATAGAGGAAAGCCACGATCGAGCCGGGCTTCATCTCGCGCATGCGCTCGACGAGCTTCCGCTCGAATTCCTCCCGGGCGGCGGCGTCGGACTGCGTGTAAAAAAAGTAAACCACGTCAGAGTTCGTCCAAGGGACGTCGAGTGCGTCGCCCCGCGCCAGGCGGAAACGCGACGGATCGATCATTCCAATCTCCGCGGCGTCGTTGTAGACGGCGCGCGCGGCACGGTGGATCGTCTCATCCTTTTCGACGGCGTCGACTTCCATCCCCAGGACGTGATGCGCGATGAGCGAATCGTTGAGCAGCCCCGCGCCCAGCGCGCGGTACCGGCTTCCGGCGAGCGGCCTGAGCTCCTCGATGACGTTGAAAATCCGCGGCAGGACGTCGACAGGCGTGCCTTGGTAGACCGTGCCGTCGGCGACCGGTCCCGGAGTCCGCCCTCGCCGCGACAGAAACGACTCGACCGCCTCGTAACGCTGGAAACGCAGTAAGTTCGCCTCCTCGTCGGCCATGCGCGCGCCGCCCGGGAGGCTCGCTCCGGGGACCGTCGCTTTGCGCGGAAGGCCCGTCTCGGACGGCGGATGGACGAACACGTAGGCCACTCGGCCGCGCACGTCGATCGTCCGGCCCGCCCAGGCGGCGAACGCCTTGGCGCTCTCTCCGAAATCGGTCGTTCCGGCGACCCAGGCCGTTCCAAAAGCAGAAAGCTGTTCGACCGTCCTTCTTTTGGCTTCCGGCGTCATTTGATAGAACGCGTTGTTCGCGAACACGAGGTCCGGCGTTCCATCGGCGACGGACGCAAGCGGCGAGTCCGTCGCGCCGGCGACGAAATGTAGGAGCCGCACGCTGTCGCGGAACCGCGCGGGATTCTCGTTGAGGGTCTTAAGGATTTCAACGGCATAACGGTCGTCGGCAGAAGACGCCTCGGTCACCGCCCAAGAAAAAGGCACACGCCCTTCGATGCGGTCGATCCCCGCGGCCGCGACCAGGGCGTCGGTTTCGAGACCGGTCACGCGGATATCCCAATCCTCCACGCGTTCCCCCGCGGTCCGGAGCGCTCCGACGATCTCATGGTACGTGCGGGCCAGCTCTTCGCCGGTGGCCGCCCCGATGGAAAGCGTGCGGATCCGGCGCTCCCCGGCCGCCGCACGTCGCCGGATGATGCGCGGGAACACCTCCGCTCGCAGATAAGCGGCCTGATCGGGATAGCGGTTCAAATACGAGGTATGGTAGAAGCTCGCGGCGCGGCCCGACGTGATGGAGACGACGTTGACACGGCCGTAAAATGCCCCCGGCTCGCGCTCTTCCGCCGGGCCCGCGGGAGGGGCCGTGCGGACGAAGCGGTACACGTAGCGCCGCATTCCGCGGGAGTCCGCTCCCGAATCCTCGAAGCCGAGGTTCAGCAGAATGCCGCCGAAGACGTCGTCCGCCGGGACGCCGGTCACCCACACTTCTTCGACCACCGTTTCTTCCCGGAACCATTCCAAATTATTCACCGTGAGCTGAATCTCGACGTCCGTCGCGCGGCCGGCCACGTTCACCCCGGTCTGGCCGATGGTTCCGAGCCGCATGGAAGGATTGGAAGCGGCGAGCGAATAACCGGCGACGCTCCCGTCGATCTGGACGACGGAGACGAGGGAGTTCGGCGCGGCTATCTTTCGGCGCAGGAATCCGCGGAATTCATCGCGGGAGGGAGGCGTGTCCGCCAAAAACGGACGCACCTGGGCTTCCCAGAGATCCAAAATAGCTTCGACGTCATCGTCCGTCGCCCTGCGGAGCGGTTCGGCGTCGCTCGCGGCGCCAGGCGGCACGACCGTCACTCCTTGAGCCTCGAGGTCCGCTTGGCTGAAAAGCCCGCCCGCCCACAGTGGAAGATCGCGGTAAGCGAGCTCCGCTCTCTCCGCCTCGAGGAAGCGGTCGATGGCGCGCGCGGCGCCGTCGTAACCCGACGCGAACGTCTCGTCCGAGCCATCGGCCTTCCGGGCCACGATCACGCGCGGGTCGGCTTCCATGTGCGCCGCCTTGCCGAGATATGTTCCGAAGAATGGCGTGCCCGGCGGAAGGTCCGCCTCGGCGAGCGTGAGGAAGTCGTCGGTGTTTGAATCGCCAAAACCGAGCACCGCGCCGTCGGGCCGGATCGCGGCGATCTCGGCGCGCACGGTCTCTGCTTTGCTGAAAAGTGACAACTTCGCGTACTCCGCCCCGCCGGAATAGAAATAGTCCCCCCTCCATTCGCCGGGGCGGGATTCGAGGATGCGGCGAGCGAGGTTCATGACCTCTCGCCCGTCGGGAGATACCACCGGATCCTTGAACTCGATGACAAGTTCGCTTCCGTACGCCTGAAGTTCGACACCGCGGAGCCCGGTCTCTCTCGAAACCACGCCGGGCATACGGGCAGGGTCCGTTTCGGCTTCGAACGGCCAGAGGATCGCCGGATCGTACTCGTTCGCGCTCATTCCGCGCCGCACGCCGACGAGCGCCGCACCCAGAGCGCGCGCGATCGTAATTTCCGTCTCGCGCGTCATGGCGCGGTCGGTCCGTAGGACCACCGTCTCGACGACGAGGAGGCGAACGAGCAGACGCCCTAAAGGCTTCCAGGAAGCGGCGTAAGCGAGGGCGCGCTGAACCGAGGGCGAGTCCACGCGGAGGCGCGTACGGAAAGAAACTTTACCGAGCCCCGAGACGTAATGAACAGTGAGGTTCGAGAGCGCGTCGATGCGGCCGCGCGAAAGGAGCTCACGGACGAGCGGCGCGGTCACGCGCGACCGGACCGAGTTCTTTGCGACGACGCTCCCCGTCTTCCTGAAGTAAGGCGAACCCGTTATCATCACGAACGGTTTTCCGGCGACGAGCGCGTCGGCGACGGCGCGAAGCTGCTCTCCCTTCAGATCGGTTCCGCTTCCGTCCGTAAGCGTGTGGTCGATGTCCGCGAAGACCACTCCCAGCTTCACCGGCGCGTCTGCGGCGTAGTTCGGCGGGGTGACGGCGGCGTTTCCGACGACCACACGATAATCGAACGGAGCGCGCAAGCGATCGGCAACCATGCGTGCCCCGGAAGGCTTCCGGCGGACGTTCTGGAACCACCCGTACATGTCTCGGACCGAACGGCTTTTCTTTTCGCCGAACGCCGCTTGTGCCTTCGCCTGGACGTCCGGGGAATGGACACTCTCGAAATCTAGAGGAAAATCGTCCGAAAAATCCATGATCGCGCTCGGGTCGTACGCGACGTCCGTGGCGAAGCCGACGTCGTCGGTGATCGTGAAGCCGCCGGGGCGCAACCGCTCGCCGAGATGCCCCATGAAAGGACGCGTGGAATAGAAACGCGCGATCGTGAAGCCGGCGCGCTGGTAATAGACGTCGAAACCCGAATCGACGGCTGCCACGAGCGCAGGCGGGTAAGCCGAGGGGTCGGTGACATCCGCGTCGGCGAAGACGATCGAACGCCGCGCGCTTTGGGGCGCGTCCGGGTGCTTCCAATCGAACGATATCCGCGGAAGCCCTCCCTCTTCGTCGATCTCGATCCGTTTCACGCCGAGGGCTTTAAGCTCAAGCGCAAGCCCTCCGATCACGCGCGGCTTCATTTTCACGTATTCGTTGTTCGTGAAACCGTTCACGCCTTTGTCGCTGCGGTAGAGCATCGCGAAGCGGCCGAGATTGTCGGTGGATTCGAGTTCTTTCTCTGTCATCGCGAGCAAATCGTTCACGCGAGCGAGATCCGCCGCCGTCATGCCGTCGTATCTGGAAACAAAGTAACCTTCGGCCGCGTCCGTGGCTAAGAGGAAAGACTGGGCGTCCGCCCCCGCCCCGCCGTAAACGGCTTTGAGCGGGCGGCCTGCGGGATTCACCTGGCCCCGGATCGCCCGCGCGTATTCGATAAACGGCTCGGAAAGAACGGGATCCGTGGAAACCCGCGCGCCGGAAGGCCCGTTCGGAGGAAGCGGTTCCTCCTCGATCGACCTTTGGAGGACGGAATACACCTCTTCCCAAGTCAGATCCTGAAACTCGATGTCTTTGCGTAGCAGTCTCCTTAGCACGTCCCTCATCGGCTCCTCGAGCCAGTCGGCTTCGTCGGTTTTGACCAGCGCTTCCGTCCGGAGGGTCTCGCCGGTCAGGTCGATGCCCATGAGCTGGGCGAACAAGAGACCGAACCCGAACATGTCGTATTTCGGCAAATGCATGAAGGCCTTCGAAAAATCACGGAATCGCACGGTCTGCTCTTCCGGCATCGGGACCCAGCGGGCGCTCCCACTGGAAATACCGAGGCCTTGTTCGCGGTCGTAGATCTCCCGGTAGATCGTCCCCTCCTCTGGAGCGGTATCCGCCTGTGAAAGGACCATCGAGATGTCGAAGTCCATGATCACCGGTGGATGCTCCGCGAGAAATTTCGAGTCCCAGCCGGTCTGAGTGAGCAGCGGCGTCGGGATTAGGATGTTCTTCCATTTCAGGTCACGATGGATGACGTGATTCTGCCGCAGGAAGATCATCGAATCGACGAGCGAAAGAAGGAACAGCTTGCGCTGATGCGGCGTCCAGGCGGCCGTCCTAGCGGACACTTCCGCGAAATCGAGCGGGCTCACGCCTTCGGTGAGGAATTCGAAGACGAGAACGCGCGGGCGCCCGCCGCGGCGATCCCTCGGCACGACGAGATGTTCCGCGTCGGGATTGTTGAGGCGGACCGCGCCCAAGATCTGCGGAAAATCTTTGCGGCCCTTCACCGTGTGGTAGATAAGCGACTGCGCCTCGTAAAAATCCATGTCGTCGGTATACATCGTGGGCTTGGGTACGAGCATGACCGCATCACGGACTTCGCCGTCTATCCGCACCTGCACCTTATAGGCGAAATTTCGCCCGCCCTCGCCCAGGACCGCGAAGAAGATATTGTCGTCTATGGGCGTGACCAGTTCGACATCCGGAATGCCGAACCGGGCACCCGAAGGAGCCTGAGGTGGCGCCTCTCTCGGGCCAGCCGGAGCGCGCATGGATTCGAGTACGGGCAGAAATTCCTGGACGCGAACCGGCAGCTGGGATGCGAAGCGTTCGCGCACGCCCAGGTCGTGCATCTGCGCTTCGAAACGCTGGTTGAGCGAAGAAGCCGGATTTCGGCGCTCGACCGCCGAAAGGAAGCGGTTTAAGATGCTAAAAAGACTCTGGGCGTCTCGACTGAACCAGTCCGAACCGAAGCCCGCGTACGGATTACCGCGCCGGAGGAGATCCTCTCGACGCAGGTCTTCGTAACCGAACTCCGCGTCGTCGAGGATCAGGGCTGTTTCGAGATCGGTGATTATGGACGTCCCCGCCGCGGCATCCACAAAAAATTCTTCAGAGGAAAGCGTGCCGTGCGCGATCCCGTCCGCGTTGAGTTCGGCCACCGCCTGGACCATGAGCCGGACATACGCCATCGCCTGGTCGTCCGTCATCGGCATCTTTTCGGCGCGCTCAATGAGGCTGGCCGCGTCGGTCCCTCCGGGATAAGCCGCAACGAAATAAGGGTCACCCGGGGCGATATCGTGAATACGCTCGATGTGCGCCGCGTCAGCGGCGGTCGCGCGGCCGGCACCGACGAGCGTCGGGACGTGATGCGCGGCACGCGCGAAACGCTCTTCCGAAGCCATGCGGTGCAGGAGCCTCGCTTCCCTTTCGGCGAGCTTCCCGAAAACGATCAGCTGCGTCGGCGCGCTCACCGGCGGCCCCGCCGTCTCGGTCGGCTGCACCGTGAAAGTCATCGCGCCGGGCCGGGCCCGTTCGAAATAAATGCTGTCGAGCTCGTAACCCGTGATCGGCGGCGCGGCCGGAAGCTCGCGGAGGCGTGCGCTCGCGGCGAGGGAGTCGACCGCCGCGGCGAGCGGCGCGGTGGCACGAACGTAATTATCGATCTCGGCGAGGAACGCATCCAGGTTTTCCGCGACCTTTTCGGGAATACTCTCGGCGCGGATGTCAATCGTGCGGCCGATGTCGCGGACGGCCGCCATCGTCGCGTGTCCACGGACGATCATCTCGGCGGCGTTCGCGTTGCGCGCCCGCGAGTAACGCCGGTGCTCTTCGAGCATACGGGCGACGACGGCGGAGGTCGCGGCCGCCCCGGCGGCGTCCAGCAAGATCGGCAGCGGGCTCCCCACGTTGCCCATCGTGTCGCCGTGGAATGACGAAAGCGGGTCCTCATTGAACCAAGCGAGGGTCTGTGGGGAAGCGGCGGCCGTCGCGGCCCAATCGGCGCCCGGCACGTCCGTCGAACCGGCTAGGACGAGCCGCTCGGGGGTCCAGCCGGTACTCCGCACGACCCCGCGGCGCTTCAGATCATCGAACGTTTCGCCGAAGCGCGCCACGAGCGGGTTCGCCGGCGCTTCCTGTCCCCCGAGCTGATTCGAAACGCTCGTCATGCGCAGCACCCACGGCAGGATATCCTCGCCCCGCTCCCCAATGAGAGCCTGGAGCAGGTCCGGGGAGACAATTTCCGCGAAAATCTGGTAACGCGTACGGCCGACGGGCGACTTCCGGAGATAATCGAGCACAGTACGCTCGACCGACTCCCTCGAAGCGTCCGAATCCAACAGCGGTCCGTCGAGCCATCCTTCCGGAATCGCGAGCCGCGCGCCGACGGGGACGACCACGAACACGCGGACGGCGCCGGTCTCGTCGTGGATCTGGACGGCGTACGTCATGCCGAGCATGAATGCATCGGGTTCCATCCGGCGGGCTTTCGTAAATGCCAAGTCAACCGCTTCGGCGCGCGAGATCTTGTTCGTCGCGGCCACGTCGTCCATGTCATAAACCGTATCGAAGAGCGTGAGTATCCTCCGCGCTTTGTCGGCGGCGATGTGGTCCTGGACGGTTCGCTGAGCGAAATCAATATCCCCCGCGCCCGCGTTCCGCCAAAAATCGGGCGGCGGAGGCAAAAACCGGCGGCCCGGCCCGGCTTCCGCTCCATCTATCCGTATCTCGACGGCTTGAAGTCCTCCCGGCACCGGGTCGTCCGGCTGGAAAAGCGCGTCGAAAAATTCCTGGAAGGACAAGTAGGTGAGAAGCCCAATCATGCCCGCGACGAACACCGCGAGGACGACGCGGCCTGACGTGATGAAAGTTCCGCGTGGGGCCGACGTTTCGGCGCGCGTTTCGGCCGGCGTCTCCGCGGCGGGCCGCTCGGCAGGCGCAAAGCCGAGGCGCCGCGCGGATTCCCGCTCTTCGCGATCGATCACTTCTTTCGCGCGCGCAAGCTCCTCGTCGGTCGGGGAAAGCGCCGCGAGACCGGCCTCGGCTTCCGGAAGGCGCTGCTCGGCATAATTTTTCCGAATCCACATTTCCTTTCCGAAACGCTCCGCGAGGATCCACTTGAGTTGTGCGACCGAACGCGCGAGCGCGAGAATCTTTTCTTCACGGCGCGGATCCAGAGTTTCGCCGAGTCGCGCGCCCGCCAGTGTATAAGGAACGTCCAGCGCCGTCAGGAAGCGCGCGTACGGCGATTTCGGCCCGTCGTTCCGGTTCTCGATACAAAGGACGCCGATTTTGTCCGCGGCGCCCGGCTTCGGAGCCGTTTGGCCGAGGAGAAGCTTTTCGTAGCGCGCGCGATTCGTCTCGTTCACAACGCGCGGGGTCACGCACACGTAGGAAACGTCGAGGCGCTTCAGGAGGGCCTTCAGATTCGGAGTGTGGTAACCTCCCGCGACGAGGACGGCTTTGGACTCGCCGCTCTCGTTCATCCTCGTTACGGCGTTCTTCACGAACGCGGCATCCCGGCGGTAAGTGGCCGCGTAGAACTCCTCGGCACGCCGCACGAAATCGGCGTAACCGTCCTCCAGGAACAGCGCGCTACCGTAGCGTTCGCGCGATTCCATGATCTTGCGGTTCAGAAAAGCGGTGATGCGCACCGCGTCCATACGCGGGGATTCCCGGCGATGCGCGTCGAACTCGTCGGGCGTCAGCGACAGATCGAGCAGACCCTTCAGCCGCGTCAGCTCCTCGGAGGCCTCGAAAAGCGTTCTTTCGTCCTCCTCGCGGAACATCGCCTCGAAGATCTTCGCCTCAAGGACGGCCGCCTCGCCGATCAGCGCAGCCGCGTCGACCTTTTCCGCCGCGTCGAGGTACGCGAGATATTTGGAGAACTCGGGATAACGCGAGAGATCCGCGACGCTCTCGGCCAGGAACGCGTGGAACGCGCGCTCGGACGACCGGTCGCCGCGCGTGAGACGAGCAGGCCGGCCCTTGCCCGCGCCGCCGGCCGCCCACTCGGCCGTGACGTCCGTGGGAATCGAAGCCAGAGCCCTCATCTGCTCGTCCCCGGCTTTCTTGAAATCGATCGCCGCTTCCGCGCTCCGGAGGGACACGAAAGCGTCGAGTGCGGGAAGCTCGCCGCGCACCCCGAAACGCCTCGCCGCGGAGAGAAGTTGCGCGTAGTAAGACGTGGCCGGCAGCTCGCCGGCCTTGTACTTCGAGCGCAGCGCGTCGAACTCCGCGAGCGCGGGACTGTACACCGACGGCTTGAGAGCCGCGATCGTCGTCTCGATGCGGCGGAGGTAACCGTCAAACTTCCCGCGGTCGCGCGCGATCGAGGCGTAGAGTGCGACGGATTCCCAGTAGAGATTCTCGTCCTCCACACCCCGGAGCGCAAAATCCTTCTCCGAAACGAGGCTCGCGTATTCGGCGCCGCTCAACTCGCCGGCGCGCAGGAACGTTGATGCCACGCGGCGTCGCCTCTCGGCCGTCACGCGTCCGCGGAGATCGGAAAGTGAGACGTCGCCGAATCCTGCCTCGACGAAAACCGTCCGGATCCTCTCGCTTTCTAGAATCGCTTCCAGAGCGCGAGCCAAGTTGAACTGGGCGGATTCGTTCGTGTGGGCGTCTTGGAGAAGGATGAGCGTCGCCGCGTTGCGTGAGGGAGAACGGTAGGTTTCGACGATCGTCGCGGCGGAGTCTGGAAGCTTGAAACGCACGAGCGGCTCCCGGAAAAACGACAGCCGCGCGAGCCCTTCGGAGGCCCACGCGAAATCGTTCGCCGCAAAAGCAAGAATCAAGCAGAGCGCGATTCCGCGAAGAATCGGCCGCTTCATCGGTTATCCTTCAAACAGACACCCCTCTGGAGAGAAAAATAAAGTCTTTATTTAAGGTTTTAGAAACAAAGTGTACATTCGTATCCCTAGGGATTCAAGGCACTTGGAAAAATAATGGCTTCGACTATTTAATGTTTTACATACAAATTTAAGCAAATGTATGCAAAACGGAAGGGAGGGCGGGGCGGGCGTTATTTAGGAGTGGAGCGGTTCGGCGGTGAGGAGCGGAACGAGTTCGGCGGATTCCTTGTAACCAAGTTTTTTTAAGAAATCACGGATCAGTTCTTCCTCGGCTTGCGTGCACTTTTCGTGCTCCATGGTGGAGCAATTCACCTGGCCCCCGGCGATCATCCCGTGTCCGCCGGCGGTTCCCTTTTTTCCGATGAGGCGCCGGAGAAAACGTCCGGCCTCCCCCTTCGTGTTCGTCGTGCGTATGGAGACGACGATGCGGTCCTGGTAGCGGCCGAGGCACATCGCCCACGTCATGCGCTCGAGGCGCAGGATGAAATCGGCGACCAGCGGCACGAAATCCGGGTTTTTGATTTCGCCGAGCGACGTGGTGATCGCGTTTTTGTAGACGAAGCTGTGATGCATCGCCCTGTTCAGCGTCATGAAGAAATCGCGAGACAGGCGCGGATGGCTGATCGCCGCGAGGGCCTTCTTGTTGCTTTTCGGGAAGAGTGCAAGATAAGCCTGCACGTCCGCTTCCTGAGCTTCGCGGCCGAGGTCCTGGGTTTCCGAGCTGATGCCATACGACAGCGCGGTCGCGAGTTTCGCCGGGATGTCGACGCCCGACGCCAGGAGATACTCGGTCAGCATCGTGGCGGTCGCCCCGTAGTGGCCGCGGATGTCGATGAAATCGGCTTTGGTGGTCTTGCGGAGGGGGTGGTGGTCGATGACGATGACCGGTTTCCGTTTGGCGGTGAACGAGCTATTCCCCGTGCGCGGCTGCATGTCGACGAGCGCGAAATCGGTGCCCGGCTTGAAGTCCGCGTCGGAGAGCGGTTTTACGCGGAGTTTGAGCTCGCGGATCAGCGCGCGATTCTCCGCGCGGCCGACGATGCCGCCGTAGCGCACGAACGCCGGAATCTTGAATCGCTGCGTGACGATGTGCGCGAGCGCGAGCGCGCTCGAGACGGAATCGGGATCGGGATTGTCGTGCGTGAGCACGACGAGGCGCTTCGTGTTCTTCAGCGCCGCCTCCATTTTAAGGAGGTTTTCTTGGAGCGCCGGGTCCGACCCGACGGGTGAGCTCACGTCAGTAGCGAGGGACGCTCGGATCGATTTCCTGCGACCACGCATCGATGCCGCCGGTCAGGTTCTTCACCTTCTTGAAACCGATCTCCTGGAGGAGCTGGACGGCTTTCGCGCTGCGTCCACCGAAATGGCAGTTCACGACGATCTCGTCCGCCGAATCGAGATCGCTCACGCGTTCGGGTAGGGATCCGAGCGGGATCAGGGTCGCGCCGGGGATCCGGCAGATGTCCCACTCGTTGGGCTCGCGGACGTCGACCAGCGTGAACTTTTCTTTTTTGTCGATCATCGACTTGAGTTTTTTCACGTCAATTTCTGGGATGCCCATGCCGCTCTCCTTCTTCTCTTCGCCCCGCGTCAGTCCGCAGAAAGCGTCGTAATCGATGAGCTCGGTGACGGTCGGATTCTCGCTGCACACCGGGCACTTCGGATTCTTACGGAACTTCACTTCTCGGAAACTCATTTTGAGCGCGTCGTAGAGCATGAGGCGACCGATGAGGGGCTCCCCCTTCTCAATGACCAGCTTCACGACCTCGGTCGCCTGGATCACGCCGATGACGCCAGGCAGAATGCCCAGCACTCCGCCCTCGGAGCAGCTCGGGACCATACCGGGCGGCGGCGGCTCCGCGAAAAGACAGCGGTAGCACGGGCCTTTGCCGGGATAGAACACGGTCGCCTGGCCGTCGAACCGGAAAATCGAACCGTAGACGAAAGGTTTCTTCAGGAAAACACAGGCGTCGTTGACGAGGTACCGCGTCTGGAAATTGTCGGTGCCGTCGAGGACCATGTCGTAATCCTTGAGGATCCGCATGACGTTGTCCTTCGTCAGCATCTCGTTGTACGTAACGACGTTCACGTTGGGATTGATCTCGAGCATGCGCTCTTTGGCCGATTCGACCTTCGGCCGACCGACGGACTTCGTCGAATGAATAATCTGGCGCTGGAGGTTCGAGAAATCGACCACGTCGAAATCGACGAGGCCGAGCGTGCCGATGCCAGCGGCGGTGAGATAGAGCGCGGCCGGGGAACCAAGCCCCCCGGTTCCGATCATGAGAACTTTCGCCGCCTTGAGCTTTTCCTGGCCGGCGACACCGACCTCGGGCATGATGAGGTGGCGGCTGTATCTTAAGATTTCGTCCTGTGTTAAAGCCATGCGAATCCTCCGGTAAGAACGACTATTTTACCATAAAGCGTGTTTTTTCCGCTACCGCCCGCCCCGGCGGCGGAGGACCGCCCGCCCCAGGAGCCGGGCCGCTTTTCGCGCGTCACCCTCCCCGTTTGCGTGACCGAAGCCGATGCGCATGCTCGCGCGGGCCGTGTCGTCGTCGAGTCCGATCGCTGAAAGGACGTAAGAAGGCTTGGCGCTCTGCGCGATGCAGGCCGACCCCAGCGAGATCGCAAGCTGCGGCAAGTCTTGAAGGACGTCTCCGGCGAAAACCCCGGGGAAACCGACGTTGAGGCTTCCCGGCGACCGGCGCTCAAGGCTTCCGTTCACGAAAGCGTCTGGCACTTCCTCCCGCAGCGTTTTTAGGAAAAGATCGCGCACGCGCGTCAGGCGCCTGGCTTCGCGCGGCATTCTTCTTGCGGCAAGGACGGCGGCGACGCCGAAACCCACGATTCCCGGCACGTTGGGAGTTCCCGAGCGCATGCCGGTTTCCTGGGAGCCGCCGTCGATCTGCGGGATCACACGCGCGCGCGGCTCCGACTTCCGGATATAAAGCGCGCCCGACCCTTTCGGCCCGTAAAGCTTGTGCGCGCTCATCGTCAAGAGATCGACCTTCATCGCCTCGACGTCGATCGGGATCTTCCCCGCCGACTGGATGGCGTCGCAGTGAAAAAGGACGCCGCGGGCGCGCGTGAGGCGGCCGATTTCCTCGACCGGCTGAATCGTGCCGATCTCGTTCTGCGCGTGCATCACGGAAACGAGCACGGTGTCGGGACGGAGCGCGTGCTCGACTTCGCGGGGGTCCACGAAGCCATCCGGCGAGACGCCGAGCCGCGTGACTTGGGCGCCCTCGGCCTCGAGCCGTTTGAGCGGGTCGAGCACGGATTTATGCTCGAAGACCGCCGTAACGAAATGCCGGCCCTTCTCGCGATACGCCTCGGCAGCGCCCTTCAGCGCGAGGTTGTTGGCCTCGGTCCCGCCGCTCGTGAACACGATCTCGCGCGGATCGGCGCCGACGAGCGCGGCGACCTGCGCGCGCGCCTTCTCGACCGCTTTCGCCGCCTCGAAACCCGGCGCGTGCGTGTTCGAGCCGGAATTGCCGAATTTCACGCGAAAGTACGGGAGCATCGCCTTCAGGACCGCGGGATCCACGGGCGTCGTCGCGTGGTGGTCTAGATAAATCGTCTTCATCGGGCGCGTGCCTCCAGGTTTTCTCGTACCGTCCGCGCGTTGCGAAGAAGGCCCGCGCGTTTGGCGCGTTTGACGGGGCTTCCACGGAAGCGCTCGCGGAACGCCGCGTCGTCGAGCGCTTCGAGTTCGTCGAGGGCGAGCCACGTCCCGGCGATTTTCCGCTCGTGAAGCTCGGCGTGCCGGGTCGGCTTCGCTTTTTTATTGTACGGGCAGACGTCCTGGCAGACGTCGCAGCCAAAAGCCCACTCGCCCACTCCGCTTTTAAGCTCCGCCGGGGGCTCTTCCTTCGATTCGATCGTGAGGTAAGAAATGCATTTGCGCGCGTCGAGCCGATAATCCCCGAGAAGCGCGCCAGTTGGACACGCGTCGATGCAAAGCCGGCAGGTGCCGCAGGCGCCCGCGTGGGGCACGCCCGCTTCAAGCTCGAGATTCGTGAGCAGGCTCGCTAGGAAGATCCACGAACCGTGCGACAGCGTCAGGAGGTTCGTGTTCTTCCCGAAAAAACCGAGGCCCGCCTCGCGCGCGAACGCCTTCTCGAGGATCGGCCCCGTGTCGACGTACGTCTTCACTTCGGTTCCGGGCCCGCCCGTCTCGAGGACGAACGCTGCGAGCTTCGCGAGCTTCTCCCCGATCACGTCATGGTAGTCGACTCCGTACGCGTACTTGGCCACCTTGCCCGCAGGCGTCCCGGGGTGTGGGTCGTCCGGATGAAAATAATTCACGGCGAGCGAGATCACCGTCTGCGCGGACGCGAGCGCGTCCTGGGGCCGAGAGCGGTCCCGGCCGGCTCTGTCCATGTAGCCCATTGTGCCGTGGAAGCCGTCGGCCACCCACTTCGCGAGCGCCTCGCCGTGCAGAGGCGGGAGCTCGGCCTTCGAAAAACCGGCGAGATCGAAACCGGCTTCGTTCAGTGCGTAATCGCGGATGCGTCGGGTGAGTTCATTCACAGACAAAACACCCGAGCTCGTCGCTCGGGTGCCTCGAATTCGTTGGAGAGGGAAAAACTTACTCCCAGACTTCTTCCTCGGAAACCACGTTGCCGTCCGAGTCGTACTTGCGGATGATCTTTTTCTTGGGCTGAGACTGCTGGGCGCCCTGCTGGTAATAGCCTTGCTGCGCGTAACCCTGGTTCTGCGGATACGAGGGCGCCTGCTGATACTGCGGCGCTTGCTGGTAATAAACGGGCTGAGCCTGCTGCTGGGGCTGTCCGGAACCCATGAAGGTATCGAGAAGCGCGCCGCCGATGACGTTCGTGCCCGCGCCGATGAGCGCGCCCTTGCCGGCCTTGCCACCGGAAGCGCTGGCCGAAATGGCGCCGACGCCGGCGCCGAGAAGACCGGACTTCAGAATCTTCTTGTTGGGGTCCTCGGCCGGAGGCTGAGGCTGGTAGTAAACAGGCTGCTGGACGTACACGGGCTGCTGCTCCACACGGTAACCCTGCTGCTGCACCGGGTAGCCCTGCTGCGCGTAACCCTGCTGCGAATACTGGACCGGAGCCTGCTGCACGTACACGGGCTGCTGCTGCTGGCGCGGCTGCGAAGGCCCGGTCAGCGTGTCGAGGAGAGCGCCGCCGATGACGTTCGTGCCCGCGCCGACGAGTGCGCCGGTGCCGGCCTTGCCGCCCGAGGCTTCCGCCGAGATCGCACCGACGCCGGCGCCGAGAAGACCCTGCTTCAGGATCTTGCGGTTCGGATCTTCTTCGGAGTAGCTCTGGCCGCCCGCTTTCGACACGGAACCCAGAAACGTCATACTCGCGGCGAGAACGAGCGTAAAGGCGACCTTTTCGAATTTCATCTGTCTTCTCCTCGTGGACGGGCTACTAAAGAATCATCAAAAGTAAGCAAGAATTATAGCACGGATCGGCGTGCGGGTGTCAAGAAGTGGGCCTTTCCTTGGGCTCGAAGGCGGGTTTCAAGCGCCGGCTCTCGGCGTAGGCGCGCTCGGCCTCGACGCTTCTACTCATCGACCGGTACACGTTTCCCATGTTGAGATAAGCCTCGGCGAAGCGGGGTTTCAGCGCGATCGCCTGCCGGTGAAGCTCGAGCGCCTTTTCGTGCCTCCCCAGCGAGTGATGGGCGTTGCCCATGTTCATGTAGGCGGTCGCGTACTTCGGATCGAGCGAGACCGCCTTTTCGTAGAAAGGGATCGCCTCCTCGAACCGCTGGAGGTAAGCATACGAGTTGCCGAGATTGAGATAAGCGTCGACGTATTTCGGGTCTCCCTCGATCGCTTTTCCGTAGCTCGCGATGGCTTTGTCTAAATCCTTTTCGCGCTTGTAGACGTTGGCGAGGTTGTAGTGTCCTCGCGCTTTCTTCGGCGACTTGCGGACGACGTCCTCCCACAACCCCCGCTGGGTCTGCCAGGTTTCGTTTCGCTTCCACGAAACTGCGCCGAGCGCGAGCGTTGCAACCGCGACCGCCGCGATGAAAAGCCGCGCGTCCTTAAAAAGCCGCGATAAGCCCACGCCCCACGCCAGCGCGGCGGCAGCGGCCGGAAGGTACAGACGGTGCTCAAAAATTACGTCGCGCTGAACGACCGCCGACTCGATCGAAAGCGCGAGGTAGAACCAGCCGACCGCGTACGACAGCGCCCGCTCCTTCTTCCAGAGAAAGAACGCCGCGGCCGCGATGCCCGCGTGAAGGAGGAGCGAAACGAGCGTCCGCGGATCGATCGATCGGGAGATGGGGTAATCGTAATCTAGATTGAGGTCCGCGGGGAAGACGAGAAGCCGGAGATACGTGCGGGCTACCGAAATCTGCGTGAGGAGGTAGTCCTTCCGCGTCATCACGTCCTCCGAGACCCAGCGCGTGGCGTCGAAGCCGCCGTCCACGGCCACGGTCGACGGGCGCATGAGACTGAGCGTGATCTCATCCGCGCGCGTGAGCGCGATCGGCACCACGGCCATGAGGAGGAGGAAAGGGAGCGCCTTCCCCCACTGCGGACGGCTTTCGCCGGCCGAAAAGAACGCGAACTCGTAGAAAAGGATCGCCAGCGGCAGAGTGAAGGTGGTCTCCTTCGCGAACATTCCCGCGAAGCCCGCGACGAACGCCGCCGCGTACCAGCCTTTGCCTTCCCCCATGCGCGCTTTCGCGTAGCACGCGAGGGATGCGACGTAGGCGAGCGCGGCCATGGACGCCGCGCGTTGCCAGACGTAATTCACGGCCTGCGTCTGCACGGGATGCGCGGCGAAAAAGAGCGCGGCGGCGGCGGCGCAGGCGGCGGCCCGGGCGGCGGCCGGCGACGCGGCCATGGCCGGGGTCCGGAGCGTCAGGAGAACGAGGAAGAACACCGCGACCGACGCGGCGGCGTGTACCGCGACGTTGTAAAGGTGATATCCGAAAGGCTCGAGCCCGCCGGCCGCGTAGTTCGCGGCGAGCGAAAGACCCACCAGGAAACGCGTGTTGAACGCGTTCCAGAGGGCGCCCGGATCGAGCGAGCGGATGTGAGGGTTCTTGAGGACGACGGGAATGTCGTCGAACTGGAACGCGGAGCGGAGCGAGTTGGAGTAAATCAGGAACGCGGCGGCGGCCACGGTGAGCGCGAGAAGAAGGATCGTGGAGCGGTTCGCGGCGGGAACGGGGGCGACGGCGCGTACGGGCCGAGCGGCTTCCTTTTCGTAAAACGCGCGGAGACGGCTTTCCTTCACCCCGATCTCGCGGGCGATCTGGGAAAGCGGCGCCTTCCCCTTTCGTTCGAGAGCCTGCCGGCGCTGGTCGGGATTCATCCGCTCTTAAAGGACCCTGCGCCGATAAAGCAGAACCTCGATCCTAGGGTCTTCCTGAAGCGGAGTCCGCGAGACCTCCGTGAATCCTTCCGGCGCCCCGGGATAGAACGCGTCCCCGGAATAAGAGGCGTGGATGCGCGTCAGGTACACGCCGTCGACCGCCTCGTGCGTCTGCCGGAAGATCTCCGCTCCGCCGATGATGAACGTGTCGCCCTTTTGGGCTTTTTGAAGCGCCTCTTCGACCGACGTCACGAACGTCACTCCCGGAACCGGCGCGTGGGCGCCGCGGCTCACGACGATGTTTTCCCGGTTCGGCAGGGCCTTGCCGATGCTGTCGAACGTCTTCCGGCCCATGACGACGGTGTGGCCGGTGGTCAGGCTCTTGAAGAACTTGAGGTCGGACGAGAAATGCCAGGGAAGCTTGTTGTCCTTGCCGATAACGCCGTTTTCGGCGACGGCAACGACGTGGTAGATCAAACGGCCACCGGGGCTTTGATGGAGGGATGCGGGTCGTAACCCACGAGCTCGAAATCCTCGAATTTGAAATCGAAGATGCTCTTCACGGCGGGATTGAGCTTCATCACGGGCAGCGACTTCGGCTCGCGCGTAAGCTGGAGTTTCACCTGCTCTTCGTGATTGGAATAGATGTGGACGTCGCCGAACGTGTGCACGAAGTCGCCGGGCTCGAGGCCCGTCACTTGCGCCATCATGAGCGTCAGGAGCGCGTAGCTCGCGATGTTGAACGGCACGCCGAGAAAGACGTCCGCGCTCCGCTGGTAAAGCTGGCACGAAAGCTTCCCGCCTGCGACGTAGAATTGGAACAGCGTGTGGCAGGGCATGAGCGCCATCTTGTCGAGCTCTCCCACGTTCCACGCGCTGACGATCATGCGGCGGCTGTCCGGGTTTTTTTTCAGGAGCTCGACGACCTGCGCGACCTGGTCGATGACGCGGCCGTCCTTGGCCTCCCAGCGGCGCCACTGTTTGCCGTACACGGGACCGAGATCCCCTTCGGCGTCCGCCCACTCGTCCCAAATTTTGACGCTGTTGTCCTTCAAATATTGGATATTGGTATCGCCCTGAAGGAACCAGAGAAGCTCATGAACGACGGATTTGACGTGGACCTTCTTCGTCGTGACGAGCGGAAAGCCTTTGGAGAGGTCGAAGCGCAGCTGGTAACCGAAGACACTCTTGGTCCCGGTGCCGGTCCGGTCGGATTTGACGGTGCCGTTCTCCCGGATGTGGCGAAGAAGATCGAGGTATTGTTTCATCGGGAAAATAATAACACAAAAAAACAGACCGCCGAAGCGGTCTGTTTAGTATTTCGGAGCCTCGTTTTTCGATGCCTTTACGCGGCGCACTCCCCTTTGCCTATTTCCAACTTGAACGCATGGCCTTCGTCGCCCAGATCCTCGTACATCTTGGGGTCCTGGTCGAACGCCGGGATCGTGGTGAACGGCGCCACGATCTCTTTAAGCCGGGGCGCGCCGATACGGTCGGCCCACTCGACGAACGTCTCGGAGGCGCCCTTCTCTTTCTTGAAGGAGTCGAGGATCGCTTTCGTCGCTTCGGGGCAGCGCTTGGCCGGGATCTGCGCGATACGCTTGCCGAACACGATGCCCGCGTTCGGGGCCGTGTAGCCGCCAATCATGAGCTGGTAGTGCGGCACCGCGCGGTTGTCGACGGTCTTCGATGCACCGTGAAAACCGATGTTCGCGATGTGGTGCTGGCCGCACGAGTTCGTGCAGCCCGAGATTTTGATCGTGACGTCCCGGAAGGTGGCGTCCGTTCCGTAGCCGTTCTCGAAGATCTTCCCGATCTCGTACGCGAGGCCCTTCGAATGGGTGATCGCGATCTGGCAGGTGTCGGCGCCGGGGCAGCGCGTGACGTCGGCGATGGTCTCGGCGCCCTTGGCGGCGAGTCCGGCCTGTGAAAGGCGGTGGTAGAACGCCTTGAGCGACGCCGCGGGAACCCAGTGCACGAGCATGTTCTGCGCGATCGTCGTGCGCAGGCGGCCGCCCGAGAATTCGCGGGCGATCTTCGCGAGCGAGCGCATCTGCGCCGGATTCATGTCGCCGAGCGGGAGGCGGACGTTGGCCGCGTAGAAACCTTTCTGCTTCTGCTCGAACGTGTTGTCTTTTTTCCATTCTTCGAAGCCCGGAAGGACGGCGGGCGCTTCGGTCGGAGCCGTCACGACGGGCGCCTTGTACTCTTCGGGATTCAGCTTCCAGAACGCTTCCTTGCCCGAGCCGGTCATGTAGACTTGCGTGCGTTCGGCGATGAACTCCTGGCGGAAGGTCTCGATCCCCCATTTAGCGACGAGGTATTTGATGCGCGCGCGGTTCTTGTCCTTGCGCTCGCCGTTGCGGTCGAAGAGGCGGATGACCGCTTCCGTCGTCGGAATCATCATTTCGACCGGGCAGAACTCTTCGAGGAGCTGCGCCGGGAACGGCGTGGCGCCGAGGCCGCCGCCGACGTAAACCGCGAAACCCTTCTTGCCGTCCTTCAGCTTTGCGACGAAGCCGAGGTCGTGCAGGCCCACCTTCGCGAAATCGCGCGTTTCGGACGCCTCGAACGCGATCTTGAACTTACGCGGCAGGTTCTGCTGAACCGGGTGACGGAGGAAATAGAGCGAGAGCAAATCCGCGTACGGGATCACGTCGAACGCTTCCTGCGGATCAACGCCCGCGTAGTGCGAGCACGTGACGTTGCGCACGGTGTTGCCGCAGCCCTCGCGGGACGTGAGGCCGACTTCCATGATGTCGCGCAGAAGCTGCGGGACGTCGGTGCGTTTGATCTCGTGGATCTGGATCGCCTGGCGGGTCGTGACGTGCGCGAGCTGCTTCGGCGCATATTTCTCGGTGACGTCGGCGACGCGCTCGAGCTGGAGCGCGTTCATGTTGCCCCAGCGGATCTTGATGCGGATCATGTGGCGGTCGACTGACCCGCGGATGCCGTAGATGCCGTTGTTCAGGCGGAAGCGGCGAAAGTCGTCGGGATCCAAGTGACCCTTTTCGAGGTGGTCGATCTCGACCTGAAAGCGCTGGACCTCGGCCTCTTCCTCGGGAAGGAGCTGGGTGCGAAGTTTTTCCTCGAAAATGTCCTTATTCCACTCGTAGATTTCTTTCAACGCCATTGGATTCCCCTTTGCACCGAAGAGCTTTAGACCGATCCGTTAAAGTAAGGCTCTATCCTACCTGCCAGAAAGAGTGTAGTCAAGCGTTTTTATATGAATTAAACGGCTCTTTACCGACTAATCCTTACTGAATTACTTCTATTACCTCTTCCCCGCCGCCAAACAAAGAACCGCGAGGCAAATGAGGAAACAGCCGATGAGGAGGCTTCCGAGACGGGTGAAGTCGAAGCTTCGCACGATGTCGAAGTAGCGGAGAATATGGAAAGCCCCGATCACCGCGAAGATCATTCCGGAGAGATTAAGGAGGTTCGAAGTCTGCTTGCCGCCGCCCTTGGCCATGGGCCGGATTATATCACAAACGCGCGGTTATTCGTCCCGGCGCCAAGCCAAAAAAAGCCGCTGGCATTTTTGCCAGCGGCTAATTTTCATTCGGTTCTTACATGCACTGAACGGTTTTGGCCATCATCTTGCCGTTCATGTCCACGGCTTCGACTTTGACCTGTTTTCCGACTTTCAACTGATCCCAGCCGCCCTGCTTGCCGTCTTTCATCCAGGCGGTGCTGGTATTGGGGTCGATCATGATCTTCGTTTCGGTGCCGTTCGATTCCTTCACCATCATGGAAGGGTTCGCCGAATTGACATCCAATGAGCTGATTTTCCCTTCGTGGGTCATCGTATTCATATCCGCAGAAGACATCGACGTGTCCATGGATTTGTCATTCTTGTCGGCGCTCGACATCGACCCGGAATCATTCCTCATGTCGGTCTCGGCGAAAACGGACGGCGTTCCGGCGAGAACGGTAAGGACGAACGCTGCAGTTAAAAATTTGTAATCTTTCATAATGACTCCCGTTGTTTTGTTTATGTGAACTTACCGTTACCTTCTTTTATCCTTATCGAATCGAGACTACCCATTCGATTTGCTTGGGAAGTTCTTAATAATAACAAACGCAGCTTAGGAATTGATTAGTCGGGAATTAAAAGATTCTAATAAGGCTAGGCTTTATTTTGCTCGACGTTAAAATCTCCTAATTCGCTTTTAATCTAAATCAAATCTCCTGAGTCCATAATGGGCCTATGGTTCATCCAAGGAATTCACAGTTTAACCAGGGAGAGCACAATGAAAATGGACAGGGACGCCCAAGCGATTTTAAATCGATATGCCCAATTTAATGCGCCGCCCATCGAGTCTTTATCACCCGAGAACGCGCGAAATAACCCCACGTTAAAAAACGCTGTCGAAGAAATGATGGGAGAAAACCCGGCAAGCCGCCCCATTCCGCCGTCTGTCGGAAAGATCACTCATGAGCTGATTCCCGGTCCGGCGGGCGATATTTTGGCGAGAGTTTACACCCCCGAGGGCGAGGGTCCGTTCCCCGTGCTGGTGTATTTTCATGGGGGCGGCTGGGTGATCGCGAATCTGGAAGTTTACGAGCCCTCGTGTCGCGCCTTATGCAATAAAGCGCACGCGATCGTCGTCTCGGTAGCTTATCGCCAGGCTCCGGAGCATAAATATCCGGCCGCCGCGGAAGACGCGTATGCCGCGACGCAATGGGTGATGCAAAATGCCCGGATGTTGAACGGCGATCCGGAACGAGTCGTGGTCGGCGGCGAATCGGCCGGTGGAAATCTAGCGACAGTCGCGTGTCTAAAGGCCCGAGACGAAGGGGGCCTTATGCCGATAGGGCAGCTCCTGATTTACCCCGTGACTGATGCCCGCAGGAATATGCCATCGTATAAGGAAAACGCCGATGCCAAACCGCTCAATGCCCCGATGATGGCTTGGTTTTGGAAGCACTACCTCGAGACGGAAGACCAAGGGTTGGAAGCTTACGCATCCCCTCTCTTGTCGGAAGATTTGAGCAAGCTACCTCCTGCGGTCATCTTTACGGCCGACATCGACCCGCTCCGGGACGAAGGCGAAGCTTATGCCGCCCGGTTGCAAGAGTTCGGCGTCCCAGTCAAAGCCAAACGCTTTGAAGGGGTCATGCATGAATTCTTCGGCTTGGCGGGCGCGGTCGCTAAAGCTACGCAGGCCGTCGATGAAGCCTCCCTAGAATTAAACCGTCTCTATAATTTACGACTGGTAGAAGCCGTCAAATAACCGCTGGGAAAGCAGCCTCCGAGGAGAACTTCGGGGGCTGTTTTTTTCAAAAAAAATCCCCCGCATTCCTTCGCGGGGGATAATTCTTTATCGCAGCTTGCGCGTTAGGATCCCTCCTATTTGGCGCTTGCGTGCTTTAAGGCGCTCATCCGGTCATGCGCTTTTTGGACCATTTGGTACTGTTTCTCGACCACCATCCGGACGTCTTCGGGGAGCTCGTTTTCCAGAGCTTCTTTATAGGCGTCTACCGCGGCGTCTTCCCCGCGCTCGCATTCGGCCACAATGACCTCAGTCTCGCTTCCGGTGGCGACGGACTTAATATTTATCCAGCCCCGGTGCACGGCTCCAGCGGCGGCAGCACCCATGTTGCCACCCTCCGAGGAATGGGCTCCCAACTCCTCAAGAGCATCCTGCAACTCCGACACGAAGCGCCCTCTTTCTGTCGCGTATTGCTTGTATAAGGAGGCCTGTTCCGGGTTTTTTTCCTTATCCGCCGCCAAGGTATACCCCTTTTCCCCGTCCCTGCAAATTTCGATAAGATTGTTCAGCGTTTTAATAGCTTTTTCCGCGGGATTGTTCATCCTGTTCTCCGTTAACTTTTAGAAACGTTCTCTCATTAACGCAATACCACTCAAGCGAATGGTTACAAAGTTTATGGTATCACTTGAACATTAGAGGTCGATTAGAAGCGGATTAGAACCGCATTAGAGCGTAAGCGATGGAACGCTTTACGCGAACTTTCGGCTGGGGCGGGAGCTATTGCGCTTTCTCGAACCATTTAACCGCGTGCCAATTGACATCCGATGGATACGTGTGGTCAAGGCCGCCGATGACCATCTTTTTGACAAGATAACCCGCCGCCTTGAGGGTGCTCTCGGCATTGTCGGCAGCGTCCGGCGACACCATGATGTCCTCTCTCCCCTGCAATACCAACACCGGGATCGCCGCCTTCATGCCGGCCCTCGCCCGGGTCTGCTCCTCGACCCAATCGAGCCGTCCCCCCAGAGCCGCCGCAGCGGCAAAGATATCCGGCTCGGTGAGCGCGAAATAATAAGCAAACGTCGCTCCCGCCGAAAAGCCCATCACGTAAACCCGCTTCGCCTCGATGGGATATCCATTTTTCACGGCGTCCAACACCGCCAACACGTGCGGCGCTTCCTCGGGAATACCCCACACCGCAGCCTCCTTCGAATCCGGCGCAACGATGACGTACCCCTTTTTGTCCGCCATCTCCTTCCACCGCTCGATCATATCGACTCCGCGCCCCGTCGAATGGTGCAGTACGAGCACGAGCGGATAACTCTTCGAGGCGTCGTAGGAAACCGGCGTGTAGACTTGATAATTCAGCCCGTTCAACGATTTCGTTTCGGTCCCCGCGTGACTGACGGACGAGAAGGAAAACAGAAGAAGCATGAGGGCTAGTGTTTTTTTCATCGGAACCTTTCGTATTTTTGACCTTCCCCCTGTTACTGGGCCGCCCGTAACTTAGTTTCTTCAGGGTTTGACCTTCTCCCAAAAACTAGACCGTTTTGATCTTTAGAATTCCGTCTTCCTGAAGCCCGTTTTTGTGTCGTCTGGCGTATTCTTCGGGCGCCAGATTCCCGATCGAACTATGCGGCCTGGT